>Ga0073934_10004509_pt1 | contig 23041 bp, 20 predicted proteins | sample LarsenN4metaG_FD_76834 | JGI IMG/M metagenome (GOLD analysis project Ga0073934, IMG submission 76834) | Hot spring sediment bacterial and archeal communities from British Columbia, Canada, to study Microbial Dark Matter (Phase II) - Larsen... ...
CCGTTCTGGTTCACAGAGAAGGTTTTCACAACCCTATCCAAGCATCGCGGAGGCTCCGTGTCTAGCGCTTTCTGTCTCCCTGCATCGATCAGCCTTTCCTCTCTTCAAGCCAAACGCCCTGGGGCGCCGCGCCCGCCAATGGATTCGGGATTGACTTTTCTCCCCGCGGCACCGCAGTTAATGACGATACGGTGCAAACCGGTTCCAGCCCGCTTCAGATTCTCGCGGCACTCCTTGAGCTTCACACCCTCGAGGACCGGGCCAATGCCATGCCCCGTAAGGCTCCCCCACGGCTGACCCCGAAAATGCGAGCCCTGCGCGATCAGGTCCCCCCAGCCATCCTGAGCCACCACGACCGGATGCGGGTGCGCGGCAAACGCAGCATCGCCCCGATCCGCCACGGCGTCTGCTGCGGCTGCTTTATCGCGGTCCCAATCGGAGAGCGGATGCAGGTGCAGACCGGCCGCGATCTCCACCTCTGCCAGACCTGCGGGCGCTTCCTCTACCTCGAATCCGACCCACCGGAATCCGCAACCGCACCGTCGACCCCGGGCACGACCACATCCCGGCGCAAACCTCCGGGGACGCGCTCTCGACGTCCGATCAGGGCTCTGACACTGACCCGCCCGGCACGGCCGTAGCGGCCCCTCGCGCCCGCTCGCCCCCCTCCTCCAAATCCCGCATCCGTCGGTCGATCACGAACGGGCCGAACGGGAGCAGCGCGGCCACAAAAACCACCGCCGCCCGCCAGACCGGCCAGCGACAACGGAAAAACACATGCGCGAGCGCCGCGCAAAACACCACGAAGAGGACGCCGTGGATCCAGCCCACAACCGAAACCGCCTGTGGCATCCCGGCGAAATACTTCAGGGGCATCGCGATCCCCAGCAGCACGAGAAAGGAAACCCCTTCGACAAGGGCGGTCACACGCAGGAAATGGACGGGAGAAGCAATCACGGACCGGACCATGCCACGACCGCCGTTCCGCGCAAGCGCGACCTTTATTCCATGGCGTCGAGCAGGGCGTCCAGGCGAACCCGCGCGAAGGTGGTGACCGAATCGGCGAGCGCGTACGGCAGGAAAAGCACGCCGCGGTGGACCAGCCCGCCGCAGCTGTACACCACGTTGGGGACATACCCTTCCCGCTCCTGGCGCTCCGCGGTGATGAGCGGGTTGCGCAACCGCCCCAGCACGCGGGTCGGATCGTCGCGATCGAGCAGGAAGGCGCCGATCGCATACTTGCGCATCGGCCCGACCCCGTGGCTGAGCACCAGCCATCCGCGTTCCGTCTCGATCGGCGAACCGCAGTTCCCCAGTTGCACGAACTCCCAGGGGAACCGCGGTTTGAGGATCACCTGCGATTCGTGCCAGAAATGCGGGTGGTCGGAGAACATCACGTGGATGTTCTCGTTGTCCTGACGCGAGAGCATCGCATAGGCGCCCCCGATCCGGCGCGGGAACAGCGCCATTCCCTTGTTCATGGCCGCCGGGCCGTTGAGTGTGCAGACCCGGAATCGCAGGAAATCCGGGGATTCCAGGATCTGTGGGAGGACCACCCGGCCGTCGTAGGCGGTGTAGGTCGCGTAATAGCAGACGCTCCCGTCCTCCTCAATGAACCGGACGAACCGCGCATCCTCGATCCCGTTGCTCTGGCTCGGCGAATACGGAAAGATCACCCGCTCCGACACCGGCCGGGAACCGTCGAACTGCACCTCGTAATTGGAGCGCGCCAGCAGCAGCATCCGCTGCGCGGCCTGCCCTTCCTCCTCCCCCGGCGTCCGGCGCAACGCCGATGCGGTGGACCGGCGCAACGCCTCGAACGAAAACTCCTCGCCGAGCATCTCCAGCACCCGGCGCACAAACGGCGTCACCAGATGGAGTTCCCCCAATTTACGCGCGAACAGTTCGCGCTCATACAACGCATGCGGGGTCGGACGCGACTCCGTCACGAAGCGGGTCGGGCTGTCCACCTCCACGCCGAGATCTGCGGTGATCGTCCCGGAGCGGAACGTGATGCTCGACACATGCCCCTCCCCCGTCGCCCGCAGACTCAGGATGAACCGGAGCCCCCCCTCCGGCGTCTCACCGGCCCCGTCCGGGTGAGGCACCATGCAGGGATTGAACAGCGCCGCCGATTCGAGGGAATACTCGTTGGTAAAGAACGATCCGAGCAGCAGCTTGCGCGTCTCGCTCAACTCCTCGTCGCTCGGCAACAACGCGCTCACCTGCTCGAAACGGGCGAGGAAGAAGCGATGGATCTCCTGATGCCGACCGCCGAAGTCCGCGAACACCTGCTCCACGAGATCGCCCGCCTGCTGTTCGCCGAGCGCCAGCACCCGCGCCATGATCCGCAGCAGACGCGCCGACTGCTCCCCGGAGGGGGATCCTCCTCCCGAGGTACCGAGAAACGGACGCACCAGAACCCGGGACGGATCCGGACGCAGGAAGACGGGCAGACGTTCCACTGGGACAACGGGAGCGCTCATCGGGTCAGGCGGCAAGGTCGGTTTGGTTCTCGAAAGCCGAAAGCGCGTTCTCCATGCCCTGCATCTCAACCAGCGACAGCAGGAACGCGAGCGTCGATTCGGCTCCCTGGTTCTGGTTCACGCGATCCGGGTGCAGCCCATCCCGGCAGCCCCCGCTCCCCGCGTCGTACACGGAAGTGCCCAGATCGTTTGCGCCCAGGAACCATTCAAAGGCGCGCCGGGCACGCGTGAACCAGACGCGGTCGTTCGTAGAACGGAACGCCTCCAGGCAGGCGCTCATCATCGCGTGGGCCTCGAGCGGTTGCTGGTCGTACCGCGCCTGATCCGACCCGCGCCGCCAAAACCCATCCGAGCCGACCGGCCGGAAGTGACCCTCCGGCGCCATCTGATGGTCGGCCAGCCATGCGAGCGATTCCAGCCCCTGCCGGAACACCTCCCCTTGGTTCGTCCATCGACCGGTGAGGATCAGCGCGTGCGGGATCTTCGCGTTGTCATACGCCACCATTTCCTCGAGCCAAGGCCAGCCCGGTCCGGCCACGCGTCGGAACAGATCCATCAGCCGCCCGGTCAACTCCTCGCGCACCCGGTTCGCCAGTCGATCCCCGCTGAGCGCACGCAGATACTCGTGGATCCCCAGAATCGTGAAGGCCCATGCGCGGGGCGAGGTAAACCCCAGCACCGGCTCCAACCCCAACTCGAACAACTCCAGCGCCCAGGCCCTGCGGCTCGCACCCCGCGAACGACCCACGCACGTCCCCAGCGCCCACAGCGCCCGGCCATGCGAATCTTCGGAGCCCATTTCCTCCAGCCAGTGCCGATCATACCCCATGAAGTTCCGGAACCGCCCGCGCCCACGGTCGAACGCGTGATGCAGGAACGCCGCATACGTGCTCGCCAACTCCCGACGCTCGGGCACCTCCTCCGACATCTCTTCGAGCACCGTCGTCAGCAACAACCCCCGCGCATTGTCGTCGGTGCAATACCCGTGCCCGTAATCCGGGATCGTGAAGGTCGCATGCTGCAACAGCCCCGTGGAATCGGTCATCCGCACCAGGTGATCCATCCGCAACGGCGGAAGTTTCTGCGCCCGTTGGTCGAGCGTGCGCGCCGACGCCCGCGCCACACGGATCGCCGCCCGCGCCTCGCGCGCCTGCGCGAACACCTCCGCGTACCGGTGCGCCACATGCGCCCACGTCATCTCCCGCCCCAACCGATACGCGGCCCGCCGGATCGTCAGCCGCTCCCCCTCCTGGTCCAGCAACCGGATCACCGCATCCGCGATCGCCTCCGGCGCGGCGAACGGCACCAAGATCCCGCGCCCCTCCGCCAGCAACTCCGCGGCATGCCAGTACGGCGTCGAGATCACCGCTTTCCCCGCCCCGACACTGTACGCCAGCGTGCCGCTGGTGATCTGCGCCTCGTTGAGATACGGCGTGATGTAGATGTCCGCCGCGCTCAGGAACTCCAGCAACTCCTCCGGATCCACGAAGCGGTTCATGAAAATCACGTTCCGCTCCACCCCGAGCTTCTTCGCGAGCAACTCCAACCCCAGACGGTACGCCTCCCCTTGCTCCCGCACCAGATGCGGATGCGTCGCCCCGAGCACGATGTACACCGTCTCCGGATGCGACGCCACGATCCGCGGCAGCGCCTGCAGCGCGTGCTCGATCCCTTTGTTCGGCGAAAGCAGCCCGAACGTCAGCAACACCCGGCGTCCCTCCACCCCGAACCGGTCCTTGTAATAGTCCGGATCCACGAACGGCACATCCGGGATCCCGTGCGGGATCCGTTCGATCTTCGCCTCCGGCACCCCGTAGATCTCCCGCAGAAACTCCGCCCCCTTCTCCGCCATCGTCACCACGCGCGTCGAGAGCCGGGCCAGTTCCGTCAGCACCCGACGCTGCTCCGGACTCGGCTCCCGCAGGATCGTGTGCAACGTCGTCACCACCGGCATCCGCAACTCCCGCAACAGCGCCAGCAGATGGCTCCCGGCCGGACCCCCGTAAATCCCGTACTCGTGCTGCACGCAGAGCACATCGGTGTTGGCGAAGTTCAGGAAATCCGCCGCACGCCGGTACGATTCCAGATCCTGCTCCGGGATCTCGAACCGCACCTCGGGAGGATACGCGTAACCGTCCGAGCGATCGCTGATCGCCACCACCGGACACTGCACCTCGGCGAACCGTGCAGCCGTCGCGTTCCGGAGATCGGCGGTAAACGTCGCAATCCCGCAGCGCCGGGGAGGGTAATCCCCCAGAAACGCCACCTTCCTCACATCGGTTGTTGAATGCATAGGCGGTTGCGGACCGCTCCCGCGAACGGGCACAAGCCCGCATTCGCCTGTGCACTCGCGAGCTCCTATTCTATCGCCACGCCACCGGCACGCAAGCAGTTCCTCCCGCGCCCACTCAGCCAAGCCACCGCTCCAACAACCTCCCGCACCACGCCCCCACGGAGCGGCAGTTTGAAACTGCTGTCCTCCCACCCCGCCGCAGGCGGCTAACACCCTCCCCTTGCATCCGGAGTGGCACGGCACCCGGCTTTCGCATAGAGTAGGTTGATCTCCCGGACCGCCACCATGCAGCTCCCCGCTCTCGAAGAACTCCAGGCGCTCGACGCCGCCCACCATTTCCATCCGTTCACGCACCATCGCGAGATGCATGCCGCCGGCACCCACCTCATCCTGTCGGGAGAGGGATGCTGGCTCATCGGCGAGGACGGAAGGCGCTTGTTCGACGGGCTCGCCGGACTCTGGTGCGTGAACGTCGGATACGGCCGCCGCGAGATCGCCGATGCGGTCCACCGGCAGATGCTCACCCTCCCGTACTACTGCTCGTTCTTCAATACCACCACCGAACCCGCCATCCGGCTCGCCAAACGCCTCGCCGATCTCGCTCCCGCCCGCCTCAACCACACCCTCTTCTGCAACTCGGGATCCGAAGCGAACGAGTCGGCCTTGAAAGTCATCCGCGCCTGGAACCGCCTCAAAGGGCGGTCCGCAAAACGCAAGATCCTCACCCGCCAGTTCGCCTACCACGGGGTCACGCTCGCCGCCACCAGCATGACCGGCCTGCCCGCCTGCACCGACCCGTTCGATCTTCCGCTGCCCGATTTCCTCCACGTCCCCGCACCCCACCCCTACACCGCCAACAGTCCACTCGACCCGCAGGCCTATGGCGAGTGGTGCCTCGCGGAGACCCGGCGCATCATCGAACGCGAAGGACCCGAAACCATCGCCGCCTTTTTCGCCGAACCGGTCCAGGGCGCCGGAGGCGTCATCGTTCCACCGCCCGGGTATCTCGTCGGACTCCGGAATCTCTGCCGCGAACACGACATCCTCTTCGTCGCCGACGAAGTGATCACCGCGTTCGGACGCCTCGGCGACTGGTTCGCCTCGAACCTCTGGGAACTCGACCCCGACCTGCTCTGCATCGCGAAAGGGGTCACGAGCGGGTACCTGCCCCTCGGCGGCACCCTGATCTCCGACGAGATCGCCAACGATCTTATGGACGGCGGCCCCTTCGCCCACGGCTTCACCTACAGCGGACACCCGACCGCCTGCGCCGCCGCCCTCGCCAATCTCGACCTCCTCGAATCCGAACAACTGATCCCCCGCACGCGCGACCAGACCGGACCCGCTTTCCAGCGCCACCTGCAAGCGCTCGCCGACCATCCCGCCGTCGGCGAGGTGCGCGGGACCGGACTCATCGGCGCCCTCGAGCTTGTCCCGCCCGGCGGCCGGACAGCCCTAAAACCGGGCGCCCTGCTCGGGGTCCGCGCCGCCGGACTCATCCGTGCCGAAGGCGCAATCGTCCGAGGCATCCGCGACCTCATCGCGATGGCCCCGCCGCTCACCGCCACGACGGAAGAACTCGATTTCCTGTTCGCGTGCGTGCGCAAAGGCCTCGATGCCCTGCACGCCGCGGGGTCTTGACCCCGCGCGACCGCCGCCCCGACGCATCGCGGTCGGCCCGGATCCGCCGCGCGAACACCGCCCGCGCGCAGCGTCAACCCGTGATCCGGAGCACAACCGCTGGACCGTCCGCCGTCGAGAACCTCCCGCCCCGCGAAGCGTTCGGCACCACCACCGTGGTGCCTCGCTCGAACCGTTCGTCGCCCCAGACCAGGGAACCCTCCACGACGAACACCACCGCCCAACCCGCATCGCCCAGCAAGTCGGCCGACCCGGCTATCTCGACCCGTTCCACCCGGAAAAGCGGGCATTCTACCACCACCCCACCCTCGTCGATGACAGCCAGCGCAGGCTCCGGATCGGCGAAGTCGATGCAGCGCATCGACTCCTCCAAATGCAGCGCACGCGGACGGCCGTCGAGCCCGGTCCGGTTCCAGTCGAACACCCGGTAGGTCGTGTCGCTGTTCTGCTGCACTTCGAGGATCCGGCATCCGGCGCCGATCGCGTGGACCCTCCCGCTTGGGATGAAGATCGCATCGCCCGCCTGCACCGGAATCCGGTGGAGACACTCCTCGACCCGGCCCGCTTCCAGCGCCTCGCGGAATCCCTCGCGCCCCACCCCGGCCCGCAACCCGGCGTAAACATGCGCTCCGGGCAACGCGTCCAGCAGATACCACATCTCCGTCTTCGGCTCGCCGCCCATCTCGGAAGCCACCGCCGCGGGCGGATGGACCTGCACCGACAAGGTGTCCGCGGCGTCCAGCACCTTGATCAGCAGCGGGAAACGGTCGCCCGTGGCCGCCTCCCCGAACACCTCCGCCCGGTGCCGGGCCCAGAGATCGTGCAAGGTCTTCCCGTCGAACGTTCCCCCGCGCACCACGCTCTGCGCCTCGGGACGATCCACCATCTCCCAGGACTCACCGACCGGCGCCGTGCCCGGCAATACGCGACTCGGCAACTCCCCGATCCAGCGCCCTCCCCAAACGCGTTCCTGATACACGGGCTCCAGGCGGAAAGGGGCGAGCGAAGTTGTCATGCCCCACTACCTACCCGAGCCCGCTCGGGCCGCGCAATCCGTTCCTGCCCCTGCGCCCAGACGGAGTGTGCGCTGCTCTCCATCGACCCCCAGCTCGACGGCTACAGCGTGAAGCGCGTCTGGTGACCCGAAACTACTTGATGCCGGGCTGCGGACCGTGAGTCCGACCCAGCGCGGACCGCGGGCTTACCCCGCCAACGGCCGCGCCGAAGGGCGTTTCGCGATCCGGCGTCGGAGCGATTCGCCGCAGAGATCAAGCAGCGTGACCAGAGCCAGAATCAGCAGGAGCACCGTCGCGAATTTGTCCCACTCGTAATACTCGTGGTACACATGCAGGAGCGTTCCGATCCCCCCGGCACCGACATACCCGATGATCGCCGCGGACCGCAGGTTGTACTCGAGCATCCACAGGGCATAGCTCCAGACCAACGGGCGGGCGTGCGGCCAGAGCCCATACTGGAAGGCCTGCGGACCGCTCGCGCCCATCGCGCGCAGCCCGCGCGCCACATCGGGATCGACCGATTCGAACGCGTCCCCGAAGAACTTCGCGAGATACCCGATGCTGTAGAAGGTCAGGCCGATGACACCGGCCAATGGGTTGGGGCCGACCACCGCGACCGCGAGCAACGCCCAAATGAGGCTCGGAAGCGTCCGGATCGCGTTCATCAGGAACCGCACCCCCCAAACCAGCCAGCGGGGCGCCAGCGTCTGCGCGCCGGCGGCGCCGAGCGGAAGCGAGATCAGCACGGCAAACAGCGTCGCCATCACCGCGATCTGGAAGGTTTCCCAAAGCGATCGCACTGCCTGACCCAGCACGGAAAAATCGGGCGGGAAGAAGCGACCTGCGAACCGGAGGAAATTCGCCGCGTAATCGAGATCGCGTCCCGACCCGCGCAACGCGGGTAGCGAGAGGACCGCGGCGATCAGCGCAATGAGCAGCAGGACCCGCGGTAGATCGAGACGATCGCGCCAACCCGGACCCGGAGGAAGCCCCGGCCCGGGCGCACGATCCGCCGGTGAGTCGTTGGGCGCCGCTTCGGCGCGGGGATCTCCGGAGACGGAACCCATCTCAAGCCTCTCCGCCCGCACCCGGCCCGGACTCCACGCGCACCGCACCCCGCCCCCCTTCGCTCTCCCGCAGGAATCGGATCACAAGGTCCGCCGCGCGCGCGACGAGGCGCTCATCATGCAGCACGCAGACCACCGTGCACCCGCGATCCCGCGTCTGGTGCCGCAGGAGATCGATGACCCGGTCGGCAAGCGGGGCGTCGAGACTCGAGACCGGTTCGTCGGCGAGCACGATCTCCGGTTCCTGCTGCAACGCGCGGGCCACCGCCGTGCGCTGCTGCTCCCCGCCCGACACGTCCGCGACGCGGCGATGCACGTAGCGGGCAAGCCCGAGCTCCTGCAGCCACCGCGCCGCGTCCTCCCGGTCGCCCGCAGGAAACCCGAACAAAGTCCGCCACCACGCATGGCGCCCGAGCCGCCCGCACAGCACGTTCGTGAGCAGGCTGCTGTTCTCGCTGAGCATGAGGTTCTGGAACACGCGCCCCACCCGCGGCTGGAAGTCGGCCACCCGATGGCTGCACCCGTTCGCGCAGGCATACCGGATCTCCCCTTCTGTAGGATCCAGCGTGCCCCCAAGGCAGGCGAGCAGGCTCGATTTCCCGGCTCCGCTCGGTCCGGTTACCGCGATGAAACGGCCGCGCGGCAGCATGAGATCGAGGTCCCGGAACAGCCAGGCGCCGCCCCGCTGCAGCCCCAGCCCGCGCGCCTCGACCTGCAAGGCCGGCGCTGCCGTTGGTTGCGCGGCAGCGACCATCCCTACTCCGCCCCTTTCCGCGCCAGTTCGAGCGCCTCGCGCAGCCCGCCCAAATGCTTGGCCGGATCGACCTCGACCAGCTTCGAGGTGAACACCTTGTCGCGCAATCCCTCATGGGCCGGAGCGTCCAGACCCGTCAGGGCGCGCTTCAACACCGCGCGGTCCGCGGCGGAAAGACTGGATCGCACCGCGATCACATGCGTCGGCACCGGCCCCTGCGTCGCCAGCACGCGCAACCGCGCCCGCTGCGCGGCATCGAGATGCTTGTCCTTGTCCATCACGTAATCGCTCACCGCGGCCGCCTCCGCCTCGCCGTTGAGCACGCGTTCGACCCCGGAGACATACCCGCTGCCGAACCAGACATTCCCTTTCCCGAAGAAGGCCTCCGGGCGGCCGGAAGGCCCGAGCAACCCTCGCTGCTGGAGATCCCAGAGCGGAACCACATACCCCGAAGTGCTCGTCTTGCTGGCGAACGCGATCGGACGATCCCGCAACTCCTCGATGCTCGCGTACGGCTTCTCCTTCAGCGTAACCCAGTAGCTCCGGTAACTCGTCTTCCCCGCGATCTCCCCCGCGAGCAACAACTCCGCGATCCCGCGCGCCTGTGCCGCGACCATGTCGGTCGCACTGAGATACGCGAGATCCACGCTCCCGTTCGCAAGCCCCTCCAGGATCACCGAGGCCGAGAGCGGCACAATCACCTCGGCGGGACGCCCGAGCGCCTGCTTCAAGTACGCCGCGAGCTCGGCCCGCTCCGCGACCATCGCATCGGGGTTCTTGTCCGGCTTGAGCGCCACCACCACCTGGCGCAGCGAGAAGCCCTCCGCATCGGCGGCCGCGAGTGGTTGGGCCGACTGCATCAGAGCGCCAAAGAAACACAGCAGCAGGCCGCGGCCGAAGGCGCGTATCGGAAGGAAGGTCGGAGAATCGAACATCGTAGGAGGACGGGAGGTCGGGGTGGGGTTTCAGTGAATCCAACGACTAACGGAGCGAAAACCGGACCGGGACCTCCACCTCGGAGGCCATCGGGACGCCGCCCAGCTGGGCCGCGCGGAACCGCCAGCGACGCACCGCCTGCACCGCCGCTTGATCGAGCCGCGCATGCCCCGAACTGCGCGCGAGGGAAACCGCAGCAGGGCGACCCGCCTCCGTGACCGAAACCCGGAGCAGGACTGTTCCCTCCTCACCGGTTTGACGGGAAGCCGCAGGGTACGCCGGGGGCGGATTCCGGAGATAGTCGGGAGCAGCCCGCACCACACCGGTCGCCCCGCCGGTCGCCGAACCGCTGCCGGAGCCGACGGGTCGCGCCGCGGGACGCGAACCGCCGCGGAGCGTGGTTTCGGCCGCAGCAGGCCTGCGGGAGAGAGGCTTGGAAGGAGCGGGCGGTGGCGGCAACGCGAAAGGCACCGCCGCATCCGGTTCGGGTGTCGGTTCGGGTGTCGGTTGGGAAATCTCGGGCTCCGGTTCGGGAGGAACCGATTCGGGGATCGGCTCGGGGACTTCGGGTTCCGGAACCACCGCCGGTTCGGCGAGCGGTTCGGTCCATGCCGCCGGAGCGGGGGGCTCGGCTGCGGGCGCGGCTTCGATCAGGGCCACCTCGACCGAGGGTGCCGCGCCCACCCCATACTCCGCTTCGGTCCGGGCCAACCGCCCGGCGGCAAGGAACACACCGGCATGCAACGCCAGCGCGGCCGGGAACCAGATGCCGTAGGAAAGGGAGCGGGATTTCATTTCGGGGTCGGACGTGTCTCGAAGGCGATCCGCACAATGCCGCTGCGCCGCACCGCATCCAGAACGGCGATGGTCGTGCCGAGTTCCGAGTGCGCATCCCCGTTGATATGGACCATCGGGGCCGGATGCTCGGCCTTCAACGCGGCGAGCAGCGACGGCAACTCCTCCTGCCCAATCGGGCGGCGGTTGAAATGGACCTGGTTCGCGGAGTCGATCGTGATGGTGGTGAACTCCTCGCGCCCCGCCGAGCTCGCGGTGGAGGCCTGGGGCAGGTTCACCGGCAGCGCATTGCTCTTCACCATCGAGAGCGAGACCAGCACGAAGGTGGCGAGGAGAAAAAAAATGATGTCGATCAGCGGGATGATCTCGATCCGCGCACGCCGCGCGCTCCGCGGGGAAGGGATGTTCATGGCAGCGCGACGGTGGCCGCCCCCTGCTTCGCGTGCGCTTCGAGCTGCGATGCCGCGTCGTTGAGCTCGTGCCGCGCGCGCTCGAGCCGGGCATTCAGATAGTTGAACGGAAGCAGCGCCAGGATCGCGACCCCAAGACCAAACGCGGTCGCGATGAGCGCCTCGGCGATCCCGCCCGTGATCGCCGCCGGCGCACCCAGCTCCTGCCCGCCCAGCAGGCTGAACGAGCGGATCATCCCGGTCACCGTTCCCAACAACCCCAGCAACGGCGCCACCGTGATCGCGGTATCGAGCAGCGACAGCCCGCGGTTGTACCGCTGCAACTCGCGCCCGGCCGCGCGCACGACCGCGTTCACCTTGTCCTCATGCGACAGCGCGTAGGTCAACGCCCGCGCGACGAAATCGCCCGAACCGCTCCCAAGCCGCAGGGCGCCCTCGAAATCTTCCTTCTCAAGCGCCGTCAACATCCGTTCGACCGTCTCCGGCTGACGCGCCCGCATCTCGCCGATCAGGAACCAGACCCGTTCGAGCACCACGGTCAGCGCGACGAGCGACACGCCCAGGATCGGCCACATGATCGGGCCGCCCTGATGGAAGATCTGAAGCACGGAATTCACGGCAGAGCGTTCAGAGAAAGGTGGAACTGGACCGGGATTGAAGAGTGATAAGATACTGAGACTGATTCGCAGCTTACGGAGCATCCGGACGAAATCAACGGCAAATCCTAGGCTCAAACAACAATTTCGCGGTACGGACACTTTTTTCTTGCGCATGAGATTCAGTCTCATTTAGAACGCGCCCCCATGATCCGATCCACCTATCGCCCACCCCGTTCCGCAACCCGATCCGCTCTCTTGGCCCTCGTCGTTCTGGCCAACACCCAAGCCCCCGCCCAGGAGGCCACCCGGCTCGATGAGGTCGTCGTCCAGGCCGAGGCCGAGTCCGAAGCACGCATCCAGGAGCCGTTTCTGCCCGACCTCCAGGGCACCCGGATCCTGGCCGGCAAGAAACAGTCCGTCATCGATCTCGACGCCTTCCCCGTCGTCACCAACAACAACTATCGCCAAGCCCTGAGCAAAACCCCGGGCCTGCTCCTGAGCGAGGAAACCTCCCCGCTCGTGAGCATCGGGTATCGCGGGCTCGATCCGCACCGCGTCCAGTTCACCCAGGTGCTCAAAGACGGCATCCCGATCCACGCCGACCAGTTCGGCTATCCCGAAGCCTACTACACCCCGCCGCTCGACACCGTGGACCGCATCGAGTTCTTCCGCGGCGGCGCCTCGCTGCTCTACGGCCCGCAGCCCGGCGGCGCGCTCAACTACGTCACCCATCGCCCGCGCACCGATCGCCCGCTCGCGTTCGGCACCAGCAACACCTACGGGAGCGACAACCTCTTCTCCAGCTTCACGTACGCCGACGGCACCTCCGGACGCATCGGATACTACGGCTACTACAACCACCGGCAGGGCGACGGATTCCGCGACGCCAACAGCGAGTTCCGGCTCGACGCCTTCCACGTGAAGCTCGTGCTCGACGGTGAAACCGATAGCCGCTGGATCCTGACCCTCGAAGGATACGATGAAGAACACGGTGAACCGGGCGGACTCACCCTCGCCAACGGTCCGGGCGCGGTGAATTACAACCGCAACCGTAACGCCTCCTCCCGGCTCTACGACCAGTTCGAGCTGGAGCGCTACTCCGCGTCGCTCGCCTGGGAACGCGACTTCTCCGAAGCGACCCGCCTCACCCTCACCGGCTGGGGGACCTACTACTCCCGTTACAGCGCCCGCCAGGGCGGCGGCGGATTCGGCATCCGCCCCTCCGGTCCCGGAGCCTCCACGGCATCCATCGAGCTCCAAGAATTCTACACGCTCGGCCTCGATGCCCGCGTGCGGCACGACTACGCCTGGCTCGAAGGCGACCACACACTCTCGGCCGGGTTCCAGCTCTACCACACCGATTCCCCGCGCGAAGACCGCAAGGGAAGCTCCGGCAAAGCCCGCGGCGGCACGCTGGTGAAAGACACCGACCGGTCCGTGTTCTACGCGCCGGTCTTCATCGAAAACCGCTTCCATTGGGGACCGCTCTCCGTGACCCCCGGCCTTCGCCTGGAAAACATCTGGCAAAGCGTCAAAGAAAACCGGAACGCCGACAAACGGGCCGCCGGCGTCCCGCTCGGCGACGAAGACGACAGCGATTTCGTCCCGCTCTTCGGGCTCGGCGTCGCCCTGGAAGTCGCGCGCAACCAGACCCTCTACACCAACGTCTCCCAGTCGTACCGCCCGAAGATCTACACCCAGGCGGTCCCCAACGGCGCCACCACGCTCGTGCCGGACGACCTGGAAGAAGCGTCCGCATGGCAATACGAAATCGGATACCGCGGCACCCCCGCCCCCTGGGTCTCTTGGGAGGTCAGCGGGTTCCTCCTCGATTTCGACAACCAGATCGGGAGCGTCGCCGTTCCTGGCGGATTTAGCACCGTCGCCAACGTCGGGCGCGCCCGCCATCTCGGACTCGAAGCCGCCGCCGAGATCGACCTGATCGGATGGCTCGACGCCCGCAATCCCGCACCCGCCCCGCTCACCGGCAAAGACGGCAAGCAAACCGCCGCCCCGGCCCGCACCACGCTCGCCGACCGGTTCGGTTCGCTGAGCCTCCACGGGAACGTCATGCTGCTCGACGCCGAGTTCGTCAGCGGACCGCTCGACGGCAACACGCCCCGCTACGCCCCGGATTACCTCGTGCGCGCGGGCGTAGTGTACCGCTGGCAGGACCGCTTCAAACTGGCGCTCCTGAGCACGTTCGTGGCCAGCAGCTACGCCGATGACGGAAATAGCCGGGAACGCCTCGTCCCCTCGTACCAGGTCTGGGACCTCACCGCGGAAGCCAAACTCTACCGCGACACCGTCAGCCTCCAGGCCGGCATCAACAACCTCTTCGACGAGGATTATTGGGCCCGCGTCCGCGACGACGGCATCGACCCCGCTTACGGCCGCAACTACTACGTCGGCCTCTCGTTCAAATTCTGAACCGCGTCTCCGGAACCCCATCCCCCCGCGCCGCGCAACCGGTCGCGGGGGGATGGCCCCGGCAACGCTCAAGCCGGATACAGCGGCCAGAACGCCACTAACAATGGCAAAACGATCGCGCCGAGCAACAGCGTCAGCGGGAGCCCGACCTTCACAAAATCGCGGAACCGATACTTGCCCGGCCCGTACACGATGATGCAGGACGGCTCCAGCGGAGTGATCAGGGAGATCGACGCGGCCATCATGATCGCGATGGCAAAGGTCCGCTCGTTCAGTCCCAGTTGCTGGGCCGTGCTGAGCGCGACGGGGAGCACGACCAGCGCCGCGGCCGCGTTAGACATCGGCTGCGTGAGCAGGACAGTCAGCACGAAGAACGCGCCGAGCAACGCCATCACCCCCATCGGCTCGAAGAGATGCGTGATCCAGGTCGCCAGGAAATCGGCCGATCCCGACACCTCCATCGCCCGGCCAAACGCCGTCATCCCACCGATCAGGATGAGCAGCCGCCAGTCGATCGTCCGATACGCCTCCTCCAGCGACAGGCACCGCGAGAGCACGGCCACCAGCGCGACCAACAGCAAGCCGACCGACAGCGGCACCCACCCGAACGCCGAGGCGCACACCGCGACCCCGAAGAGCCCGATCACCCAGAAGCCGACCCGCTTGCGCCCGTGCTCGACCTCGAACGTCGTCAGCACCGCCAGATCCAGGCTCCGCTGGAACACCGCGAACCGCTCGGGCGGACCCTGCACCAGTAGGATGTCCCCCTGCCGCAACGGAATCTCCGCAACACGATCGCGCAGGGTGTGCCCCTGGCGGTAAATCGCCAGCACCGTGAGGCCGGTCACCCGGCGGAAATCGGAATCCCGGAGCGATCTGCCGGCCATCCCCGACTTGGGGAGGATCAACACCTCCGCAACCCGGCTCCCTCGCACCTCAAGCCCCGGACCTGTCCCCTGCCCCGGCTGCCGGATGTCGATCCCCTCGATCTTCGACACTTTGATGAGATTGTCCGCCCGGCCATTGACCAGCAACACATCCCCCTCCGCCAGGCGCACCCGGCTGTCGGGAGCAAACTCGTCCTCCCCGCGCACGATCTTGAGGATCTGGAAGTTGAGGATCGATAGATCCGATTCGGTTGCCCGCTGCCCGATCAGCGGAGAGCCCGGCCGGACCACGATCTCGCTGAGGTACTCGCGGATGTGGTATTCCTCGGCGAGATTTTCCTCGCGGCCCTCGGGCAGCATCCGGACCCCGACCAGCGAGAAATAGAGAATCCCGACCGCCAGCACCACGAGCCCGATCCCGGTGAACTCGAACATGCCCAGCGGCTGCATCCCCTGCGCGGCGATGTACCCGCTCACCGCCACGTTCGTCGAGGTCCCGATGAGGGTGCAGGTGCCGCCCAGGATCGAGGCGAACGCCACCGGCATCAGCAGGCGGGAGGGACTGCGCCCGAGCCGCTCGCACAGGCCGATCGCCGGACCGAGAAACATCGCGGTCACCGTGGTGTTGTTCATGAACGCCGAGACCAGCCCGACCACGCCCATCGCGGTGGGAGTCACCAACCGCGGGCGCTTCCCCACCAACCGGACCGCCGCGAACCCGAGTGCGTCCAGCAACCCCGCCTGCCGCAGCGCGCCGGTGATCACGAAGATCGAGGCCAGAATGATCAGGATGTCGCTGCTGAACCCCGCGAACGCCTCCGCGGGGGTGAGAATGCCGCTCAAGACCAGGGCGCAAAGCAGCAGCAACGCGACCAGATCCACGGAGATCTTCTCCGTCGCGAAGAGGATCACCGCAGCCAAAAGCAACCCGAGCACGAGCGCGATTTCCATCGGGGCCGAATATGCCCGCCCGCACCGCCGCAACGCACGCCTTGTTTGCTCCGGTTTGAAGTTGCCAACCGCGAGAAACGGCGCCTAGCCTTCCCCGCTATGGCAAAAGCGGCACTCGGTAAAGGACTCGGCGCGCTGATCGCGCCCCGCGCCGCGGGATCCTCCCCCGCCGCCGCCGCCAGCCCCACCCCCGACCCGAAGCCGGGCGACCGCGTGCTTCGCATCGCTCTCGATCGCATCGTCCCCACCCCGCTCCAGCCGCGGAAGCATTTTCGCGAAGAGAGCATCGCCGAGCTGGTGGCTTCGATCCGCGCCCACGGCGTCCTCCAGCCGCTGGTGCTCCGCCAGGTCAACGGCACCTACGAACTCATCGCGGGCGAACGCCGATGGCGCGCCGCACGCGCCGCGGGCCTCGCCGAAGTCCCCGCCATTCTCCGCGAAGCCACCGACCTCGAGGTCCTCGAACTCGCGCTCATCGAGAACCTCCAGCGCGAGGATCTCAACCCGATCGAAGAAGCCCTGGCCTACCAGCGCCTCGCCGACGAATTCCACCTCACCCAGGAACAGATCGCCGAGAAAGTCGGCAAAAGCCGCGCCGCAGTCGCCAACGCCATCCGCCTCCTCGACCTCGACCCCCAGGTCCGCACCCACGTCGAACGCGGCACCCTCAGCGTCGGCCATGCGAAGGTGCTGCTCGCCATCCGCAACCACGCCGAGCAGCTCATGCTCGCCGAACTCGTCATCCGGCAGAGCGCCACCGTCCGCGCCACCGAGAAACTCCTGGCCGATCACCTCGCCCGCAACGGCACATCCGGCACGCCGTCCCGCCGCCGCGCCCCCAACCGCCTCCCCCCGCCGCTCGTCCAGAACCTTGAGAACCGGCTGCGCGAACACTTCGCCACCCAGGTCGCCATCCACCACGGCGAGAAGAAGGGGCGCATCGAGATCGAATACTACGGCGCCGCCGATCTCCAGCGCGTGCTCGATCTGCTCGGGCTTCCCCAGAATGACTGATCGCGCGGCCCTCTTCGCCGCGCTCCTCGCGCTCTTCCTCGGCGCCTGCCGTCCAAGCCCGCCCGACCCGACCTCCACCGCATCGCCCCAACCCCGGGCCACTCCCACCCCCACCCCTCTCCCGACCTTCCGATCGACCGCCGCACTCGGCCACGCCACCCACCTCGCCGGGCTCGGCCCGCGGATCCCGGAAAGCCCCGCCGCACTCGAAGCGCGCGCCTATCTCGTCACCCAACTCGAAACCCTCGGCTGGCGAACCTCCACTCAAAACTTCGAAGCTCCCACCCCGGAAGGAACCCGCGCCTACACCAACATCGTCGCCCGCTTCGCTCCCGACCCCAAAGCCCCGCTCCCCGCAGATCCCCCGATCCTGCTCGCCGCCCATTACGACACCATGCGGGCACACGGCGCCGCGGGTCCGGGCGCGAACGACGGCGCCTCCGGCCCCGCCGTCATCCTCGAAATCGCCACCGTCCTCGCCGCCTCGCCCGCGCTCGCCCGCCAGGTCGAGATCGCCTTCTTCGACGGCCGCGAACCGCTCCGGCAATTCTCCGCCGCCGACGGACTCTACGGCAGCCGCTTCCACCTCTCCCGACCCGAGGCGCTCCCTTCCGGTTTCCGCATGGCGCTGATCCTCGGGATGGTCGGCGGGACCGACGCGTACTTCACCCTTCCACCCGACACCCCCCCTACGCTCCTGGACCGGCTACGCGAAGTCGCCACCGCCACCGGTTGCACCGACCGGATCACCGCCGCCACGCGCCCGCTCTGGGATGATCACCTCCCGTTCCTCCAAGCCGGCATCCCCACCCTCCTGCTCACCGATGCGGGGTATCCCTATGTCCGCACCGCGGACGACACCGCCGCTCGGCTCGATGCCCCGTCGCTCGACCGCGCCGGAAATCTCGCACTCCAACTCATCGCAGCAGGTCCGCCCCCAACTCCCGCCACACCCCAACCGCTCCCCACTCCCTAGTGTTCCCATGATCGCACTCGCCGCCCAGATCCTACTCGCGCTCGCGTTCCGAACCGCCATTCTCCTCGCGCTTTGATACGGTTCCGACCCGTCTGCAACCCGCTGTTCATCGGCGCCTGCGTCGCATACGCGATCAACCGCTGGTGGCTCGCCCCCGCCACCCACCACCCCGTTCTCATCAACTGGTTCAACGACCTGCTCCTCATCCCCTGCGCGCTCCCGCCCCTCGTCGCGCTCTACCACGCGCTCGGACTCCGCGGCACGACAGCCCCACCCCGCGGACGCGAGATCCTCTGCCATCTGCTGCTTTGGATCCCGCTGTTTGAATGGATCGGGCCGCGGTTCGTGCCGGGAACCACCGCCGACCCGCTGGACGCGGTTGCGTATTGCCTCGGCGGGTTCCTCGCCCACGCCTTCTGGCGCCGACGTCAGGAGCTTCCAGCGTAGCCTGTCCAAGAGCCCCTGCGATTCCGCGTCCGCCATCGCGCGCAGGCGATCGGTCACCCCTCGGAGGCCGAACGCGCTTCATCCACCGCGCGTCGAACCCACCGCAGTTTGGCGGGAGCCGAACGCGGGTTCTCCCGCTGTTCTCCGCGCGACGGACGGATCACCTCGCCGCTTCCGCCATCGAATACCCCCGCGCGCAGCCCGGCCTCGAACGCCCGCTTCACCCGGCGATCCTCCCCGGAGTGGAAGGTCAGAAACACCGCCCGCCCGCCGGGCGCCAGGCATCCGGGCAGCGCCCGCAGCAGGGACTCCAGCGCATCGAACTCGCCGTTCACCTCGATCCGGATCGCCTGAAACACCCGGCGCACCGCCAGTTCGCGCTCCGACTCCGGTCCGCGCCCGAACGCGGCACGGATCGCGTCGGCCAGTTCGCGGGTCCGAGTGAACGCCCGCCCGGCCAGCGCTTGCGCGAGGCGCTCCGCGCGCGGCTCGTCGGAGTTCTCCGTCAGCGCGCGCGCAAGCTCCGGTGCGGTGACCTTGCGGAGCCAGTCGGCAGCGGAGAGCGCGCGGCCGGGATGCATCCGCATATCCAACGGACCGTCGGCTTTGAACGAGAACCCGCGCTCGGGATCGTCGATCTGCATGGAGGAGAGCCCGAGATCGGCGAGCAGGGCGTCCGCGGGGCCAAACCCCGAATCCGCGAGCACCCGCGGCAACGCGGCGTGATTGGTCCGCACCGCCTGGAAACTCTCCGGCCCGAACCCCTCGGCCCTCAGCCGGGCCACGGTCCTCGGCAGTTCGACCGGATCGGCATCAAGGCCGAGCAACATCCCTCCGGGCAAGATCCGGCCAAGCACCGCGCGCGCGTGCCCACCGTTGCCGAGCGTGCAATCCACCACCCGGTCCCCGGGCGAAAGCGCGAGGATCTCCAGCACTTCTCTGACCAGAATCGGACGGTGCGTCCCGGCCGGTGTTTTCCCCGAAGCCAGGACCTTCTCCACGGTCTCGGCGTACCGCGCCGGATCGCGCTCCTTGTATTTCTCCGCGAACCGCCGCGGATGGGTGCCCGCGTAACGGGGTCTTCGGCGGCGCGGTTCGCCGGAAGGGTCGGACGCAGCTTCCACGTCAACCCTCCGCAGCGAGCGCCGCGTGATCGATAGTGGGAAGCCTCGCCCGCCGCTCCCCCAGCTTCGGGATGCACCCGATGAGAGCGCGCGTGTACGGGTGCTGCGGATCGGCCAACACCCCGGCGGTCTCGCCTTGCTCGACGATCCTGCCGCGGAACATCACCGCCACCCGGTCGGCGAACCCCTTCACGATCCCGAAGTTGTGGGTGATCAATACCACGGCCATCCCGAGTTCCCGGCGCAACCGGAGCATCTGGTCGAGGATCTGCGCCTGCGTGGTCACATCCAGCGCCGTGGTCGGTTCGTCGGCCACCAGCAACGCCGGATTGCAGCTCAACGCCATCGCGATCATCGCCCGCTGCTGCATCCCCCCGCTCAACTCGTGCGGGTACGCCCGCAACCGACCGGCCGGATCCGGGATCCCCACCCGGTCGAGCCAGCGCACGATCTCCGCATCCACGTCCCGCACCTCCGGGCGATGCAACCGGATCGCCTCGCCGATCTGCGAACGCAACGTGAAGACCGGGTTCAGCGAACTGGACGGCTCCTGAAACACATACGCGATTCCGCCCCCGCGCACCTTCCGCAACTCCTCGGGCGCCATTGCGAGGATCTCCCGTCCGCGGAAACGCAGCGCGCCAGCCTCCACCCGCGCCGGGGGTTCGGGCAGCAGCCGCGTCAGCGCCATCGCCGTCACGCTCTTCCCGCTCCCGCTCTCCCCGACAATCGCAAGCGTCTCGCCGGGCATCACCCGGAACGAGATGCCCCGGACCGCCTCCACCCGCGCGGCACCGTCGCCAAACGCGATCCGCAGATCCTCGACCTCCACCACCGGCACGTTGGGTTCATTCATGGGCAAGGTTCCTCATTTGAGCTGATTCGATCCGCGCGGGTCAAACGCCTCACGCACCCCTTCGCCGATAAAGGTCGCCAGCAACAACGTGAAGAACAGCGCCCCCATCGCAGAAAGCACCACCCACCACCGCGTCAGATCCTTCATGCCCTGGTCGAGGAGATCCCCCCAGGACGCGGTCGGTGGCGGAAGTCCAAACCCGAGAAAATCGAGCGCCGTCAGCGCCCCGATCCCGCCGATCAGCATGAACGGTGCGAGCGTGATCATCGGTGTCAGCGCGTTCGGCAGGATGTGGCGGAACAGGATCCGGAACCCGCCCGCGCCCGCGGCGCGCGCCGCCTGCACGTAGCCGAACTGCTTGAGCCGGAAACAATCGGCTCGGATATAAAACGAAAGCCCGATCCACTCGAACAGCGCCATCACCCCGAGCAGCATCCAGAAATTCTGGCCGTAGATCGAGCCGAGCAGGATCACGACGTAGAGCATCGGCAACGCGCTCCAGATCTCGATCATTCGCTGCACCGCGAGATCCACTTTGCCCCCGAGATATCCCTGGATCGCCCCGATCGTCACCCCCAGCACCATCCCGCACGCCATCAGCATCAGCGCGAACACCATCGACGTGCGGAACCCATACAGCAGCCGCGAGAACACATCCCGCGCCGATCGATCGGTGCCCAGCCAGTGCCGCGCCGAGGGCGGATGCGGAGGATTGCCCGGCAACCAGAGCTCCGAGCGGACGGGACCGAACGGGACGATCGGATGCACCATCCACCCCCCGTTGCGCTTGAATCCCGGGTCGTCGCGCAACGCGAGGTAATCGGGCTCGGTCCGATGCACCCCCCCGAACGCCGTGGCCGGGTAGAACCGGAACACCGGAAAGTGGAGCCGCCCCTCGTAGCCGAGCACGAGCGGACGCTCGTTGGAGATCACCTCGCTGCACAACGAAACGGCGAAGGCCCCGAGCAGGATCCAGAGCGACCACCAGGCACGCCGCATCCGCCGGAACCGGCTCCACGCCTCGCGGGTCTGGGGGGTGAAACGGGGGCGCCACATACCTTCAATCCAAGCGGATCCGCGGATCGACCACGGCATACATCACGTCGGCGAACAAACGGCCGAGCATGTCGGTCAGCCCGGACAGCAGGATGATCCCCATCACGACATTGTAATCACGCCCGACGATCGAGTTGTAGAAAAGCAGTCCCATCCCGTCGATGTCGAACACCCGCTCGATCAACAAAGCCCCCGCAAACATCACCGAGAAAATCCCCCCGAGCCCAGTCACCAGCGGGATCATCGCGTTGCGGAACACCGCCCGCCCGATCACCCGCCGGTACGGCACCCCCTTGGCAAGCTCGGTCCGGACGTAATCTTTGTTCAGCTCCTCGATGACGCTGTTCTTCATCAGGAGGGTCAGGAATGCGAACGACCCGACCAACCAGCAGCAGAGCGGCAGCACCATGTGCCAGAGAAAATCGCGGACCTTCCCCCAGAAACCCAGATACTCGAAGTTCTCCGAAACGATGCCGCCCAGCGGAAACACGTTCAGGAAACTCCCGCCCGCAAGGAAGACCAGCAGGAAAATGCCGAGCGCCCATCCGGGAATCACATGGCCGACCAACACCCCCACCGAGCTGGCCGCGTCGAACGCCGAACCCCGCTTCACCGCCTTCGCCAGCCCGAGCGGGATGCTCACCAGGTAGGCGATCACGAGCGACGTGACGCCGAAGAAAAGCGAGATCGGGACCTTGCTGAGAATCACTTCGCCCACCGGCGCCTGGTACACATACGAACGGCCCAGATCGCCCCGCAGCACTCCCCCCAGCCAGCGGAGATACCGGATATGGATCGGCTGATCGAACCCGAAATAGGCTTTGATGTTCCGGATCTCCTCCTCCGACAGCCGCTTCGACGCATCCCCTCCGCGCATCGAATCCTGCGCGCGCACCTTGCTGATCATCGCCTCGACCGGCCCGCCCGGAACGAACTGCGTGAGCAGGAAGACCGCCAGCGTCACCCCCGCGAGCGTCGGGAGCATCAGCAGGAGCCGGCGGAGGATGTAGCGGCCCATCGCGCGGCGGTTCAGTTCCCGTAACGGACCTTGCCCGGGCGCGGCGGCAGCGCTTTGCCGGAACGCCGGGCCTCTTCCAGCGCAGCGGCCCGCGCCGGATCAAACCACCAATACACCAATGCGGCATCCTCGCGCCCGAACCGGTCGAGCACCGACGGGGGCGTGCCGAACTTGTCCCAATACAGGAGCTTGGTGCGGTCCGACTGCCAGAGCAGCACATACGGCGCCTCGCGCGTCAGGATGCTGTCGATCTCGCGCAGGATCTCGTTGCGCTTCGCGAGATCA
>Ga0073934_10004510_pt1 | contig 23028 bp, 19 predicted proteins | sample LarsenN4metaG_FD_76834 | JGI IMG/M metagenome (GOLD analysis project Ga0073934, IMG submission 76834) | Hot spring sediment bacterial and archeal communities from British Columbia, Canada, to study Microbial Dark Matter (Phase II) - Larsen... ...
AGCCGGTTGATGAAAGCCATTCGCAGCGAGACCGGCGCGCCGTCGATGCCGGCCGGCGGTTCGAAACTGTCGCCGGAAAAGATCATCCATATTTCCAAATGGATCGATCAGGGCGCCAAAGCGCCGGCGAACGAAAAAACTCAACCCGCCGCCCGGCCCAGCCACTGGGCGTTTCAACCGGTCAAGCGGCCCGTGGAACCGGCCGTGCGAAACGAGCAATGGGTCCGCAATCCAATCGATCGCTTCGTTCTCGCCCGGCTCGAAAAGGATCATATCGCTCCGTCGCCGGAAGCGGATCGAGTGACCTTGATCCGGCGGCTCTACCTCGACTTGATCGGCCTGCCGCCGGCGCCTGCCGATGTCGATGCCTTCTTGAAGGACGACAAGCCCGGCGCTTACGAGCGCGTCGTGGACAAGCTGCTCGCCTCGCAGCACTACGGCGAACGCTGGGGCCGGCACTGGCTCGATCTGGCCCGCTATGCCGATTCGAACGGCTACAGCATCGACGCGGCTCGCAGCATCTGGCCGTATCGCGATTGGGTGATCGAAGCGCTGAACAACGACATGCCGTTCGATCAGTTCGTCATCGAGCAAATGGCCGGCGACCTGCTGCCGAACGCAGGTCCGAAACAAATCGTGGCCACCGGCTTTCACCGCAATACGCCGATCAATCAGGAGGGCGGCATCGACGTGGAGATGTTTCGCGTCGAGTCGATCGTCGATCGCGTCAACACCACCGGCGCGGTATTCCTCGGCCTGACCGTCGGCTGCGCCCAATGCCACGACCACAAATACGACCCGCTCACCCAGCGCGAGTATTACCAACTGTTCGCCTTCCTCAACCAGGACGATGAACCGACGTTCGAATTGGGCACGCCGGAACAGGTCGCACTCAAAAAGAAGATCACGAAGGAGCGAACCGCACTGGAGAAGCAGTTCAAAGCGCTTGACAAGATAACCGACGCGACCGTGGAAGCCTGGCAGGGCAAGCTGACGCCGGAAATGCGGGCCGGGTTGCCCAAGGAAATCGACCATATCGTCGGCATTGCGGTGAACGGCCGCGACGAACATCAGAGAGAAACCATCCTGACCTATGTTCGCAACCTGGAAAAAACCCGGCATGCCATCGGCGGCATCACCGAGCGCCTGCCATTTTCGGCGCTGGCACACGTGCACGTGCTCAATACGCGCAATCGGCTCGAAGAGCGCCTCACCGACTTGAAGAATCGCGAGCCGAACGTGCCCACCTCGCTGGTGCTGAAGGCCCGGCCCACACCGCGAACTACCAACGTGCTACTCGGCGGCGATTTCGTGCGCAAGGGCGTAAAGGTCGATTCGCGGACGCCGGAATGGATGCCGAACGTCGCGGGCGGTTCGCGCCTCGATTTCGCCCGCTGGATTGCTCACCCGGACAATCCATTAACGCCGCGCGTCACGGTCAATCGGCTCTGGCAGGGTCATTTCGGCCTGGGCATCGTGGAAACGGAAAACGATTTCGGCACGCAGGGCACGCCGCCCACGCACCCGGAACTGCTCGATTGGCTCGCTTCCGAATTCGTGCGCTTGAAGTGGAGCCAAAAAGCGCTGCACAAGCTGATCGTCTGCTCCGCGACCTATCGGCAATCCTCCAAGGCGCGGTCGGAACTGGCGCTCAAGGATCCGCGCAATCGCCTGCTCGCCCGGATGCCGCGGCTTCGGCTCGAGGCCGAAGTCGTTCGCGATGTCGCTCTGGCCGCCAGCGGGCTGCTCAATCCGAACGTCGGCGGCCCCAGCGTGTTCCCGCCTCAGCCCGACGGCGTCTTTGTCTTCACTCAGGTGCCGCGCGTCTGGAAAGCGAGCTCGGGAATGGATCGTTTTCGCCGCGGAATGTACACCTGGTTCTGGCGTTCTGCGCCTCATCCGGGGCTCACCGCGTTCGACGCGCCCGATGCGACGATGACATGCACGCGCCGCAACCGCTCGAATACTCCGCTGCAAGCTCTGACTCTGCTCAACGACGAAGCCTATTACGAATTCGCCGCCGGGCTCGCGTATCGCGTTCGCGCCGAATGTCGCGGCGACGAGGCTGCGCTTATCGAATACCTTTTCCGCCTGTGCCTCGGTCGCGGCCCATCCGTGCCGGAGTCCTCGCGGCTCGTCCGCTTGCTGGCCGACCTGCGGGCCGAACTTCAGCAGGACGGCGCGGAAGCGAAACGAATCGTCGCCCGGTCGCCGAAACCGATGGATGCCACTGCGGAAAACGCGGCCCTGGTGCTTTTGGCGCGAGCCATGCTCAACCTGGACGAGTTCATCACGCGGGAGTGAGACCGCCCTGCGGTCCAGGGACACTTCCACACATACAATCGCCTGTACCCGCCTGGAGCCACTCCGATGCAGACCGATGAGGCTGTCGCTTTACCTTCCGAATTGTTTGACCATCTTCGCGAACGGCTCTCGTCCGCCGGTCCGGCAGCGGCGATCGACCAGCTATGTGCCTCGCTGCGCGAGGCCGGCGACTATGCCAAGCTCTTCTACGCTTTGCTGTTGAAAAAGAGAGTCGAGATGGGCGTGTCGCCGATCCCGACTTCGTCGGCCATGGAGATGTCGGCCCAGCAGCAAGAAGAATACGAAAACGCCATTCGCTCCGCGTGCCGGGAAGTCGCCGGTCTTTTTATCCAGTCGGGCAATATTCCCGCTGCGTATGGTTATCTGCGCATGATTGGGGAAATCGGTCCCATTCGAGACGCGATCGAAAAGCATCAGCCCGGCGAGGATGAAGACGTCCAGGGCTTGATCGATGTCGCGTTCAACCAGGGCGTGCATCCGCACAAAGGCTTCGACTTGATCCTGGACCGATACGGCATCTGCAATGCGATTACGACCGTGAGTAATTTCGATCCGGGTCCGAACCAGGAGCCCCGCCAGTATGCCATTCGCCGACTCATCCGCTCGCTGCACGAACAGTTGATCGAGCGGCTGCGTTTGGCGATTGAACAGCAGCAAGGGTTCGCACCGGCCGGCAAGACGATTCAGGAGTTGATCGAAGGTCGCGACTGGTTGTTCGCCGACGACATGTATTTCACCGATACGTCGCATCTTTCGTCCGTCGTGCAAATGAGCGTCGAACTCGATACGCGCGACGAGTTGCTCCTGGCGCGCGAGTTATGCGCATACGGCAAGAAGCTGTCGCCGACGCTGCAGTATCCCGGTTCGCCGCCGTTTGAGAATCTTTACCAGGATGTGGATGTGTTCCTGTCCATCCTGCTCGGCGAACAAGTGGATGAGGGAATCGAGTATTTCCGCGCGAAAATCACTTCCGACCCGGACGGCCCGGAATTATTCGCCGCCGAAGTGCTGGTCCGGCTGCTCGTGCGCCTGAACCGGCTCGACGACGCGCTGGCGCTGGCCCGGCAATACTTCGCCACGGTGGATGACCGACAGCTCAGCTGCCCGGGCGTGTTTGAACTGGCCCAGCGCACCAGGAATTACCAGGCGCTGTCCGATGCCGCGCGCGAGCGGCAGGATCCGGTGCATTTCCTGGCAGGGTTGATTGCCCAAGCGCGTTAGCGGCAAGCAACCGCGGCCGGCATCGCTTGCGGGGCGACCATCACGGGCGCCGGCTCGGATGACTGGGCGGCAGCGGCCTGGCGGGCAAGGACTTCTTCGCGTGCCACGTTGATCGACCGCGGCGCGGTGATGCCGATGCGAACTCGTTCGCCGTGGACCGACACCACGGTCACCCGGATATTGCCCGCGATGACCAGTTGTTCGCCGACTCGTCGCGTGAGAACTAACATGCGATACCCCCAATTTGGCGTGTCATAACGTCGGAAGCGGCAACGAAACGCTCGCCGCCTTTGCTTCCATTCAAGCTGAAGCCACCTCAATCTCGTTGGCCGCGATCGGCAGCCCGGTCGCCTCGCGCACGGCGTGTTGCGCCAGCTGCTTGGCGTAATAGCTCTGAGCCCGTCCGCGCAGTACGAGCCCGCCGTCGCCATGGACCAACCGAAAATCTTTCAACCGGCCATTCAACCGGCTTCGCACATCGACTTCGATCTGGTCGATTCCGCATTCCTGCGTCTGTTGCCTGCTCATGAGTGCTCCTCGGATTGCATTCGGCCTTCGAGTGTGGTCCTCACGCTCCGCGTGAGGCCTCGTGCAGCGTCATCATCCCGCTTTGTCGTCCGCTCCGTCGGAATCATTTCCGAGATCATGCGCTGATGGTTGGCCCCCGCGGGAGTTGGAGCCAACCACCAGCAAATAGCCATCACCGCATTGCTGTTCCTGGCCGCGACATATCGCTACTTACGGCTGCAGCGAATCTCGCTGGCGTGCAGCTTGTCTTCTTTCTTCTCGTAGGTGACGTTCACTTCATCGTCGGCTTTCAGGTCCGACAGTTTCGCTTCCTTGTCGTTGATGAAGACCTTGCCGTCGCGATTGAGATGGAAAGTAAAGTCCTTGTTGTTGGCGTCGCTCATGACGAATTCATTCTTGTCGGCGTTGACGCTCTTGATCTTGCCCTTTGTCTCGGCCGCCATCGCCGTGGCAGTCAGGCCGAGCAGCAGTGCCAGCACCAAAACCGCCAGCAGTACCTTGGGGAAACTCTTCATGGTTGTGATCCTTTCGTTGCGGGACAAGTCCTGCGGAAAGCTGCATGCTCACCATGAGACACCAGCCGCCGCAAACATCCGAATCGAGTCAACAGCAATGCAAAGCGGTGACTTTCCAGACTGCTTGTCGCTGAGTCCATTCGCTTCCATCCGATTCCGAGGGGGGAAAACTCAGCATCAATATTCACGAGTCTTTATCCGCGTTCGTCGCGGTGGATGCTTTCAACCGAACCAGACGTTGCAATCGGCGGTGACGAGTTCGCTTTGAGTCGTCAACACCCGTCGCACCGTACGAGACACCTCGGCGGTGCCCACCGGCTTGATCAGCCAGCCGCGAATCGAGTCGGATACAATGCCGGCCAGCTCCGGGTCGTAAGGGCAGTGCGCGAGGATGACGATCGGCAGCCCCGGCAACTCGATGTCTTCGCGCAGGACCGAGAGGTCGCCTTCGAACTCATCCTGGATCAGCTCCAGCTCCAGCACGATCAGATCGGGCAGCCAGCTGTGGACATGTTTTTGGCATTCGTAAATGCCCGTCACCGTTGCCACTTCGAAGCCCAGCTGGACAAATCGCTCCCGGCAAGACTTCAATAACGCAACGTCTCGATCGGCAATGAGAATCCGAAACGACATCGACGCCCGCCTGTCTTTGTGAAAGTTCATGCGCGTGCGAACGGCATCTACCGCGACATGCATGAAGCAAAGTAGTGTTCCGGCTATTTCACAGCGACATGGCTCAGAAGTGCGTCATCGGCGTCCTTGCGACACCGACACACTCTCTCCGCCGCCCTCAAAGGCGTGGAGACGGGCGAACAAGACCAGTAGAAGTTGCTTTCGCAGCAAAATGACTTGCCTAGCCTTCATGGGTAGGTTGTTCATAATGTAAGGAAAACTCTAACGGAGTGTCAAGCGCGATATTCTCTTTTCCGAAACTTTTTTCTTGCGCAACTTCGGTTTCCGAAAACTTACACGCCGTCTTGCCTGTCGTTTTTCAATTGGAGTTCGCTCTTGTACAACGAATGGCGAGAGCGGATTACTCACACCGGAGGCTTTGCCGTCATGCTACGGACCATCTGTCTGGTTTCGGTTTTTGGACTCGTGGGTGTTGCACACGCGGCGGAGCCGTTGGGGAAGGGGTTGGCCATGCCCGAGTCGGTCGTGGTCGGGCCCGGCGGCCGCGTGTTTGTCACCTCGATCGGCGAGTTCGGCAAGGACGGCGACGGAGCGGTCCTCGTGCTCGACAAGGGCAACGCCGTCCCGTTCACGAAGGATCTCGATGATCCGAAAGGCATCGTCGCCTTTCAGCAATGGCTTTACGTGGCCGACAAGCAATGCGTCTGGCGCATCGATCCGAAGGGCAAGGCCGAGGTGTTCGTGGACGCCAAGTCATTCCCGAAGCCGCCGATGTTTCTCAACGACGTCGCGGTCGATATCGAAACCGGCATGCTCTACGTCAGCGACTCGGGCAACCTGGAGGGCAAGGGCGGCGCCATCTACCGCATCATGCCGAACAAGAAAGTCAGCCTCGTCACCGATGCCACGAAATGGCCCGAGTTGCACACGCCCAATGGTCTTGCACTGGACGGCCAGCTGCACTTGCTCGTCGCCGATTTCGGCACCGGCGAATTGCACCGCCTCAAACTGACCGACGGCAGCCATGAAAAAGTAGCCGACGGTTTGGGCGGGGCGGACGGAATCGTCTGGGACAAGTTTGGCCGGCTCTTCGTCAGCGATTGGAAATCGGGCAAGCTCTTCGTCATCGCTCGGCCCGGCGACAAGCCGGTCGTGCTCCACGACGGTCTCGAAAGCGCCGCCGACATTTGTTTGGATGCGAGCGGCAAGGCGATCCTTCTGCCCGATATGAAAGCCGGCACGATCACGGCGGTAGCGATTCGCACACCGGGGTTCGAGTTCAATGACGAACCGTTGCCCTTGGAAACGGAGGTCGCCTTTCCGAACCTGAAGTGGACCGGCTGGAAGGGGGAAACCGAAAAGGGCAAGCCAAACCCATTGCGGCCGATCGTGCTGACTCATGCGGGCGACGGCTCGAATCGCGTCTTCGTCGCCACGCAGCATGGCGTCATTCATGTGTTTCCAAACGATCCCAAAGCGACCGAAACGAAGGTGTTCCTCGATATTTCGGAGCGCGTCACCTATTCCGACAACCAGAACGAAGAGGGCTTCCTCGGGCTGGCGTTTCATCCGGACTACAAAAAGAACGGCGAGTTCTTCGTCTTCTACACGCCACGGAAAATGAAAGCGACCAACATCGTGTCCCGCTTTCGCGTGAGCAAGGACGACCCGAGTCGCGCCGATCCCGCGTCGGAGGAAGAGATCCTGCGGATCGATCGGCGGCCGTTCTGGAACCACGACGGCGGAACCGTCTGCTTCGGTCCGGATGGTTTCCTTTACATCGCGATCGGCGACGGCGGCGCCGCCAACGATCCATATGACAACGGCCAGAACCTGAACACGATCTTCGGCAAGATCCTGCGGATCGACGTCAACAAAAAAGAAAGCGGCAAGAACTACGCGATTCCCACGGACAATCCGTTGGTGGGTCGCAAGGATGCTCGGCCGGAGATTTGGGCTTATGGCCTTCGCAACGTCTGGCGCATGGCGTTCGACCGGAAGACGGGCGTGCTATGGGCCGGCGAGGTCGGGCAGAACTTGTTCGAGGAGATCAATCTCATCGTGAAGGGCGGCAACTACGGCTGGAACCGCCGCGAATCGCTGCATCCGTTCGGGGCGAAGGGCGTCGGCGTCCGACCCGACATGATCGACCCGATTTGGGAATATCATCACGACGTTGGCAAGTCGATCACCGGCGGGCACGTTTATCGCGGAACGGCATTTCCGGAACTCGATGGGGCGTATTTGTATGCCGACTACGTCAGCGCCAGGATCTGGGCGTTGCGCTACGACGAGAAGTCGAAACGCGTCAGCGCCAATCAGCCGATCCGCGATCGAGGCTTGCCGGTCCTGTCGTTCGGCGAAGATGAAAAAGGCGAATCGTATTTGTTGACCGTGTCGCAAACGGGGCAAGGGATCTACGGGTTGAAACGTCGAACATCCAAGTAAGCCGATGGGTCCAGCACCACGAGATCTGAGATACCGAGAACGTTACAGGAACAGCGGCGGATTCAAGCCGGCGCACCTGCTGTTGTGGGGACTGATTGCCGGCGCCGTCGCGATTGCGCTCGGAGTTGTTCTGCACCTGGCGTACATGCGCGGCGTCTACATCATTCTAATTGCACCACTGCTCGCGGGCGCACTGTTGGCGGGCATCGTCTATCTAGCCGTCCGCCAGTCGCATTGCCGTAATCGCTGGATGGCGGGCCTGGTCGGACTGATCGCGGGATTATTGTTGTACCTGAGTTATTACCACTCTGGTCTCGTGGAGATTGCCGGGCTGCAAAATGCTCACCGCGTGGACGTTTTGCCGAAGTACATCCAGATGCGACTGCAAACGGATATCGTCGCCGATGTCGGCAGACCGGTGGATCCGAATGCCAACCGGCAAGGCGAGTTTTGGATGAACTCGCTCTTGTTTCTGCTGGAATTGGCCCTCGTTTGCATGACGTCGGTCGGCTTGGGCATCCATCGAGCCGTGCAGCCCTACAGCGAAGTCAGTGGCGAATGGATGCTGGAGCACCTGGCCGTGTTTCCCCCGGGCGCCGGCCGATCGCTGGTCGATGCGCTCGAATCGGGAAGGCTCCATGAATGGATGCAGTCGCCGCCGGAGCGGCAGAGGCCGGCGATTCCGTTCAGCCAGATCGTTTTGCATTTCGACCCGGCACTGATCGACATCGACCCGGAAGCGCCAGTTTATCTCACGGTCAAGGAAACGGAAGTTGTTCAGCAAGGCATGTTTCTCAAGAAGCGAACGCCTGTGGTGCGGACCTTGGTGCAGCACATTCAATTGCTGCCGGACGAGATCGCCGCTCTGCGGGCGTTGTTCTTTGCTCTCAAACCGAAAGCGGCGCCGAGCGTGCAAGCCGTCGAGCGTCCGATTGCGGCGCCGACCGGAACGGTGCGCGTCGAGCCATTGCCGGCCGACGACTCCGGCCGTGTGTTGTCGCCGTCGTATCGGCTTCTTTGCCGCTTCCACGCGGCGGTGGTCGTCGGCATGACGGTCTATGGCATCGGCGCCTTGCTTGCCGGCCCGGTACTTGGACTGGCAGGCGTTCGCATCGGCCCGGCGCCGCCCTGGGGCGTTGCGATGGCGCTTATTGCATCGGGCCTGGTATGTCTGACGCTGCTGCTGAAGGTGCTTTTGTACTTTCAGCGGCAGGGAAATCGCGTTTTGTACGAGAGGGCTCGCCGGGAGTTCGCGCTGCGGCCGGATGCGATCGTGGATTTCGATGATCCCAACATGGTCTTTGTGGATATCGCACCGCGAGCGAACTGGCGGAAATCGAACTGGATGCTCGAAACCGCCAGCGACGTCGGCTTCCTCGCCATCGACTCGTCGCGGCGAATGCTGCTGTTCGAGGGCGACCGCGAACGATACTGGATCCCAGCCGGAGCGATTCTCGGTTGCGAAGTGGAACAGGTGGAACCGCCGAGCAATTTGACGGCACAGACCGATCACTATCCGCATTTCGTCGCGGTGGTGCGGGCCAACCACCGCGATGGACCGTGGGAAGCGCCGTTTTCGGTTCGCCACGATCCGAATAGCCGATTTCGTGGTCGGTCGCATCAATCGCGGGCGCAGGAATTGCGCGAACGGATACTGAAACTCGTCGGAGCGAGTTCGCAGGAAGCAAATTGAAACGTTGGTGCGACAGAGGGCTCGCTAGTTTTCGCTGAAGTCGAACTTGGCCGCTTCTTTGTGAAGCGGGTCGCGGAGGAACTTCTTATGGCAGTCGGGGCACAGATCGTAGCGGATTTGTTTGTAGGCAGGTGTTAGGTTTTCCGATTCTTCGCCGTCCTCAATCTGTTCGAGGACTTCGTTGAGATCGTCGAGCGAATCCTGATCGAGGTCCCCCTCGTTCATTTCGTGCGGATCGCGGGCGGCGTAAACTTCCATCTTTACAACATAACGCCGGTCGAGTTCGGGGAGTAGTTCTTTTCCACACAAGTCACATGAAAAATGCAGCATGGCATTCACCTCACCCGGAAGCGCGGCCGTCGTGGGCCGGGCGGAGCAGCGGTTTCCGAGTTTCGCGCTGGAGTCTAGCGGAGACTGACGGAGTCCATATATCCACGAGTCGCAGTTTTGGGCTCAACTGTCAAGCCGAAAATCGCGCAGAATCGCTCGAATGCATGCGGTTGGCGAGAAAGTAGCAAAATGGCACTTGAAATCATCCGGCATTTCTGTCAAATCCGGGCTCGTCATGTCCGGAACAATTTGCTCTATCGGAATTCTTGATCTAGAGTCTTGTTAGCGAACGGTCCAGTCAGTTTTGGTGACTGGAACCGGAAGCAGGCCGAAACGTCTGAGCCTGGATCCGAACGCCTTTCATCCTCGAAAGGGCAAACCCGTCGAAAGACGGGGACGCAAAGCTATGGGCCTTTGACCACCCTGCCAAAAGAGGGTCAATGGCCGCCAGGCTGCCGAAGGGATGGGCAGGTGAAGAGCCCGTCCGTCCCCGGAGGTGAACCCTCCGCTGGATCCAGGGACTGGCAATCCCGGTTACGTTTCGGCCTGCTTCGCTTTTTTTTCACTTCCAATCGATTTTCCCTCTCACTTGTGCCGATTATTCAGAATACGCAGGATTTTCGGCCCGCGCGCCGGGAGGGGAACGTACATGCCGCGCCACGTGCTTGCTTGCTGGTTGCCGCTGTGGATTGCCGGCACGCTATGCGCGCAAACGTTTCCGCCGCCGCGCGAACCGATTTCGCCTTCCGGAATCAAACCGGCGTCGGCGTCACTGCCCACCTCCGACATGCAAAAGCCGAACGCAATCGTCGAAACGCCGGGCGGCCAGCCGAATTTTTCGATCGTGAAGTTCGACCCGCAAGACGTGATTCTTCGCATGGTCGAAGGCCGCTGGCAACTATGGACCGGCCGGCAGATGCTCAAAGACTTCGGGGCGCAACATCATCATGCGACGGAGGCCAGAAAAATTATCGCTGAGCTGAAACTGTCCGAACATGGCCGCCTCGGGGCTCCACAACCGGTGATGGAGTTTTGGCTTTCCAACGGGCAAGTGCCGCCATTGACCGCCTCGTCGCGAACCGCGATCCCGTTTGACCCGGCGAGCCTGAAAGTCGAATCGGCCAACGGCGCATACTGGGTCCGCGATCGTAGCCGCATGCTCTACAACTTCGGCCCCCATCGCGCCGACGCTCAGCAAGGCCTGAAACTGCTTCAGCAATTTGGGTTCAACGAGATCGCATTTGTCGGTTACCCGAATCCCTCGATGAGTTACCTCATCAAAAACGATCAACCGCGATTATCGATCGGCAAGAACGATCCACTCACGGTGCAAACGTTGCCGCAGCCGGTGCCGCGTTATCCATTGCAGCTGTTCCGTCTCGGGACCGTGGGCGAACGCGAACCGTTCGACGCGATGAAACTCGAACTTCGTCGCGGCTCCGATGGCTGGCGCCTGGCCGCTGGAATTCGCGACCTGGGCAGCCTCGGTTCGAGCGAACATTCGGCCCGAACCGCGCTGCAAGTGGTGCAAAGCTATCCGTTTACCGAGCTATGTCGAATCGGCTCGGGCAGCATGACCTTCTTCCTGAGCCGTGGCGCTGCCCCGCGCGGCGCTCCGCTGGGCATTCGCCGCACGGCTTTCAACCCGCAAACGCTCACCGTCAAGTCCGCGGGCGACACCCAACAGATCGTCGATGGCAATCGGATTATTGCCCAGTTGGCCGGCCCACCGGAGGAAGCAAAGACAGCGGTCAAAGTGCTGCAGCATTATCAATTCGATTGTTTGTGTGAAGTGGGGCAATTAAGGTACTTTGCCAAAGAACGGTAAGCCGCTGACCGCTGTCTGACGGCTCGGAACCGGATTCACAAGGACTCGAGGTTACTCCGTCTGAATGCCGGCAAGTGCATAATCGACCGGTTTTCGGTTTCGATTGTCGTTTGCACTTCTCTTCTTTGCCAAACCGCATTACATTTCTGCCGATGACTCCGATCCTGGAAGTTCGCGGACTGGTGAAGCGGTTCGGGCGGCGCGCCGTCGTGGATGGCGTGGACTTCAGCGTCCGCCCGGGTGAAATCGTCGGTCTGCTCGGTCCGAACGGCGCCGGCAAGACGACGAGCTTTCGGATGACGACCGGGCAGCTGACGCCCGACGGCGGCAACGTCTTCTTCAACGGAGTGGATGTCACGGATTGGCCGATGTACCGTCGCGCCCGGCTTGGCATGGGCTATCTGTCGCAGGAACAGAGCATTTTTCGCCGATTGACCGTCGAAGAAAACATCCTCGCGATCCTCGAAGCATTGCCGCAGTCGAGAAACCTGGGCCGGAAGCTGTCGCGCCGCGAGCGGCACGAACGCACCGGTCATGTGCTGGCGCAATTCGGCCTGACGCACGTGCGGAAGACGAATGCGGCCCGCTGTTCGGGCGGCGAGAAGCGGCGGCTCGAAATCGCGCGCTGCCTGGTCTGCGAACCGCTGATGATCCTTCTCGACGAACCGTTCGCGGCCGTGGACCCGCTGACCAAAAACGACATTCAGCAAATCGTCCGCAATCTGGCCCTCGGTGGAATCAGCATCCTGGTGACCGATCATGACGTCGATCAGGTTTTGGAAATCGCCGACCGCATTTATCTGATCACGGACGGCAAAGTGCGCACGCACGGCACGCCTCAGCAAATCGTTCGCGATCCGGTGGCGATCAACGAGTATCTAGGCCAACGCTATCTCGATCGCCAATTCGCCCGATCACAGCCCAGCGCAGTGCCGTCCGCGCCGGCGGCTGAGCCTGCGCCGATCGCGCTCGTCCTGGAACAGGAGCATATTCGCCGATTGCTCGACGCACTGATGGGCAACGAAGAACAGTTTCGTGCCGCGTTTGCGGAGCTACTGGTTCGCGGCGAAAAGGCGGTGCCGCAGCTATTGGAGACGCTCGAGCGCAAAGAAATGGAAGCACGGCGCCGGGCCTATGCCGTTCTGCATCGGCTGACCGGCGGCCAGGCCGTGTTCGAACCGCATGCGCCGGCGCCGCTGCGCCAGCAACAGCTCACACGACTCCGCGAGCAACTCCTGGCCTACTCACGGGCCGGTTGAAGCGCGAACCTCGCCGGGCGAGGCATGTCCCGTATATGTTTCCTATCTCCCCTTTGAGGTGCGCAACATGTTCGAATCCGCAGCCATGATCTCCGATTATCTCGCCGGCGTGGACACGTTGAGAAAAGCAGTTGCCGGCATGAGCGCCGAGCAGCTTCGCGCCCGGCCGATCGCAGGCAAATGGAGCACGCTGGAGGTCGTTTGCCACTTGTCCGACTTCGAACCCGTCCTGGCGGAACGGATGAAGCGCATCATTGCCATGCCGAAACCGCTCATGCTGGGAGCGGATGAAAACGACTTCGCACGCTCTCTGGCCTATGGTGAACGAGATTTGGAAGAAGAACTCGCGTTGATTGCCGCGACTCGCCAGCAGATGGCACGAATACTGAAAGCGTTGCCCGCCGATGCCTGGCAGCGCGAGGGCGTCCACAGCGAACGCGGTCTGGTGTCGCTGGAAAAGATGCTCGCCATCGCCACGCGGCACATTCCGCATCACGTGAAATTCATTGAAGAAAAACGCAAAGCGCTGGGCTGTTGATCGGTTACGGCGATTTGGGCAGCCGTCCGATGGATTGCAGATATGCCTTGGCGCCGGCGACGATGGGTTGGACGGCAGGGCCGTTCCATTGGTCTTGAAAATCGGCGACAATCGAGTCCGCTTCATTGACATAAACCGTAGCGGTCGATTGCGGAATGGCCAGCGCCAAGTCGTAATCTGCGCGAACGCGTTCGCCGCGGAGCAAGTCAATTCGCATCGCAATATCGGCTGCTTCAGTCGATCCGCAGTTATTCAGTCCGACGTACAGATTATTGTGTGCTTGCCCGCCTTGCCCGAGGTTCAGGCCTTCCGACCGGAACAGTTCGCGGAAGAAATGGGATACAAAGTAATAACTTCGACTGATGGAAGAACGCCAGTCGCCTTCAGTAACACCATTTGCCAAACGTCTTGCCGAGTCAAGGAACTCTCGACTGTCCATTTTTTATGGGGTCTCCGGCTCCACTCTGAGTATGAACGAAAACTGCAACCGAGTTGGAAAAGCGCGCTGTACGACTTTACGGATGTAGGCAGCCTGCAGCTCAAGGCATGTTTGCCGATTGATGTGCGGCGGCACTAGTGCTGCCATGACGACCCAACACCGCCCTTCTTCATCCGGATCGCTCAAAAGGCGTACTTCCAGTTGCTGAACGTCCGGGACACACTCGACCGCCAGCGCGACCCGTTCGTGCAGTTCTTCCAGGCAGTCATGCTCGATCATCAAGTCCAGCACCCCGTCGTGCAGGGTCGGCTTAATACGACAGATCGTGTTCGCTCCCATACCATGCTCCGCAGCCAATGCCTTTGCGGTGAATTGAACTTGGTACTTGCGGGTTTTTCAAGGCAACATCGGGAGTTACCAGCATTCCTCTTGCCTTAATCCTTAGATTGCCGATAAAGATAGTGTTCTGCCGGCTACATGGAGGTATGCCGGGTCGGGTCCAGGAGGCTGGAATGCAAGTCATTGACCTGCGCCTCAGTGACGAGGAAATCAGTTCCGCCGCTCAATCTCTGCAAGGCGAATCGCCGCAAACCATTTTGCGATGGGCAGTTGAGACGTTACATCCCCGGCTGATGATGGCCACGGCGTTTGGCGCCGAGGGTTGCTGTTTGATTCATATGCTGGCCGAGATTGAGCCATCGGTGCGAATCATCAACCTCGAGACCGGTTACCAATTCCCAGAAACGTTGGAATTACGCGAACGGATCAAGCAGCGGTACGGCATCGAAGTGGAGTTCATTTATCCTGAAATGACCGTGGCCGAGTACGAGGCCGAACATGGTGGTCCGTTGTACACGATTCGGCCTGATCAGTGCTGCCACGATCGCAAGATTTTGCCTTTGCGGAAGGCGGTCATCGGCTACGAGGCGTGGATCAGCGCCATTCGCGGCGATCAGACCGAACATCGAAAAGTGGCTGGAATTGTTCAACCGGATCGAAAATTCGGCCTGGTGAAAATCAACCCGCTTTTGCAGTGGACGAAGAAGGATGTCTGGTCGTTCATCATGAAGCACGAGGTGCCGTATAACCCCTTGCACGATCGCGATTATCCGAGCATCGGATGCTGGCCGTGTACTGACCCGGTCCGAAACGGCGAAGATGAGCGAGCGGGCCGCTGGGCCGGCACGCGTAAAAAGGAGTGCGGCCTGCACGTGATCGAACACAAGGATGGCTCCGGCATCTAACATGCGAACCACCCTTTTTTCCGCGAAAGCCGAGTACGCATGCATCGCCATGCTGGAGTTGGCGGCGCGGTACAACGAGTTGCAGCCCGTGCCGTTGAAGCTCATCTACGAGCCGCACGGCATATCGGACCGATTTCTGGTGCAGATCCTGCTGCAGCTCAAAGGCGCTGGCCTGGTGGTCAGCACGCGGGGCGCCTCGGGCGGCTACCAGTTGGCCCGGCCGCCCGAAGAGATTTCGCTCGCGATGATCATCAACGTGATCGATCGACAGGAAACGGCCGAAAGCAAAGATGGAAAACGTGAAACGACGCTGAATTCCACGCCCCTGGTGCACACGATCCGCTCGCTGTGGAAATCGGTTGCCGCCGCACAACAGCGAATCCTGGAGCAAACGACGTTGACCGACTTGCTGCGGCGTTCGCAGGAGAATTTTGCCCTGACGTATGCGATCTGACCTCTGCGATGTGCGGCACGGCGATTGCCGATGATCGTCGTGCCGCGATCGCGTTTTTGAAGGAGCAGGAAATGGCTGATTTGATTGCGCCGCACGGCGGCGTGAAGGAACCGGTGAATCGTACGGTCGCCTCGCTGGGCGGACCGTTTCCAAAATCGATTGCGCTTAGCGATGCCGACCTGTCGAGCCTCTACCGCATCGGCGACGGCGCATTGAGCCCGCTGACCGGCCCCATGACCGCGGAGGAATGGAATCGCGTTCTGGACGACGAAGTCATCATTCGCGACGGCAAAAAGTACGCCTGGACCATACCGATTGCCTTCCCGGTGACCGATGCCGAGGCCTCCGCGATCAAGCCCGGCGACACCGTCGGTCTGGTCAACGGCAAGGGCGAAACTGTCGGCAAGCTCGAAGTCAAGGACATCTATCCCTGGGACCAGGCGAAATACATCCAGAGTGTTTACGGCACCGAACGAACCGATCATCCCGGCGGCAAGATGGTGACGAGCGACGAACGCAAGATGCTCGTCGGCGGCGAAGCATGGGCCCTGCCGCAACCGAAACATCCGGAGTACGGCAAATACGTCCTGTCGCCGAAGGAGACTCGCGCCTTGTTCGCCCAGCGCGGCTGGAAGCGGGTTGTCGCATTTCAGACGCGCAATGCTCTCCATCGCGCTCACGAATATGCCCTGGTCGTCGGCATCGAACGCCTGACCCGGGCCGGGCATTTCGCCGGCGCCGTGCTGAATCCGCTCATCGGCGAAACGAAGAGCGACGATGTCGATGCCGCGACGCGGATGCGGACCTACGTGGCACTGATCGAAAACAAAGCGATCGGCCAGGGCGACAAGGACGAAGAGCTTTGGAAAAAGACCGGTTACGACCTGACCGATCAACTCATTCTGCTCGGCCTCGACATCAAAATGTTCTATGCCGGGCCGAAGGAGGCCATCATGCATGGCATCTATCGGCAAAACTACGGTTTCACCGACATCATCATCGGCCGCAAACATGCGGACGCCCCCTATGACGACGGCAAGGACATCTGGGACGGCCTGGCCGCACAACGCAAGTTCGACGAACTCAAAGGCGAGCTTTTGATTCAGCCGGTCAAAGTCGGCTTTGCCGCGTTTTTCGAGGAGCTCGGCCGCGTCGGCTTGGTGGACGACTGGGCGCCGAAGGGCTACAAGACCGTCTCGATCAGCGGCCGCGACCTGCGTGAAAAACTTCGCAAGGGCGAACTGCCGGACCCGCGAATCATGCGCCCGGAGACCGCCAAAGTGCTGATCGCCAAGATGGCCAGCGCTTGATCGAAACGATGGACAAAAATCGCCAGCCGCACCATGCCGGTGCGGCTGTTTTCTTTCCGCCGGTTGCTGATCCGGCGACTTCGATCCTCGGCTTCTCAATATCAGCGTTCTTGGCTATACCCGGCGGGTGGTTCGATTTCCGCTTTTGCGGTCACACCTGGCCGGAGCGAATGCATGCTTCGCTGGTACTTCCCCGTCGCATTAGCTTGCCTGGCTTGCGCCGTCGCCGCGGCTCAACAGATTCATCGCCAGGACCTGGGCGATCCGCAACAGCATTTGCTGCGCGGGCCTGCCAATGCACGTTTCGAGGAGCGCGAGCATCGCACCACGTCCGAATATGCGCACAAGGGAACGACGTCGGAAACATTGACCATCGTGGCGGACACCGGACCCAATACGGGCGACGCGTTCATTCATTACATCTATCCCACTCCCCGAGCGCCGATCAGCGACGATCTGCGGGCCAGTGTGTGGGTCAAAGCCAAACGGCCGGGCGTGCAATTGCGGGCGCGCCTGGTCTTGCCGCGAGTGCCCAACCCGCAACGTCCCGAAGAAGCGCTGACCGTGCTGCTCGACGGCGGCCAGCACAAGGACGTGAACAATTGGCAGCGACTGGAGTTTGACCCCATTACCAAGCTCGTGCGCGAGAAGCAGACGCAACTCAAGCTGCAATTCGGCAAAGAGATCAGCCTCGACGACGCCTATATCGATCAGATGGTGCTCAACGTTTACACCGGCCCCGGGACGAACACCATCTGGTTGGACGAAATCTCAATCGGCCCCGTCGTCGAGGATCGGCCTGCCGCAGCCAGGCCCGCCGGCAACCGTGCGACGCCGATTTCCAGCGGCGTGATCGAAATCAACCGCGATCAACTGACCGTGGACGGCAAGCGGATGTTGATCCGAGGAATTCGTGCGACCGACACGCCGCTCGACGTTCTCAAACGAGCCGGATTCAATTTCGTTTTTCTGGAACCGGGCACGCCCAAGCACGTGATCGACGAAGCCATTCGAAACGCCTCCTACATCGTGCCGACATTGCGAGTCGCCGACGTGGACGGCTCCGACACGGCGACGCCGGTGTCGCTCACCCGCGAAGCCGGCCAGGATAATCTGAGCCGATACTTGCAAAAGGACCGCGTTCTTTTCTGGTACCTCGGCGGCGGGCGCTCGTACGAACAGTACGACAAGGTGATTCAAACCGCGGCACTCGTACGCGAATCCGATCCGCATCGGCCCATCGGCGTCGACGCCTGGGACGGCATGTGGCCCTACTCGCGAAACATCGACATCGTCGGCACCCATCGCTGGCCTCTGTTGACCAGCCTGGAACTGACCGGATACCGCGACTGGTTGATGCAGCGGCGAAACCTGACGCGGCCCGGCACCTTTACCTGGACCTGGGTGCAAACGCATCTGCCCGACTGGTACACACAACTCGTTTACAACCGCTCTTCCAACTCGGTCGTCACCGAACCGATCGGACCGCAGCCGGAACAGATCCGGCTGCTGACCTACATCGCGCTGGCGTCCGGTTGCCGCGGCCTGGGCTACTGGTCGGATCGCTATCTCGCCGATTCGCACCACGGACAGGACCGATTGCTCGAGATTGCCCGGCTCAATCTCGAGCTGCAGCTGATCGAGGGTGTGCTTTTGTCGTCGATCAAAGCGCCGTTCTGGATCGATACGTCCAACCCGCAGGTCAAGGCCGCCGTCCTGCAGGGCGAGCGAACGATTCTGGTCATCCCGATCTGGCTGGGCGGCAACGCGCAGTATGTGCCCGGACAGTCGGCCCAGACCGGCTTGACCATGCGCGTGCCGATGGTCCCCGATACCGCCGAACCCTGGGAGATCACGCCGGCCGAGGTACGTGCGTTGCGACAACGAAAGACGCCCGGCGGAACCGAAGTCACCGTGCCGGAATTCGATCTGACCAGCATCATTGTGTTCACGAGCGACAACACGGCCAACGGTCCGCTCGTCTATTGGCAGGATCAAACTCGGCGAATGGCGCCGACCGCCGCCCAATGGACCTACGACCAGACGCGCGCCGAGCTGGCGAAAGTGCTGAAAGTACACGCGGAGATTGACCGCTTCGCCCACGTGCCGGGAAGCAATGACCTCATCGACGATTGCCTGCGACGATTGCAACACTCGCGCGTCTATTACGCCAACAAGGATTACCGGCAGGCGTATTTCGAAGCACAACGCTCGTTGCGGCCGCTTCGCCGGCTGATGCGGCTCGAGTGGGAACAGGCGACGACCGGATTGAGCACGCCGGCCGCCAGTCCTTATGCAGTCAGCTATTTCTCGTTGCCGCAACATGGGCCGTTTCAGGAATCGATCAAGCGCTCGACGGCGGGCGACAATGCGCTTGTTGGCGGCAACTTCGAGGAGCCGTCGCTTGCATCCTGGCCGGTCCAACGAGCTACGTTGGACGACGTGGACGTGCAGGCGCGCTTCGGCGCCGACCGCCCGGCCGAAGGCCGATACTATTTGGAGTTGAACATCGCGCCGCGCCTGGCCGTCAATCAGTCGAAGAAGTTTCCCGGCGCGCTCGATCGCACCTTCCTGTCCGTGACCAGCCCAACGGTAAAATTGCCGCCCGGGTCGCTCGTTCGCATCTCCGGCTGGATTCGCGTGCCCCGCGACATCCTGGCTTCCGCAGACGGCGCGCTGTTCTACGACAGCGCCGGCGGCGAACCGCTGTCCGTTCGACTCACCAAAGCGATGCCCTGGAAAAAATTCGAAATGTTTCGCCGCGTGCCGGCCAGCGGGGAGATCCATCTGACCATGGCTTTGACCGGCCTCGGCACGGTGCAGTTCGACGACTTGCGCATTGAGCCGTTGCTGCCCAAATAAGAAGCCCAGGCGACGGTTTACTTGCCCGTCAGCACGACTCGACTCGGCACATTTTTATGATGATACTTCGTCGCAAACTGCGACGGAGAAAACGTGTCCTGGCTCTTTTCGAGCTGAACCACGACCAACAGTTCATTGGTCAGCGTGCCGTCGCTGCGGTAATGGCCGTCGAAGCTGACGGCGATCAGCTGTTTATCCTCGGCCAAAAGCGTCGCACGAATCTGGCCGGACGCCGCGTCGTAAAAGCGGGCCGTGCGATCGGCATTGCTGGAAATCACGGTCGTGCTGCCGGGCGTCCAACTGACGCGCACGACCGGCGCCATGGTTTGCAAACTGTGAATCAGGCCGGCGGTGCGGGTGTTCCACAATTGCAGCGTGTGGTTGCCGCGTCCGCAGGCGAGCATCTGGTCGTTCGGCGACCAGGCGAGCGACGATACCTGCGGCGGACTGCCGGCTACTTCGAGTGTATGCAGCAGCTTGCCGGTGCTGGCCTGCCAGGTGCGGGCGCGATGATCGTCGTGCCCGGTGATGACGACCTTGCCGTCGGGCGACCAGCCGACCGACACGACCATCGCGGCGTCTTCGAGAAGTGAACGCACTTCTTTCGGTCCGGCTTTGGGATTCCACAATTTGGCGGTCTTGTCATTCGAACCGGAAACGAGCAGTCCGCTTTGGCCCGGCGCCCACGCCAGCGCGCTGATCCGGTCCGTGTGCCCCTGATGAGTTTGCACGAGGTTGCCGGTTGCCGCTTCGTGGACCAGCACGACTTTGCCCTGGCCTCCGGAGGCAATGAGTTTTCCGTCGTTCGAAAATGCGATCGCCAGCACCGGCGCCGTGTGACCTTCGATGGTTCGCACTTCGCTGCCGGTGGAGGGATCCCAAAGTTTGACTGTCTTGTCGTGCGATGCCGTCGCGATCGTCTTGCCGTCCGGCGCCCAGGCGAGGGCGGTGATGCCCGACTTGTGGCCATCGAGGCTTCGCAGAAACTTGCCGCTGGTCTGATCCCAAAGCGACAGCTTTGCCGAACCGACGCCGGTGATGATCGGGCGGTTGTTCCACCATAACGGCGGATCGGTCCCGCCGATGGTGTGCGTCGTCTCGGACTTGGCGGTTGCTGGATTGATGATTGAGTAGGCATACGAACCGCTGGCGATCAGTTTGAGATCGCCGGGCATGAACGCCAGCGTGTAGGCAGTCGTGTCGAGCGATTTGATCAGCGACCAGGTTTCCGTGTTCCACAAATTGATTTTCGCCGCGGTTGCCGCCGATGTGGCGAGCGTCTTGCCGTCGTGCGACCACTCGACGGCGTATCCTTGTCCGTCGAGTTTTTTCAATTCCTTGCCGGCATCATCGAAGATGAAGACGTAGCTGCCGCCGCCGGCCGCCAGTTTTTTTCCGTCCGGCGACCAGGCCGCCGATTGGAATTGCGAATTCGCGTCGCCGAACGATTCGGTAACCTTGTTGACATCGACATCCCACATCGCCACGGCAAGCAATGGCGCCGCCACGGCGACGCGCTTTCCCTCAGGATGCCACGACAAGTCGCGAATGGGCCGGCCCAAATCGGTCTGGCCCATGTGCTTGCCGGTCGCCACGTCCCAATAGGAAACGACGCCGCTCTCGCCGCCGGCGCCGGCCACCTGCCGGCCGTCCGGCGACCATGCCACCTGCACGACATATGTCGGATGCCCCTTGAGGATTCGCAGCGGCATGCCGCTCTGCACGTCCCAAAGCCGAACCGTCGCGTCGAAACTGCCCGCTGAAGCCAGCATCTTGCCGTTCGGCGAAAAGGCCAGCCCATAACAGTAGCTGTTGTGGCCGACCAACGCGCGAACCAGCTTCGCGGTCTCGGTTTCCCAAACACGAATCGTGCCATCGATGCCGCCCGTCGCGTAGAGCTTGCCATCGGGGCTGAGCGCGGTCGCGGAAAAACTGCTGCGATGCTTGCGCGTCTCGAGCGTCCAACTAACGACTCCCTTGAGCGCCGGCGGCCGCGTCACGAGCGCTCGTGCACTCATCGCGTCGCCGGGCTTCAGTGCGAGCGGATCGGGCTTGAGCGTCGCACCCGGTTTGTCCTTGGACTTGGTGGACGGCTTTTGCGCAGCGGCATCCGCCACAACGAGAAGCACCGAAGCGACCGCGAGCACTCGCCACATGATGGACCTCCGCGATTAGGGCTGGACATCAATATGACAGATTTGTCCGACGTGGCAATCATGGAAATGGTTTTCGCCCCCATGCGGAAAAGCGGAACTGCCCGTTTTTTTGGACAATCGCTGCTTGGTTCGAGAGGAATGCCGGCGATATACTGAACGCTGGCCACGGTAGGGCGAAGCGATGCGCAACGGGCATAACAAGAATCGAAACAGTCAGGCGGCGATCTTTGCTCGCTTGTGGGAGACGAAGGAAGGCAAACTTCCTCGCACGTTGGCTCGCCTGGCGCTCAAAACGACGTTTCCGCCGCAAGACCTTGATCGGATGCACCTGCTTGTTCAAAAAAACAGGCAGGGGACGATTTCGGCAAACGAATTGGAAGAACTGGATAGCTACATTGCGGCCGGCGATCTCCTGGCGTTATTGCAGTCCAAAGCTCGAAAAACACTGAAAATAAAAAAATCGACCGTTCTCGATCATGGATGAATCGTTGCAGAACGAAGTCCGCCGCCGCGCGGGCAACGCCTGCGAGTACTGTCGGTTGCCGGCTGGTGTCCATCCATCTCCGTTTGAAATCGAACATATTGTGGCGCAGCAGCACGGCGGCGCCACCTCATTGCGTAACCTCGCCTTCGCCTGTCTCCGCTGTAACCGACATAAAGGTACGAACATTGCCGGCATTGCGCGAATCGGTTCACGTACGGTGATCGTGCCTTTGTTTCATCCACGGCGGCATAAATGGTCGAGGCATTTTCGATGGAGCGGACCGTATCTCATCGGCCGCACGGCGATCGGGCGAGTCACTGTGGAATTGCTCAAAATCAACGACCCTTTACGTGTCGCCGTTCGAGAATCCCTGATGAACGAAGGCCTATTCGACACGACTTGAGCAAAAGCGTGTCCGGCAATGGATCACTTCCCCGTCAGTTTGACGTTCGCCGGCATGTTCTTCCACTTGAACCTCGTTGCGAATTGCGTCGGCGACATCGTTTCCTGGCTTTTCTCCAGTTGTGCGACGCAGACCAACTCGGCCAACCCCGGGCCGTCCGCTCGATAGTGGCCGTCGATGCTGATCGCGACGACCTGCTTTTCCTCGGCGATGAAGTAGCCCCGCAGCAGGCCGCTGGCCGCGTCGTACAGCCGGGTCGCGCGGTCGTCGCCCATGGCGGCGAGCGTGCCGCTGCCCGCTGTCCAACCCGAACGATACTGGGCAGCCATCGGCTGCGGACCGCAGATGACTGCGTTTC
>Ga0073934_10004512_pt1 | contig 23023 bp, 19 predicted proteins | sample LarsenN4metaG_FD_76834 | JGI IMG/M metagenome (GOLD analysis project Ga0073934, IMG submission 76834) | Hot spring sediment bacterial and archeal communities from British Columbia, Canada, to study Microbial Dark Matter (Phase II) - Larsen... ...
GCGCCCCGCGCGTGCGCGGCATCCTGCTCTTCAGCATCGCGATGGTGATGACGTTCATGACCTTCTCGCGAGCAAGCTGGCTCGCGGGCGCGGTGGCGCTGTTCGGTGCGATGCTCGTCTACCGAGGCTTCGTCAAGCAGCTCGTCGTGATCCTGCTGCTCGCAGTGCCCGTCGTCATCGCGTCGGGAGTTCTCGAAGAGCAGCTCGACTTCGCACGCGCTCGGCTCACGTCGCAGGAATCCGAGTACACGGCGCTGAGCAGGCTGCCCGTCCTGTACGCCGCGGTGCGGATGTTCGAGGACAAGCCCGTCCTCGGGTTCGGTTACGAGAACTTCGACCGCTACGACCGCGCGTACCAGCAACGCGTCGGCAACCTCGTGTACCCCGACGACAAGGACCTCTCGTCGCACAACCTCTACCTCACCACGCTCGCGGAACAGGGCATCGTCGGCTTCGCCCTGCTCCTCGGGGCGCCGTTCGTCTGGCTGACGCGGACGCTTTCGCGCGTGCGGAAAATGCCGAGGGCGGGCTTCGCCAATCAGCGCTTCGTGGCGGCGATGTGGTTGGTCGTCACCGCGCACATCGTCGTCAACAACTTCTCGCGCATGCAGTCGCCGTTCGGATTCGGGATGTGGTGGCTCACTCTGGGACTGATCGCCACCGTCGTCGACCGCGCCACGGACCCGCGCCCGCGACTCGCCGAGGTCCGGACGGTCGCGCCGTGAGCGGCGGCGAGGTACTGATGATCGTCGGGACGTACCCGCTCGTGACGACCACGTTCATCGATCGCGAAATCCTCGGCCTGCGCCGCGCGGGCCTGCCCGTCGGCGTGCTGGCGGTCCGGCGCCCGCCCTCCGAGCTCCCCTTGTCGCGCGCCCAGGAAGCGCTCGCCGGGGAGGTCTGCTATCTCGTGCCTGCCCGGCCGCGAACGGTGCTCGTGGCGCACGTCTCGTTCATGTGTCGCCGGCCACTTGCGTATCTCGGCGTGCTCGCCCACCTGCTCCACGCGCGGCACCCCGATCTGCGCGCGCGCGTGAAGACGATCGCGCACTTCGGTGAGGCCGTGCTCGCAGCACATCTCGTGCGTAGCCGGCGACCGCGCGAGCTCTACGCACACTTCGCCGACCGCGCCGCGACCATCGCGCTGGTCATGTCGCGGTTGCTCGACGTTCCGTACAGCCTCTCACTGCACGCCGGCGCCGACCTGTTCGTGGAGCCCGTGCTCCTCGCCGAGAAGGTCGGTGGCGCCCGCTGCGTCGTGACGTGTACGCGTCGCAACCGCGACCGCCTCGCGTCGCTCCTCGGCGACGGTGCGGTCACGCGCGTACGCGTCGTGCCCCATGGCCTCGACCTCTCCGAGTACGACGGGCCGCGCCCCGGTGTCGACGAGCAGCCGCTGATCCTCTCGGTCGCCCAGCTGCGTCCGCGCAAGGGCCACGCCGACGTGCTGCGGGCGTGCGCGCGGCTGCGCGACCGGGGGTACCGGTTCACGTGCCGCCTCGTCGGCGCCGGTCCCCAGCACGACGAGCTGGTCGCACTGACCGCCGAGCTCGGGCTGCAGGACGTCGTCGACATCGCCGGGGCGCTCCCCCACGACACCGTCGTCGAGCAGTACCGGAGCGCCACGATCTTCGTCCTGGCGTGCGTCGAGGCCGGCGACGGCGACGTCGACGGGTTCCCCAACGCCGTCGCCGAGGCCATGGCGTCGAGCCTCCCCGTCGTCTCCACGAACCTCCCCGCGATCCGTGAGTTCGTCGTCGACGGCGAGTCCGGCATCTTGGTCCCCCCGGCGAACCCCGGCGCGCTCGCGCACGCGCTCGCCCGGCTGCTCGACGACGACGTCATGCGCAAGCAACTCGGCGAGCGCGCGCGTGAGACCGTCGCCTCGACGTTCGACGTCGACACGAACGTGCGGGCGCTGCGCGACGCACTCTGGCCCGAAGCTCGTGCGGAACGACGACAGGAGGCCTCATGTTGAACGGGACGGAGTGGGTAGCGGTCGCTTGGGCGCCCTTCAGCAGGCGGAGCGAGATGTTCGCACGCGAGCTCGGCGGTCCACTGCATTGCATCCACTACCTCAAGTTCCGGTCGAAGCCGCATGCGCCCCTGAAGTACGCGATGCAGTCGGTCACCACGATGCGGCGGCTCCTCCGTGAGCGACCGCGCGCCGTTCACGTCCAGTCGCCACCGTTCCTCTGTGGGCTCGTCGTCGCTGCCTACTGCCGCATGCGCGGCGCGGCATTCGTCGTCGAGTACCACTCCGCCGCCTTCGAACCGTTCTGGCGCTGGGCCGAGCCGTTCCAACGGTTCGTGGCGCGGCGAGCCGCCGCGAACATCGTGACGAGCGACCACTGGGCGGAGATCGTGCGCTCGTGGGGTGGCGAACCGATCGTCATGTACGACGCGTTCCTCGACCTTCCGGCAGGTACCCCATTCGAGGTCGGCCCGGGTCGGAACGTCGCGTTCCTCAGCACCTTTGCGGAGGACGAGCCGGTCGCCGAGGTGCTCGAAGCGGCCGCGCGGCTTCCGGACGTCCACTTCTACGTCACGGGCGACACGGCGAAGGCGCCGCCCGAGACGCTCGCGGCTGCGCCCCGGAACGTCACGTTCACCGGCTTCCTCGATCCGAACACGACGTACCTCGGCCTGCTTCGCAGCGTCGACGCCGCGATCGTGCTGACGACGCGCGATCACACGCTCCAGCTCGCTGGTTGCGAGGCCATCTCGGTCGGCACTCCGATCATCACGTCGGACTGGCCGTACCTCCGAAGGCTGTTCGCGTACGGGGCCGAGTTCGTCGAGCCGGACGCTGCGAGCATCCGCAACGGCGTCACGCGCGCGCTCGGTCGACTCGACGAGCTGCGGCGTGGAACAGAGGTGCTGACGCGGATTCGCCGCGCCGAATGGCGCTCGCGACTCGAAGAGCTCAACGCGATGGTGGCGGTGCGGCGTGGTGCTGTCGCTACGACCACCGCGTGACGGAAGAGTACGAACGCAGGAGGCGACAGTGAAGGTCTTCATCACAGGCGGCGCAGGGTTCATCGGCTGCAACGTCGCCGACGAACATCTCTCGCGCGGCGACGACGTGATCGTGTTCGACAACCTCTCGCGAGCCGGGACCCACGGGAACCTGCGTTGGTTGCAGGACCGTCACCCGGCGGGTCTGAGGTTCGTCGGCGGCGACATCCGCGACGCGGCCGCGCTCGAAGAGCACCTGACCCCCGACGTCGACGTCGTGTACCACTTCGCGGCACAAGTTGCGGTCACGACGTCGGTCGCGAACCCGCGTGAGGACTTCGACATCAACGCGCTCGGGACGTTCAACGTCCTCGAGGCCGTACGGCACCGCGCTCCGGACGCGATCGTCCTGTACGCGTCGACGAACAAGGTGTACGGCGGAATGGAGCAGGTGGCGATCGTCGAGCGGGCATCCAGATACGAATACCGCGACCTGCCGGGCGGGATCCCGGAGGACCAGGGCCTCGACTTCCATTCACCGTACGGCTGCTCCAAGGGTGCGGGCGACCAGTACGTGCGCGACTACGCCCGCATCTACGACCTGCGGACTGTGGTCATGCGCCAGTCGTGCATCTACGGCCCGCGCCAGTTCGGCGTCGAGGACCAGGGCTGGCTCGCCCACTTCTGCATCTCCGCACGGCTCGGCCGCGCCATCAACATCTACGGCGACGGCAAGCAGATGCGCGACGTGCTGTGGGTCGGCGATCTCATCGCCGCGTACCGCGCAGCCATCGAACGCATCGACACCGCGGCCGGCGAGATCTACAACATCGGAGGCGGTCCCGACAACGCGGTGTCGATCTGGGCCGAGTTCGGGCCCGAGCTCGCTCGCCACACGGGCTATGTGCCGCCGGTCGAGTACGGCGACTGGCGGCCCGGAGACCAGCCCGTGTACGTGAGCGACATCACCAAGGCGGCACGCGAGCTCGAATGGAAGCCCACGGTCGGTGTGACCGAGGGAGTCGGGCGGCTGTGGCGTTGGGTCGACGAGAACGCCCACCTCTTCGACGGGTTCGCCGTCGCGGTGTGAACCGCGGCGGGTGACGCGGGCCGGGGTGGAGCGCGTCACCCGCCGGGCCTAAGCGTCAACCGGTCCTGTACTCGAGGTGCAACACCGGCGCGCTCCCGGTCTCGGCCGATTTCGCGACGCGCTGACCGGATCCGGTCACGACGAGCCCGAGCGCGTTCCCCGGCGCCCAGTTCTGCCGATTGACGATCTCCTGCACGATTGCCGACAGGTCGGCGCTCCGCTGCTCGGCGCCTTGCCGCCGTTCGATCCACGCCGCCACGAGCCAGTCGGCGGCGGCCGCCGTGCGCGGCGCCGTGGAGAGGCTGAACTTCGCAGTTCCGAACGGCGCCAGGTTGTCGGCCACGAGACCGTTGATCCTGAGGTTCGTCGTGAGCGAGTGCGTCTCGTCGGCCCGGAACTGCAGGTATGCCGCGGTGATGGCCGCGCCCTGCGGGATGTCGACACCGAGGAACCGCAGGCCGATCGCGCTCTGCGGCACCGTGTTGTCGAGGGTCATGTCGAGGTCGGTGCTCGCCACGTCGATGCGGCCGTCGGACGAACGCTCCTCGATGTCGTCGGCGCCGGTGACGACCGGGATGTCGAGCACGACGGTGGTCCCGCCCGTGTTCGTGACCGTGACAGGTACCGACGCCGAGGTCGTCTGCAGACCGGCCCGGTTGACGGCTCGGGCGGAGAGCGCGTGTGGACCGTTCGCCACGCCCGCGGTGTTCCACTGCGCCGACCAGCCGTTCGTGCCGTCGGTGTCGGTACCGATCGCGGTCGTACCGTCGAGGAGGAAGGTCACCGAGGCGACGCCTTGCGGGTCGTCGGCGTACGCGCTCACGCTGGTCGTGCCGGAGACGGACGCGCCGGAAGCCGGCGCGGTGAGTGCGACCGTCGGCGCGCTGTTGTCGACGGTGACCGTGATCGCCGAGGTTCCGGTCTGGTTGGCGGTATCGGTTGCGGTCGCCCGCAACGTGTGCGGGCCGTCGGCTCCGAGCGGCCAACCGGCAGACCAGCCGTCGCTGCCGTTGGTGTCGATGCCGACGCTCACCGTTCCGTCGAAGAACTCGACGCGCGTGACGCCGGCGTCGTCAGTGGCGTTCGCGGTGATCACGGCCGACGTTCCGGTCAGGTATGCGCCGTCGGCCGGACTCGTGATGGACACGGCCGGCGCGGGGTCGAACGTGCCTTCGGCCGGCGCGCTGACTTGGAAGAGCTTGCCGTCGTTCTCGGTCGGGCTCGGACCGTTGTCGATGCCGCGGTCGACGATCCAGTAGTCGCGCCGCGACGGATTGCCGGGAGCGGGCGCGACGGTCAGGCCCGACAGGTTCCGCATCCCCGAGACACGGGCGTCGATGACACGCAGGAGCTCGTTCGCCTTGGTGATCTCGTAGATGCGCCGGCCCGAACGGTCGCCGACGAGCAACGTGTTGCGAGCCGAGTCGAACGCGAGCCCCTCGGCGTCGGTGATCCCGTGTACCCCGACGTCGAACTGCGTCATCGTGTCGTTGCCGTCGCCGAACACACCGTTCACCGGGTCGACTCGATAGATCTGTGTGCTGACCGCGTCGGAGAAGTACAGGACCCCGGACACGGTGTCGAACGCGGGATCCTCGGTGTCGTCGCTGCCGTACGCGCGCGCGTTCACCGAGGTTCGGAGGTCGTCCGCATTGCCGTACCGGCCGTCGGGTCCTGGCTTGACCACCCATACACGATCGTTGGAGTCGTCCGAGATGAAGAGCGTGCCCGTGGCCGGGTCGAAGCCGAGACCCGTCGGCTCCTTCGAGTACGCCGGGTGGGTCGTGCCCGTGTCGGTCACCGCGCCGGTGCGCGTGAGCTGCCACAGGTTGACGCCGTGCCATCCTGCGCCCGTCGTCTCCTCGACCTCCGAGTCGGCGATCTCGAGGCGGTCCTGCGCCGGCATGTAGGTCACACCCGCCGGGTCCGGACTCGCGGGCGAGAACCGCGACGTCTCGATCACCTGGACAAGGCTCGCCGTCTGGGTCACGACCGTCGCGGCGAGGACGGGCGCGGCCGCGAGTGTGATCTCGGTGATGCCCCCGGTGGTCCGCTCGGTGCCGGGATCGGCGATGTACAGGTGCTGGACCGACGCCGCATCGGTCCGATCGGCGCTCGGCGCGAACGTCATCGCCGCGATGTCGTGGAGTTGCAGCGCGTCGAGGCTGAAGGTCTTCCTGACCTCCCCGAGCGGGTCGAGTGCGTGCACCCGCCTGGCCTCGGGAACGCCGACGTACAGCCGGCGATCCGCGGGGTTGAACGCGAGCCCGCGGAGCGTTCCCGCCGCGGCACCGCGCACCGGCACGCGGGTCGTCGACACGACCGTCTGGCCACGTCTTCGGACCCGTACGACCTCGCGCCGGGCCGCATCGAGCAGGTAGGTCGTGCCGGTCGCGGCGTCGACGGTCGCGGCGTCGGCGTCGCCGGCGGTCGTGACCTCACCGTCGATCGGGTCCACCGCCAGGGTGTCGGCGTCGGTGACGCCCGGGATGCGGAAGCGCCCGTTCGCCTCCTCGTCGAATCCCAGCCGGACGACGCTCGCGCCGCCCTCGCCTTGCGAGGCGACGAGCAGCTCGTTGGCGGCCGCGTCGTAGGTGAGCCCGGCCGGCCGCGGGACGCCGAGCTCTGCGGTCCAGGTCGTGCGGACCTCACGCACCGGGACGAGGGGCGCGGTGGCGGCGTCGACGGCACCGCCCAGGGGGAGTCCCAGCAACGCGGCCGCGACGCCGGTCACGACCGCGACCCGGCCCGCTCGTCTGCATGCCATCCGGGCCTCCCGAAGCCGCGGCGGGGTCACCCGCGCCGCGCACGAACCTACGGAGGAACCGTCCCGGCGGGATCCCGCGGAGGGTGTGGTTCGCCTACCCGGAACGACGTAGGCGGGTGATCAGCTCGACGTACTCGGCCCCGAGGCGCTCCCAGCTGTAGCGCTCGGTGAAACGACGTGCGCCGCGTGCAAGCGCGCGACGGTGCTCGCGGTCGTCGTACAGCCGGCGAATCGCGTTCGCGAGCGAGTCCGCGTCACCGGGCTGGAAGAACTCGACCATCGTGCCGGCGAAGTACGACGAGATGGCCTGGGTGCGTGCGGCCACGCACGGCAAGCCCATCACCGCGTACTCCATCAATTTCGTCGGGAGCAGCCCGTCGGTGAAGACGTCGTCGCGGTAGGGCACGATCCCCACGTCGGCGCCGCCGAGTGCCGCCGGCAGCTCTTCCGCGACGACGTACTCGTCGCGGAGATCGACGAAGTGCTCGATGCCGAGCTGTGCCCGCCGTGCGAAGAGCTCGGCCATGAGGTCGCCGCGACCGAGGATCGTGAGGTGGATCTCGGGGATCTCGGTGGCGAGCTTGGCGACGGCTTCGAGTGCGAGGTCGAGGCCGTACCGGTAGGTGACGGTGCCGTGGTACACGAGCTCGAACCGTCGGGGACCGACCGCTGACGGGCGCGCGCGACCGAAGATCTCCTCGTCGGCAACGTTCATCACGACGCTGCACCTGCTCGGTGTCACCCCCCGAGCGATGAGCGCGTCGCGCCAATGGTCGCTCACCGTGACCACGTGATCGGCGAATCGGCACGACATGCGTTCCTGCCACGCGATGGCGCTCGCCACGAGACGGCGCGACGGCGTGAGGTCCTGAGCCCCGCCGAAACGACCGGCGAAGAACTCGGGCATGAGATCGTGGAGATCGAGCACGACCGGCACACCCGCGAGCTTCGGGACCAGCGCGCTGAACACCAGGAAGTCGGGCAGGTTGTGCACTTGGACACTGTGGTACGGGTGCGCGCGCTGGAGCCGTGCGAGATGCGCGCCGGCGCGTACGAGGAAGTGCAGGTAGCTGCCGAACTGACGCGCAAGCGAGCGCTTCTCGACCGAAACCGGCAGGCGATGCACGTGCACGCCGCGATAGCGAGCTCGCGGCGCCTCTCCCCGATCGCGCAGGCACACCACGTCGACGTCGAAGCCGGCGCGCACGAGTGCCTCGGCCTGGCGCTGCACACGGGTCTCGGTGTGCGGGTAGTAGGCGTACACGACCATGCAGTGGCGGGGCATGCAGTGGCGAGGCATGCAGTGGCGGGGCGGGTCGGTCATCGTGCCGGAACCCGCCTCCGGCGCCACAGCACCTTGCGCGTGACCGCGTAGCCGGTGCGCGTCACCGCCAGGCGTGCGGGACGATGGACGAGGACGTCACGACCGTGGTCGACGAGATCGCCGCCGAACTTCGCCTTGAACTCGCGCGGCCCGTACGGCTCGTCGGGTTTTCCGGCCCCTCCGAAGTCGAACAGTGTGTATCCCTGGTCCTGCGCCCAGCACAAGGTGTTCCAGACCAGCAGTTCGTTGCCCGAGTAGTTCGCGTACCGGCGGTCGGATCCCGCGTACCAGTCGAGGACTCGATCCCGATGGCAGAGCAGGAACCGAGCGGCGATGACCTGGTCGTCGACCATCGCGACGACGACGCGAAGGGATCCGATCGGGTGCAGGGTCTGCATCGCCGCGTCGAAGAGGCCCCGCGGCGCCAGCGGAACGTGCGCGGACCGGTACACCGCGTCGAGCAGCGCATACGCGGCGTCGACCTCCGCGTCGTTCGCCGCGTCGACGACGCGCACCCCCTTCCGCTCGGCGCTGCGGACGCGTTGGCGCGCCGTCCGGCTCAGTGCCGACCACAGCTCGGCGCGTGGCCGGTCGAGGTGGATCAGGTAGTTCAGGTGCCGCTCGTGGACGAATCCCGCGGCCCGGAGATCGGGGGCGATCGCACCGACGTCGACGACGTGCCGAAGCTCGGTGAACATGGCCGGCGCACTCATGGTGCGATAGCGCGCGAGCAGCGCTCGCAGGGCCGCACTGCCCTCGGGTGACGAGGTGTCGCAGACGACGCCGCCATACGCGACCGTGCGGGTCGTCCAGGAGCGCAGCGGTCCGTCGACGACCGACACGTCGACCACGGGGAGCATGGCGCCGATGGCTCCGGAGGAAAGCCGCGCGACCCAGAGCGTGGGCCGGTGGCACGGAGCCGCGGCCCACACGCGGTGCATCTCGGGCGTATGGAAGATGCTCACGTCCCGCTGAGCGTCGAGGAACGCGAGCCAGTCCGAACGGTCGAGCTCCTCGCGGGCGACGTCGACCACGCTCAACGCCCGACGAACCGAAGTGCGTAGTCCCGCAGCGTCAGCGCGTCGACGTCGCCCGTCAACGCGAGCGCGCTGCGGGCGCCCGCGGGCCAGCGACCGAGGCGAACGAGTGGCGATCCACCTTGTTCGATTCCGGACAGCAGGGCGCGCCCCTCCGATCGGTCGAACGTGGCGCGCCGGACGTAGCGGGCATACCTCGTGGCGTCGTCCGCGACCTCGACGATGAAGCCCTGCTCCCGGAGGAACTGCGCGAGCGCCGGCGGGCTCGACGGATGCACCCCGACGAACGGTCGTCGCGAGTCGACCACGACTACCGACGTCGACGGGGCCCGCACGTATCCGTCGCACCACGGCTCGGCGCCGGTCACACCAGCGCCCTTGACGAGCAGCGTGCAACCCGCCGGCCCGTGGACGTCGACCGCGAACCGGCCACCCGATTCCTCGCGGACCACGACGCGCGCGGCAGTGCGCTCGGTCCACCAGGTCGCGATGTCCGCGTGGGTCGCGACCCAGACGCCCGGCCGCAGCCGGCGCGCACGGTCGAGCACCGTCTTGACGGCGGCGGCACAGCGGTCGATCCGCTCGGGATGCACCGCCAGCGTGAACAGCTCGCCGCGCTCGTGCACTGCCTCGAGGATCTCGAGCCACACGCGAGCCATCGTCTCGCCGTCGCAGCGGAGACGGTCGACCAACGCCTCGTCGTCGGGAAGGACGTACGGGATGCGCACGATGCCGCGATCGATCCACGGCACGACGGCATGGGCCTCGGCGTCGAGCGCGCCGGTGAAGGCGAGCGCACGGCGATAGGCATCGGATTCGAGCTGTGGGTCGATCGGCCACGCGACCGACTGGCTGCCGTCGTACCGGTAGCCGCACCTCGCCAGCGCGTCGAGCGTCGCATCGTTCCATCGAAGGTAGGGCGCTCGATAGCCCTTCGCCGCGACTCCGAGTCGCTCGAACAGCTTGCGCGCTCGTGTGAGGTCGCGAACCTGCTCGTCGGCCGAGATGCGGGTGTGGTCGACGTGCGCGTAGCCGTGCACCGCGAACTCGATCCCGACTATCGCGTACCGGTTCACGACGTGGGGATAGCGCGCGAGCACCACGGCCGGCACCGGCAGCGTCGCGGCAAAATCGTACGGGAGCACGAGATCGAGCACTTGCGTGAGGCGGTCCGCCATGCGGCCCGTCCACACCCCGTACTGGCCGCGAATGACGGCCGCTCTGCGAACTGCCTGCCCGACGCCCTTCCCCCTCGTCGCGACACTCATCGCCCGCACGCCCGCACTCAACGCCACAGCCACGAGGCTGCTCCAGGCCGGTCACCGCTACCTACGCCGATCGTCGTACGAACCGCCCCCAAATCAACCGACGGTCACGTGAGCAGTCGCCGCACCGTGTCCGCGGTCAGCTCCAGATCGCACAGCTCGAGCGAGGGTTGGACAGCCAGCGAGAGCACCTCGCGCGCGAATCGCCGGACGCGCGGCATGCCGCGAGGCGAGACCCCGAGGTCCGCGAAGCACTCGTATTCGAACACCGGTCGGGGGTAGTAGACGGCGCACGCCACACCCGCGCTGCGCAGGCGGGCGAGGAGCTCGTCGCGACCGATCGCCGCCTGGTTGGTCACGCGCACGGTGAACTGGTGGTAGACGTGGACGCGCCCGTCCGGCTGCTCCGGGAGCACCAGTCCCTCGATGCCCGAGAGGGCCGCCCGGAGGAATGCGGCGTGCTTGCGGCGAGCCGCGACGAACTCCGCGAGGCGGGACATCTGCGCGACACCGAGCGCGGCGTGCAACTCGCTGAGACGGAAGTTGAAGCCGGGCCGGTCGTAGACGTAGGTGCCCGACTGGCCCTGGTCGGCGACGACGCGTGCCACGCGGGCGACCTCGTCGTCGTCTGTGGTCACCATTCCCCCTTCGGCGGTGGTGACGTTCTTCGTCGCGTAGAACGAAAAGCATCCGGTCCCGAACGACCCGACCTTGCGGCCGTCGACCGAGGCGGCGAGCGCCTGCGCCGCGTCCTCCACGATCACGATGTCGCGGCCTCGAACGGCCCGTTCGATCGCCGGCATGTTCGCCGGGCACCCGTACAAGTGGACCGGGACGACGGCGCGCGTCGCGGGGCCGACCGCCGCAGCGAGCGCATCGGGATCGATGTTGCAGTCGTCGCCGATGTCGACGAAGCGTGGAGTCGCACCGACGTGGAGAATCGCGTTGAGCGTCGCGACGAACGTGAACGGAGACGTGACGACCTCGTCGCCCGGACCGATGCCGTTCGCGATGAGCGCTGCGATGAGCGCGCTCGTGCCGCTGTTGACGGCGACGGCGTGGCGCGTCCCGGTCACCTCACGTACCGCGTCCTCGAAGCGCTCGACCATCGGCCCCTTGACGAGGCGTCCGGATCGCAACGCTTCGAGGACGAGCTTCTCCTCGAGCTCGCCGAGCGAGGGCGTGTTCACGCCCGGCACCGGCCTCACAGGGGTGGAGCGGGCGCGCCGCACGTGGTGCAGACCTCCGGGAGCTGTTGGTCGACCCGGCCGAGAGGCCGGCCGCACGCGCAGACCCACGCCTGCACTTCACCGGGTACGCCGACGACCAGGGCGTGGGCGGGAACGTCGTGGGTGACGACCGTGCCGCAGGCGACCATCGCGTACTCGCCGATCTCGACCCCGCACCGGATCGTGGCGTTGGCGCCGATGCTGGCGCCCCGCCGTACGACCGTGGGCAGGATCTCCCAGCTCTCCGAGAACGCGCGCGGGTAGAGGTCGTTGGTGAACGCGACGAACGGGCCGACGAACACGTCGTCTTCGAGGGTCACGCCTCGAAAGATCGATGCGTGGTTCTGGATCTTGCAGCGGTCGCCGACGACTGCATCGGCGTCGACGTAGACCGAGAAGCCGATCGTGCACCCGGCACCGATGACGCTGCCGGACCGGACATGGCTGCGATGCCAGACGCGTGTCGCCGGTCCGATGACCGCACCAGCTTCGACGATCGCGCTCGGGTGCACACCCGGTATCGTCCGTACGTCGTCGAGAACGATGACCTCGTCACGCTCAGCTGTCGCCATGCTTGCTCCCTTCCGACGGGACGAGCCGCCCGGCCGGCAGTGGCTCACCACGGTTGCGCCGCAGTCGTGCCAGCGCGAGCCATCCGAGCATCCGAGCGCCTTGCACGGGCATGTCGTACGCGCCGAACCGCACTGCGGCGGTCCACGACAGGTCCGGAGGTACGCGTTCGTAACCGAGTGCGCGCATGGTGGGTCCGGCGACGCGCTCGATGAACGCGTGCTCGTACGGGCGCAGTGCTTCGCGGAACCGCCCGACGGCCTTCGTCGAGATCGCACCCGGGACCATGTCGCCGAACGAGCTGTTGCCGCCCGAGTCACGCAGCTCGGGTAGTCCGTCGAGCGAGAGCATCTCGGGCAGGTACTCGGCGGCGATGTGATCGCACACCCGGCGCAGCGTCGCTGGGGGGTCGGCGACGAGGTCTTCGTAACGGACGACCAGATAACCCGGGTAGCGGGCGGCGTTGCGGAGCGCGGCGCGCGCCGACTCGAGCCAGCGGCCCGTCGCCGCACCGACGCGGGCGAGGTCCTGCCCGTTGCGACGCCGGACCGATGCGTAGCGGTCGCGAGGATCCCGGACCATGTGCACCACGCGGGCCTGCGGGTACTCGGCGAAGAGTCGATCGGCGTAGTGCTCGGTGTGCAACGACTTGTCGCCCCAGCGCGACCGGCCCTCGCGCTCGGCGTGGTGCTCGTAGAACAGGGCGAACAACCGCCCGTACGTCGGCGGCCCGGCCGCGAACTCGCGTCTGATGCGGTCCGCATCCGGGTGGAGGTGCCGCATCCGGCGATACCGCAGCATGTCGGCGAGGCAGCGTTCGAAGTTGTCGGCGACGCCGAGATCTCCGTACCGACCGTCGAAGTAGCGCCAGACGTTCGTCCGCCGGACCATGCAGAGGTCGGGATGCGACGCGAGCAGCGCGAACATCAGCGTCGTTCCGCTGCGGTCGGGACCGGCGATGAAGACGGGACCTGCCGCCGGCATGCCCACATCCGACGGCGCACCACGCGCCAGTGCGTCAGTTGTCATACGAGTATCCCGCGAGAAAGTCGACATCGGCGATGCGTTGCTCCACCTCGGCGATCCAGCGCGGCGTCCACTCGACCATCGTGCGGCTGCGGTCGGGGACGTCGCGGATGATCGCGGAACACGCGTCGAGATATGCGGGCTCCGCGTCGACCCCGACGAAGGCGCAGATCCGACGGAGGGACTGCGCAGTCGTCGCGACGAACTCCTCGTGCCGCACCAAGAGGATGTCGCGGCCTGCGACGTGCCGCCGGATCGTCGCCAACGAGCGGCAGGCCGAGAAGTAGTGTTCGATCGCATTGGCGAACGTTCGGCGACCCCGCACCATCATCACGCTGATCGGGTCGAACGGGTTGCGCACCACGTGGAGCAGCTTCACCTCGATCGCGGGTGCGCCGGCACGCACTCGGTCGAGCAGCTCCGGCTGCTCACCGAGCCTGCGTGTCGTCTTGCCCGACGTGCTGTCGCCGACCACGAGGGGACGGTCCGATCGGCCCTGCCACTGGCCCGGGACGAAATACGAGTAGGGCTGCAGCCGGCGCGCGGTGACTCGTCCCTTGCGGAGCTCGGCGCGGGATCCCTTCGCGATGACGTGGAAGAGCTGGTCGCGCCGGAACCCCGCGTCGACGTACTGGAACGCGTCGACCTCGTCGGAGCACAGGACGCGCGGGTGCGCGTCGAGCAGCCCGCCGACCATGCTCGTGCCGCTCTTGTTGTGCCCCACGAAGCAACAGAACGTCCGCACCGAAGCGAACTCGTCGGGCCGCCGGATTCCGGAGAACGCGGTGCGGATGCGGTTGCGCTCGATGTTGGCGCGGCGGAACACCCGGCTGCCCAGCACGGCACGGCCCGGACCGCTCTTCGTCGCACGCCGGAAGGAGTCCGAGTCGGTGAGCGCGTACCAGAGGTTCACAGCCTCCCTCCCGCGCGCCGAGCGGTGCGAAGCGCGGTGACGGGGAAGTCGACGAGCGCCGCTCGTACCCGGTCGCGCGCCCCCGCAGGCCGGTCGACCTCGTACCGCAGGCGTCGCATCTCGGTGCCCGCCACCGCGTGGATGTGGGCGCGCGTGCGGCACCCCAGCGCCGAGCGGTGAACGCCGACGTATTGCGCGGTGATCGCTGGTGCCGCCGCGTCGGCCCGCGCGTACCGAGGGCTCGCCCGTAGCTCGAGCATCTCCTCCGAGAACGGTTCGCCGACGAACTCGCAGATCTCGCGCACCGTTTGCGCCGGGCGGGTGACGACATCTTCGTAGCGAACGACGAGGTACGAGTCCGGATGCCGAACCTCGTTGCGGGCCGAACGAGACGCGGCGGTGGTCCACTCACGAACGAATCGACCGAGCGCCAGGCGTCGGGTGCCGGAACGGTCCAGCAGGGCCGCCCAGCAGTCGCGCGGGTCGCGGACGAGGTGGACGATGCGGGCGTCGGGGTACGCGCAGAGGATCTCGTCGGCGTACGCGTCGGCGGTTGCGGTCTGGTCGAGCCATCGCGACTTGCCCCCGCGGGTTGCGAACTGCTCGTTCACCAGCGCGAACAGACGCTCGTAGCTCGGTGGTCCCGCGGCGAACGCCGACCGCACGGCGTCGAGGTCGGTACGCAGCGCGGCGATCTGCTTGCGCCGCATCATCGCGGCGAGGCAGCGGTCGAGGTTGGGGCGATGCGCGAGGTCGCCGAACCGCCGGTAGAAGCGCGGCCACATGTCGCATCGACGCGTGGCCGCGATGTTCGACGACTCGGCGAGCACCGAGCGCAGGAGGGACTTGCCGCAGCGGCTCGCACCCGCCAGGAAGATGGGACCGTTCACTGCGCCCTCGCGAACAGATCGAGCAGGTCGGCTGCCTGCCCACGCGCGTGGAAGGCCGACTCGACTCGCGCGCGCCCCGCTGCCGCCCGCCGCGCGGCCTCGTCCGGATGCTCGACCAGCTCGCGGACCGCGGCCGCGAGCTCCTGCTCGTTGCCCGGGTCGACCAGCCACCCCGTGTCACCGTCGGCCATGACCTGCCGCGTTCCGCTCACGTCGGTTGCGACGACGGGCAGGCGGCTCGCCATCGCCTCGATCAGCGCGATCGACAGGCCCTCCCAGAGCGACGGCAGCACGAACGAGTCGCTTGCAGTCAGGATCTCGGCGACGTCACGGCGTGCCCCGAGGAAGTGGACGCGTTCGCCCGCTGGCGACGCAGCCGCGAGCGCACGCATGGGCGCCGCGAGCTCGCCGTCGCCGACGAGGAGCAGCTGCAGTTCCGGGTGGTCGAACGCGACGCGGTCGAACGCCCGGATCAGGAACTCGTGCCCCTTCTGGCGCTTGAAGGTCCCCACCATGACCATGAGGTGATCGGCGGGCGAGAATCCGAGCGAGGATCGGACCGCGGCTCGGTCGACCGGTGCCGGATAGCGCTCGACGTCCACGGCGTTGAGGACGACGAACACGTTGTCGCCCGGGTAGCCCGTCGTGGACCGGAACGACTGCTCGGTCTCCTGCGACACGGTGATGACGCCGTCGACGCGACGCGCTCCGGCGCGATACAGCAGGCAATGCGCCATCCGCTTGGGTCGGGCCGCCCAGCCGAAGCGCGCTTGATGCTCGGGCCGCACCGTGAACTCGACGTTCTCGATCGTCCACCAGACCTGCAGCCGCCGATCGCGCAACGTCATGACGAGGAAGTCGAGCGTCCCGAGCCCTCGCGTCTGGATCACGGTGACACCGTGCGCGGCCGCGATCCGGCGCAGCGCGCGGCGCCGCGCGGCCATCTCGACCAGGAACAACGGCAGCGCGACGACGGGATACCGGCGATCCGGGAGGACCTCGACCTCGACGCCGAGCGCCTCGATGTCGCGACGGAGCGGGCCGTCGCGGAAGGAGCACACGAGGGTGGGAACGCCGTACGACCGGAAGTACTTCGCCATCGTCAGCAGGTTCTCCTGCGCGCCGCCGATGTCGAGGTTCGGCGTGACCTGCATCACGCATCCACGGAGGCGGCGCGCCGCCGTGCGGGTTGCGGTGCTCACCGGCGCCCCCCGCCGGCGACCGCCGCGAGATCTCCGAGCACGGGCGAGTTCTCCTCGACCCACGACGCCTGCTCGATCGAGTCCACGGCCGACGCCAGCTTCCGTACGGGTCCGTTGGTCTGGAAGTAGCCGTTCCAGTACTGGACCGCCGCCTGGAGCTTGTACAGCCGCCATGCATCCGCGAACTTCTCCTGCTCGATCGCGGTGAGTGGGTAGACCGCGCCGTACGCCCGCGCGAAGACCTCCATCGACTCGAAGTCGTAGTGCCCGCCGCGGTACCGGTGCTTTCCGAGCGCGGACACGAGATCGTTGACACGCCAGTCGAGGCGCGCGACCTCGAAGTCGACGGGAATCGCGACGCCGCGGCTGTAGAGCAGGTTGTGCAGGCCGTAGTCGCCGTGGATGACGAGGCGCACGAGCTCCGCTTCGCTCAACGCGCGGTCGAGCACCTCGATCTCGTCGACGAGCCGCGCGGCCTCGTGCCGGAGCCGCTCGACCCACGCGCTCGCGACGCCACGCTCCGACGCCGAACGTTGCACGAGCTCCGCGACCTTGGCGCGGTGCCACGCCGCGTCCCGCCAGCGCGGCCCCGTCATCGAACTGAAGCCGAGGTGGTGCGCGCCGGTCGGCTCGAACGCTCTCAGGGCGAGGTGCATCGCCGCCAGCGTGCGAGCCGCGACCGCGGTGAGCGCGAGGCGCTGCGAACGGATGAGGTAGTTGAGCGAGTAGTTGGTTCCGGGTACGAAGTCGAAGACGGCGAACACTCGCTCGTCGGACTCGACGAACGACCGGCCGTCATCGGTGCGTTCGAGTCGCACCGCCGGGTATTCCAGCTCCTCCAGGCGCGTCAGCACGGAGTGGCCGTACGCAACCGTCGAAGCCTTCCAGTCGGGGCGGTACTGCTTCACGACCTTCGGGCCACGGTCCGTCGCGACCGCCGCGTTGAGACTGCGGCGGCTGAGGCGAAGGTTGCGGGGCGAGCTCCGGACGTCGAATCCGAACTGCTCCAGAACCCACTGCACGACATCCGCGTCGATCATGGGTTGGCCGAGGCGCGCGCTGAGGAACGAGGTGACGCGCGAGGGCCGGGGTACGCGCAGGATCGGGGCCGCGGGCATCACGTTCCCGAACCCCCGCACTCGCGCGGCGCGACACCGGCGAGACAGTGCGCGACGACGCGCGAGAGATCGCTCTCGACCCGATCGAACGTCCGCCCGCCGTTCTCGACGCCGACGACGATCCAACCCCTCCGGCGCGCGTACGCGACCGCGAGATCCGCGGCGAGCTCCGCGTTCGAGAGTGCGCGCCCGATCTCGGGCGCGGTCAGCTTGCGCGAATGACGCCAGACGCCACGAGCCAGCACGCGGTCCCGGCAGACGTCCGAGGGTGCGATCGTCAGAACGGCGACGTCGGGTGGGGGCACGAGGTCGAGATACCGCTGTACCGACTCGGCGGTCGGGCGCTCCGCGTGCGACGCGTGCAGCGTCACGGCCCGGTGGAGGAACCCGTCGTCGACGACGAGGACCTCGCCGCGCCGGCTCGTCACGAACAGGAGGTCGTACCGGCCGCACAACTGGAAGAACCAGTACAGGACGTGCACCCGGCGGCGCAGCGGGAGGCGCCGCGCGACCTGCGAGGCGATCACCTCGCGGGTGAGCGCCCGGTGGGCCGCGGCGAACCGGATCGCACGCGCCGTCGCGAAGGCGTAGAACGCCCACCACTGCAGCAGCGATCGCATTCGTGCGCCGGGAACCACACGAATGACGCGACCGGCACGAGTGCGCGCGATGTGATCGCGAGCGCCGCCGACGACGGTGTCGGCCGCCACGCCGTGGCGACGGAGGATGGCCACGAGCCGCAGGGCGAGCGTGGTCTTGCCCGAGCCCGGCGTGCCGACGAATTCCACCACGAACGGGCGGGTGCCGTCGGCTCGCTCGGTACGGCAGATCGGCACGACGACATCGCTAGAGGCCACGCCACACCGCCCGCCGGACATCCGCGGCGACCGCCTCCGCGTCCTGGTCCGCATCGACACGATCGACCTGCAACTGGCTGGCGCGTGCCGCTTCGCGAAAGAGCTCCCGGACGACGTCGGTCTTGGCCGTCACGGTGCCGACGTCGTGGTCGGGCTTGCGGGCGACGGCGACCGACGGACTGACGTCGAGCACGACGACGTGATCAGGGAGCGGCAACCGCGCGTACAGCCGGTCCTCGTGCCGTGAGAGAGCTCGCAGCAACGCGTTGCGCGTGCCGACTTCGCTTGCGATGTGCGGGCCATCGAGTACCTGATGGCGTGCCGACGCGGTCAGCGGCCGTACCGGGTACCGGTCGAAGAGGACGAGGCGACCTTCGGCGACATCGCGTCGACTGCGCGTCACGCGACGGGAGCGGTCGCGTGCGATCGAGAGGAAGTGTGCGGCGAGCACTGCATCGCGACAGCCGGCGACGACACGTGCGGCCGAGAACGGCTGGCGGCGATCGAGTGCCGAGTGCGCCCGCCGCAAGGCGCGGAACACCAGGTACAAGGCGCGAGTCCGCCGTGACGGCTGCTTGCTACCGAGGTAATAGGCCCGCACCTGCAACTTCCACCCGAGCCAGCGCTCGAGCAGGTCGACCGTCGTCGACTTGCCGGAGCCGTCGGCACCGATCAGTGCGATCGCCCGCCCGCCCGTCGAAGGCCGCAGACGTGCATCCCTCGAGCGCCGGCGCTTCCGGACGAGCGCGCGGGCGTAGCGCGCTCGCGCCTTCCAACGCGGCTCTCGTTCGTACGCCCGTAGCACGCGCAGGAGCTCCCGACGCAGACGAAACGTCGCGACACCGGCACGCGGGTCGTGCTCCAGCCGCGTGGTGAACCGCTCGACGATCGCGGCCGGGACGACTCCTCCCGCCACGCGCGCCGCGGTGCGCATCGATTCGGTCGACGTCTGGTCGAGCAGCCACCCGATCTCGGACCGCAGTTCCGCCGGGACGCCGGGTGAGCGGATCCCGAGGACGTCCTTGACGAGATCTCTCGCCCGGTACTTGAGGAGGGTCCGCACCACGAGCACCATGAGCTCCATCTCGGCGCTCGGCACACGCACTCCATGGAGCACGCGTGTCGACCCGAGAAACGCGCGCTCGAGTGGGAGTCGATGGTTCTTCGCGTGCTTTTGCCCCAGCACGAGCTCGTAGTGAACGTGCAGATGGAACAGGCGCGTCGTGACGGGGTCCAAGCCGAGGTAGTGCTCCATCCCGGCGACGGCGTCATGACTCGGCGCAACGAGCGGCTTGCATCCTCGGCGCAGGGCAAGGGCGCGGAAGCGGTCGGCGTGCGAGCGCTCGACGAGCATGTCGAGGTCGGTTGCTCCTCCGAGGGCAGCGGCGAGATGGCTGTTGCTCTTCCACAGGCAGTACGCGACATCCGCTTCGTCGAGCGCGGCGAGCAACTCGACGAGGGAGCCCAGTGGCGCGTCCACCAACGGCGCTTCGGCAACGAGCACGAGCCCAACCTCTCCCCCGGGTACCGGCGTGTGGCACGAACCGTGCCGCGCGGCTGCCGTTGCTCGGATCCCACATCCGACGGAGATCGACTACGCCGATCGGGCGAGTGGTGCGCGCGAGCGACGCGCAACGCGCAGTCTGCGCGAAACGCGTGCGCATTGCGGAGTCGTGGCACCACTGTTTGCGTCAAGTTCCTTCCGCGTTCGCGCCGAGCGCGAAAGCTTTTGAATTTCTGCGAGGCGCCGTGTACTCATAGTGGTCGGGAGGCAACTGGCCTGCGCGCAGGCCCGGGGGTCACGGGGCGAACATGAACACGGACGTCGCGCTTACACGGAGCTCGGGAACACGTATGCGCGAGCTCGTCCGATGAGGACGACACGTCTGGTCGTGCTGCACCCACATCGGATCGTCGCCGAGGCGATCGCGCGCCGGCTCGACGCCGAACCCGACCTTCGGGTCGTCGAGATGTGCGCCAACCCGGCGTCGGTGCAGTCGGCCGCGAACGCGCTCGCGCCCGACGTCGCGGTCGTGCACGTGGAGCCGCAAGATCGCGCAGTGTTCGAGCTGATCGCCGCGCTCGCCGATCGCGATCCTGCGGTCGCGTCGGTCGCGATCCTGGCGACCGACGACACCCAGGCCGCCATCCATGCGATCCGCGCCGGTGCGAGCTCCGTGCTCAGCAAGGACAGTGCCACCAGCGAGCTCGTGGAGGCCGTCATCTCGGTGGTACAGAACGAGGCGTTCGTCTCCGCCCACTTGCTCCACGCCGTTCTCCGCGAGCTGCGGTCGTCGGAGCCGATGCCCAACGAGTACGACATGCTGTTGCGTCGTCTCACACCTCGCGAACGGGAAGTCCTGAGCTACCTCGCGAGCGGGCACGACCGCGCGACGATCGCCGCGCGCATGAGGCTGTCGGTCGACACCGTCCGGACGCACACTCGCAACATCCTGGCGAAGCTCGAAGTGCACTCGAGCCTCGAGGCGGTGAGCATCGCTCGCCGGGCGAGCGCCCGGGGATGGTCGCAGCCGTCGAAGGCCGAGGCTCGCTGACGGTCCCGCCTCGACTCGCCGTGGTCAGGCGCCGAGCGCTTCCCCGGTGGGACGGAAGTGCAGGTCCGGCGACGAAGACAGCAACGACTGCTCCACGACGAGCGCGACGGCCTGGAGCCGGCTGTGGACCCCGAGCTTCGCGAGCACGTTCTGGACGTGCGTTCGCGCCGTCGCCGGGGTGACGTTGAGACGCGCCGCGAGCCCCTTCGTGCTCTCTCCGTCGACGAGACCCGCGAGCACCTCGACCTCACGGGCGGTCAGGTTGTGGCGAGGCGGCCGATCGCGCGGCGGGCGCGCCGCAGGCCGGGCGGGAAGGTCTGACGCGCGAATCGATCCCGCGACGAGTTGCACGAGCCGGTCGAGGCCGTCGTGCATCGTCGCCCACCCGTCGGCGCCGGAGCGCACGGCGGCACGCACGTACCGGCTGTCGCCGACGAGTGCGACGACACGTGGGGCGGGCACGCTGGAAGCAAGGCGCTCGATCGTCTTGAGCGCTCGGTCGACGCGGATGTCGATCAGGCAGACGTCGAACTCGGGCCCGAGCTCGATCAGCTCGTCGGACGACTTCGCGACGACGCATCGCATGGAGTGGTCGTCCAACACGATGCGGATCGCGTCTGCGACCAGCCGGTCGCAGTGACAAACGAGCACATCCATGCTCCGCCGCCCTTCCTGGCACCGAGGTAGGCGCCGCACCCCGAAGCGAACTCTAGGTGAACTCCCGTTTGACAACAGGATTCTGGCCGTCGCGCCGAGGCTCGACCTCATGCGTTCGCGTTAGGAGGTCGTCCCAAATCGAATGACTTTCTCTACCGCATCGGTTCGTACGATCCCCGCGCGGCCACCAGGGCGGAGCGGTTCACCCCCATGGGGTGGAACGCGGCCGGTGTGGTGAAAGTGCACGACACTCGACCTCCGTGGGGATCGCGCGTGGCGAACTTCGCACCCCGAACGAAACCTGGGACGCGGCGCCAACGGCGCGCCCAGAAGTTGATGCGGCGCCGCCGTCGGCGGCAGTCGATCGCAGCCGCGCTCGTCGCGCTCGTCGCGCTCGTCGCCGTCGCGGTCGCGACGACCGATCGCAGCGACACACATCACCGAGTGCAGAGCCCGCCCGCGACCGACCATGCACCGGGCGTGTGGAGGCGCGCGACCGTGTCGATCGCCGCGCAACCCAGGTCAGGCTCCGAGGACGACGGGTCGTTTCGCGTCGAGTGCACACCGTCGCACCGCGCGCAGGTCGATCCGATCGTCGCTCCCCGTCTCGTTTCGCACCATGTCCACGAATTCTTCGGCAACACTTCGACGTCGTCGCGCTCGACGTACGCGACGATGCGGCGGGCGTCGACGACGTGCTCGGCGTCGGGCGACCGGGCCGCGTACTGGGCGCCGGCGTTGCAGACTGGCGGGGGAAGGTACGTGCGTCCCGAGCGCGCGATCTTCTACTACCGCAACCGTCCGGTCGAATACGGCGAGACGGTGCCCTTTCCGCCCGACTTCCGCATGATCGCAGGCGGTCCCGACTCGTTCCCCCACGCCTACTGGACGTGCGACGGCGAGAGCGACACCGGCCTCGAATCGAGACGTGACTTCGTCCCCGACTGCGGCGGTGAGGAGATCAAGGCGCACGTCTTCTTCCCGTCGTGCTGGGACGGCGAGCACCTCGACGCCCCTGACCACCGCAGTCACGTCGCGTACGGCCTGGACGCCGACGGCAACATCGACGGGACCAACCCCGAGAGCTGCCCGACGTCGCATCCCGTCAAGCTCCCGCAACTGGACTTCCGGGTGCAGTACCCGGTCTCGGACGGGTCGGGCTACGCGTTCGCCGACGGCGAGGTGCTCCCGCACGCGGACTTCTGGAACACCTGGGATCAACGCGAGCTCGTCGCCTGGATCGAGAAGTGCCTGCACGGCGGGCAATCGTGCAAGCTCGCGGACGGCGAGGCGCGACGTCAGTCCCCCCAATAGCGCTGCTCGCGCCACGGGTCGCCGACGTTGTGGTAGCCGTTGCGCTCCCAGAAGCCGGGCGAGTCGGCCGTGAGGAGCTCCAGGCCGCGCAGCCACTTCGCCGACTTCCAGAAGTACAGCTTCGGCACCAGCATCCGCAGCGGACCGCCGTGCTCGGGCGCGAGCGGTTCGCCTTCGTACTCCCATGCGAGCAGGACGTCGTCGGCGAGCAGGTCGGCGAGGGGCGTGTTGGTCGTGTAGCCGTACTCCGC
>Ga0073934_10004515_pt1 | contig 23003 bp, 15 predicted proteins | sample LarsenN4metaG_FD_76834 | JGI IMG/M metagenome (GOLD analysis project Ga0073934, IMG submission 76834) | Hot spring sediment bacterial and archeal communities from British Columbia, Canada, to study Microbial Dark Matter (Phase II) - Larsen... ...
AAGAGCCCGCTCGGAAATATGTTGACGCACTAGTTCACAGCCGGGCTCGGAAATCACACGCGCCCACACAGGAGGCTCAGGAATGATGCAGAAGCGCGGTAGGTGGGCCTTGCTGGCCGTGTTGTTGCTGCTGGTGGCGGGGGTGCGGCCGCTGGACGGGCAGCGCAAGGGCGAGTGGCTGCCCGTGACGCCGGAAGACTTGGCGCTGAAAGAGGTGCCCGGGGTTTCCGGTGCGCACGCCGTGATTCTGTATCGGGAAAGTATCGGCGACGACAATCAATCCTTCCAGGATAACTACATCCGGATCAAAATCCTGACCGAGGAAGGCCGGAAGTACGCCGACATTGACATCCCCTACGTGAAGGGCGGCACGAGCATCGCGGGCATCAAGGCGCGAACAATCCGCCCGGACGGATCTATCCTGGAGTTCGAGGGCAAAATCTTCGACAAGCTGATCGTGAAGGGCCGCGGGGTCAAAGTCCAGGCCAAAGCGTTCACCATGCCGGAAGTGCAGGCAGGGAGCATCATCGAGTACAAGTACACGATGCGTTGGGACATCGACAAACTTCGCCAGCCGCGCTGGGACCTGCAGGACGACGACCTTTTTACCCGCCGCGCGCGGTTCTCCTTCAAGCCCTATCTGGAGCAGGGCTTGAGTGTCAGTTGGGTCAACTTCAAGGTGCCGTCGGACCAGCAAGCCAAGGATGAAAAGGGCGCGATCGGGCTCGAAGTCAACAACGTGCCGCCGCTCGAGGAAGAAGAGTACATGCCTCCGGAGCGTGAAATGCAGATGCGCGTGGAGTTTTTCTACCACCGCGGCCCGGTCGAGGTGCCCGAGAAATTCTGGAAGCGCGAGGGCGAAGACTGGCACCGGGTCGTGGAGGACTTCATCGGCAAACGCGGGGGAATTGCCAAGGCAGCGGCGGAAATCACGGCAGGAGCCTCGGGGCCGGACGACCAGCTCCGGCGCATCTACACTCGCGTGCAGCAAGTCCGCAACCTGAACTTCGAGCGCGAAAAGACGGAGAAGGAGGAAAAGCGGGAGAAGCTGAAAGACAACAGCAACATCGAGGACGTGTGGAAGCGCGGCTATGGCTACCGCTCCCAGATCAACCGCCTCTTTGTGGGGCTGGCGCGCGCCGCCGGCTTTGACGCCGGTGTGGTGCGCATCTCCGAGCGCGACACCTACTTCTTCCATCGCAATCTTCAGGATGCCTGGCAGTTGGACGGCGAAGTGGCCGTGGTGCGTGTGGGCAACGAGGACCGCTACTTTGACGCCGGCACGCCGAACTGTCCGTTCGGGCTGCTCTCTTGGGAGAAGACCGGCGTGCAGGGCATCCGCCTGAACAAGGACGGCGGAACCTTCGTCACCACGCCTGCGCCGAACTTTGCCGACGCCCTGGCCGAACGCAAGGGCACCTTCCGGCTTCTGCCCGACGGCTCGCTGCAAGGCAAAGTCCAGTACACCTTCGTCGGTTACCAGGCCATTCGACGGCGGCGCGACGCCGTGGGACGGGACGAACAAGGACGCAAGGAAGACCTCGAAGAGGAAGTGAAAAATGCGCTGCCCTCGGGCGCCATCGTCAAACTGGAAAGTGTGAGCGGCTGGGAGGGCTGGGAGGCACCACTGAAGGCGGAGTTCAGCGTGGAAATTCCGGGCTACGCCGTGGGAGCGGGCAGCCGCATGCTGGTGCCAACGGCGATCCTGCACTCGGGGCGGCGGCATCCCTTTCAACACGCCCGGCGCAAGCACCCGGTTTACTTCAGCTACCCGTGGCAGGAAGAGGACGATCTGACCGTGGAACTGCCGGAAGGCTTCCGCATCGAGAGCTTGCCCTCAGCGAAGCAGGCGAGCTTGCCGTTCTCGCAGTACTCGATTACGCGCGAGGAAAACGCCGGGAAGTTGCGCATTAAGCGGAAACTGGTGATGAACGGCTTCTATTTTCCGCAGGAATACTACTCGACCCTGCGTCAATTCTACGACCGGGTGCGGGCGGGCGACGAAGAGCAGGCCGTGCTGCGGGCGAAATAGCCGCGGAGTGGCGAGCGGTTCTGGATTCGGCGGAAGAGAGGATCGGCGATGGAGAACAAATCTTGCTCTGCGCAGTACAGAGCTCTGCGGCGGCGTCGCGGGCCAGGCTGGGTGCTGCTGGGTGTGCTGGTGGTGTGCGCGCCCGCGACGTGGGCGGGGACGCCGGACTGGCTGCGTGCGGCCGCGGCACTGCCGCTGCCGGCGACTTATCCCAAGGATACCGATGCCATCATGCTGCTTGACGAGCAAATCACCGTCGTGCGCGACGACGGCGAAATCCGCACCACCTACCGGCGGGCGTACAAGATCCTCCGGCCGGAAGGCCGCGGCCACGGTGTGGTGGTGGTTTCCTTTGATGGCGAGACAAAGCTCACCTCCCTGAAAGCGTGGTGCATCCCGGCCCAGGGCGGTGATTACGAGATGAAAGAGAAAGACGCCATCGAGACAGCCCTCGCCGGGATGCTGAGCGGCTCGTTCTATGACGACAGTCGGCAGAAAATTCTGCGCATTCCTGCCGCCGACCCCGGCAGTGTAGTGGGCTACGAATACGAGCAGCGACGCCGGCCGTACGTCTTTCAGGACAAGTGGCTTTTCCAGGACCCGGACCCGGTAGTGCGGGCGCGGTTTTCGCTGCGCCTTCCGAAGGGCTGGGAGTACAAGACCGTGTGGATGAACTACTCCGAGCAGAAGTCAACCGCTGTCGGGGAGGACACCTGGGTGTGGGAACTCCAGAACCTGCCGGCCATCGAGGCCGAGCCTTCCATGCCGCCGTGGAAGGCGGTGGCGGGCTGGCTGGCGGTGACCTACTATCCGCGCGAACAAAGCCAGCGCGCGAAGAGCCACGCGTCGTGGGCCGAGCTGGGCGCGTGGTATTCGCAGATGGCGGCGGGCCGGCGCGATCCCTCCCCGGAGTTGAAGCAGAAGGTGACCGAGCTGACTGCAGCGGCCCCGGGCACGCTGGAGAAGGTGCGCGCGCTGGCGGCCTTTGCGCAGCGCGACGTGCGCTACGTGGCCATCGAGATCGGCATCGGCGGCTACATCCCTCACGGGGCGCGCGAGATCTTCGCCAACCGCTACGGCGATTGCAAAGACAAGGCCACCGTGCTCAGCGCGATGCTGAAGGAGATCGGCATCGAGTCGCACTACGTGCTCATCAACGCTACGCGCGGAGTGACGGCGCGCGAGTTTCCGTCCATGCTCAACTTCAACCACGCCGTCCTGGCCATCCGGCTGCCGCAGGACGTGCCCACAACCACTCTCTTCGCCACGCGCGAGCATCCGGAATTGGGGCGGCTGCTGTTTTTCGATCCGACCGACGACGTTACGCCGCTGGGCTACCTGCCGCCGTCGCTGCAAAAGAACCAGGGCCTGCTGGTTACGGACACTGGCGGTGAACTGCTGGAGTTGCCGCTGCTGCCGCCACAGGTGAACCGGCTGCTGCGGGTGGGAAAACTGGCGTTGAGCTCGACAGGCACGCTGAGCGGAAACGTGCAGGAAATCCGCTGGGGCGCGCTGGCCAGAGACATGCGGGCCACGCTCTTACGGGCGCAAGGCAACGAGCGCCAGAAGATGCTGGAGAGCTTCCTGGGGCAGTCGCTGAGCGGGTTCACGCTGAAGTCGGCGGTGGTGGAGAACCTGGAAAAGTGTGACGAGTCGCTGGTGCTGCGGTACGAGTTCGTGGCGGAGAATTACGCGAAGTCCGCGGGCAACCTGCTGCTGGTGCGACCGCGCGTGCTGGGCCACAAAGGCGACGACATCATGGAGGCGGGAAAGGAGCGCAAGCACGCGGTGGAATTCGACAGCGCCACCCACCAGAGCGATGTGTACGAAATCACGCTGCCGAGCGGCTTCAAGGTGGACGAATTGCCGCCCTCGGCAGAAAACGTCACCGGCTTCGCCGAATACCACAGCAAGATCGAGGTGGAAGGAAGCGTCCTGCGCTACAAGCGAGACTACCGCGTGAAAGACGTTCTGGTGCCCAAGGCGGCGCTCGAAGAACTTAAGAAACTCTACCGCGTCATTGCCGCGGACGAACGAAACACGGCCGTCCTGGTGCGGGTGACGCCGTAGCCAGCCGACGGCTCCCCCGGAAAACGAGTTAAGGGACGTGCGGAGTGCCGCCGCGCTTCCCCGTGCCGTCTTCTGATGCGGGCCTTAACGCAACTGGCGGAGGACGTATTGCAGGATTCCACCGTGGCGGTAGTAGGCGAGTTCTTCGGGCGTATCCACGCGCGCAAGCACCGGGAAGGATTTTTCCTTGCCGTCCACGCTGCGTGTGCGCACCTGGAGGGTCATGCGCGGCTCGAGCGCGGTGAGGCCTTCGATTTCATAGGTCTCAATGCCGGTGAGGCCGAGCGACTGGCGCGTCTCGCCGGCGCGGAATTCGAGCGGGAGCACGCCCATGCCCACGAGGTTGGAGCGGTGGATGCGCTCGAAACTTTCGGCGACGACGGCGCGGACGCCGAGCAGCAGCGTGCCCTTGGCCGCCCAGTCGCGAGAGGAGCCGGAACCATATTCCTTGCCGGCGATGACCAGCAGCGGAGTGCCCTCGCTTTTGTAGCGCATGGCCGCGTCGTAGATGGTCATCTTTTCCTTGTCGGGCAAGTGCACGGTCCAGCCGCCCTCGGTGCCGGGGACCAGCTCGTTGCGCAGGCGGATGTTGGCGAAGGTGCCGCGCATCATCACTTCGTGGTTGCCGCGGCGGGCGCCGTACTGGTTGAAGTCCGCGGGGCGCACGCCGAGCGAAATCAGAAACCTTCCGGCGGGGCTGTCCACGGCAATGTTGCCGGCGGGAGAGATGTGATCGGTGGTGACGCTGTCGCCGAGCATGGCCAGCACGCGGGCGGCGCGAATGTCGCGGATCGCCGCGGGCTCGAGCGGCATGTTCTCAAAGTAGGGCGGGTGCTTGATGTAGGTGGACTTGTCGTCCCAGGCGTAGAGGTCGCCTTCCGGCACGGGGAGGCCCTGCCAGCGCCGGTCGCCGGAGAAGACGTCACCGTACTGTTGCTGGAAGCTCGCGGTGGTCAGCGCCCTGCGCAGCACATCTTCCACTTCCTGCGGTGAGGGCCAGACGTCGTGGAGAAAGACAGGCTGGCCGTCGGAACCCTGGCCGAGCGGCTCGGTGGCGAGGTCCACGTCCATGCGCCCGGCAAGCGCGTAGGCCACCACGAGCGGAGGAGAGGCCAGGTAGTTGGCACGCACCAGGGAGTGCACGCGGCCTTCGAAGTTGCGGTTCCCGCTGAGCACGGAGACGGCGATGATGCTGTTGTCCTTGATGGCCGCGGCGACAGCGTCGGGCAACGGCCCGCTATTTCCAATGCAGGTGGTGCAGCCGTAGCCGACCAGGTGAAAGCGCTGGGCCTCGAGATACGGTGTCAGGCCGGCCGCGTTCAGATAATCCGTGACCACTTTCGAGCCGGGCGCAAGACTCGTCTTCACCCAGGGCTTCGACTTCAGCCCGCGTTCGGCAGCTTTCTTGGCCAGCAACCCCGCTCCGATCATCAGCGAGGGGTTCGAGGTGTTCGTGCAACTAGTGATGGCGGCGATCACCACGGAGCCGTTGCCCAGCTCGAACTGGTCGCCGTTGAACTGCACGCGGACGCGCTTTTCGGGCACGCCCTCCATGGCTTTCTGGAAGGATGCTTTGGCCTGCCGCAACGGGACGCGGTCCTGCGGGCGCTTGGGGCCGGCGATGGTGGGCTCGACGTCGGCGAGGTTGAGTTCGAGCGTGTCGGAGAAGAGCGGGTCAGGGGTTGTGTCCGTGCGGAAGAGGCCCTGGTCCTTCGCATAGGCGTCTACGAGGCGCACCAGAGAAGCGTCGCGGCCGGTGAAGCGCAGGTAGGCGAGGGTTTCGCTGTCAATGGGGAAGAAGCCGATCGTTGCGCCGTACTCCGGGGCCATGTTGGCGAGGGTGGCGCGGTCGGGCAGGCTCAAGCTGGAAAGGCCCGTGCCGTAGAATTCGACGAACTTCCCAACCACTTTTTTCTTGCGCAACATCTCGGTGACGGTGAGCACGAGGTCCGTGGCAGTGGTGCCTTCGGGCAGGCGGCCATGCAGCTTGAAGCCGACCACGTCGGGAATGAGCATAGAAAGCGGCTGGCCGAGCATGGCCGCTTCCGCTTCAATGCCGCCCACGCCCCAGCCCACCACGCCGAGCCCGTTAATCATGGTGGTGTGCGAGTCGGTGCCGACCAGTGTGTCCGGAAAAGCGAAGCGCGCGCCGTCCTTTTCCGCAGTGAAGACCACGCGGGCGAGGTATTCGAGGTTGACCTGGTGCACGATGCCGGTGTCAGGCGGAACGACCTTGAAATCCCGGAAAGCTTTCTGGCCCCAGCGCAGGAAGGCGTAGCGCTCGATATTGCGGTGGAACTCGAGTTCGGCGTTGAAGGCGAAGGCGTCTGGCGTGCCGAATTTGTCCACCTGCACGGAGTGGTCAATCACCAGCTCGGCAGGAAGCAGCGGGTTGATCTTTTTGGGGTCGCCGCCCATCTGGCGCATGGCTTCGCGCATGGCGGCTAGGTCCACCACGGCCGGGACACCGGTGAAGTCCTGTAGCAGCACCCGGGCGGGCATGAAGGAAATTTCCTTCTGCGAGGTCTTCGTGGCGTCCCAGTGGATGAGCGCTTCGATATCGGCGCGGCGGACGAACCGGTCGTCCTCGTTGCGCAGCAGGTTTTCCAGCAACACCTTCAGAGAGAAGGGCAGGCGCGCGATCTGGCCATGGCCGGCGTGTGCCAGCGCGGCGAGGCTGAAAACCTGAAAGCCCGTCCCGTCAACGGTGAGAGTGGTGCGCGTGGAGAAACTGTTTCTCGAGGGGCTCATTGCACCGGGGTCCTTTCCGCGGCGAACCGTAACAAGACATTTTAGCTGATTCCAGCCGAGGCGTGTAAACGACGATGCAGGTGGGAGCAGCCGATTGCACGCCCCGCAAAGATTCAGTTCTTTGCGGGGCGGACACGCAGGTCCGCCCTTACAGCTTTGCGTCGCCCGTCGCGTTTGGCACATAATCAGTCGCTGTGATGAACGTCGTTCTCATTTCGACGTACGAGCTGGGGCGGCAGCCGTTTGGGCTGGCGTCGCCGGCGGCGTGGCTGCGCGCGGCCGGCGCAAGGGTGCACTGCATGGATTTGTCGCGCGAGGAGTTTCGCGAAGAGCCGGTGCGCGCAGCCGACTTGGTGGCGTTCTACGTGCCCATGCACACCGCGACGCGGCTTTCGGCGCAGCTCGTGGAGCCAGTGCGGCGGCTGAACCTGCGCGCGCACATTTGTTTTTACGGACTCTACGCGCCGATGAACCAGGTATACCTGCGCGAACTCGGCGCGCAAACCATTCTCGGGGGCGAATTCGAAGAAGGATTGCTGCACCTTGTCAAAAGGCTTGGTAGGGGCGCACCTGTGTGTGCGCCCATGTCGGGCGGGCACGCAGGTCCGCCCCTACAAACAGAACCGACGATTTCGCTGGCGCGACAGAAATTCCTTGTGCCGGAGCGGGCGGGGCTGCCGGCGCTGAAAGACTACGCGCACTTGTTGATGCCCGACGGTAGTCACCGCGTGGTGGGTTGCACGGAAGCCTCGCGCGGGTGCAAGCACAAGTGCCGGCACTGCCCGATCGTGCCGGTGTATGACGGCGTGTTTCGTATTGTGCAGCCGGAAGTGGTGCTGGAGGACATCCGCCGGCAGGTGGCCGCAGGCGCAGAGCACATCACCTTCGGCGACGCGGACTTCTTTAACGGCATCGGCCACGCGTTGGGGATCGTCGAGGCCATGCACCGCGAGTTCCCGCAGCTCAGCTACGACGCCACCATCAAAGTCGAGCACCTGCTGAAGCACGCGCAGCACATCCGCACGCTGCGCGAGACAGGCTGCGCGTTCATCGTCAGCGCGGTTGAGTCGGTGGACGACGCGATACTGGCGCGCCTGGAGAAGGGCCACACGCTGGCGGACTTCCTGTCCGTGGTGCGGCTCTTCCGCGAAGCGGGCCTGGCACTGGAGCCGACGTTTGTGCCCTTCACGCCATGGACCACGCTGGAGGGCTACAGAGAATTGCTGCGCGTGCTGGCGGAGTTTGATCTCGTTGAGAACGTCACGCCGATCCAGCTTGGCATCCGGCTGCTGATTCCAGCGGGCTCGCGGCTGCTCGAGCTGGATGATGTGCGCTGGATGGCGGGGCCGTTCGACGAGGCGGCGCTGGTTTATCCGTGGCAGAACCCCGACGCGCGTGTGGATGCACTGTGCGAGGAAGTGCAGGAAATCGTGCATACGAGCGAGAAATTGAAGCGCGGGCGGGCCAAGACGTTTGCGCGCATCTGGGAAGCGGCGTCTGCCGCGGCGGGTGGCGCTGACCAGCCCCAATCCGCGCGGGTGCCGGAACGCGTGCTGGTCTCCCGCGCAGCCATCCCCTACCTGAACGAGCCTTGGTACTGTTGAGCGGAGCCGACGCGGGACCAGTTGGTCCCCATTGCGAGGGCGAAGGAAGCGATTCGGCAGGCTGCGACGTTTGTTTGATGAGAACGAGGTGGAGGAGGTAAAGGAAATAAAGGATGTAGAAGAAAGGAGCGCTGCCAGTTGCGGGAGTTCTCCCTCTACCTCTTCTAACCTCTCTACTTCCTCTACACACGAGTATGAAAGCGCCAAACAAAAAACGGCTGCTACTTCTCGCCAGCAAGCTTGGCTATCAAACTCGGAGTTTTGCCCAAGCGGCGCAGCGGCTGGGTGTGGAAGTGGTATTCGGCACCGATCGTTGCGGGAGCTTGGACGATCCGTGGGCGGATGGCGCGGTGCCGCTGCACTTTGAAAACGCACAACAGGCGGCGCAGCGAATCGTGAACGCCTTTCGCAAGGCGCGCGTAGATGGCATCGTGGCACTGGGCGACCGGCCGACGCCAACGGCAGCACTGGCGGCGCAGGCGCTGGGAATCGCCTACAACTCGCCGGAATCGGTGGAGAACTGCCGCAGCAAGCTGCGCCAGCGCGAAGTGCTGCGCGACGCAGGGCTGCCCGTGCCCTATTTCTTCGCGTTCCGCCTGAACGAAGAGCTATCCGCCGTGCTGCCGCGGGCGAAGTTCCCGTGCGTGGTCAAACCGCTGGCGCTGGCGGCAAGCCAGGGCGTGATCCGCGCGAACAATGCCAGCGAATTCCTGGTGGCGGTGGAGCGGAACAAGGCCCTGCTGGAGACGCCGGAAATCCAGGTGACCCACGAGCCCACACTCGACCGGTTGCTGGTGGAAAGCTACATCCCCGGAGAAGAGGTGGCGGTCGAAGGGTTGCTCACGCATGGACGACTGCGCATCCTGGCCATCTTCGACAAGCCGGACCATCCCGAAGGGCCGTACTTCGAGGAGTCCATCTACGTGACACCCTCGCGGCTGCCGGCAGCGACGCAGGCGGCCATCGCGAAGTGCGCGGAGCGCACCGTGCGCGCGCTGGGGTTGACGCACGGGCCGCTGCACGCGGAATTCAAGATCAACGCAGAGGGTGTGTGGGTGTTGGAGGCGTCGCCGCGGCCCATCGGCGGGCTGTGCGCGCGGGCGCTGCGCTTCGGTCCGGGAAAGATTTTTCTGGAAGAGCTGCTGGCGCGGCATGCGCTGGGTCTGCCGGGCAGCGACCTGCCGCGGGAGGAAGAAGCCTCCGGTGTGATGATGGTCCACGTGCCGCGCAGCGGGATTCTCGAGAAGGTCGAAGGCGAAGAAGCGGCCGCCGCGACGCCCGGCGTCACCGACGTGCAAATCACTGCGCGGCTGCACGACTACATCGCCGCGTGGCCCGAGGGCTCAAGCTATCTCGGATTCATTTTCGCGAGAGGGAATTTCCCCGGAGAAGTCGTTGCTTCACTGCAAGAAGCGCACGGAAAGCTGCAGTTTACCTTTGCGGAGCGGTTGCCGGTGGAGCACCCGCTGACGGGGAAAGTGCACGCAACGCCACGCGAAGAATAGCGGGTGAGAGGGACGACGATGGACTATCCTTTGGCCTTGGGAGGAACATAGCCTTCGGGGAGTTGCGCGCCCTCGCCGAAGAAGAACTTCTCCATCTGTTCTTCCATAATCTTGTGCGACATCGGATCCAGCGGGTTCAGACGGTACTCGTTCATTACCATTTTGGAGTACTCGATCCACATCTTCCAGGCTTCCTTGGAGACGTTTTCGTAGACGCGCTTGCCCAACTCGCCGCTCCAGGGCACCTGCTCAAGGCCGGGCATCTCCTTACCGAACTTCACGCACTTGACCATGCGCGTGCCGGGCTTGATTTCTTCCGCCGTCGGCGCGACCTGCATGTCGCTGCACTTCTCGTCCGCCATGGGTTCCTCCTTGGAAACAGGCTGAGTGAAAACCATACTTCATTTCGGCGGAAATTCAAAATGAAGTCCGGTAAAGTTCTCGCAACTTTGGTCGAGCGGCGGCCATCTATGAGATAGAAAAGGAAGGGTTCAGGTGCGTCGCGTGTTGAAAATGTTCCGCATGGTCGTCGTGTGCGTGGTTCTTCTCGGAGCCGTGACGGCACTGGCGGCGCAGCAGCCCGCGCCGCGCGGGGCGTTTCTGGGGGCGGGCCCTGAGCATGCGCAGATGTCCGCGGTCTGGTTCTGGACCGGCATCTATGTTCTGGCCGGGCTTGTGTTCGGAGCGCTCGGCGCGCACCGCGCGCTGCAGACCGGCAACCGCGCGGTGGCGTGGTTCTTCGCAGGATTTGTGTTTACGCTGCCCGGATACCTCTACCTGCTGACGCGGCCGAAGAAAGAGTTGTTGGCGCCGGCGGGGGTGCCGCGCGGCCTGCACAAAATTCCTGCCACGTGCGCGCCGGAACCTTGCCCGGGCTGCGGCGAGTTGAACCATCCGGCAGCAACACAGTGCGCTAGCTGCGGCGGAAAACTTACTCCGCGATTTGCTTCGGAAGCGCAGAGGGCGGGATTGCGGCCTTGGTAAACGCGCCAGCGCGGCGCTTGGAGCTGCGCGCGCACAACAAGAGCAACGTCCCCGCGCTCGACGAAGCATCCGCAGCGCAAAGGCGCCGCCACACACCTGCCTGTGAGTATAATCGGCGGCGACCCTGATGTCGCTGCTGGCCACAATCCCACGAAAGGTTCTTCTAACGGTCGCCGTGTTGTTTGCTGCCGCGACCTCACTCTTCAGCGTAATTTGGATTGTCTATGTGCAGGCACAACCTTCCGCGCAGCTTGGGATTGATTTCCACTATGCGCCGGATCAGAGCGCAATGTGGATAAAGCGCGTTCACCCGGGGAGCGCGGCGGAGGCGGCGGGGCTGCGCGCGGGCGACGGCATCATCGCCATCAACGGGCGCCGGATGACGATTCCAGACCCGTTTTTCGACGCCGTGACACGCGGCCAACCAGGCGACACGATCCAAATCACACTCCTGAGAAAAGACGAGGTCGGCGGGCAGGTGCACCAGCCGACGCGGATGGCTGCGCCGGCCACGCTGCGCAGGTACCGGGCACCAGCGGCACCTGATACGACGGGCCAATGGGCGCAGACGGCGGCGCTGGAGCTGGTTTATTTCTATCCGGTGTTGTTTCTGGTGGTGGGCTGCGGGGTGCTGTTCCAGCGCGTGCAGGACCGCAATGCATGGCTGCTGGCGCTGGTTTTCGCATCGTTTATCGCCGCCGTGCCAATGTTTCACGGGCATGGGTTGGTCCATCCGGCGTTGCGGTCGTTCGCACTGGCGTACAAGGTGGCGTTCACGGTGCTGGGACCGGCAGTCTTCTACTTTTTCTTTGCCGTATTTCCCACAGCATCACCGCTGGAGCGGCGGGTGCCCCGGCTGAAGTGGTCGCTGCTAGGCCTGTCTCTTCTGATTGCTGTGCCGATGACGGCGTGGACGCTGGCAGCGGGCGGCTCGCAGGCCTTGTTGCTGTTCTTCAGCCGAATCGGCGTGGACTGGAGCTATACGGCGACGGGGGCCGTCCTGGTGCCGCGCCGGGATAGCGCCGTGGTGATCGGGGTCAGCGGGGCGGCGTTTACCACGATTGGCCTGGGGCTGCTTTCGCTGGTGTGGAACGCGCTGAGCGCGCCGACGCGAGAAGCCCGGCGGAAAATCCGCGTGATCGTGTGGGGAACGCTGGCCGGGCTGATGCCGATCCTGCTGCTGTGGATGGCCGCGATCAGCGCACGGAGATCCTACCTCACCTATCCGTTCTGGGTGTGGATGCCCACGGTGCTGGCGTCGTTCTTGCTGCCGTTTTCATTCGCCTACGCGGTGGTGCGCCACAGGGTGATGGAAATCCCCGTGCTGCTGAAACGCAGCGCGCGTTACCTGCTGGTGCAGCGGGGTTTTCTCTTTCTGATGGCGGTGTCCAGCGTGGTGCTGACCAAGCTCTTCATCGAGATCTATACGCGCCTAGTGCAGCCGCGGCTGGGGGCGCCCGTGGAGGCGGGGGTCGGAGCGAGCGTGGGATTCGGCGTCCTGCTGGCGTGGACAGCGGCGCTGGCGCACAAGCGCGTGACGCCGCGGATAGACCGCGCATTTTTCCGCAGCGCGTACGATGCGCGGCAGATCCTGCAGAAGCTCGTCGAAGAATCGCGCGTGGCGGTGGAGCGGGAGCAACTGTCGGAACTGCTCGAGCGGGAGCTGAGGGAAGCGTTCCATCCGAAGTTCCTGAGCATCTACTCGGAATCGGAGGAGGGACGACTGGCGGTGGCGCGGGGCTGGGCGCCGGCAGGAATGGAGACGCTCTCTGCGGGGCACGCGGTGCTGGTGGAGTTGGCCAAGCGCGGGCAGCCGTGGGACGTGCCGCCGGTGGGCGCGGGTGGAGAGCTAGAACTCGGCACGCTGGCACCGCTTGAGCCGGACTGCCTGGTGCCTATCCTGGGGCGCGACGCGCGGCTGGCGGGGCTGATCGTGCTCGGGCCACGACTTTCCGAGGAGCCGTATTCAGGCGAGGACTTGCGGCTGCTTGCGTCGGTGGCCAGCCAGGCGGGCATCGCCTTGGAGAGCATCCGCCTGGTGGAAAAGATCGCTGCGCAGCGCGAGGCGGAACGCCGCAACGCGCTTGAAATCGAGATAGCCACGCAGGTGCAGGCGCGGCTGTTCCCGCAAACCGCGCCGCCGCTGGAAACGCTGGAGTACGCAGGCGCTTGCCTTCAGGCGCGGGCCGTGGGCGGCGATTACTACGATTTCCTCGACCTGGGACACGGGCGCGTGGGGCTGGTGCTGGCCGATATCTCCGGCAAAGGAATCTTTGCCGCGCTGCTGATGGCCAACCTGCAAGCCAACCTGCGCAGCCAGTACGCGGTGGCGCTGGAGGATCCGGCGCGGCTGCTGGAATCAGTGAACCGGCAGTTCTGCCAGTCCACCGGGCCGAGCCTCTACGCGACGATGTTTTTCGCCACCTACGACGACCGCACGCGGCGCATGCGCTACGCCAACTGTGGACACAACCCGCCTCTGCTGCTCCGCGCGGGCGGTGCGCGGGAGATGTTGCACGCAACTTCCACAGTGCTCGGACTGTTTCCCGAGTGGACCTGCGAACTGGCCGAAGTGGAGCTTCAGCGCGGCGACACGCTGGTGGTCTATTCGGATGGTGTGATTGATGCGGCCACCGACGCGGGCGAGCGGTTTGACGACCAGCGGCTGTTGCAAACTGTCGCGGGGAACGCACGGCTTCCGGTCGCTGCGCTGCTGGAAACCATCGTGAAAACAGTCCGAGAATACAGCGGGCGCGAGCAGGAAGACGACATCACCCTGCTGATCGCGCGGGGGCGGTGAGGAGAAGGATTCAGGGGCCGGGATTCAGGGACCAGGGAAGAAGAAACAGAATCCAGCGAAAACGTTCCTCGAGGAGCGTTACGCGGAGTTAGGCTGGGGGAAGTGGCGCGACGCCGAATGCCATGAGCACACAGGCCTCGTTTCCAGCTCTGCGGTGGGTGGCGGCAGCATGGTTCGCGCTGTGGTTTCCAACTTATGCAATGGTTTGGGGCTGGGGGAACTTCATCCAGTTTTGCGACGTGTCCGTGTTCCTGACGGTTGCGGGGCTGTGGACGGGCAGCGCGCTGTTGCTGTCGAGCCAGGCCGTCGCCGCGATCGTGATCAACACGGTTTGGACGCTGGACGTGCTCTGGCGGTTGGTGCTGGGGCAGCACTTACTCGGCGGGACAGAGTACTTGTGGGACGCACGGTATCCGCTGTGGGTGCGGCTGCTTTCGCTCTATCACGTGGTGGTGCCGGTGCTGCTCCTGTGGGCGGTTCGCCGAACGGGCTACAACCCTAGGGGATGGCTGCTGCAGGCAGGAATCAGCGTGCCGGTGCTTATAGCGTCGCGGTTCGTGAGCCCGGAGAAGAACTATAACTTCTCCATTGTGGACCCCATCCTTCAGCACGCGTTTCGTCCTGCCGCGCTGCACCTGGCCATTATCCTATTCTTCCTCATTTTTGTGGTGTATTGGCCCACCCACCAAATCTTGCTCCGGACCTATCCGCCCGCCCAGAGGAAATAGCTCTGCGAAACGAAGTGCGGAAAGCACGCATCGCACCTTGTTGCTACATAGGAACTCCTTGATTCCGGAGCGGGATTGCTGCAAATTCGAACCCCACGCCAGAGGAGAGCTTGGATTGGAGGGATTTTATGAAAAACTATTGCAGATGCTTGGCAGCCATTCTTCTGCTGTTGGCCGCGTTGCCAGCAGCGGCGCAGGAGCGGCCGACGGAGCTGGCGGACCGCGTCCAGCGATTGGAGCGCCTAGTGGAATCGCAAGGCTTCCAGATTCAAGTGCTGGAAAAGCAACTGAAGGACATTCAGTTCCGGCAGCTTGCCGAAGGGTTCATGCAGATGGAAAAGGTGCGCTACGGGATGCCGGACGGGATGATCATCCCGGCGTACATCTTCAAGCCCTTGCAGATGAAAGGAGCGAAGCAGCACCCGGCGCTGGTGTGGATCCACGGCGGAGTGCACGGAGACCTCGATCTATATTATCTAGAGTTTATCAAGCCTCTCATCGCGCAGGGCTACGTCATCATCGCGCCGGAGTACCGCGGCTCAACGGGCTACGGGCGCGGGCACTACGAGGCCATTGATTACGGCGGAAAGGAAGTGGAGGACTGCATCGCCGCGCGGGATTACCTCGCGGATTTCGTGCCGGAAGTAAACCCGCAGCGGGTCGGCATCATCGGCTGGAGCCACGGCGGGTTCATCACCTTGCACGCCATCTTCCGCCAGCCGGAAAAATTCCGTGTGGCTGTCGAAGTAGTGGGTGTGGCGGATCTCGTACTGCGCATGGGATACAAAACGGACAGTTACCGACGGACGTTTGCAGAGCAAAAGGGTTTCGGCGGGCCGGCCAACCAGAAGCTGGAAGTGTATCTGGACCGCTCGCCGTACTTCCACGCGGCCAAGCTGCAAACACCGCTGCTAATCCACGCCGCGGACAATGACGACGACGTGAACATCATCGAGACACGGCGGCTGATTGACGCGCTGAAGTCGGCAGGCAAGACTTTTGAATACGAGATTTACCCCGCGCCGCCGGGCGGACACGCGTTCAACCGCATTCAATCGAAGCAGTCGCAGGATTCCTGGCAGAAGATCCTGGCCTTCTTGGCAAAGCATCTGCAGAAATAGTTTCGAAGCAAAGCCCGGAGTCATGTCTGGGTTGCGGCGGGACGGGCGGCGGAATCCGCGCCACGCTCCGCCCGAAAGCGCGCCTCCCCGCCCCCGGAAGTGGCGCATGTCGGCACCGTCCGTCCAAAGCCCTACCTTCCGGCTGATGAACACCCCTTCCAGGAAGTTACGAGCGGCGGACCGGGTGCGGCTGTTTCCTGTGCCCGGTCGGTATCCCTCCCAGCTTAAATGGCTTGACATCGGCTGTGTCCCCGAATAGTCTGCCTCCATCACGGTCGGAGTCTTTCTATCTGGAAGCTGAAGAATTCGTTTACTAGGCGCATTTTGGGCAAAGAGTCTGAATTGCTCTAATGCTCGTGCAAGCTGGCTAGCGGCGAGTGCCGCGTGTGGTTGTGCACCGGGGCCCGAGGCCCTTGGTGCACGGCTACACCAGGTGTTCGCCACGGGCCGGGGCGTTGGGGAGAGCCGGGGTGGAAACTGTGACCAAGGGCGCGCCGCGCGACGTCCGGGGTCATGCAAGCAACTCACAAGAGGGGGAACCTGAATGAAACAAAGGAGACTCGCATATCTGGCAGTGCTGGTGCTGCTGTTAAGCCCGGCACTGGTGCAAGCGCAGACTGCGTCTTCGGGCTTGGTGGCGGGGACTGTTTACGACAAGACGGGAGCGGTCGTGCCAAGTGCTACCGTCGAGTTGAAAGACCTTGCGACCAACCGGGTGTACACGCAAACAACCAACGAGGGAGGCCAATACCTGTTCAGCACCGTCATGTCGGGCGCTTACAAGATGGCGGTGCGGAAGGATGGCTTTAAAGAGTGGACGACCACACTGAGAGTGTCTGTGGCCAAGTCCTATGACGTCGACGTCACGCTCGAACTGGGCGGGATGGCCGAGACGGTCGAAGTGGCGGCCACGGTGGGCGCGGAGTTGCAGCAAACTGACGCCACCGTGGGCATCGCCATCGGCGGTGACCAACTGAAGTACCTGCCCACTCCCAACCGCAGCGTGGCGGCCCTGTTAATCCTGCAACCGCTGGTCCAACCCATCGGCAGGGGTCTCGGCACGGACATCGGCGGGCAGGTGGCCGGCGCACGCAGCGACCAGAGCACCATGCTGATTGACGGCGGCGACGCCACCAGCGACACGGAAGCCAGCGGCGCCTACAACACGGGATTCTCGGGAGAAATCCGCCCGATGATCCCTGTCCCTGCGGAAAGCATTGAAGAGTTCCGCGTGGGCACGACCAACCCCAACGCTTCCTTCGGGCGTTCGCAAGGCGGGCAAGTGGTCATGGTGACCAAGCGCGGCACCAACAGCATCCATGGTTCCGCCTATTGGTACCACCAGAACGACAACCTGAACGCCAATTCGTGGGACCTGAATACGGCGGGCATCAGCAAGCCTGAACTCAAGGATAACCGCTACGGCTTCACGCTGGGTGGCCCCATCTTCAAAGACAGGCTCTGGGCCTTCGGCCACTTTGAAGGCCGGAAATTCCCGCAGACTTCCACCTTCACGCGTGTGGTGCCGACCCCGGAGTTGCGGTCTGGGATCATGCGCTTCCGCGACTCGACGGGGGCCATTGTCACCTACAACTTCAACCCGGCTAACGGGCCGCTGGCTGCGCTATGCGGGACCGTCCCAGGCGCGTGCGACCCGCGCGGGATCGGAACCAGTGCGGTCAGCTTGGCGGACATGGCTTTGCTGCCGGCTGGAACCCCGGGCGTCACCGGTATCGGCGACGGCCTCAACCTGGTGGGTTACCGCGGCGTGGTCAACCGCACGAGGACGGAGAAGTTCAGCGTGGTCCGGGTGGACTACCGGCTGACCGACAAGTGGAACCTCTTCGTGAGCGGGCGCTATCAATCGTTGCGGGAGCCCGGGTCGCAGCAGATTGACGTGTCCGGAATCAGCGGGTGCAGCGCGCCATGCGCGACGCGCGTGAACCCGCTCCAACCGCGCTACTATGTGGCCGGCATAGACGGCCAGATTACCCCGCGCCTGCTGAGCGAAACGCGCGTCTCGTGGTTCCGCCACTGGTGGGAGTGGGGCACGCGCGCGCCGTTCCCGCAAGTCTCCGGCACTGCAGCGGCTCTTTCGCTGGCGGGGGAAGGCACCGGCGCCGGCGGGAGCACCAAGATTGCCGACCCCGTCAACATTGACACCCAGAATGCCCGTTCGCGCATCTGGAACGGCAAAGACACGTTTATCTCCGAAAACCTGACCTGGATCCGGGGCAGTCACAACTTCCAGTTCGGGGGCACCTACCGGCTGCAAAACATCTACCACCAGCGCACGGACAAGGTGACCGGCGGGCTATCCACGGGGCCCATCTTCTATCTCAACGCCGGCAGCTTCTTCTTGGTGCCGGCCACCTATCGTCCACCGACGTGCGGCGGTGCGGTGACCACGAACTGTCTTACTTCGACGGCCGACAGGAACCGCTGGAACAACTTCTACGCGGCGCTGATGGGCATCCCCGACAGGTCCGCGCAGCTCCTGACCCGGGACGGGGACCTGAACGCGCAGCCGCTGGGCACCCCCTTGGAGGCCCAGGTGCGCATCCATGCGCTCGAAGGGTTCGTCCAGGATATCTGGCGGTTCAATCCCCAACTTACGTTGACGCTGGGGTTGACCTACCAGGTGCAGAGGCCGCCGACGGAGGCCAAGGGCAGACAGATGGTGCCCGTGTTTGCCGCTTCCGGGTCACCAATTGACATGAACTCCTTCTTCGAGAACCGCGAAGCAGCGGCGGTTACCGGAACCATCTTCAACCCGAGCATCGCCTATACCCCCGTCCGCCACGTGGCCGGAAGGAAATACGTGACCAACATTGATTGGAACAACATCGGGCCGCGGCTGGCCTTCGCCTGGCACCCCTCCCAGAGCCTGTTCGGGCTGGGCAACGGCAAAATGGTGCTGCGCGGCGGCTGGTCGGTGACCTATACGCGCATGAACGGCGTCGGTCTGGTGATGACGCCGGTCCTGGGCGTGGGCACGGGCCAAATCCTCTCCTGCAACGGCCCGCGGATTGGCGGTGTCTGTGCTGGGAGCAGCGATCCAACCAACGCGTTCCGCATCGGCCCGGACGGCAACGGCAGCACGATTCTGCCCAGCACGCTGCCGGTTGCACCTGCGCAGATTCCTTTTCCGGTGTCGGCCCCCTACGGGGAAACCCGCTCGTTCATGATTGACCCCGGCATGAAGCTCGGCTATTCGCATAGCTTTGACCTGACGGTACAACGCGAATTGCCGTGGAACCTCTTGCTGGAAGTGGGTTACGTGGGGCGGCTGGGCCGCAACCTGACGCAGAACGTGGACTACAACGCGGTTCCGTTCATGTTCAAGGACACGGTCTCCGGACAGACCCTGGCGTCAGCGTTCGACACGCTGGCCCAAGCAGTGCGCAACGGCACGGCCATCGTGGCGCAACCCTGGTTTGAGAACATGGCGCTGGCCGGCGCGTGCACTGCTGGTTTAATCAACAACACGAATCCCGGTTGCCCGACTGGCCCGGCGCCGGCGGCGACCAATTTCGCCAACGTGACGTCTTACCTGGTCAGCCAGTTCAACTTCGAGCTTTCCACGGGCGACCTATCCACGGTGATGCTGTCGCGTTCCAACGGAATTGACATCCTCCGGTTCAACAACGGGCAGCAGCCGATTGACAACATTCAGGTGCAAATCAACAACCTGACCTCGCACGGCGGCAAGTCCGACTTCCACGCCGGGTTCATTGCCCTGCACAAGCGGATGTCCCACGGGTTGACGTTCGACATGAACTACACCCTGGGGCATTCGCTCGACGTGTTCGGGCTGAACCAGGAAAACACGCAATTCAGCTTCGCGTCGCCGTTCCGGCGCGATTACGATCGCGCGCCCTCCATCTTCGACCGGCGGCACGTGTTCAACACCCATTGGTATTACGAGCTGCCGTTCGGGAAGGGCAAGGCGTTCTCCACGGACAACGCGGTGGTCAACCGGATCGTCGGCGGGTGGCACATTGCCGGCATCTGGACTGCTTCCAGCGGCCTGCCGCTGTGCGTGTATGGTGGGTTCAGCTATGGCTCGCCCAACGTGCAAAACCCGTGCCTGCTCCCGGCGGCCGGCTTCAAGAACCCCGGCGCGGAGATAAACAACGTGGGCGGCAACCTGAACATTTTCAAAGATCCGACCGCGGTCATGAACAGCTTCCGTTACCCGCTGATGACCCAGGACGGGCGTTTCGGGTTCGGGGCGCTGCGTGGTCTGCCCATGTGGAACGTGGATCTCTCCATCGGCAAGAAGACGTCCATCACCGAGAGAGTGTCCCTCGTTTTCGTGGCGGACTTCCTGAACGCCTTCAACCATCCGTTGTTCAGCGATCCGAGCACGGATGGCACGGACCCGTCAACCTTCGGCGTGATCGGCTCCACCTTTAACCTGCCGCGGTACGTGCAGCTCAGCTTCCGAGTCGAATTCTAGTTCGGAGCAACTTTCACCTTCACAGGCGGGTTGGCCGCGAGGCCAACCCGCTTTTTTTCGCTCGGAGAGATGCAGCCTGCTGAATGCGGGCGCCGATGGCTTATACTGGTGGGCTGCAGGATAGCGCGCAGACTTCATGGCCAACAGAGTGACGAAAAGTGAAGCCGAATGGCGGCGGGAACTGACGCCGCAGCAGTACCACGTGACGCGGGAGAAGGGCACCGAGCCCCCGTTCAGCGGGGAGTATGCGGACTCGGAAACGCCCGGCCTGTATGTCTGCGTGTGCTGCGCGCAGCCGTTGTTCAGCTCTGAGACGAAATACCATTCGGGCAGCGGATGGCCAAGCTTCTGGATGCCGGTGGACACTGAGTGCGTCCGTTGCGAGCGCGACGCGAGCCACGGAATGCAGCGCATCGAGGCGCTGTGCAATCGCTGCGACGCGCACCTGGGGCATGTCTTCGAGGACGGCCCGCCGCCCACCGGGTTGCGCTTCTGCATCAATTCGGCGGCGCTGAAATTGGTGGAAGAAGAATAGGGCGGGTGCAAACGCCGCGGATTGTTCGCGCTGACATACCCACAGTGCCGGCGGTTGTCCTCTTAGCTGATCATGTTCCACAGGGTGATTTCCGTGGGTTCGGCGAGCAGGTCGGCGGCCTTGGCACGAAACGCCTGGATGTGGGGGGAGGCCGCGTGGCGTTGCAGGTGCTCCCTGTTCGTCCAGTTTTCGTAGAAGAGGAAGAGCGCCGGATCATCCGCGGACTGGTGCAGGTCGTAGTTGAGGCAGCCTTCTTCCTCGCGCGTGTCCGCCACCATCTGGAGCAGCGCGAACTTCACCACCTCTTCCAGGCCCGCCTTGGCGCGGACGCGCGCCACCACCGTGACTCGCTCATTGGTCATAAGCCACCCCTGCGAGGAAAACTCAGGGGCGGAGTTTATAACAGTAAAGCACGTCCTGCTCGCGAAGATAGAGACGCCCGCCGGCGACCACCGGGTGGGGCCAACTGGGCGCGGTGACGCCCGGGATCGTGAACGAGCCTTTTTCCTTGTAGCCCACGGGCGTGGCCTCGATGAGCACGACGAGACCATTCTGGTAGCGGAAGATGAGGTGGCCGTCGGCATAGACCACCGCCGCGGAGCCCATGCCGGCGTTGCGGATGTCGCCGCCCCACAGCACGCGGCCGCTGGAGAACTCGACGCAGACAGGGAAGCCGCGGTTGTGGCCGTGGCCGGCGTAGATGTGGTCGCCGACGAGCACCAGCCCGCCGTGGTGGTTCTGCAAGGTGCGCGCGTCGAGGAAATAAACTTCCTTCGCTTCCACGCCGTCGCCAGCGGGTTGGAGTTTCAGCAGGGCCGCGCCGGTCTGATAACCGGTGGAAGCGAACACAAAGTCGCCGCGCACGAGGGGACTAGAAATGTTGGCGACGTCGTTGGCGATGCGGTTGTAACCCCAGAGGAACCGGCCGTCGCTCGAGCGCACGCCCACCAGGCCACGGCCGAGGAGCTGCACATACTGACGGATCCCTGCGGCCTCGGAGACGACGATGGAGGAATAGCCCGCACCGTCGCGGCCCCTGGATCCCAGAGTGGGCAGGGACGTGCGCCAGAGTTCCGCGCCGGATTTCTTGTCTAGGGCCACCAGCGCGGCGTCGCGCCCGCCCGGCGTGACGATGAGCTTGGCACCATCCACCAGCGGCGATTCGGCAAACTTCCAGGCGGACATCATGCGTCCGCCGAAGTCGCGCAGCAGGCTGCGGCGCCAGCGTTCGCGGCCCGTGGCCGCTTCCAGGCAGACCAGGTCGCCTTCGGTGCCCAGCGCGTAGAGCAGCTCGCCATCCACGGTGGGGGTGCCGCGCGGGCCGCCCCGTTCGTCGTCCCAGCGCGGACCGACGCGGGCTTTCCACTGAAGTTTGCCGTCCGCCCGGTTCAGCGCGAGGACGTACTGGCCATCGGCTAGGTCGCCCATGGTGAAGATTCGGCCGTCCACGATGGAGACGCTCGAAAAGCCGCCGCCGAGGCCGGCGGCTTTCCATTCGAGCGGCGGCCCGGACTCGTCCCAGTTGCGAAAGAGGCCGGTCTCCGTGGAGAGGCCATCGCGGTTGGGCCCGCGCCACTGGGGCCAATCGCCGGCAGGCGTAGGCGAGGCAGTGCTCCGCGCCAGGGAAGCTGTCCACGCGCACGCGGCCAGAAAGAGAAGCAACAGGAATGCGCACCATCTGGGAGGTTTCGTCATCCGTTCAACTCCGCTCGCCGCCCGTTGGGCGACGGCATTCCGCGAACGAGGTGCATTTATAGGGTTCCGCCCGATAACCTACGAAGTCTGAGACGCGCGAAAGGTTGCAGCGTAACAGAAAAATTTACAATTCGGGAGGCTGAGTAATGGGATCGGCCGTCCGCGAGGTTGGCGCGACGGTGAAGACCGCGTAGGCGTGACGCCTTCTAGAGATGGCAGGAGGAAAGGCCGCGCTTTTCGAGATAGCGCTGGTGGTATTCCTCTGCGCGCCAGAAGGCGGAGGCGGGCACGATCTGGGTCATGATGGGACGTGCATAGAGGTTGGAGGCTTCGAGCTTCGCTTTGGAACCGCGCGCGGCGGCCTCCTGCGCGGGCGAGTGAAAGAAGATTACGGAGCGGTACTGCGTGCCAACGTCGGGGCCCTGGCGGTTGAGTTGCGTCGGATCGTGATTCTGCCAGAAAACGTTGAGGAGCTGCTCGTAGGAGATGCGCGCCGCGTCGAACGTCACCTCCACGACCTCGGCGTGTCCCGTGCGCCCGGTGCAGACCAGTTCATAGCTGGGTTTTTCCAGCTTGCCACCCATGTAGCCGACAGCGGTATCCACTACGCCGGGCAGTTGCCGGAAGACGGCCTCCACGCCCCAGAAACAGCCGGCCCCGAAGCTTGCCTTCTCCATCGCCCTTCTCCGTTTGAATACAGCGCCTGCGCCGTGACG
>Ga0073934_10004519_pt1 | contig 22992 bp, 14 predicted proteins | sample LarsenN4metaG_FD_76834 | JGI IMG/M metagenome (GOLD analysis project Ga0073934, IMG submission 76834) | Hot spring sediment bacterial and archeal communities from British Columbia, Canada, to study Microbial Dark Matter (Phase II) - Larsen... ...
AGCTTCCCTTCCCCGCGATCAACGTGAACGATTCGGTCACCAAGTCGAAGTTCGACAACCTCTACGGCTGCAAGGAATCGCTGGTCGACGCGATCCGCCGCGCGACCGACGTGATGCTGGCCGGCAAGGTCGCCTGCGTCGCGGGCTACGGCGATGTCGGCAAGGGCTCGGCCGCTTCGCTGCGTGACGGCGGCGCCCGCGTCATGGTCACCGAGATCGATCCGATCTGCGCACTCCAGGCGGCGATGGACGGTTTCGAGGTCGTCACCATGGAAGACGCGGTCAAGCGCGCCGACATCTTCGTGACCGCCACCGGCAACGAAGACGTGATCACCGCCGAGCACATGATGAACATGAAGCCGATGGCGATCGTTTGCAACATCGGCCACTTCGACAGCGAGATCCAGATTTCCGCGCTTTCCAACTATGAATGGAAGGAAATCAAGGAAGGCACCGACCTCGTCACCTTCCCCGATGGCAAGTCGATCATCGTGCTCGCCAAGGGGCGTCTCGTGAACCTCGGCTGCGCCACCGGCCACCCGAGCTTCGTGATGAGCGCAAGCTTCACCAACCAGACCCTCGCCCAGATCGAGCTGTTCACCAAGGCGGACGAGTACGACAACGATGTCTACGTGCTGCCCAAGCACCTCGACGAAAAGGTCGCCGCGCTCCACCTCGAAAAGCTCGGCGTCAAGCTGACCAAGCTGTCGCAGAAGCAGGCGAGCTACATCGGCGTGCCGCAGGCCGGCCCGTTCAAGCCCGATCACTACCGTTACTGATCGCCGCCGAGCATCGTCCTGCCTCGGCCCGTGGCTGCGGCAGGACGGCAGGTTGCGGGGCTGTGGCTTCAAGGTCCCAACCCCGTTGCGCTGACGCGCCCGCGCGCATAGCGGTACCGCGATGGATATCTCGCCGCTCTCGCTTGTGCTGATCGCGCTGCTGCTCGCCGCTTGGGCGGTGGGGGCGGCGCTGGTGGTGCTGCGCGCGAGCCGCAGCATGAAGCGCGCGCGGGCGCTCAAATCCAGCATCAAGCGGATGCAGACCCTGCTCGACGTCGCCCCGGCGGTGCCGCTGCTGGTCCGGGTCGACGGGCGGATCGAGGCGCCCGAGAAGCTGGCGCGCCTGCTCGGGCTTGCGGCGATCCCGCGCTATCTCAGCGAACTCGCCGCCACACCCGACGAGGGCAAGGCGGGCGGTCTGACCCGGGAGCAGCTCGATCAGCTCTGGGCCAAGGTGCAGACCACGCAGAAAAGCGCGGCGCCGTTTCGTATGGCGCTCAACCCGCCGGGCTCGCAGCGCAGCCTTGCGCTTTACGGCACGCTCGCCGATCCGCAGGTCTCGCCCGGCGGGGCGGCGCTGGTGTGGGTGTTCGACTTCACCGAGAGCCATGCCGAGATGGCCCGCCTGCGCGCCGCCGCCACGCGCGCCACCAGCGATTTCGCGGCGCTCGTCGGCCTGATCGAGGCCGCACCGATGCCGATGTGGTTCCGCGGCGCCGATCTCTCGCTGCAACTGGTCAACCAGGCCTATGTCGATGCCGTGGGCGCGGGGAGCGCGGCCGAGGTGGTCGAGGCGCAGATCGAGCTGCTCGAGCCCGAGGATGGGCGCTTGCCCGCCGAGATCGCGCGCGCCTCGCTGCTGCAGCAGGACAAGTCCGAACGGATCGTCGCCGCCACCATCCACGGCGCGCGCCGCACCCTGCGCGTCTCCGATCTGCCGCTCGGGCAGGAGGGGGTGGCGGGCTATGCCATCGACATCGAGGAACAGCAGCAGGTCGCGCGCGAATTCCGCGCCTTCCGCGACGCCCAGCGCGCGCTGCTCGATCAACTCTCGGTCGGGGTGGCGCAGTTCGATGCCGAGGAACAGCTGGTCTTCGCCAATCGCCCGTTCCGGCGCCTGTTCTACCTCACCGACGAAGCGATCGAGGCGCGCACTCCGTTCGAGCGCTTCCTCGCCGAGGCGCGCGAGCGCGGCCGCACCCCCGAAGTGCGCGACTTTCCCGAATGGCGGCGCGAGCGTGCCGGATGGTTCGAGGCGAGCACCACGCTCGAGGAGGCTTGGCCGCTGCCGGGCGGAACGCATCTGCGTATCGTTGCCCAGCCGCTGCCCGACGGCGGGTTGGTGTTGATCGCCGAGGACCGTACCGAACAACTCGCGCTCTCTGCGGTGCGCGACACGCTGCTGCGCACCCGCACCGCGACGCTCGACAGCCTGTTCGAGGCGCTGGCGATCTTCGCCCCCGACGGCTCGGTGCAGCTGTGGAACCGCAGTTTCGCCGGCACCTGGGGCCTTACCCCCGAACTGCTCGATGCCCATCCCAGCGCCGATGAGCTGCTCGGGGCGATCGGTCGCAACCTGGCGAACCCAGAGGAGGCCGGGTTGATCGGCGCGGCGGTGCGCGCCGCGACGCTCGACCGGCGCGAGAAGGGCGGCCAGGTCGATCTCGCCGACGGGCGCACCCTGCGCTTTGCCGGCATCCCGCTGCCCGACGGCAACGGGCTGCTGACCGTGCTCGACATCACCGCCTCGCAGAAGGCAGAACAGGCACTGCGCGAGCGTGCCCTGGCGCTGGAGGAAGCGGACGCGGTCAAGGCGCGCTTCCTTGCCAACATGAGCTATGAATTCCGCACCCCGCTCACTACCATCGGAGGCTATGCCGAACTCTTGAAAAGCGGTGCGGCGGCCGATCCGGAAACGGCGGGCGAATATGTCGATGCGATCCTGAGTGCGGTCGAGCGCCTCACCGAACAGGTCGAAAACGTGCTCGACCTGTCGCAGAGCGAGGCCGGGCTGCTGCCGATCCGCAAAGAGCGGGTCGATCTGCTCGATTTCCTCACCAGGCTGGTGCGCGAACGCGAACAGGCGATCATCGGTGCAGGGCTGAGCCTCGATCTCAAGGGGCGGCGCGGCCGGGTGGTCGAGGCCGATCCGCGCCAGCTGGGCCGTGCGGTCGGAAATCTTCTCGACAATGCCATCGCCGGTACGCCCGAGGGCGGTCGCATCGTGATCGAGATCAGGAAGGCGCCCGAAGGTGCTGACTTCGCGATGGAAATCAGCATCGCCGATAATGGCAGGGGCATGACCGCGCAGGAACTGGCGCGCGCGCAAGGCGGTCTCACCGCGGGCAAGGACGGCACGCCCGAAAAGCGCACCGGGCTCGGCATTCCGCTCGCCCGCCAGCTGGTCGAGGCGCATGATGGCACGCTGGAGATCGTCAGCCGCAAGGGCGCGGGCACCACCGCGACAATCCGCCTGCCGTGATGGAGACGCGCGAGGCTCTGCCCGATCTGGTGGCGATGGCAGCCTATGGCGCGCGGATTGCCGCGCGGCTGCGGGCAGGAGACGTGGTCGCGCTCGAAGGCGGGCTGGGGGCTGGCAAGACCACGCTGGCGCGGGCGATTCTCGCCGCGCTGGGGCACGCGGGCGAAGTGCCTTCGCCCACCTTCACCATCATCGAGACCTATGCCGCCCCGCCGCTGCGCCTGCCCGTGGTCCATGCCGATTTCTACCGGCTGGAGGACCCTTCCGAACTCGCCGAGATCGGGCTCGACGATTACCGCGAGGGCGCGGTGCTGCTGGCCGAATGGCCCGGTCACGCCGGCGGCTTCGAGCGCGAACCGGGGTGCCTTGCCATTATGCTCGCGCCGGCCGGAGAAAACGGGGAAGGTGGCCGGATTGCGATTGCCCGGGGGGCGGCGGATTGGGTAGGGCGGATGCCATGAACCACTTGCCGCAAGGTCTTGCCGAATTCACCGCCCGCGCCGGGTGGGCCGATGCCCGGGTCGAACCGCTCCCCGGCGATGCCTCGTTCCGGCGCTATTTCCGGCTGCGGCGCGCGAGCGGCGAATCGGCTATGCTGATGCACGCTCCCCCGCCGCACGAGGACCCGGCGCCCTTTCTCCATGTCGCGCGCTGGCTGCGCGAAAACGACATGCGCGCGCCCGCGATCCTTGCCGAGGACGCGGGCGAGGGCTGGGCGCTGACCGAGGATTTCGGCGATGACCGGATGCGCGACTGGCTCGATGTCCATCCGCGGGACGAGCGCGAGGCCTACGAGGCCGCGGTCGAGGCGCTGGTGCGGCTGCACCGGATCGCCCCTGGCCCCTTCGCTCCCTACGACATGGCAACCTATGCCCGCGAGACGGCGCTGCTGACCGAATGGTATTGCCCCGCCCAGGGGCTTGATGTGGACGCGGCGGGCTATGCCGCGGCGTGGGAGGAGGTGCTCGCGCCCCTGCTCGCGCGCCAGACCCCGGGCGTCACCGTGCTGCGCGACTACCACGCCGAGAACATCATGCTGTTGGGCGGCCAGCCGGGCGCGCCGCAGGGGCTGATCGATTTCCAGGATGCGCTGGTCGGCCATCCGGCCTATGACCTCGTGTCGCTGCTGCAGGATGCGCGGCGCGATGTCTCGGAGGAGCTCGAGACCGCGATGCTGCTCCACTACGCCCACCATTCGGGGCAAGCGGACGAGGATTTTCTGGCCGATTACGCCCGCCTCGGCGCCCAGCGCAACGCCAAGATCGTCGGCATCTTCACCCGGCTGAACGCGCGCGACGGCAAGCCCAAATACCTTGCGATGATACCCCGGGTCTGGGCTGCGCTCGAACGCGATCTGGCCCATCCTGCGCTAGAACCGGTGGCGCGCTGGTTCGATGCCAATATCCCCGAAACCCTGCGTTTCGCCCATGGAGCCTTCCCGGCATGAACCGCCCCGCGCTGGTATCGGACACTGCGATGGTGCTCGCCGCGGGGCTGGGCAAGCGGATGCGCCCGCTCACCGCTAGCCAGCCCAAGCCGCTGGTGCGGGTGGCCGGGCGCGCGCTGATCGATCACGCGCTTGATCGGCTGGCCGAGGCCGGGATCGCCCGGGCGGTGGTCAACGTCCACTATCTTGCCGACGCGCTCGAGGCCCATGTCACCGCCCGCACCACCCCGGCGGTGACGATTTCGGACGAGCGCGCCCTGCTGCTGGAGACCGGCGGCGGCATGGCCAAGGCGCGCGAACACCTGCCCGATCCGTTCTTCGCGCTCAATGCCGACAATATCTGGCTCGACGGGCCGAACAATGCCTTTGCCGAATTGTCCGCGCGCTGGGATCCCGAGCGAATGGACGCCCTGCTGCTGGTGGTGCCGCACGCACGCGCGGCCAATTTCTCCGGGCCGGGCGACTTTCATATGGACCCGCTGGGCAAGCTCTCGCGGCGGCGCGACGGACGTATCGCGCCCTTCATCTACACCGGCATCCAGCTTGTGTCGCACCGCCTGCTGCGCGATGTCCCCGAAGGCCCGTTCTCGACCAACATCCTGTGGAACCGCGCCATCGCCGAGGATCGCCTCTACGGCCTCAGCTTCGGCGGGCTGTGGTTCGAGGTCGGCACCCCGCAGGCGATCCGCCCGACCGAGGAGGCGCTGCAGCGTGGCTGAGCCGCGCAGGTCCGGTCCGCTCGTCTATTCCATCGCCGCGCATCGCGGGTTCGCCGATGCGCTGGTGGCGGGCCTCGTGCCGCGCTATCGCGAACCGGGTTTCGGCCTTGCGCGCCTTACCTTGCTGGTGCCCTCGTCCCGCGCCGCGCGCACGCTCGCAGAAGCTTTCATCCGCCATGCCGGGGAGGCGGGTGAGGGCGGCTTGCTGATGCCGCGGATGATCGCGGTGGGCGATCTCGATCTCGACGAAAAGCTGGGGGCTGCGCTCGATCCGCTCGGGGCGCACGACATCCCTCCGGCCTGCGACCCGGTACGCCGCTGGCTCGCGCTCGATCGCCTGATCGCCGAGGAACGCGCTGCGGAGGAGATGGAGCCCTTGCCCGGCCGGGCGCGGCTTGCGCTCGCGCGCGAGATGGCACGCAGCATCGACCGGCTGCTGGTCGAGGAAAAGACCCCCGCCGACCTGCTGGGCGAGGCGGTGCTCGATCAGCTCGGCCAGCTTGCCGACCACTGGAAGCACGCGATCCGTCTGTTCGCGCGCGTCAATGCGCGCTGGCAATTGGAGCTTGCCGAACGGGGCGAAGTCGATGCCGCCACCCGCCGCAACCTGCTGTTCGACCGCGCCGCAAGGACATGGAAGGAGGCGCCGCCGCCGCACCCGATCGTGGCGGCGGGCGTCACCAGCGCCGCGCCGGCGCTGGCACGGCTGCTGCGGGTGATTGCCGAACTGCCCGATGGCGCGGTGATCCTGCCCGATCTTGACCGCGAGATGAGCGCCGAGGCGTGGGAGGAGCTGGGCCTCGCCGGGGCTGCCGCCGAACCCGGCGGTCCGGTGTTCGGGACAGAGGACGCGCTCACCCATCCGCAATACCACCTGAAGCTGCTGCTGGGTCGGATGGGGGTGAACCGCGCGGAAGTGCAGCCGTGGCACCGGCGCGGGCTGGCGGCGGCCGAACCCGCACGCAGCCGGGCGATTTCGGCGCTGTTCCTGCCCCCGCAGGCGAGTCGCGCCTGGGCTACGCTGGAGGCGGACAAGCGCCGACTGGCCGGGGTGCGGCTGCTGACCAGCGCCACCATCGAGGAAGAGGCGCAGGCCATTGCTCTCTTGGTGCGCGAGGCGCTCGATCAGCCTGAAAAGCGCATCGCGGTCGTTACCGCCGATCGCGGGCTGGCGCGGCGCGTGGTGCAGCATCTCGAACGCTGGAACATCGCCGCCGACGACAGCGCCGGGCGCCCGCTGGCCTTGACCCCGGCGGGGCGGCTGTTCGGCCTTCTCGCAACGATCGCGGCGCAGGGGGCCGATCCGGGTCAGCTCGTCGCCGCTTTCGGCCACCCGCTGGTGCGCGGCTGGGACAATGATACGCGGCGCGACTGGCTCAAGGGTCTGCGCGCTTTCGATCGGCAGCTGCGCGGGCCTTCCCCTGCGCCGGGCATGGCATCGCTGCGCGACGCTGCCGCCAAGGCCGGGGTCGCAGCGTGGTGGGCCGAGGCCGAGGCACTGGTCGCGCCGCTGCTCGACTGGCCCGATCGGATCGCGCTTGCCGAGGCACTGTCCCGGCTCGCCGTCGCCGCCGAGGATTTTGCCCGCAGCGCGGTGTGGGAGCGCGAGGACGGGCGGGCGCTCGGCACCATGATCGAGGAACTGCGCGGCCACGCCGAGGCGCTCGGCACACAGATCGAGACCGCCGATCTTGCCGGCGTCCTGCGCGATTGCATGAACGAGGTGGCGGTGCGCCCCGGCTATGGCGGCCATCCGCGGGTCGCGATCTACGGCTTGCTCGAGGCGCGCATGGCGCGCGCCGATCTGGTCATCTGCGGCGGGCTCAACGAGGGTTCATGGCCGCAGCCCCCCGGCACCGACGCGCTGCTGGCGCCCGCCATCCTGCGCGCACTCGGCGTTCCGGGGGCGGAGTTCCGGATCGGGCTGGCCGCGCACGATCTTGCCGGGGCGATGGGTGCGCCGCAGGTGGTGCTGAGCCGGGCCTTGCGCGATGCCGAGGGGCCGACGCTGCCCTCGCGTTTCCTGCTGCGGGTCGAGGCGCTGCTGGGTGACGATCTCGACAAGGAGCACCGCGAGCGCGCCATCCCGGCGCTGCTGCCGCACCTCGATCGGCGGCGCCCGCGCACGGCCGAATATCCGCGCCCCGCGCCCGATCCGGCGCCGCACTTGCGCGACGTGCCGATCAAGGTCACCGCGCTCGACCGGTTGCTGGGCGATCCCTACCAGTTCTACGCGCAGGCGATCCTCGGGCTGAAGCGCCTCGACCCGCTCGGCACCGATCCCTTCAGCGATCCGGCGCTGCGCGGCACGCTGGTGCACGACATTCTCGACAAGTGGCATAAGGCGAAGGCGGCCGATCCCGGCCTCGCGCTCGCGCCGTTCGCCGCCGCGCATTTCGAGGCCGCACGCGTCCATCCGCTGTTCCGCGCGCTGTGGCAACCGCGCCTGATCGCCGCGCTGGAGCGGTTCGAGGGGTGGATTCGCGAGGACGAAGCCGCCGGGCGCAGTGTGATTGCGAGCGAGATTTCGGGCGCGATGGTGGTCGACGGGGTCAAGGTGATGGGCCGGGCCGACCGGATCGACCGTCTGGCGGATGGCACGCTGGCGATTGTCGACTACAAGACCGGCAACGTGCCTTCGAAAGCGCAGGTCGAAAAGGGCTTCGCGTTGCAGCTCGGGTTGCTGGGGCTGATCGCCGGGGCGGGGGGCTTTGCGGAAGAGGGCGTTGCCGCGGCTGATGCGAGCGCCTTCGAATACTGGTCGTTCGGCAAACAGGACGAGGGCTTCGGCAAGCGCCAGAGCCCGATGAAGCTGTCTTCGCGCGAGGGCGGCCTGTTGCCGGAGGCGTTTCTCCCGCACCACGCGGCCAAGCTTGCCGAGGCAATTCGCCGCTTCATCAAGGGCACCGATCCTTTCACCGCGCGCGAGAATCCCGATTACAAGGGCTACAACGAATATGACCAGCTGATGCGGCTGGAGGAGTGGATCGTCCGACTTCACGACAAGGAGGCCGAGGCATGAGCGGAGGGAGCGGCCTCGTCTTTCCGCTCGAGGGCAATCAGCGCAAGGCGGCCGAACCGCAGGACAATGTCTGGCTCTCGGCCTCGGCGGGAACGGGCAAAACGCAGGTGCTTTCCGCCCGCGTGCTGCGGCTGCTGCTGCGCGAGGATGTGAGCCCGTCGCAGATCCTGTGCCTCACCTTCACCAAGGCGGGCGCGGCGGAGATGGCGAACCGCATCAACGCGGTGCTGGCGCGCTGGGTGCGGCTTCCGGCGACGGTGCTGGCGAAGGAGCTGGGCCATCTCGGCGCGGACATCGGCCCCGACACGCAGGCGCGGGCGCGCAGCCTGTTCGCGAGCGTGCTCGATTGCCCGGGCGGGGGTCTCAGGATCGATACCATCCACGCCTTCGCGCAATATCTGATCGGCAATTTTCCCGAGGAAGCGGGCCTTGCGCCGGGCACGCGGGTGATGGACGATCGCAGCCGCGAATTGCTCGCGCGCGAGGTGCTGACCGATCTGGTCGAGGAGTCGACCCGCACCCATGACGTCCGGGTGCTCGACGGGATCAGACTGTTCACCACCCGCAAGGATCCCGCCGCGCTCCACGACTGGCTGATGCGCGCCGCCGAGGCGCACGAGTTGTGGGAAGGCCCAGCCGCCTGGCAATCGCCGATGGCCGCCCGGGTGCGCCAGACAATGGGGATGCCGGCCGATGCCGACGAAGTCTGGGCGAGCGAGCCGCTGCACCCCGATATCTTTCCCGATGACGCGCTGGCTGGAATGCTGCCGCTGCTGGATGGGTGGAACGCCAAGACCGGGCAGGAGAGTGCTGCCTTCATACGACAGTGGCTCACGCTCGACGTCGCCGGGCGGGTCGCCGTGGCGCCCGGGTTCTGCAAGACGTTGCTCAAGGCCGATGGTGAGCCGCGGGTAATGCAGACGCCGGAAAAACGCGATCCCGGCTTCAAGCAACGCCAGGAGGAGGTCGCCGCCGCACTGCGCGTGTTCGAAGATCGCCGCGCGCTTGTCGCCTGCGCCGACCTTGTCGCCAGCGCGCTCGAGATCGGCCGCGCCTTCGCGCTGCGCTGGGAGGCGCGCAAGGCGCGCGAGGGCCTGCTCGACTTCGGCGACCTGATCCGCAAGGCCGCCGCGCTGCTCGGCCATTCGGAGGCCGCCGACTGGATCCGCTACAAGCTCGATCGCCATTTCGATCACATCCTGATCGACGAGGCGCAGGATACCAATCAGAGCCAGTGGGACATCGTCGAGGCGCTGATCGACGATTTCTTCAGCGGCGAGGGCGCGCGCGGCGACAAGCTGCGCACGATCTTCACTGTGGGTGATTACAAGCAGGCGATCTTCGGCTTCCAGGGCACCAGCCCGGAGAACTTCGCCCGCGCCAAGGCGCGCATTCACGCCCGCATCCGGGCAGCGCAGGAGGGGATCCGAACGGGCCGGGTGAACCGCCGCGAACCGGGCTGGCAGGATCTCGATCTCGGCCACTCTTTCCGCACCGCCAATATCGTGCTCGACTTTGTCAATCGCATGATCGCCGCGCTCGGCTTTCCGGCCTTCGGGTTGGACCGCGAACCGGCACCCCATGAAGGCACCGAGCGTCCCGGCCTCGTCACGCTCTGGCCCCCGGTGGTGCCCGAGAAAGGCGAGGGCAACGGTGAGGAAGGCGACGAGGAGGACGCAGGCAGCGAGCGCGACTGGCTGCCGCGCCACGACACGCTGCTCGCCGGACGCATCGCCGATCAGGTGCACCGCTGGGTGAGCGGCGCCGAACCTTTCGTGCTCGAAAAGGGCACCCGCCGCCACGCCGGGCCGGGCGACATCATGGTGCTGGTGCGCCAGCGCAAGGAGCTTGCCGCGCAGATCGTCGCCAAGCTCCACGCCTGCGGGGTGCCGGTCGCGGGGGTTGACCGGCTGCGGCTGGGCGCGCCGCTGGCGGTCAAGGACGTGATCGCTGCCCTGCGCTTTGCCGCGCAGCCGCGGGACGATCTCAGTCTGGCGAACCTGCTCGCCTCGCCGCTGATCGGCTGGAGCCAGGACGACATCCTTGTCCATGTGCCGCGCCCTGAGAAGGTGCGACTGTGGGATCACCTGCGCCGGGACGATGCCCCCGCCCTGGTGGCCGAGACCGCCGAGCGCCTGCGCGATCTGCTGCGCCGTGCCGATTACCAGACCCCCCAGGCGCTGATCGCCTGGCTGCTGACCGGCCCATGGCAGGGCCGCGCCCGGCTGGTGGAACGGCTCGGGGCCGAGGCCAATGATCCGCTCGACGAACTCCTCAACGCCGCCTTCGCCTACGAGGCCGAGCATTGGCCGAGCCTCGCGGGCTTCCTCACGTGGTTCGATGCCGGGACCGGGGACCTGAAGCGCGATTCCGACAGCGCCAGCGGACAGGTGCGGGTGATGACGGTGCATGGTTCCAAAGGGTTGCAGGCGCCGATCGTGATCCTTGCCGATTCCACCGGCGCGCCGGGCGATCCGGGCGATCTTGCACTGGAGGACGACGCCCTCGGCCTGGGGCCGGAGCGCAAGCGCATGGTGCCGCTCCCCCCGCTCGCCAAGGAGGAGAAGAAGGGGCCGATCGCCGCAGCCGAGGAGGCGAAGAAGGCCGCCGCCCTGCAGGAACACTGGCGGCTGCTCTATGTCGCGCTGACCCGCGCCGAGGAAGCGCTGTTCATCGGCGGATCGCTCAACAGGAACGAGGCAAGAAAGGGTGAACCGCACGCCGATAGCTGGTATGCCCGTCTTGCGCCGCTGTTCGAGGGCGAGGAACTGGCCGATCCGATATGGATCTGGCGCAAGGAGTGGGGCCGCCGCGCCGAGCCGCTGGTGCCCGACGACACCCATACCGCGCCCGCCGCCGCGCCGCCGGAGCTGCCGCGCTGGATGACCACGCCGATCGGCCCCGAACCGCGCCCGCCGCGCCCGCTCGCGCCGTCCTCGGCGGGCGAGGACACCGGGGCCGCACCGCCGCTTCCGGCCGATGCCATGCGCGATGCGGCGCGGCGCGGGAGCCTGATCCACCGCCTGCTCGAACGCCTGCCGGAGGTTCCCCCGGCTGAGCGGCTCGAGGCGGCGCGGCGCTGGCTCGCGCGGCAGGCGGGCGACCTTGCGCCCGCGCAGCACGAGGAGATGCTGGCGGCCGCTCTCGGCGTGCTCGATCATCCCGATTTCGCCGCGCTGTTCTCCCCTCAGGCGCTCGCCGAGGTGCCGCTGGCGGCCACGGTCGAGGGCGTGGTGGTGGCCGGCACCGCCGACAGGCTGCTGATCGAGCAAGCGCAGATCACCGTGGTCGATTTCAAGACCACCCGCCGCCCGCCCGCCAGCGCGGCCGAGATCCCGGTGGCCACGCTGCGCCAGATGGCGGCCTATGTCGCCGCGCTTGAGGCGATCTACCCCGGCCGCACGGTGCGCGCGGGCGTGCTCTACACCCATGCGCCGGTGCTGTTCGAACTCGCCGGCGACGTGCTGGCGGCGCACAAGCAGGCATTGCAGGCACCGCAGCAATCCTTGTCACTGCCCGATATTGAGTGAACAAGCGGCCGCACTAGATTGCCTTCACGCGACCGGCACCCTTATGCTGGCCGGCAAAAGGAGAATGCGAACATGGCCACCGTCAATGTCACCGATGCCAGCTTCAAGGCCGATGTGCTCGACAGCGACACTCCCGTTCTGGTCGATTTCTGGGCCGACTGGTGCGGTCCTTGCAAGATGATCGCTCCCGCGCTCGAGGAGATCAGCGAGGAGCTCGCCGGCCAGGTGACGATCGCCAAGGTCGACATCATGGAGAACACCGATGTCGCATCGCAGATGGGCGTGCAGTCGATCCCGCTGATGGTGCTGTTCAAGAACGGCCAGCCGGTCGCCCGCAAGCTTGGCGCAGCGCCCAAGAGCCAGCTCAAGGCGTGGCTCGAAAGCGAGCTCTGATTCGCCGCTGTCTCCGTTGCCCGCGCTTGCGGGCCTGTTGGAGACACATGAGACACTGTCCAGGAACGAAAAACCCGCCCCTGTCGCAGCCGCTGTGACGGGGGCGGGAAGGGCGGTGCGAAAGGTCATGCGGGCGGTGGTGGCATGGCCCGGGCGAGTAGGAAAGCGCGGCGCCTGACGGTTCAGGCCAGCACCCGCGCGACGAATTCATCCCAGATCGCCGGGTGCGATGCGCCGACCAGCCCCGGCTTGTCGGCCTCGTCCACCCGGTAGGCGCTCCCGTCGAGCCGCGCCGCCTTGCCGCCCGCCTCGTTGAGCCACAGGACCCCCGCCGCGTGATCCCAGGCAAGCGTGCGCTTGAAGCTGGAAATGTCGTTCTCGCCCAGCGCGAGACGCGGATATTGCTCGGCGGCGCAGCGCGGGATGTCGACCAGCGTGTAATGGGGCGCGAGCCTGGCACCGACTTGTCGGCTTTGCTCGGGCGTGAGGAAGATGCGGCTCACTGCGGTGACAGGCGGCGTTTGCCCGGTGGTACGCGCGGTGATTGTCTCGCCGTTCACGTAGGCACCCTCGCCGCGCCGGGCGTGGCAGAAACGGTCCTTCACCGGATCGTAGATCCACCCCGCCACCGCCTCGCCCGCGTCGGCGAGCGCGACGATGATGCCGAAAGGCTCTTTCCCTTCGGCGAAGTTGGCGGTGCCGTCGAGCGGATCGATGATCCAGCACTGGCCTGACAGCGCCTCGAGCACGCTCGGGTCGGCGTGCGCGGCTTCCTCGCCCACCACCGCGACGCCGGGGGCGAGCCTCGTCAGCGCCTCGGTAAGGAAGCTCTCGACTTCGCGGTCGACCACGGTGACGGGATCGTCAGCGCCCTTCATCTCGACTTCGTGCGCGGCGAGCTGGCGGAAGCGCGGCAGCATCGAACGCTGCGCGGCAAAGCGCATCAGATCGCGGATCTCGTCGTCGAGCGCGCTCACGAACGGTAATCCGCGTTGATGGCGATGTAGCCGTGGGTGAGATCGCAGGTCCACACCGTGGCGCGCCCGTCCCCGAGGCCCAGATCGACCGCGATATCGATCTCCTCGCCCTTGAGATGCGCGGCCACCGGGGCTTCGTCGTAGCCTTCCACCGGCAGGCCGTTCCTCGCGGTCCACACGCCGCCGAAGGCGATCGAGAGCCTGTCGCGATCCGCCGGTTCGCCCGCCTTGCCCACCGCCATGACGACGCGGCCCCAGTTCGCGTCCTCGCCCGCGATGGCGGTTTTCACCAGCGGGGAATTGGCGATGGCAAGGCCGATACGGCGGGCGCTGTCGTCGCTTGCCGCGCCGGAGACGCGGATGGTGATGAATTTCCGCGCGCCCTCGCCGTCGCGCACGACGAGGTGCGCGAGGTTGCGGCACACATCGGCAAGCGCGGCAGCGAAGGCATCGGCGCCGGGACTGTCCCAGCTTTCGATCCGGGCATTGCCTGCCTTGGCCGTCGCGAACACCATCACCGTGTCGCTGGTCGAGGTGTCGCCGTCGACGGTGATGCAGCTGAAGGTTGCCGCATTGGCGCGTTCGAGCGCCTGTTGCAGGAAGGCAGGCGCCACGTCGGCATCGGTGAAGATGTAGCCGAGCATCGTCGCCATGTCGGGGGCGATCATGCCCGAGCCCTTGATGATCCCGGCGAGTTCGACGCGAGTGTCGCCCGCCATCGCCGCAGCGCCTGCACCCTTGGCAAAGGTGTCGGTGGTGCCGATGGCGTTGGCCGCATCCTCCCAGCCGCAGGGCTCGGCGGCCAGCGCGGCGGCAATCCCGGCGCGCGCCTTGTCCTTGGGCAGGGGCACGCCGATCACCCCGGTGGACGAGACGAATACCTCCTCCCTCGCGCAGCCGAGCGCCTCGCTCACCTGCTCCATGATCGCCTCGACCGCCTCACGCCCGCGATATCCGGTGAAGGCGTTCGAATTGCCCGCGTTGACGATCAGCGCCCGGGCGCGCCCCTGCGTCACGTTGGCGCGGCCCAGTTCGACTTCGGACGAGGCGCAGGCGCTTCTGGTGAACACCCCCGCGACGCTGGTGCCTTCGGCGAGTTCGGCGAAGGTCAGATCGCAGCGGTCCCAGGTCTTGTAGCCCGCCCGGGCGACGCGCAGCGTGACGCCCGCAATGGCGGGAAGATCGGGAAAGGGTCGGGCAAGGGGTGAACGGTCGATCTGCATGATCTGCGCCTCTAGGCGGGGGATGCGATGCAGTAAATCCGCAAAGCCGGTGGACGAAACGCGCGCGATTCCCTATTTGACTAGCTCATGACCCGCCATTTCTTCGCCCTTCTGGCCCTGCTTACCGGCCTTGCTGCGCTCGGCAGCCCGGCGCAGGCGTCGCTGGTCGAGGCGCTGGCCTGCGATTCCAGCATCGCCGCCGCCGCCGGGGAAGACGCATCGGGGAGCGAAAGCGCCGCGGTGCAGGCAGCGCCGGCTACCCTCGGCGCCACCCGTGCCGTGGCAGCGCCCGAACGCCGCCCGGCCCGCCCGGCGGCGCTGCGCCTGCCGGTGCTGATGGGGATCGAACGCGCCTACGAATAGGCGCCGGTCTTTCGCACAATTCCCCGAGTATCGTCGCGCCGCCCCGCTGCGCGCCCCCGATCCCGCAAGATTCACGGCCCGGCTGCACAGGGCCGCTCCCGTTCAAAGGCACGCCACACCCATGCTCAATTCCATCATCAAGTCGGTCTTCGGCTCGGCCAACGACCGCTACGTCAAGTCGCTGCGCAAGATCGTCGCCGAGATCAACGCGCTCGAACCGCAGATGCAGGCCCTGTCCGACGAGGACCTCAAGGCCCAGACCGCCAAGCTGCGCGGCCTCGTCGACAATGGCGCCAAGCTCGACGAGATCCTGCCCGAAGCCTTCGCCACGGTGCGCGAAGCCTCGGTGCGGGTGTTCGGGATGCGTCACTTCGATGTCCAGCTGATCGGCGGCATCGTGCTCCACCGCGGCGAGATCGCCGAAATGCGCACCGGCGAGGGCAAGACCCTGATGGCGACGCTGGCGGTCTATCTCAACGCGATCGAGGGCAAGGGCGTCCATGTCGTCACCGTCAACGATTACCTCGCGCGGCGCGACGCGGCCGACATGGGGCGGCTCTACAACTGGCTCGGCCTCAGCGTCGGGGTGATCGTCCCGGGGATGCCCGAGGAGACCAAGCGCGACGCCTACAACGCGGACATCACCTACGGCACCAACAACGAATTCGGCTTCGACTACCTGCGCGACAACATGAAGCACGAACGCGCGCAGATGGTGCAGCGCCCGTTCAATTTCGCCATCGTCGACGAGGTGGACTCGATCCTGATCGACGAGGCGCGCACCCCGCTGATCATCTCCGGCCCGACCGAGGACAAGTCCGATCTCTATATCGCGCTCGATCACGTCGCGCGCGAGATCCCAGTCGAATGGCTCGACATCGACGAGAAGGTGCGGCGCGTCCAGCTGACCGAGGAAGGGCTGGAAGAGGTCGAGAAGATCCTGATCGAGAAGGGCCTGCTCGCCACCGACAATCTCTACGATGTCGAGAACACCCAGGTCGTCCACCACCTCGATCAGGCGCTGGTCGCCAACTTCGCCCGCAAGCGGGATACGGACTACATCGTCAAGGACGGCAAGATCATCATCATCGACGAGTTCACCGGGCGCATGATGGACGGCCGGCGCTGGTCGAACGGGCTGCACCAGGCGGTCGAGGCCAAGGAGGGCGTCAAGATCGAGCCCGAAAACCAGACGATGGCCTCGATCACCTTCCAGAACTATTTCCGCATGTATCCCAAGCTCGCCGGGATGACCGGCACCGCCGCGACCGAGGCGGCGGAATTCTGGGACATCTACAAGGTCGGCGTGGTCGAGATCCCGACCAACCTGCCGGTCGCGCGGATCGACGAGGAAGACGAGTTCTACAAGAACACCGCCGACAAGTTCCAGGCCATCGCCAAGGCGATCAAAGAGAAGAACGCGATCGGCCAGCCGGTGCTGGTCGGCACGGTCTCGATCGAGAAGTCCGAACTGCTCAGCCAGTATCTCGACAAGGAAGGCGTGAAGCACTCGGTGCTCAACGCCCGCTTCCACGAACAGGAAGCCCATATCGTCGCACAGGCGGGCCGGTTCGGGGCGGTCACCATCGCCACCAACATGGCCGGGCGCGGCACCGACATCCAGCTCGGCGGCAATGTCGAATACCGCATCCGCGACGAACTGGCCGACATGCCCGAAGGCCCGGAGCGCGACGCAGCCATCGCCCGCATCCGGGCCGAGGTGGCCGAGGAAAAGAGCCGCGTGATCGCGGCAGGCGGCCTGTTCGTGCTCGGCACCGAACGCCACGAATCGCGCCGGATCGACAACCAGCTGCGCGGCCGTTCGGGCCGTCAGGGCGATCCGGGCCTGTCGCGCTTCTACCTGTGCCTCGAGGATGATCTCTTGCGCATCTTCGGCCCCGACACGCTGTTCTCGAAGATGATGAAGTCGAACTTGGCGGACGGCGAGGCGATCGGCTCCAAGTGGCTGTCGAAGGCGATCGAGACCGCGCAGAAGAAGGTCGAGGCGCGCAACTACGACATGCGCAAGCAGGTGGTGCAATACGACGACGTGATGAACGACCAGCGCAAGGTGGTCTACGAACAGCGTGCCGAGATCATGGACTCCGAGGCGGTCGATGATGTGGTGGTCGACATGCGCCACGACACGATCAACACCATCGTGGGCAGCGCCTGCCCGCCGGGCTCGTACCCTGAGCAGTGGGACATCGCCGGGCTCAAGGCCAAGGTCGAGGACATCTTCGGCCTCCAGCCGCCGTTCGAGGAATGGCTGGCCGAGGAGCAGGTCGAGCCCGAGCTGCTCGAAGAGCGCCTGCGCACCCTCACCGACACGATGATGGAGGAGAAGATCACCTCGTCGGATCCGGCGATCTGGCGGATCGTCGAGAAGGACGTGCTGCTGCGCCAGCTCGATCACCACTGGAAGGAACACCTCGCCACGCTCGATGCGCTGCGGCAGGTGATCTGGATGCGCTCGATCGCGCAGAAGCAGCCGATCAACGAATACAAGCAGGAAGCCTTCAGCCTGTTCGAGACGATGCTCGATTCGCTGCGCGAGGAAGTCACCAGGATCCTGTTCCGGGCCGAGCTGCGGATCGCGCCCCCCGAGCCGCAGAACCTGCCCGAACTGCCCGATTTCCTCACCGGCCACATCGATCCGCTTACCGGGCTGGAGGATTCGGCCGATGGCGACGGTTCGCAGTTGCGGCCCGAGCTGTTCGGCTCGCTCGCCGGTAGCCCGCGGGCGGCCTTCGGGCCGGGCGGGGCCAATCCGGACAACCCCTGGGCCAATCTCGACATCAGCCGCAATGCGCCCTGTCCGTGCGGATCGGGCAACAAGTACAAGCATTGCCATGGTGCGGTCGGTGCGGGGCAGGTCGTCTAGGCGCGTCCACGGGCTGGGCCTGGGCTGAGCCGTGATCGGGGCGGTTCCGGCGCTGCTGGCAGCGGGCTTCTTCATCGCCGCGCTGCTCTATGCCAGCGTCGGCTTCGGCGGCGGTTCGACCTATTCGGCGCTGCTGGCGCTGTCGGGCCTCGATTACCGGCTGCTGCCGCTGGTCAGCCTCGCCTGCAATATCGTGGTGGTGGCCGGCGGCACCATCCGCTTCGCCCGTGCCGGCCTGACCCCGTGGCGGAAGGCGCTGGTGATCGTGGCGTTGGGCGCGCCGGCGAGCTTTCTCGGCGGGTTGACCCCGATCCGTGAAGCCACCTTCCTGACGCTGCTGGGCGCAAGCCTCGTGCTCACCAGCCTCACGATGCTGATCCCGGTGCGCGAGAATGCGAACGGCACGCCCGCCAAAGCGGCGCGCTGGATGCCGTTCGCCGCCGCGCCGCTGGGCTATTTCGCGGGCCTGGTGGGGATTGGCGGAGGCATTTTTCTTGCCCCCCTGCTGCACCTTTTCCGCTGGCACGAGGCGCGCGGGATCGCGGCGACCGCGAGCCTCTTCATCCTCGTGAACTCGCTGTTCGGCCTGGCGGGACAACTCGTCAAGAACGGCCCCGACCTGTTCGGGCAGGCGATTGGCGCCGCGCTCCCGCTGCTGGTCGCGGTGGTGGTGGGCGGCCAGATCGGCAGTCTGATGGCCGCGCGACTGCTTCCGCCCAAATGGATCCGCTGGCTGACCGCGGTCTTGGTGCTAGCTGTGGGTATCCGGCTGGTGGCGGGTCGGTAATGCTCGACAGCTTGGCCAATCTGTGGCTTTCTCGCCTCGGGCCGCTTAAACGCGAGTATCAGATATGAACTCCCATTCTCCAAAGGATGGCAAACGCCCTTATTCGGCTCCAACCCTAGTCAAATATGGCGCTCTTCGTGAACTTGTTGGCGGGAGCGGCGGAATGATGTTCGATGGCAACCTCGCCATGACCCGGCCCCGTCGCATGTAGCCGGATGCTGGACGTCCTCAATAGGTGCTGGAACATCGCGGCCGGGGCGGTCTTCGGACCGGAAACGCGCCAAGGCCCTTGAAATGCCGAGGGGGCTTGGCCATCCGGGCATGCTTTTTCGACTGCAATTGACCGTTGCAAGTCCCCCTCAGACTGTGATGGAGCTGCTCGGATTCCACCATGCCGTTGCCGCAGGTTCAATTCCTATGATTGCGGACAATGCCCCAGATCGCGGCTGTTCGCCCCCTCAACGCACAGCGGTGCATCAAGGGCCAGTGTCGCAACCATCGAATTGAATGCGCCCGTGTCGATCCGTGCGTGCCAATCGGAAAAGTAACTTCCGCTGCATGCCAAATCGCGCCGACATGAAGGAAATGGCTCCCCGAGTAGGATTCGAACCTACGGCCATTCGATTAACAGTCGAATGCTCTACCGCTGAGCTATCGGGGAGCAACCTGCGGACAAGCCTCAGGCAGAGCGGCGCCTATATGGGCCACGACCAATGATTGCAAGGGGCGTTTTTCGTTTCGGCACGCCATTGGGCGCCCCTCCATCATTCGGTGATGAACTGCTCGGCCACGATGCGTTCCTCGAGGCTCTGGCCGGGATCGAACAACAGGGTGAGCGCAATGTCCCCCGCGATCTGCAGCCGCACTTCGGCGATGTCGCGCAATTCTTTCTGGTCCGCGACCGCCGCGACCGGACGCTTGGCCGGATCGAGCACCCTGAGCACGATCTTCATCCGATCGGGCAGGATCGCGCCGCGCCAACGCCGCGGACGGAAGGGGCTGATCGGGGTGAGGGCGAGCATCTTGGAATCGAGCGGCAGGATCGGCCCGTTGGCGGACAGGTTGTAGGCGGTGGAGCCGGCCGGGGTCGCCACCAGCACCCCGTCGCACACCAGTTCGTTGATGCGGACGCGGTCGCCCACGGTGACCTCGATCTTGGCGGTCTGGCGGGTTTCGCGCAGCAGCGAGATCTCGTTGATCGCGCACATCTCGTGGGATTCGCCGTCCTGGGTGATCGCCTCGACCTGCAAGGGGCAGATCGTCCACCGCCGCGCCTTGGCCACCCGTGCGGCGATTGCCGCGCGCTTGTCGTAGCGGTTCATCAGGAAGCCGACGGTGCCGAGGTTCATGCCATAGGCCGGGATCACCCGGCCGGCATCGATCATGGCGTGGAGGGTCTGCAGCATGAAGCCGTCTCCGCCCAGCACCACCACCGCATCGGCCTCCACTACCGGCACCCATTCGTGCTGCGCCAGCAGCGCCTCGTAAGCCTCCTGCGCCCGCGGCGTATCCGACGCCAGCAGCGCCAGGCGCTGGAAAGGTGTGCCGTTGCTCGCCATTTGTCCCCCTCCCCGGGTGCCGTGGCCGGGCGCCACTTATCCCCGGTGCAGTGCTAGCGGATCGCCCTGATGTGCCAGATTCGGGCGGATTGCAATTGAAGGAAGGCAGCGGCGCATTCTCGGGTTAAGGGGGCACAAGGAAAGGGCGCGGATGGAACAGGGCCGGTCATCGTTGCGCGGCGCGGCGCGGGGCATTCTGCCGGGCGTGCGGCCGGGCGTGCTTGAGGGGGATCTGCTCAGCGCGCTCGACCGGCGCGAGATCGAGGTGCTGTTCCAGCCCCAATTCGCCTGCACCAGCGGGGCGGTGGTCGGGGCCGAGGCGCTGGCGCGCTGGCAGCATCCGACGCTGGGCGAGATCGGCGCGCGCGATCTGTTCGCGATTGCCGAACGTGCCGCGCTGGTCGCACCGCTGTCGCGCCATGTCATCGCCCGCGCGCTGGAGGATGCGGCAAGCTGGCCGCACAACCTCACGCTGTCGCTCAACATCACCCCCGAGGAACTGGGCGACCCGCGCTTTGCCGCCGATTTCGCCGCGCTGATCGGACGCTCGCCGATCGCGCCGCAGCGCCTGATGCTCGAGATCACCGAGGATGTGCTGCTGCGCAACCTCGCGCAGGCGGCGAACGCCTTGAAGGCGCTGCGGGGGCTGGGCTTCCGCACCGCTCTGGACGATTTCGGCGCGGGGTTCTGCAATTTCCGCTATCTGCGCGAACTGCCGCTCGATGCCCTGAAGCTCGACAAGGCGATGGTCGAGGGCGTACCCGGCGATCCGACCGCGCTGGCGGTGTTCCGGGCGATCGTGGCGCTGGGCAGGGCGCTCGGCCTTGCGGTCTATGCCGAGGGGATCGAGACCGAGATCCAGCGCGCCGCGATCACCGCGGAGGGCTGCGACTACTGGCAAGGTTTCCTGCGCGCCCAGCCGATGCCGAGCGCAAACGTGGTGGCGCTGGCAAGAACGGCGCGAGGCATGGGGCACGGATGACGCGCTAGGCCGCGGCCTTCTTCGCCTTCGCTGCCTTCTTCACGATGCCGGAGAGGCCCTTGGTCAGCTGGAACAATCCGTTCAACCGGCTGAGCGGATCGCCCCATGCGCGGTTGATCACCAGCTTCATGTCGGGGCGCAGCTTGGCGGTGTCCTTGGCGCTCGCGTTCAGTCGCTCGACATAGGCGATGAGGCCCGCAGGATCGGGGAAATCGTCATTGTGGAACCCCACCAGCGTGCCCCGCGCACCGACGTCGATCTTGGCGATGTTGGCAGCGATCGCCTGGTGCTTGATCTCGATCAGGCGGATGAGGTTTTTCGTGGGTTGCGGCAGATCGCCGAAACGGTCGATCATTTCCGCCGCGAGGCTTTCGATCTCGTTCTGTCCCTCGGCCTGATTGAGGCGGCGGTAGAGCGCCATCCGCACCGCGAGATCGGGGACGTAGTCCTCGGGGATCATGATCGGGGCATCGACGGTGATCTGCGGGGTGATCTTGTCGCGGGCCGGGGCGAGGCCCATCTCGCCCGCCTTGGCGGCGAGGATCGCCTCCTCGAGCATCGCCTGATAGAGTTCGAAGCCGACTTCGCGGATGTGGCCCGACTGCTCGTCGCCCAGCAGGTTGCCCGCGCCGCGAATGTCGAGATCGTGGCTGGCGAGCTGGAACCCGGCGCCCAGCGAATCGAGATCGCCCAGCACCTTCAGCCGCTTCTGGGCGACTTCCGACAAGGCAACGCCCGCCTCGTGGGTAAGATAGGCATAGGCGCGCAGCTTCGCCCGCCCGACGCGCCCGCGCAGCTGGTAGAGCTGCGCGAGGCCGAAGCGGTCGGCGCGGTGGATGATGATGGTGTTGGCGCTCGGGATATCCAGCCCGCTTTCGACGATGGTGGTCGAAAGCAGCACGTCATACTTGCGATCATAGAAGGCGCCCATCCGCTCCTCGACCTCGCCGGGGCTCATCTGGCCGTGGGCGGAAACGGCCTTGATCTCGGGCACGTGTTCGCGCAGCCATTCCTCGACGTCCGCCATGTCGGAAATGCGCGGCACGACGATGAAGCTCTGTCCGCCGCGGTGATGTTCGCGCAGCAGGGCCTCGCGGATCACCATGTCGTCCCATTCCATCACGTAGGTGCGCACCGCGAGACGGTCGACCGGCGGGGTCTGGATGGTGGAGAGCTCGCGCAGGCCGCTCATCGCCATTTGCAGCGTGCGCGGGATCGGGGTTGCGGTCAGCGTGAGCACGTGAACGTCGGCACGCAACTGCTTCAATTTCTCCTTGTGGGTGACGCCGAAACGCTGTTCCTCGTCGACGATGACAAGGCCGAGGTTCTTGAATTTGGTCGATTTGGAGAGGATCGCATGGGTGCCCACCACCAGATCGATCTGCCCGCTTTCCAGCCCCTCGCGCGTCTCGCCGGCCTCCTTGGCGGAGACGAGACGCGAGAGGCGCCCGACCTTCAAGGGAAAACCTGAAAAACGCTCGGCAAAGTTCTGATAATGCTGGCGCGCGAGGAGCGTGGTAGGGGCGACGACCGCGACCTGCTGGCCGTTCATCGCCGCAACAAAAGCCGCGCGCAGGGCGACCTCGGTCTTGCCGAAGCCGACATCGCCGCACACCAGCCGGTCCATCGGACGCCCGCTTTCAAGGTCGCCGAGCACATCGGCGATGGCGCGTTCCTGGTCCTCGGTTTCGGACCAGGGGAAGCGATCGGTGAACTGGCCGAGCGTCTGCGGATCGGCGGGGAGCGCCGGAGCCTGCCGCAAGGCGCGCGCGGCGGCGACCTGCATCAGCTCGCCCGCGATGGCGGTGATCCGCTCCTTGAGCTTCGCCCGCCGCCGCTGCCACG
>Ga0073934_10004520_pt1 | contig 22988 bp, 12 predicted proteins | sample LarsenN4metaG_FD_76834 | JGI IMG/M metagenome (GOLD analysis project Ga0073934, IMG submission 76834) | Hot spring sediment bacterial and archeal communities from British Columbia, Canada, to study Microbial Dark Matter (Phase II) - Larsen... ...
CGGCTTCATATTCGAGGGCCACATAGCCGCGATAACCGGCGTCGCGCAGCAGTCTCATCAACCTGGCCAGGTCTGCCTCTATCTTGGGTTGGCCGGCGGGTTGAATCTCCGTCTTGAGCTGCACATTGACCGCGTACGGCGCTAGCCTGGCCAGGTCGGCGTAGGGATCGGCCCCATGAAAGTTGCCCGTGTCGAGGTTCACGCCAAACCAGGCGTGCCGCACGCTCTTGACGATACCAAGCAGTTGCTCCGGCGTGCTGGTGATCCCGCCGTGGTTTTCCAGGGCCAGATAGATGCCGTGCTTGCCGGCGTGATCGCAAGCCTCCTCGATGGCGGCGACGCAGCGGGTTCGCGCCGCCGTTTCGTCGTCACCTTTCGAAACGGAGCCGGCGAAGATGCGTATGGTCTTGGCACCCAGAAGCGCGTAGCGCTCGATCCACGCCTTGACCGCTTCGATCTCGCTGCGAAGCTTCGCTGGGTCTGCGTGACAGAAGTTGTTCCCGACCGCCCCGCCGCTGACGTCCAACCCCAGCCGCGTGCACAGACCCCGCAAGCGGGTCAAATAGGCGGCGCTGGTGTCGGCAAAGTAATACGCGGTCGGTTCGACGGCATCCAGATTCATGGAGGCTGCAAGCTCGACGAACTCTTCCAGGGTCATCGTCGGCTTCTTGAGGTCGAGGTACTTGCGATAGCTGTAAGCGGCCAGGCTCAGGCGGAACCGCGGAGGCCCCTTGCGAGCAATGGGTTCGATGGCTCGCAGCGGAGTTGCGATCGATGCCCCCAGGATCGAACCTGCCAGGGCCGATGCCAGGAAATGCCGTCGTTGAATGGTCATGCCAGGGACTCCTCACGGACCAGGCGAATAGTCGTCTAGAGGGCCCACTTTACCGCATCTGCACCGAACCTACCAGTTTCCGAGACGTCCTGGCGCCGCGGTGAGCCGGTTCCTGCCGAAGGCTCGATCGAGCGCCAATCGCAGGCGCTCGACCTGTGGCAGGAACAAGCTGTGCCAGAGGAGAAGGATGACGACAAAAGTCAGAAGCCCAACGCCCACTGCGGCGAGGCTGGCTGTTTCCCCACTGCGAAAGAGCGCGGCCAGGAGGCCCCCTGCGACCAGCGCCTGGGCGACGGCCAGGAGGCCGGCCACGACGACGCCGGTAAAGAGCCGAACGCCGCGCGCAATGCCGAGGAAGACAAAGCAGAACAATCCAGCGGCGATGCCCAGGAACACGCCAACCCCGCTTGCGCGGTGCATCACGCCACAGAGGAACCCGCCCGTCAGCAAGCCCACGCTTGCACTGACGAACACGATTCTGAAGAATTCAAGGACCTTGCTGCCGCCACGACGGCTCGAGCTGACCGGTGCGGCTTCGGGTTGGCGCACTCCTCGGCCAAAGAACAGAATCAACGTCGCTGCCAGGACCAGGCTGCCGACGACGAATGTCATGGGCAGCCCTTCTTCTTCACTTAGCCCTCCTTCCGCAGCCAGTGCGGCGGTCAGCAGGGCTGCTCCCCCGGCCGCCGCCCCGCTGAGCACCAGCCGTCCAAAGCCTGGCAGCCGCTCCACCCAGGTACGTTTGCTCAGGAACTTATCAACCGTGTCGCCGCGGCGTTCATACAGCAGCCGGAACCCGCTTGAACTGAGGAAGAACCCGAGAATGCCGCCGCCGATCACGAAGGGAACCGTGGCTTCCCCAAGATGGAAGACTTCGACGCCGAGGAACGCCAACCACAATGCCAGCAGGAAGGCGAAGAGGAGGGATATCACCCCCAGCAGCCACATCCTGGGTCGGACCGCGGAGTTCGCTTGCACAGGCGGATTGGGCGCTCGCCAGTCGATCGTCGGCTCCACTGCCTGAAGCACTGGAATTCCAGGGTTGGTAAGGCGCGGCAGGCTGTCGCGCGTGTAGCCGAGGTCGGCCATCATGGCATCGACCGAGGGATATCGCTGCGCAGGATCCTTTTCCAGAAGCTTGGAGACCACGGGCCTGTACCGCTGGGGCAACCCCGAGAGATCCGGCGCTGCCGTGAGATGCTTCATCAAGATTTCGCCGGCGGTCTCGCCATCGAAAGGCACGTGGCCGGTGAGCATCTCGTAGAGCATCACGCCGATGGAGTAGAGGTCGATCTCCTTGCCGTAGCGTCCCTGGGCAATTTCCGGAGCCATGTAATGGACCGTGCCGATGCTGCCCGTGTGGCCGCTCCGCCGGCTCGCCGAGATGAACTTGGATAGCCCATAGTCTCCCAGCTTGACCACGCCCTGGCCCATAAAGACGTTGCCCGGCTTGAGGTCGCGATGGACGATGCCCCGCTCGTGCAAGCTCCGCACGCCCTCGCACAGCCCGACCAGCCAGGTGAGCAGCAGGTCTTCCGGCATGCCCTGGGCGTTCCTGGCGATGACGCGGTCCAGACTGTCCCCGTCCATGAACTCCATGACGATCCAGTAGTCCTCGCCGGGCGTCTGTCGGATGTCGATGATCTCGACAAGGTGAGGACTCTTCACGTTCAGGCACTGGCCGACGCCGCGCAACTCGACCTCGAGATGGCGCTGCACGTGCTTCAGAGCGACGACCTTGCCGCCATCCGAGACGGCCTGATAGACCTCCCCGAAGCCGCCGCGACCCAGGGCCCGCCCGATGGTGAAGCCGTCCAGGGGCCGATCGCCGGCTGAATACGTGTAACGAATCATGTACGCCTCGGGATCTCGCGAGTATTCGGGGTGTCAGTGGTGTATTCGCTTCAACTTGCCGCTCATTTAGCCAAGCCGCCTGGAATCCTGGCATTTCCAGAGGGGATTCCCAGCCGCGCAACATTCCCATTCCCGCGTCGCAACCTTTCCCAGCGCCCGTTTCCCTGGGATTTCTGGGGAGAAAGCGCTGTCGGCCGGCGCAGCGATGCGGAACCACCCTGGCAACCGCGCAATATATCCATTCCTGCAGTCTCTCGCCCGGGCGGAGCCGCTAACCAGCGACCCGAAGGGTTGAGCGCAACATCTGAAAACCGCTCCTTTGGCCCCTTGGCCGCGGAATTTCCGCAGGGCGCAGCTTCTGTGCTCGCAAGCCGCGCAACATTTCTGATCGGCCGGTTGGCCATCCCATCGGGCCATGGTCTCACGATCCATGCTCGGCCTCCCGTCGTCGCGCAAGATGATCTGCACCCGGCTGCTCTGTGCGTCGCGACAGCTTGCAGCTGCAGTCGGCGCGCAGCGGTAGCGGGGTTCGCCAAGTTGAAGAGTACCACGGAATAGGTACATTTGTCAACTATAATCCGGGTCGGTTTTCCGGCGGCTTCGGCTCGTCGGACGCCCATGGTTCATTCGGTCCGGCGCGACAGGCATCCCGAGGCTCGCCAGGTTTCCCAAAGCGCCAAGGGGTTCACTTCCTCTTGACACGCCCTGCCGCATCTGCCACAAGCCTGCCGCTCCACCAGGTCTGAGGACTCGCCGAGAGTCTTCGCGAGGGCATCCCATGGACGGTCTTGCACGCGCGGACCACAGAACCCAGGCGGCTCACGAGCCAGACTGGCGCGATCTCTGGCAATTGCCTACGTTCCTCGTGGGGGTACTCGCCCTCGCCGCCGTGATTGCTTACGGCCTCGCGAGGCCCACGCCGCCGGCAGTCGTGCTGCAACAGACCTTGCTCGCGGCTGAGCAGGCCCTCGCCGCCAACGACATCGAGACGGCCCAGGAACGCCTTGAAGCCGCGCTGTTGCTGACCGACCAGGTCGAGTCGCGCCGCGGCGAGGTGCTGTTCCTGCGCGGCAAGCTGCTTGCTCAGCAAGGCGATAACGCGACCGGCAGCCTGCGAGCCGACTTCTACGCCAAGGCACGGGTCTGGTTCCAGGCCGCGGAACAGGCCGGGGTCCCAAAGGAGCTTGGCCCCCTGCTTCGCTACAAGCTAGCCGTTGCCGACTACTACGCAGGAGGGAAGCCTGCCAGGGCAGCCCAGGAAATCCAGGCCGCGCTCAATGAGTTGCCGGCCGAGCGCGTGGCCGGATACGCCCTGCTGGTGGAGATTTACCTCAACAGCACGCCGCCCGATCGCGAAGCTGCGTTGCAGGCCAATGAGCGATTGCTGGCCCAGGCCGGTTTGACCAATCCCAATCCCGCCCGGCTCCAGCGCGGTGAATTGCTCCTGTTGCTGGACAACCACGAGGAGGCCCAGCTAGTCCTGTCGCGCATTCCAGCTGATGCTCCTGAGTTTCCCAAGGCGCGCCATCTGCGAGCACGCAGCCATTTCCAACTGGGGGAATGGAGCAAGGCGGTCGAGCTGTGGGAGCCTGCTGTCGCTGGGGCCGCGGAGCCCACGCCGGAGCTGGCGCAGGCGCTGTATGGGCTTGGCGTCTGCTACCTGGCGCTCAACAAGCCTTCGCAGGCCCAGTCGGTTTGGCAGCGAGTCGAGCGGGAGGTCCCGCGTTCACCGGAAACCACCATGGCGGCGTTCAAGCTAGCCCTGCTGCACGCCGCGGCTGGCCAGCACGAGGACGCCCTGGCCCAGTTTCGTCAGGCCTTGAGCCTCATGACGCCCGACTGGAAAGGCCCCTATGCCGATGCCGCCAGTCTTCGCCCGCAGGTGGAGAGCGTATGGTCCGCATGGCTGGAAGCAGGCCAGTACGCCTCGGCCCTGGAGCTGGCCAGGCTCTACGGGAAGATCGCCTTGCCAGGCGAAGCCGCGCGGCGCTGTGCGGCCGTGCGGCAGCGCGAGGGCGTGGCAGCGTTGCGTCTGGCCGAGCGAGCGACGGGCGGCCAGCGGCAGGAGCTCGTCCAGCTGGGCCGCCGCTGCCTGCACGAGGCGGCCGGCTACTATGAAGAAGCCGTACGCGCCATGGGGCTGGAAGGCGACAGTGCGGACATGCTCTGGCTGGCCGCGGAGAACTATCTCCAGGCCCAGGAGCCGGAACGTGCCGCCCGGATCCTGGAAACGCTCCTGCGCGGCGTGCTGACTCCTGCTCGCCGTCAGGAGGCCCAGCTCGCCCTTGGCGAGGCGTACCAGGCCTTGCGGAAGAGCGCGGCAGCGGCCGTGTTGCTCAAGCAGGCTGCGGAGCAGGAAGGACCGCTCCAGCTCCGAGCCCGCTACCTGTATGCACTCGTACTGATCGACCAGAACAAGTACGACGAGGCGGAAGCGGTGCTGCGGCAGATCATGGTCATGCCCATGCTCGAGCGCGGCCTGGAAGAGCTGAGGCTGGCTCGCTTCGCCCTGGTTCACGTGCTCTTCAAGCGCGAGGCTTACGCCGATGCCGCCGACTACCTGGAGAAGGCCCTCGCCACTGATCCTGATCAGCCGCAGCTCATTGCCACCCGCTACTGGCTGGCCGAGGCGTATCGTCGAGCCGCCCGGCAGGATCGCAAGAGCATCAGCGCCGCGGACAGCGGGGCCGCTCGGGAGTTTTACGTCAAGCAAAAGCGGCTTCAGCTAGAAAAGGCGCGCGATCAGTTTGCCCAGGTCATTGCTGGGCTTCAGCAAGCGGGAAGCGAGATTCCCCTGGCCCCCGAGGAAGCGGTGCGGCTCCGCGAAAGCCGATTGGGGCTAGGCGAAGCCCTCATTCACCTGGGCAACTATGAGGAAGCGGCGGACGCCTATCGAGCGGTGCTGGAGCACGAGCCGCCGTCACTAGCTTCGGTCACCGCGGCCATGCACCTGACCCAGTGCCTCCTGATGCTGAAACGGCTCGACGAAGCGCGGCAGTCGGCGGCACGCGGACTGGAGATTCTCGGCAAGGTAAGCGATCGAGATTTGGAAACAGCCCAAACGGACCGTGCCGCCTGGCAGGAGTGGTTCAAGAACGCCACGGCCAGCACCTTGCCGCCGGAACGTGCCCAGGAAGGCAGGCGATGACCAACCCAGGGGACAACCTGCCCACCTGGCAGCTGGACGTCGAGCCGCCGCCGCTGGTTGAGTCCCCCAGCGAGGAAGCTTCGGCCCCGCGTGCCTCCGAAGATCGCCGCAAGCCTCGCGACGAGGACCGGCTTCAACTCCGGACTCCGCCGCCGCCCATCCAGATACTGGAAGCCATGCTCTTCGTTTCAAGCGTGCCTCTTACCGCGCAGCGTGCAGGGGAAGTCATCCGTGGACTCACGCCGGAGCTGTTTCAGGAGCACGTCAGCGAACTGAATCGACGCTATCGCACGCAAGGCCGGCCGTATGTAATCCAGCAGCAGGAAGGGGGCGAGGTCCTTGCGCTCAGGCCCGTTTATCGGTTCGTCCTTGAGAAGCTCCATGGCAGCGTGCGCGAAGCCCGGCTTTCAGGTCCGGCAGTGGAAGTGCTGGCCATCGTGGCGTACAGGCAGCCGCTCACACGGGCCCAGGTCGAGGCCCTCCGCGGCCACGACTCCGGCAGCCTGCTCCGGCAACTCGTGCGGCGCGGCTTGATCGGCATCGTGGGCCGAGCCGAGTCGGGCGGCAACGAAGTGCAGTACGGCACCACGCCGCGCTTCCTCGAAGTCTTCGGGCTTTCCTCCCTGGAGGAACTGCCGGAAACCGAGGACCTCTCCAAGCTCTAGTCGTCGAGCCCGATCCTTGGGCAAAACCTCCGAAGCGGACAGACGTCGCATTTGGGACTGCGAGCCTGGCAGATCTTTCGCCCGTGGTAGATCATGCGATGCCCGAAGTCCACCCAGGACTTGCGGGGCAAGATCGTCATCAAGTCCTGCTCGATCTTCTCCGGCGTCGTTTCCTCGGTCAGTCCCATGCGCTGGCTGAGCCGCATCACGTGCGTGTCCACCACCAGGCCGGGGACGCCGAAGGCGTTTCCCAGGACGACGTTGGCTGTTTTCCTCCCCACGCCGGGCAACACGACCAGTTCGTCGAGCGTCCTGGGAACCTCGCCGCCGTGGCGCTCGACCAGGGCCTGGCAGCAGCCGATGATGCTCTTCGCCTTGTTCCGAAAGAAGCCGGTGGACTGGATGTAGCGCTCCAGCTCGCGCGGCTCGGCCTGGGCGAACGCCCTGGCGTCGGGGTAGCGGGCAAAGAGCGCCGGGGTCACGAGGTTGACTCGCTCGTCGGTGCATTGGGCGGAAAGGATCGTGGCAATCAGCAGTTGCAGCGGGTTTGCGTGGCGGAGGCTGCAGACCGCGTCGGGATACTGCTCGGCCAGGACCTTGAGCACCCTGGAGGCGTGGCGTTTTCGCTTGTCGCTGGCACTGGTCGGCATGCAATCATGGTAGCTGCTGAATCCGGGGCGGAAAGTCGGCAGGCAGCCCAAATCCGACCGAGCGTGGTCATCGTCTTAATAGAATGAAAGAAGTTCGTCCCCACATCTTTCGCTAGGATGGTCCTACCCATGAACCTGAAACGGCTTGCGGCCCTGGCAGGGGGCCTGGTGGTGCTGGCAACGGTTTGGGCTTACGCTCAGGGACCCATGGAAATGGCGACTCGCAACAAGGCGCAGGCGGCCATGAATGCGGGCAACTGGAAGGACGCCTACGATGCCTTCCAGAAGCTTGTGCTACAGCCTGGGGCAGACCCGCGGCAGGTCGGCACGGACTTGCGCAACGCCATCCAGTGCTTGCAGAACCTGGGGCGCGAGGACGAGATCGACCGGTTAATCGAGGGCGCCGCCGCCGCGCACGGCCAGAACTGGCGGGCCTTGGAAGCTGCAGCCCAGAGCTACGCCAGTGCGAACCACATGGGGTTCATCGTCGCCGGCAAGTTCGAGCGAGGCCATCGCCGAGGCCAGGGCAAGTTCGTCAGCAGTTTTGCCCGCGACCGCGTCCGCGCTCTCCAGCTCATGAACCAGGCCCTGCCCCTGGTGAACCAGGATCGGGACAGGTCCGCCGCGGCGGACTTTCACTTCCGCTTTGCTGAGATGATCCTCGGCACGAACGGCCAGCACGAGTCCTGGCGGCTCCAGTATCTCAGCAACCTGAAGGAGCTGCCCGACTACGAGGAAGGCCAGCAGTTCTACTGGCGGGGCTGGCCAGCCACTGAAGACAAGGGTGCGCCGGTAGATGCCGATGGGAATCCCGTTTTCCACAAGGTTCCCGCCTCGTGGGACGCCGCCCAGAGCGACGGCGAACGCTGGCGCTGGATGCTGAAGCGGGCCGCCGAGCTGGATCCAGCCAAGGCCCGCGCCGCCGAGCTAGCCTTTGCGAGCTTCTTGCACCAGGAGTTCGGCGTGGAGACGATGGCCGGCCACGCCCAGCAGCTCCTGGACGACGACGAGCGGAAGAACGAGAGCGGCACTTACGCCCTGCACACGCTGAGCGACGACGAAACCATCGCCCGCCTGGCTACCGGCATCAAACGGTTCAAGCTGCCGGACGAGTTCAATTACATCAAGCTGTACCGCAAAATTGCCGAGGCGGGAAAGAGCCCGCAGGGCCAGGAGGCTCGCGACGCCCTCGCAAACATCTACGCCAATCGCCGGCAGTACGTGAAGGCGGCGGAAGCCTGGCGCACCGCCTTGAAGGAGTACGGCCCAGGTCACGACGAGTTTCGCCAGAAAGCCCTGGACCAGATTGTCGGCAACTGGGGGCGCTTCGAGCCAGTCTCCATGTTCCCCGCTGGCGAGAAGGCCAAGCTGGCCTACCGCTTCCGCAACGGCAACCAGGTGACGTTCGAAGCGTGGGAGATCAACGTCAACAAGCTGCTCGACGACGTCATGGCGTACTTGCGGAGCAACCCGCGCCAGCTCGACTGGAACAAGCTGAACATCCAGGACATCGGCTACAGGCTCGTGGAGCAGCGGCGCTCGGAGTACATCACGGGACGCGTCGCCAGCTGGACCCTCGCTGTTTCACCCAGGCCGGAGCACGTCGATGCACGCATCACCGTGCAGACGCCGCTCGACAAGGCTGGGGCTTACCTGGTCACCGCCACGATAAACAACGGCAACACGACGCGCATCCTCGCCTGGCTCAACGACACGATCATCGTCCGCAAGCAGCTCGCAGGCAAGTCGCTCTACTACGTCGCCGACGCCGTCACCGGCAAGCCGCTGGCAGACATGCCGGTCGAGCTGTTCGGCTATCGCCAGGAGCAGATTGGCCGGACGAACAACTTCAAGACCGTCACGATGCAGCTTGTGCAGCGGACCGACGCGGACGGCCTGGCGGTCGTGGATCGGAACAGGATTCCGGAGGACTACAACTGGCAATGGCTGACTCTCGTCCGCACGCCGCCGCAGGCCGGCAAGAACGGCCGGCTGGCCTACACCGGCTTCAGCCACGTCTGGTTCGGCCAGCAGCACGACGCCGAGTACCACGCCACCAAGGTCTTCGCCATCACCGATCGGCCTGTCTATCGTCCCTTGCAGAAGGTGCAGTTCAAGCTCTGGATCGCCCATGCCAAGTACGACCAGCCGGATGCCTCTCCCTTCGCAGAGAAGACCTTCCCCGTCGAGATCCTGAATCCGAAGGGTGAGAAGGTCTACGAGAAGATCCTGACCGCCGACTCTTACGGCGGCGTCAGGGATGAGTTCCCGCTGCCCAAGGATGCCGCCCTGGGAGTCTACCAGGTCCACATCGTCAACCACGGCGGCGGTTCCTTCCGCGTCGAGGAGTACAAGAAGCCAGAATTCGAGGTCAAGATCGAGGCCCCGAAGGAACCTGTGCAGCTCGGCGAAAAGATCGAGGCAACGATCCTGGCCAGGTACTACTTCGGCTCGCCGGTCGTCAATGCAAAGGTCAAGTACAAGGTGCTGCGCAGCGATCACTCGGCCCGCTGGTTCCCCGCGGCGCCGTGGGATTGGATGTACGGCCGAGGCTACTGGTGGTTCGCCAGCGACTACCTGTGGTACCCAGGCTTTGCCTCGTGGGGCTGCTTCGAGCCGCTGCCGTGGTGGGTTGGCCAGTCGTCGACCCCGCCCGAGGTGGTCATGGAGAACGAGGTGGACATCGGGCCGGACGGCATCGTCAAGATCGTGATCGACACCACTCTGGCCAGGGAAATCCACGGCGACACGGACCACAAGTACTCGATCACGGCCGAGGTGACGGACGAATCCCGCCGCACCATCGTCGGCACGGGGGACGTGCTGGTCGCTCGGCAGCCGTTCCGCGTCTATGCCTGGGTCGATCGCGGCCATTACCAGGTGGGCGACACGATTGAGGCCAGCTTCGCCGCCTACACGCTCGACCAGAAACCTGTCGCCGGCAAGGGCAAACTGACCCTTTATTCGATCAGCTACGACAAGGACCGCAAGCCGATCGAGACCGAAGTGCAGAGCTGGGACCTCGACCCGAACCAGGAAGGGCGGGCGTCGCAGCAGATCGCCGCGTCCAGGGCCGGGCAGTACCGCCTGTCCTACAAGGTGACCGACGCGAAAAATCACGTGATCGAAGGCGGCTACGTGTTCGTCATCCGCGGCCAGGGCTTCGACGGCCGAGCCTTCCGCTTCAACGACCTCGAACTCATCACCGACAAGCGGGAGTACGCTCCGGGCGACACGATCAAGCTGCTCATCAACACCAACCGCGACAACGGCACGGTGGCCCTGTTCGTTCGCCCAGCCAACGGCCTCTATCTGCCGCCGAAGATCATCCGCCTCAACGGCAAGAGCGTTGTCGAGGAGATCGGCGTGGTCCAGCGGGACATGCCCAACTTCTTTATCGAGGCCCTTACCGTCGCGGACGGAAAGGTCTTCGAAGAAACTCGCGAGATCGTCGTTCCGCCGGAGAAGCGAGTGCTCAACGTCGCCGTGACGCCGTCCGAGACCGAGTACCTGCCCGGACAGGACGCCAAGGTCAAGCTGCTCGTGACCGACTTCTTCGGCAAGCCGTTCGTTGGCTCGACCGTGCTGACGATGTACGACCGCAGCGTCGAGTACATCAGCGGCGGGTCAAACGTGCCGGACATCAAGGAGTTCTTCTGGAAATGGCGGCGGCATCACCATCCGATGTCCGAGACCAACCTGCGCAGCTTCTGGCAGGTCTTGCGGCCGAACGAAGTCGGCATGGCCAACCTCGGCATGTTCGGCGAGGGAGTCGTTGATGAACTTGCGGAAGGCACAGATCGGTTCGCCGTCGCAACCGGCGCCCCTGGTGGGTTCGGCCAGCCGCGCAGAGCCCTGCGCATGGCAGGCGGAGGCGGCGGCTTTGGCGGCGGGCTCGGCGGCATGGCCCCAGGCGCGGCCGCGCCGGCGGAAGCCACGATGTCTCGAGAAGGCGTTTTGCTCAATGGCGAGGCGCAGGCCGCTCCCAGGGCCAACTTTGCCGCGGACGCTCCCCCAGCGCTGCCGGCCGGGGAACTCGTTCAGCCCACCGTGCGCAGCAACTTCGCCGACACTGCCCTCTGGGTCGGCGCGCTCGAAACGAACGACAAGGGAGAGGCTGAGGTCAGCCTCAAGATGCCCGAGAACCTCACGGGCTGGAAAGTGAAGTGCTGGGCCATGGGGCCTGGCACAAAGGTCGGCGAAGGCGAGGTCGAGGTCGTCACCCGCAAGAATCTGCTCGTTCGCCTCCAGGCTCCGCGTTTCTTCATCGAGAAGGACGAGGTCGTCCTCTCCGCCAACGTGCACAACTACCTGAAGACGGACAAGTCCGTCGCCGTGAAGATTGAACTTGACGGCGGCACGCTCAAGCTTGTCGGCGATCCGAACCAGCAGGTCGAGATCAAGGCCGGCGGCGAGAAGCGCGTCGATTGGACCGTCAAGGTAGCAAGGGAAGGCAAGGCCGTCGTCCGTATGAAGGCGTTGACCGACGAGGAGTCCGACGCCATGGAGATGACCTTCCCCGTCCACGTTCACGGCATGCTCAAGACCGAGGCCTTCAGCGGGGTCATCCGCCCCGAGTTCGAGTCCGGCAAGCTCACGTTCAATGTGCCCAGGGAGCGGCGCGTCAACGAATCGCGGCTCGAAGTCCGCTACTCGCCGACGCTTGCCGGGGCGATGGTCGACGCCTTGCCGTACATGGTCGATTACCCCTACGGCTGCACCGAGCAGACGCTCAACCGCTTCGTCCCCACCGTCATCACTCAGAACATCCTCAAGCGGATGAACCTGAACCTCAAGGACATCCAGGAGAAGCGGACCAACCTGAATGCCCAGGAAATTGGCGACCCGAAGAAGCGGGCCGAGGGCTGGAAGAGGCTCGACCGCAATCCCGTCTTCGATGAGGCCGAGGTGCAGAGCATGGTTGAAACCGGCATCCGCGACCTGGCCGGCATGCAGTGCAGCGACGGCGGCTGGGGCTGGTTCTCCGGCTACGGCGAGAAGTCGTATCCGCACACGACCGCCGTGGTCGTCCATGGCTTGCAAATCGCCCGCGAGAACGGCGTCCAGCTTCCCAACGGCATGCTGGAGCGCGGAGTCGCCTGGCTCAGGAACTACCAGTCCGAGCAGGTCCGCAAGATCAAGAACGCTCCCGCCAGGATCAATCCGTGGAAGGAGCACGCCGACGAGCTGGACGCCCTCGTCTACATGGTCCTGCTCGACGCCGACGTGGCCGATTCCGACATGATGGAGTTCCTCTATCGAGATCGCACCAAGCTGGCCGTCTACGCCAAGGCCCTCTTCGGCCTGGCCCTGCACCGCCAGAAGCAGCAAGAGAAGCTGGCGATGATCCTCCAGAACATCGAGCAGTTCCTCGTCCAGGACAAGGAAAACCAGACGGCGTACTTGCGGCTGCCGGCGGAGAGCCCGTGGTGGTCGTGGCACGGCAGCGAGGTCGAGGCCAACGCCTTCTACCTGAAGCTGCTCAGCCGCGTTAACCCCAGGGACGAACGGCCTTCGCAACTGGTCAAGTACCTGCTCAACAACCGCAAGCACGCAACCTACTGGAACAGCACTCGCGACAGCGCCTATGCTATCGAGGCCCTGGCCGAGTACCTGAAGGCCAGCGGCGAGGACAGGCCCGACATGACCGTCGAGGTTTGGCTCGATGGCAAGAAGTACAAGGAGGCGGTCATCAATGGCTCGAACCTGTTCAGCTTCGATGGCACGTTGCTCCTGGAAGGCGACGCCATCACCGACGGCCCGCACACGCTGGAGCTGAAGAAGAAGGGTACCGGCCCGCTCTACTTCAACGCCTACCTGACCAACTTCACGCTCGAGGACTTCATCACCAAGGCGGGGCTGGAGGTGAAGGTCAACCGCAAGTTTTACAAGCTCACTCCCGTCGACAAGACCGTGAAGGCTCAGGGGGCCAAGGGCCAGGCCGTGGACCAGAAGGTCGAGAAGTACGAGCGCACCGAGCTGCCCAACCTTGCCCAGGTCAAGAGCGGCGACCTCGTCGAGATCGAGCTGGAGATCGATTCGAAGAACGACTACGAGTACCTTCTCTTCGAGGACATGAAGGCCGCCGGATTTGAGCCGGTCGAGGTTCGCTCAGGCTACAACGGCAACGACATGGGAGCCTATGTCGAGTTCCGCGACGAACGCGTCTGCTTCTTCGTCCGATGGCTCGCCAGGGGCAAGCATAGCGTCAGCTATCGTCTACGGGCCGAGATTCCAGGCCAGTTCAGCGCGCTGCCAACCCGCGCCAGCGCCATGTACGCGCCCGAGTTGAAAGCGAACTCGGACGAGATGAAGCTGGCGATTGTGGATCGCTGACGTTCTCAGCGCTGGAACCTCACGCATGGCCCTCCCTGAGGCGCTTGCCCAGGACCGAGTGCCGCATGCTGTAAAGGAAGTACACGGCCAACCCCACGAGCAGCCAGATGAGGAGGCGCAACCAGGTCTGAGGCTTCAGAAACATCATCATGCCCAGGTTGACGAGGATTCCTAGCGGGGCAACCAGGAAAACCAGTGGGCAACGGAACGGACGCTGGGCGTCTGGCCGGGTGACCCGCAAAATCAGCACCGCTGCGCAAACCACGACAAAAGCGGTAGCAGTTCCGATGCTGACCATTTCTTCCAGGACGCTAATGGGCGTCACGGCGGCAAGGATGGCCACGATCAAGCCGGTGAGGATCGTCGAAACGTGGGGCGTTCGGAAGCGCGGATGCACCGTTCCGAAAATGCTCCTGGGAAGCAGCCCGTCGCGCGCCATGGCCAGGAAGATGCGGGCCTGACTCAGAAAGGAGATCAGCAGCACGCTGGTGATGCCCGCCAGCGCGCCGACCGCTATGACTCCCGCGGAGGCACGAAGCAGGGCGCTGTTGTCTCGCTCGGCCTGCTTGCGAAACGCCGAAGCCAGGGCCGCGTCGGGGTCGATTTCCGGATAGGGCTGCATGCCGGTAATGACGGCGGACACCGCCACGTACAGAAGGGCACAAATGACCAAAGACAAGAGAATGCCAATCGGCACGTCGCGCTGGGGCCTCTTGGCTTCTTCGGAATGGGTCGAAATGGAGTCGAAGCCGATGTACGCAAAGAACACCAGCGCCGCCCCAACCATGACGCCAGAGAACCCGTAGGGCATGAACGAGGACCGCGTGCTGTCGTTCGCTGCCTCCAGCCAGTGATGGACTCCAAGGACTCCCAGGAGGCCCCACTTGTTGGTCGAATCGCCGCCGCCGTGAGCCTGTTCGACCGGTATGCTCGTCCAGTTCGCCGGATTGATGTAGAACACTCCCAGGGCTATCACGAACAGCACGACGCCCACCTTGATGGCCACGAGCAGGGCGTTGGTCGTTGCGCTCTCCCGAATGCCGATGACCAGAATCACTGTGCACAGCAGCATGATGACGACCGCGGGCAGGTTGAGCTGCCAGGCCGCCGTCCAGCCGGTCTCCGGATGGTACAGGAACGTCGAGTTGGAGAGTTCGGGAGGCAAGCTGACGTGGAAGAAGATGCGCAAGAACTCATCAAAGTACTTGGTCCAGTCGGCAGCCACGACCGAGCAGCTCATGGCATACTCGAGGATGAGGTCCCAACCGATGATCCAGGCAAGCAACTCACCCAGGGTGGCGTAGGCGTAAGTGTAGGCGCTGCCCGCTACCGGAGCCGTGGAGGCGAACTCGGCGTAGCAGAGCGCCGCCAACGTGCAGCCGAGACCTGCGATGAGATAGGAGATCATGATCGCGGGGCCTGCGTCCTGAGCAGCCGTTCTGCCGGTGATCACGAAGATACCCGCTCCAATAATCGCCCCTATACCCAGGGCGGTCAGCCCTACGGGGCCGAGGACGCGGCGGAGGCGGTTGTCGTCCGCCATCTCCTGATGCAAGAGCTCAAGCGATTTTCGTCCAGTAAGCTGCTTCCATAGCATGAGGCGCACTCCGAATGTTCGAGCCATTAGCCCTACGCGCTTGATCCCAGGCTCGGTGCTGCTTGGGGTCTTACTTGGCGGCCTTGGGCGGCTCCGGAAGGGTCTGGTATTCGATCACTTCCTGCATCTCCACGTCCAGATCGAGCCTGCGTGGCGACGTGAGCAGCTTGTAGAAACAGTAGACCGAGCAAAAGATGATCAGCGCCCACATGCTGCCCATGAAGATCCAGGCGGACGGCGTCATGTTCAGGCCCTCCCTTGAGCGCGCCGGCGCGACCAGGCGACGTAAACGAGCACGCAGAAGAAAACGTACACTCCCAGCATCATCAAGCGGTCCACGTTGCGCCAGGTCTCGACGTTTTCCAGATGCTCCAGGGCTGCCGTTCGCTGCGCCGGATCGAGCTGGGGATCGCTGCTGACGCGATTACGAGTGGCTTCCAGGTCCTTGTGCATGAGCTTGCCAATCAGGCCGTCTCCGGCCCATTCCCAGGCGGGCGCGGGTTTTCCCTGTACGGCCGCTTCGATGTAGGTCTTCCAATCGGCGGCCGGCTTGAAGACATACGCCGCGAGGATCGCCAGCAAGAACAGCGGGGTGACGTACTTGATCACGAAGTAGAAGATCGGCGGCACCCACAACTCCGCGCCGCGGGTTATCTCCTCCCAGGCGTTCTTCATGCCGAAAACCCAGGCGAAAAGGATGCTCTCGCCGAGGGCAAAGACGACGAGCATCACAGTGCCGGCCCAGTAGTCGAACTCATCGAAGAAGGTGGCCTGGCTCAAGACGGCCACCGGAATCGCCAACGGCAACAGCAGAACGCCGAACGACAGGGCGCTGGCAGTGCGGCTCTGGCCAAATTCCTGCTGCAAGAACGCCATGATCGGCTGCCCCATCGCCAGCGAACTGGTGATGGCCGCGAAAAAGAGCAGACCAAACCAAAAGAACCCAGCCACAGGGGCAAACCACCCCCAGTTGTTGAACAAGGTGGGAAACACCATGAAACCCAGGCCGAAGCCCGAGCCCCCTTGGGTGTAGCCGCGAACCGCCTCCAGGCCAAGGTAGGCGACGGCAATCGGGATGAGGATCGTGCCACCCAGAATGACTTCGCAAAACTCGTTCGTCCAGGCCGCGGTCGCTCCTGTAAGCGCCACGTCATCCTTGGCCCGCAGGTAGGACGAGTAGCAGTGGATGGAGCCCATCCCGATGGACAAGGTGAAGAAGATCTGGCCGGCTGCGGCCAGCCAGACGGCTGGATCGCCGAGTTCACCAAAGCGAGGCTCCCAAAGATAATTGAGACCTTCGAATGGGCTGGCCTTGGCGTGCTGGTCCGTGAAGAAGGTTGGCGCCTGCCCCTCCACGGGCGGCGCGATTAACAGGCCACGCACCGCCAGGATCGCCGCGAAGATGATCAGCGTCGGCATGCCGATCTTGGACACAAGTTCGATGCCCTTGGCCAGCCCGCGTGAAAGCACGAAGATGTTGATCAAGATGCAGATCGCGAACATGATCATGCCGAACGGGCTGATCGCGAAAAGCTGGTTGGGCGTTTCTCCGGTCAGTTTGCTGAAGAACGCTTCCACATCGGCTGGCGTGTAGCCGCTGAATCCCCCGATGGCGGAGTAGCCTGCATAGGCCAGGCACCACGACTCGATGTAGAGGTAGTAGGCGGCAATGACGAGGCACGACCACAGCCCCATGACGCCGAAGTACTTCCAGATCCCGTTGGAGCTGAACGACTGGAAGATGCCTGGCGCTGAGTGGTGTCCCTTCTGGCCCCCGTAGCGCCCCATGGCCCACTCGACCCAGATGAGCGGCAAGCCGACCACGAGCAAGGCCACGATGTACGGGATCAGGAACGCGCCGCCGCCGTACTTGGCGGCCTGGGCGGGGAAACGCAAGAAGTTGCCCAGCCCGACCGCATTGCCCGCCATCGCCAGCACCAGACCAATGCGCGAAGCCCAGCGTTCTTTGGCCATGAGTCCCTCGTCCGCGGTCTGCCGCCCAGCCGACGGTGCTGAGTCGATTCACAGTCGCGCCAGCGTCCCAAGAATGCGGCAAAGGTACTGCCACTGCCTGGCGAAGTCAAGGACTGCCCAGCGGATCCCGAAGACGGCTCCCAGTTCCAGGCTAGTGGAAGAGCGTAGGCCCCGGCAGGCGGTTCCCGCCGGCGTTGAGAGGGCAGCCTCATGTCAACGCCGATTTCCCATGGCGTGCGCCAGTCCGTCCTCAGTTCGCAGCTGGTGATAGTTCGGTGAAGACCGCCGATACCGTTTGACTTCTCCGCAAAAGCGGCATATACATTATAATAGATGTACACGCTATCATCACGGAGGCCTGCCATGATGATGCTCAAATCCGCCCCGCGTCGAGGACGAGCCCGATCCGCCCAACGCCTGGAACTGCCGGTCGTGGACCCGCACAGGGCCGTGTCCCGACGGCTTCCGCACATCACGCCGATCGAAAAGCGCGGCCAGTTCCTGCGTCCCAGCCCGATGGCCGATTTGCTCGAGGACGACATCCTGAGCGTCAACCACGTGTCCGGCTGCGCGATGCAGTGCACGTTCTGCTACGCCCGCGGCTATCCAGGCTTTGCTGGCGACGCGGAGTTGCAGCTGTACATCAATGCCGCCGATGGGATTCGCAGGGAACTCCGCGAACGCCGCGGCCCGCCCCGTGCCGTCTATCTCTGCCCATCGACCGATCCCTTTCCGCCGTTCAGCGAGATCCAGGCGGAGACCGTCCGCATCATCGACGTCCTGGCCGAGTTCAAGGTCGAGTCCTGGTTGATGACTCGCGGCCACGTTCGCCCCGGGGCGCTTCAGCGGCTGCGGCGGCACCGCGACCTCATTCAGATCACGTTTGCCCTCACGACACTGGACCGCAACCTGCGTCGAGTGCTCGAACCGCTGGCCGCCCCCACGCGGCTGCGGCTGCGGCAGCTTCGTGAACTTCGCGACCTGGGCTTTGCGGTGCAGGCGTCGATCGAGCCGCTTATTCGGGGCCTGACCGACACGCACGACAACCTCGCCCCGCTGCTCGATGAGCTGGCGAAGGCCGGAATCAACCGCGTCAGCACGGCCTACCTCTACGTTCGCCCAGGCATTCAGCAGAACCTGGAGCGCGAGCTGGAGCCGCTCGGCCTGGCGAAGCCGATTCTGGAACCGTACCAGCAGGGTCCGATCCTGCCCATGGGCCGCATCGCCGCCGCCAGGCACCTGCCCCGCGCGGAGCGGCAGCGCGGTTACGCTCGCTTGATGGCCCTGGCTGCGGAGCGCGGCATCGCCGTGAATGTCTGCGGATTGACCAACCCCGATTTCAGCCAGCCCCGCGCGGCCCTGCCGCAACCTAGCAGGCCGCTCCGCCAGCTCGATTTCGGCTATTGACGCCGGCCCTGCTCGCAACGGCTCAGGCAAGCCCGTAGAACTTCACCGCGTTGTCGTGAAAGAGCTTGCGTTGCTCGGCGAGCGGCCGACTGCTGACCACGGCCTTCAAGCCCTGCACCCATTCCTTGAGGCTTGCCCCCAGGGTGCACACCGGCCAGTCGCCCCCGAACATCACCCGCTCCGGCCCGAAGCTGTCGAGCACGTGGTTGACGATCGGCGCGATATCGTCTGGCTTCCATGCACCAGGCTTGGCGGTGGCGATGAACCCCGAGACCTTGCAGACGAAGTTCTTCCGCCTGGCAATCTCGCTCAGGTCCTGCTTCCACGGCGTGAGGTCCTTCATCTGCAGGCTGGGATTGCCGCAGTGGTCGAGGATGAAGCGGGTGTCGGGGCAGCTATCGACCAGGCGGGCCATGTCCGGCAACTCGGCGGGACGGATGCACAGGTCGAAGCTCATGCCCAGTTCGCCGAGCAGCCGGATGTTCTTGACGAACTGCGGCTGCAGGCAGTGCCCTGGCGGCGTGCCCTCCCCGTGCAATACTCGCCGCACGCCCTTGATGTACGGGCTGCCCTTGTAACGCGAGATGTAGTCCTTGAAGCTATCCGCCTCTGGCCGGCCGGAGATGACCGCCGCCACGGTGGGCGACGACTTCGACTTGCACAGCTCGATGAGATACTCCGCCTCGGCGTTTTGCTGCGAGGGATCGACGTCCACTTCCATGTACACGGCTTTGACGATGTTCAAGCCCTCCGCGGCCTGGGCGTAGTCGGCAGGCAGGAAGCTCCGCGCCAGGGGCGTGCCAGCCTTGACCCATGGCAGCTTGAAGCGGCTCAGATCCCAGAGGTGCTGGTGGGTGTCCACGATCGGCAGCATGGCTTGGTCCTCGGCCCCATTGAGCGCGTTGGCCCCGAGCACGGCGGCAGCGGCACTGGTCAAGAAATCGCGGCGGTCCATGTGGTTGCTCCCTGGAGTTCTCTCTCGTTGGTCCGCTCCTCGGCGGAAAGCGAGCAGCTCATACGTGGTCGCGGGCCTCGATCACCTTGCGGACCAGCAGGGCCACGTTTTCCTCGTCAGCGAATGGCGAAAGGATGAACGACTTCAAGGCGACGATCGGCTCGCCGTACGTCGTGTGACGATAACACTCCGTCAGCGAGATGACAACGCCCCGCCCCGCCAGGGCTTCATCGTGAACGTACGCGGCGATCCGCCGGTTGTAGTCGTTGTGCCGGCGCAGGCTTGGGGCGAAGTCCGGATCGCGAAACTCCCGCTCCGGCACGGCGAAAGTATCCACCCCCTCGGGATAGACGCGGAACAGAGTCACGGTGCCGAAGTTGTCGCGGTTGAGGACCGTGGTGGCGGCGTGGCCGTCGAGGTGCTCGCGGAGCAATTGCGTCATTTCGACGAGGTGGCCCAGCGTCGCCTGCCAGCCCGCCTTGCCGAAGAGCTTCAGGTTCGCCAGCGCAGCCATGGCCCCCGTGCCAGCGCGGGACGACTCCAGCGTGAACATTCCCGGGCGGTGCTCGCCGAAGTGGTACAGGTACGGCATCTGCTCCGGCGATCGGCTCAAGAGCTCGAAGTCGGCCTGGTTCTTGACGAGCAGCAGGCTGGAAATGTACGGGCAGAAGCCGGTCTTGTGGAAGTCGATGCCGATCGAATCGGCCAGGCCGAGGTGACGGATGCGCCGCTGGGCTCCCGCCAGGGCCCGCACCGTCCGCGGCCGAAAGCCCAGCACGTTCGCTTCCCACGAGTAATCGTTGAACACTGACCAGGCCCAGCCGATCACCGCGTCGGCGTGGACGTGCGGCTGATAGTCGAGCTTGTAATCGGCCACGAGCCGGTCGCGCAGCTTCACGATGCCTTCGAGGTCGTCGAGTCCAAAGGCGTCGGTGCTGCCCAGGGTGGCGATGAACGCGGCGATCCGCCGACCCTGCGACAGGCACTGGCGAGCGCTGGCTTCGAGCTGTTCGAGGTCGATGGCGTTGTCCTCGCTGGTCGGGATGTTGACCAGGTTATGCGTGCCGATGCCGAGCCAGCCGGCGACGTTGTGCTTGCAGTAATGGCTGGCGTCCGAGGCGAGAACGACAACGTCCTCCCGCACGCCCCTGTGCATGGCCCCTGGGCAGGCCTTTTCCAGGCCGATCTTCACGCCGTACAGCGTGGCGCCGGTGCCGCCGAACGTGAACACGCCGGCCGAGACCGCCGGGTCGTAGCCGAGCAGACGGGCCGTGATCGCCGACGCTTCCACCTCGGCCAGGGCGATGAGTCGGCTGTAGTCATCCGAGCCGATGTTCGCGTTGTACTGGGCCGCCAGCAGCACGCCGATCAGGCTGGGAATCGACGAGGGTGGCACCACGTTCTGCTGCGTCCGCGGATGGCCGAAGATGGTCATGCCGCGCAGATGGCCGACCAGCTCCGCCGTCACCTCCTCAACCGAGCTGGGCATGGCCGATAGTTCGCACTGGCGGGCGGCGGCATAATCCGGAGCGATCCCCTGACCCAGAATAGGCAATTCCGACTTCAGGGCGTCAACCTGGTCCAGCGCCCGCATGATCGAATGCACGAAGTACGAATCGTGGACGCGGTCCGACACCGGCTGCGGGAAGGCCAGGCGAATGCGCTTCAACAACTCGCGATAGCTGGCAAACATGGTTGGTTCTCGCAAGGGGATTCGGCCAGCGCCTTCAGGATCGTGCCTCGATTCCATTGCCAGCCTGGATGTTCAACGTCACCGGCGTTTCCAGGTCCTTCAGCAGTTTGGTCAGCTCGGCGAGCTGCGGTTCAGCGACGACCAAGGCCGTCGGTCCCAGGCGGGAGTGGATGAGCCGGCGCGACGGCGGCCATTGCATCAGCCCGTCCGCCAGCAGCTCCGTGGGCGTCTGCAGGACGATGAGCCGATCCAGACGCGACGGCGGCAGCTCATGGTTGCCCAGAAACATGCGGACGGCTGGCGGAAGCGGCGTCCCAGCCCGCTGCTGGAACCACGTTTCCAGCGTCCGCACGCCGATGCCCCCCTCCTGCCCGCGCCTCAGAGACGCTGGTGTCAGCCGATAGACGCGTTTGCCGTTGGCGTCCGGGGCCGGCGACGCCTCGGCGAACCGCTGAAGTTCTGTATCGAGCAGCAGGTCGGCCCGAGTCGTGTCGATGCTCAGTGTCACGCCGTCCGAGCCAATTTCGACGCACTGGTCGGGCGGCAAGGCGTAATCGCGCGTTCCGGTCAGGCGGAAATGGCGGAAGTCGATGTCGCATTCCTGGGCGACCAGGGCCAGGCGGTCGGTCAGCGGCGTGGCCGGCAGTCCGCGGCTGAGGGCGGCTTGCAGGTCCTCCGGCGTGCTGAACTCCAGCAGCGTCGCCGAGCCGTAGACCGACACCCGTTCCCGCTTGTCCGCCCAGGTCTTGAGCGCTTGCACCACGGCCGGCGGCAGATCGCGCACCGCATGCCGCTGGAGCGTCTTCATGATCACGTCGTGACTCAGCCCCGTTTCCAGGCCGCGGTAGACGCTTTCGGGCTGGAGTTGCAGGGTGCAGGCTGGGCCGAGCGTCTTCCAGGTGCAAAAGCAGGTCAGCCGGGCGATGAGCTCCGGCGTCAGCCCCTGGCGATATGCCAGCAGCTCCAGGTTCGGCTGGACCAGCAGCGTTTGGGGGAAACGCGGCGGCTCGACCGCGGGGCCGCAGCCCAGCACCTGCCGACCCAGCGGCGAGAGCCGAACGAGCGTTTCCCCCTCGGCTTCCCGGGCCGCTTGAATGAGCCGCAGCTCGAAGGCTACGCCGAGAAGGAATGGCTCGATCCATTCCTGCAACAGCGGCGGAGCCGAGCGTTCCCCGTCCTCTTCGTCGTCCTCTTCCTCGGCCTCGTCCACGGCGTGCGCGGGGTTCCAGTAGCAATGGCGTGCCGCCAGCCAGTCGGCCAGCGCGGCCGGCGTCGTCCACTGCTCGGGCTTCAACTGGGCAAGCAACGCCAGGACCAGCACGCCGGCGCTGCCGAACGGGCTGGAAGGAGCCGACAGGCCCCGCCAGCCTTGCGCGGGGTTCCAGGCGTCCAGCTCTGCTAACTCGGACCAGAGCTGTGCAAGCGCCTCCGCCAGTTCGCACTCCAGAGCCGATGGAGTCTCGGCCGCGCGGATTTCCCCCGAATCGTGAACGAGGATGCCGCAGGCAAGGCCGAGTGCGACGGCGAAGTGCCCCAGCTGCCGAAGCTCTGCCAGGCCGCTCGTCAGCGGGGCGTTCAGCAGCGGATCGCTGGTCAGCCGCTCGTGGTCCTTCTTGAAAAACTCGCCGTTCTGGGTGAGGCGCAGCGGGTTGTTCTTCGCGATCTGCCAGACCACGCCGAGCCGGAGCAGCCACTCGAGGCCGTCCGCCTCGCGGATGTCGGCGGAAGCAGTGCGGACGTCGGCAAGCGGCTCGAGCGGCAGGGGAAGGGCCGCGGCGCGTTCGGCGATGCGCGGCGGAGCGTACACCCGGTAGTCCGTGCTGCCCGCCCGCCCCAGCCACTCCTCGAAGTTCGCCAGCACGGGGCCGGTCGTC
>Ga0073934_10004522_pt1 | contig 22986 bp, 20 predicted proteins | sample LarsenN4metaG_FD_76834 | JGI IMG/M metagenome (GOLD analysis project Ga0073934, IMG submission 76834) | Hot spring sediment bacterial and archeal communities from British Columbia, Canada, to study Microbial Dark Matter (Phase II) - Larsen... ...
CGACGCCACGATGGCGCTCCTGTTGCGCAGCGCCTTCCTCGGCATGAGGTACGCCGCGCCCGTCATGAAGACGCAGCGCTCCGGCAGCATCATCAGCACGTCGAGCATCGCCGGCATCATCGGCGGCGACGCCCCGCACGTCTACGCGACGGCGAAGGCGGCGCTGCTGCACCTCTCGCGCTCGGTGGCCCTCGAGCTGGCGCCGCACTTCGTGCGGGTGAACTGCATTGCACCGGGCGGCATCCTGACGCCGCTCGTGATGGGCGGTGTCAGCGGCGTGCGCCAGCTCGAAGAGCAGGCGAAAGCCGGCCTCGCCCACTTCCAGCCGATCCCCCGCGCCGGCATGCCCGACGACATCGCGCACACGGCACTCTGGCTCGCCAGCGACGAGTCGTCATTCGTGACGGGGCAGACAATCGTCGTCGACGGCGGCGCCACCGCCGGTACACCGTGGGAGCGCCAGCCGCCGCCGTTCCGCACACGACCGCAGCCGCAGTAGCGGCGGACCTGTAGCTCCGCCGGATGCCCGACCCTATCAGTAGCGGCAGAGCTTTAGCTCCGCCCCATGACTCAACAACGATCCGCCTCGCCGCTTAGGCGACCGAGACGCCCTCGAGCGCCAGCAGCTTCGCTTTCATATCGAGGCCACCGCCAAAGCCGTGTAGCTTGCCGCCGCTGCCCAGCACGCGGTGGCAGGGGATGACGATCGGGATCGGGTTCGTCGCCATCGTCTGCCCGACGGCGCGGGACGCCGCCGGCCGCCCGACCTGGCGCGCGAGGTCGGCGTAGGTCGACGTCTTCCCGCGCGGGATCGCCGCGCATGCCTCGAGGACCGAGCGCCGGAACGGCGTCACGTACGAGATGTCCGTCTTCAGCTCGAACCGCGTCCGTTCGCCGGCGAGGTACTCGCGAACCTGTGCGGCGATCAGCGCGACCGCGTCGTCATCGCGCACCAGCCCGTAGCGTGAGCCAAGCTCGCGCTCCACCTGCGCCAGCGGGCCGTCGAGCTTGCGCTCATCGACGTGGAACTTCAGCGCGACGAGGATCCGCCCGTGCCCGGCGATCAGCATCGGCCCGAAGGGCGTGTCCGTGACGGTGTAGTAGACGGTGTTGGTCCTTGTCTTCGTAGCCACGTGATCCCTCGCTGCCCGATGTTCGATGTCGGATGTTCGATGTTGGGCGAGGGCCTCTCCAACGTTCAACATCAACCATCCAACATCGGCCGGATGGACGCGCGCCGCGGGGCGTTCTACTCTCCCGCGGCCGGGAGCCGGTAGTACTGCACCCCGCCCTCCATGAACTTCACCAGGCGCTCCTCCAGCACCAAGTAGTCGAGGTGCGCGAGCGTCTCGCCGAGCGCGGCGCGTTGCATCCACGGGGAGAAGCTCTCGAGCGTGCCGGTCGCCCACTTCACCCGCGCCGCCACCTGGTACGCCGTCGCCGGTTGGTCGCCGACACAGTCGATCATCTCCTGCAGGCGCTCCTCATGGTGCCGCTCGATCTCGCGCAGCCGCGCCCTCAGGTCGGTGAACGAGTATTCATGCGCCGGGAGCACCTGTTCGACGTCAAGCTCCTCGAGACGCCGCAGCGAGGCGATGTAGTCGCCGAGCGGGTTGCCCTGCTGCTGCGGGTGCAGGCTGATGTTGGGCGTGATCGTCGGGAGCACGTGGTCGCCGGTGAGGATGAACTTCTTCTCGCGCTCCAGAAAGCAGATGTGTCCCGGCGAGTGCCCCGGCGTCCACCACACCTCGAACGTGAAGCGCCCGATCTCCAGACGCTCGCCGCCCCACACCACCTCGTCCGGGTCGACGGGGTCGACGTACGCCCGCACCGGCATCGCCGACGTCTGCAGGTCGTCGCGCTGGTCGTGCGGGACGCCATGCATCGTCAGCCAATCGCCCATCGTCGCGAGGAGCTGCTGCGGGTTGCGGTAGCGCGAGCGGATGAGGTCGCGCTCGCGCTGGTGGATGATCACCGTCGCGCCGCTGCGCTCCTTCACCTGCCCCGCCAGCCCGTAGTGGTCCGGGTGGATATGCGTGACGAGCAGTCGTTTCAGCTTGCCGAACCCGACGCCCGCGTCGTCGAGCTGCTGCGCCAGCGCCTCGAACGCCTCCGGCACGTTCCAGCCGGAGTCGACGAGCGTCCAGCCATCGCTGCCCTCGATCAGGTACGGCAACACCCAGCCGAGCGGGTTGTTCGGGATCGGCACCTTGAGCTGGTACAGCCCGGGTACGACCTGCAGCGGGTACTTCATCTCGACGTCGGTGGTCGTGGTCATCGCTCTGTCCTCTCCGGAACGCGGGTCGATGCTTGGGTACAGCGTATCGCGTCCGCGCCCGTCGACCGGTCGCCGCCGTCGTTGGATTATGTCGCCTTCCCGGGCGGCGCCTGCTGCAGGCTGTCCTCGGTGAAGTAGGTCAACTCGCCCTGCAGCAAGCCGTGATGCGCGTGGAAGCGGCCAGCGTGGAGTTCGCGCAGCATCTCCTGCTCGGACGTCAGCTCCTGCTCGAACACCGTGCAGTAGAAGCCGATGCCGGATCTGGAGTGCGCATCGCTGCCACCGGTGACGGGCTTGCCAAGCACCTTCGCGACGCGCAGCGCGAAGAGATTCTCACGCGGCGTGTTTGCGCCGTTGAGTGCCTCGATGGCGTGGACGATCTGGAACACGGGAAGCCGCTCGGCCGCCTGCTCCGGCGTCATCGTGAAGGGCTCCTTGCCCTGTTTGCGGAAGTACACGGGGTCGAACCAGTGGCGGAAGGGGTGGGCGACGATCAGGTAGCCGCCAACATCATCGAGCACGCGCCGCAGCTCTTCGGCACGGCGGATGCCTGGGACGTATTGTTTGAGGCCCACGACAATCATATGGCCGAGGTCGGTGGACACCTCCATGCCATTGTTGATGAAGAGCGGCGCGTGGCGCTCGCGGTACTCGTTCAACTTGTACGTGTCCCAGAGGCGGTCGTGTTCGGTGATGTTGATGCCGGTGAGGCCGCGCGCCTTCGCCTCTTCGGCGAGGTCTTCCGGCGAGAGGCCGCTGTCGGAAGCGCCCGCCGTCGTGTGCAGGTGCATGTCGATGATGGTGCCGGGCATACGGCGCGATTCTACCGGGTGTTGGCGGCCCGGCGTTGGGCTCTGGCGAGCCCGCGTAGTCAACCGGTGTGTTGCCCGGCGGCCGGGGTCATCTCCGGTTCCCACTCGCCGGTGCGGGCCGGGCCGGCGAAGCGCTCGCTGATGTAGTGGTCGGCGCGGATCGCCGCGGTCGCTCCGTCGCCGGCAGAGGTGACGACCTGGCGGGCGGAGTCGGCACGGATGTCGCCGGCGGCGAAGATGCCGGGGACGTTCGTCTCCATCCACGGCGTCACGAGCGCGTGGCCGCCAGCGTCAAGCGCCACCTTGCCGCGCAGGAGCGCGTTGTTCGGCGTCAGGCCGATGAAGATGAAGACGGCCGCGACATCGAGCGTGCGCTGTTGCCCGGTGACGACATCGCGCAAGCGTAGCGCTGTCACGTGCTCCTCGCCGAGCACCTCATCGACGACGGTATTCCATATGAACCCGATCTTCGGCTCGGAGAAGGCGCGCTCCTGGAGGATGCGGCTCGCACGAAGCTGGTCGCGACGGTGGATGACGTAGGCCTTGCTGGCGTAGCGGGCGACGAACAGCCCCTCATCGATCGCAGCGTCACCGCCACCGACGACAGCGACGACCTGGTCGCGAAAGAACGCAGCGTCGCAGGTCGCGCAATAGGAGACGCCGCGTCCGGTGAGGCGGTCCTCGCCCGGGACGCCGAGCCGGTTGTAGTCGGCGCCGACGGTGACGATCACGGCCCGCGCCTCGACGTCGCCCTCGCTCGTGCGGACGAGGTGCGTGCCGGCAGCCGTCGTCTCAATCGCGGTGGCGTCCGCGTAGAGCATTTGGGCGCCGTACTTCTCCGCCTGGGCCTGCATGTTTGCCGCGAGGTCGTAGCCGTTAATGGAGTCGATGCCCGGATAGTTCTCGACTTCCGCCGTCAGCGCGATCTGGCCACCGGTCACCTTGCGCTCGATGACGAGCGTCGAGCGGCGCGCGCGGGCAGCATAGAGCGCCGCCGCCAGGCCCGCGGGGCCAGCGCCGATGATCGCGATGTCGATGCTGCGGAGACCGTTCGTCATGCCTGGTTTCGCTCGCTCTGTTCGTCCCGATACCGCCTCATGCTGCGCCGGGCGACCCGGCGCACAAACGACGCGCCCTCAGTGACGAGGGCGCGTGCGACAATGCCACCCCTCTCCGGAGTTAGAGGACGGCGTCGAGCTTCTTCCTCAGCTCGCTCTTCGGGCGGAAGCCGATAATCTGGCCAACCGGCTGGCCGCCCTTGAAGACGAGCAGGGTCGGGATGCTGCGAATGCCGTACGCGGAGGCGGTACGGACGTTGTCGTCCGTGTTCAGCTTCACGAACTTCACCTTGCCCTCGTACTCGGTCGACAGCTCGTCGACGATCGGGGCGACCATGCGGCAGGGGCCGCACCACGGCGCCCAGAAGTCGACGAGGACGGGCTTGTCGGCCTTGAGGACCTCGCACTCCCAGGTGGCGTCGGTTACTTCTGCTGGCTTCGTCACGTTCGTAATGCTCCTTCCAATGTCGGATTGACACCTGTCTGCCAGCAGTCTATGATACCCCCAGAGGGTATGTCAAGCCATGAGCGCAAGAGAAATTACAGCGCCTGACGCGACGGCAGAGCAAGCCCGCCTCGCGGCAGACATTACCACCCGCCTGCGACGCGTCGAGGGCCAAGTCCGCGGCATCCTGCGCATGCTCGAAGAGGGCCGCGACTGCGAGGACATGATGACGCAAGCGATGGCGGTGCGCTCGGCCATTGACCTCGTCGGCTCGCGGCTGATGCAGTACCACCTCGAACGCTGTCTGCTCGAGGGGTTCGACTGCGACGAGGAACGCATGACGCGCCTGCGCGAGGCGCTGCGCCTCTGGACCCGCTTCGGCCAGCCCGCCCCGGCGATGGCCCTCCCGTACGAGCCGGAAGGCTGACCGAACCCGCGGCCCTTCCGCCCCGGCGCCGCCGCACCGCGGTGATACGCGATCGAGTCTTCTACAGGTGTTGCGCCGACCCGCCGATGCTTCTCGGGGGACCAGACCGACGGGGGTCGGGCATGGCGCGCAGCGCCGCCGGGGCACGAAAGCGCCCGCTCATCGAAATCTTCGACGAGGCGATCGACGTCGTCCGGCAGGACGCCGGCGAGTACGGCTTCGTGGCGCTCGTGGGCGCCATCTGCGCCTGTCTCGCCGTGCTCGTTCCAGGGCTGATCGGTGGTCCTGGCGGCGCCGCTGCGGTCGGACCGCTGCTCGCGCTGGTCGCGCTGCTCTCGTTCGCGACGGGCGCGGCGCTGGTGTCCTGCGCCGGCGACCAGCTCCAGCCGGACGCCGCCGGCGCGTTCCGCGAGGCGCTTCGGCGCAGCCCCAGCCTGGTCCGCCCGTGGCTCCTGCTGATATTCGCGCTCGGGCTCGCCGGCGCCGGCTACTCGCTCGGCCGCGAGTATCTCGGCCCGGTGCCGAGCAGTGCCGTGCTACTGGCGCCCGTGGCGTTCGCTGCGTGGTACGCGTACCCACGCAGCGTGGCGATCACGGCCTGCATCGAGCAGGAGCTGGGCGGGGGCCGCGCCGAGCGGCTGAGCGCGGCCGTCGCCGCGCGCGCTGGCGCGCGCCTGCTGGTCGTCTGGTGCGCGCTGGTCGCGCCGAGCGGGGCGGTGCTCGCGATCGGCGCGCTCGGCGGTCTGGATGCCATCACCGGCGGCTTCGTCGCATTCGTCTTCGTGGCGACGCTGCCATTTGCCGCGGCGGTGCTGTCGCCGTTCTTCGCCGAGTACGCATCGCACGTCGGCGAAGAAGCACGGGAGGCCCTCGCCGCCACGCCGGCGTATCGCCGCGGCTGGTAGGGCGGGGCGTCGCGACCGCGCCGGCAGTACGCTGTCGCCGTGACGCGCGCATTGCTCCTTGCGTTGTCCCGGAGCCGGCTTGCCGCGCACATGGCGACGAACATGCCTGGCGTGCGCTCGTTCTCGCGGCGCTTCGTAGCCGGCACAACCCGCAGTGACGCCCTTGCCGCTGTCGCTCGCCTGAATGCAGCGGGTTTCGGAGCGACGGTGTCGTATCTCGGCGAAGCCGTAACGACGGCGGCGGAGGTACAGGCGGCCATCGAAGAGCTGCAGTCCTTCGTACGCGAGGCAGCGGCTCGCGGTCTGCAAGTTTACGTCTCGGTGAAGCTGACGGAGCTCGGGCTGGCATTCGATGAGGGGCTCATGCGGGCATCGTTGGCGCTCGTGCTCCGCGCGGCCGACGAGTGCGGCACTTTCGTGCGGGTCGATATGGAGGAGAGCCGCTACACGCAGGTCACGCTCGACATCGTCCGCGAGGCGCGGCGCACGCACGTCAACGTGGGTGTCGTCGTACAGGCGTACTTGTATCGCAGTCGCGACGACATCCCGGCGCTGGCTCGCGAGGGCGTGCCAGTCCGGCTGGTGAAGGGCGCGTATCGCGAGCCGGCATCGGTGGCGATGCAGTCGAAGTCCGAGGTGAACATGAACTTCGCACGACTCGCTGACCTCTACCTACGCGAGCGGGCGGAGCGCGCGTGGCTGGCGGTCGCGACGCACGACGATCGTATGGTGCGGGCGGCGATCGCCTCGGCCACTCGTTACGCGACGCCGGCCGAGTCGATCGAGTTCCAGATGCTGTACGGCATCCGGCAGGACCTCCAGCAGCAGCTGCGTGATGACGGCCGGCGGGTGCGGGTGTATGTGCCCTACGGCACGCACTGGTACCCGTATCTCATGCGCCGGCTCGCCGAACGCCCGGCCAATCTCTGGTTCTTCGTCCGCGCGGCGGTGCGCCGATAATGCCGCTGGACGCCGCGACGATGCGTGCTGTGCGCCGCGCACTGCTGCGCTGGCATCGCACGCACGGCCTGCGCGCCCCGTGGCGCGAGAGCGGCGACCCCTACCAGGCGCTCGTCGCCGCGGTGATGGCGCAGCAGACGCAGATGTCGCGGGTGATGCAGTGTTATGCGCGCTTCATCGCCACGTTCCCCACCATCGACGCGCTGGCGTCGGCGACTCCGGCTGCCGTGATCCGCGCGTGGGAGGGGATGGGCTACAACCAGCGCGCGGTGCGACTGCACCGGGCGGCGCGGGCGATCGTCGCGGACGGCTGGCCGCGCACGGCCGCCGGGCTGGCACGACTCGACGGCGTCGGGCCATTCACGGCGGCGATCGTCGCCTCGTTCGCCTTCGGCCAACCGGCGGCATGCGTCGACACGAACGTGCGCCGCGTGCTCGGGCGAGTTGCCGGCGACGAGCAGATGCCGGCGGGTGTGCTGCAGCAACTCGCGGACGCCTGGGTCTCGCACACGCATCCCGCGCGCTGGAACCAAGCCGTCATGGACTACGGCGCGCAAGTCTGCACACCGCGCCCGCGCTGCGACGCATGCGTTGTCGCGCGCTGGTGCGCATCGCGCGGACACTTCGCCGCGGGCACGCCGCGCCCGGCGAGGAGGCGCTTCGCGCGGACGCGGTTCGAGGGCTCCGACCGCTACTACCGCGGCCGCATCATCGACCTCCTGCGCGCGGCGCCGCATGGGCGCGCGCTGCGGCCGAGGGCGATCGCGCGCCGGCTCCGCCTGCCGACCGACGGCGCTGGCGCCGACATGCGTCTGGCGCGCTGGCTCGAGCAGCTTGCGCGCGAGGGGCTGGTCGTCGTCACGCCGCGCGGGGTGACGTTGCCGTGATAGCGGCGCGCTAAATTCAAACCGCCGAGGACGGCTGTCCTACGGCGAGGCCGCGAGGTTAGTCCCGGCGGCCGACCGTCGCGAGGACCTTGCCCTGGATCTCAACGTTATCGGGCGAGGTGAAGATCGGCTTCATCGTGCTGTTCGCGGGCTGGAGGCGAACGCGGTCGCCCTCGCGGTAGAACTTCTTGAGCGTCGCCTCGTTCTCCCGCTTCAGCCAGGCGGCCACCATGTCCCCGTCGTCGGCGGCGTTCGTCTGCTCGAGGATGACGATGTCGCCGTCGTTGACGAGCGCGTCGATCATCGAGGTGCCGCGCACCCTGAGGGCGAACACGTTCTCGCGGCCGCGCGTCATCTCCTCGGTGGCCTCGAAGACGTTGTCGAAGTCGACGTTTTCGGGCGAGGGCACGGGGATCGGCTGGCCGGCGGCGATCGTGCCGATGATCGGCACCGGCACCGTCCGCGAGCGGCGCGCGCCGCGGTCGAGCAGCTCGATCGCACGCGAGACCTCGCGCCCGCGGCGGATGAGGCCGGCACGTTCGAGCGCCTTGAGGTTGTAGTCGACGACGCTCGTGGAGCTGATGTTGCAGCCGATCTGGATGTCGCGGATCGACGGCGGGTAGTCGTGCTCGGCGATGAAGTCCCGCATGAACTTCAGGATCGCCTGTTGCTTCTCCGAGAGCGTCTTGACCGGCATCCTTCTCCTCCGCAGGCGCGCTGGCATCGCGGTGATCATAACCGTTCAGCCGTATGTTTCAAACGCCTGTTCTATTGAACGATAGTAGCCGTGTGCCCTATCGGCTGTCAAGCCGGAGCTCTGAGCGGGCTGCGGTGTGGCCGAAGCAGCCCGCTACACTCCCCGCGGCATGGTCACCCCCCGCCGACCGCGCGCCTTCGCCTCGCCGGTGTCGCGCAGGCGCTTCCTGGGCGCCGCGTCCGCCGTTGCCGTCGCCGCAATGGCCGGCGCCTGCCGCCGGGGCCATGACGGCGCCGCCGGTACGCCAACCGCCGCAGCGACGCCGCTGGCACCAGTCGGCAGCCGGGGCGGCATCTTCCGTTTCTACGACTTCACCGCGCAACAGTACGACTCGCTCGACCCGCAGCTGACGCAGTTCGGGCCCATCGTCGCCGTGCACGCGGCCGTCTTTAGTCGCCTGCTCCGGTACGCCGACGAACGCGATGGCTCGCTCGCGCCGGACCTTGCGGCCGCAATGCCGGAGCAGCCGGACGAGACGACCTACGTGATCCGCCTGCGTGACGACGCCCGCTTCCACGACACGCCACGGGCGCGCTTCGCCTTCCCGAAGCTGGCGGGCCGACGCCTGACGTCGGCCGACGTCAAGTTCAGCCTCGAACGTCAGATGACCCGTAGCGGCGCCCTCGCACGGCGCTTCTTCCGTCAGAGCGACTGGAGCGTCATCGACCGCATCGAAGCGCCGGACGCGAGCACGGTCGTTATCCACACGAAGGCACCGACGGCGCCGTTCCTCTCATTCCTCGCCGGGCGGCACGCGTTCGTCATCGCCCCGGAGAGCGTCGCCCGCGGCGGCCAGATCTCACACGACCTCGGGCTCGTCGGCACGGGGCCATTCGCCCTCGACGGCCTGGAGACCGGCGTCGTCGCACGCCTGCGGCGCAACGACAGCTGGTTCCGGCGCGACGACGCGGCCGACGGTGTCGGCGGCGGCCGGCCGTTCCTCGACGGGTACGACGCCTACTTCGCGCCGCAGGAGGACACGTTCCAGCGCGTCGCCTTCGAGCGGCAGATCGTCGATGCCACCGGCTTCGTCGACCCGGCGTCACTCGACCAGGAGCGCAAGACCAATCTCGCCGACATCGCCCTCGATGAGAGCGACGCCGGCGGAGTGCTGGCGATGCGGCTGCTGCTCGACCGGCCCCCGTTCCAGGACGACCGTGTGCGGCGAGCGTTGCATCTGGCGCTCGACCGCGAGTCGATCGCCCTGCTGCTTTACCCGACGATGGACGGGCGTCCGTCCGCCAGGCTGAGCGGTCCAATCGCCCCGGCGGTGGCGCGCTTCGCGCTCCCGCAGGAAGACCTGGGCCGTCGGCCGGGCTACCGCAGCGAGCAGCCGTCGCGCGCCGAGGACCTCGCGGAGGCGAAGCGGCTCTGGGATGCCGCTGCGGGCGATGCCGGCATCCGGGAGCTGCATATCACCGCCGCGGGCATCCCGCGCATCATCCCCGAGCGTGCCGCCGATGCCATCGCGCGCGACCTCCGTGACGCGCTGGGTGTGAGCGTGACGTCGCAGACCGATCCGACCGGTGGTGTACTCATCGGGCAGGCGCTCGGCCGGAACCTTGAGAGCGCCAGCGAGGGCGTCGTGGGATGCACGCTGATGCTCGAGGAGGGCGGCGTTGACCTCGACGACTGGCTGTACCCGCACTTCCGCAGCGGCCAGACGATGAACACATACCGGCTGCAGGACCCGCAGCTCGACGCGATCCTCGACCGCACGCGCACCGAGTTCGACTCGGAGGCGCGGCGGAGGCTGGGCCTGGACGCGCAGGACTACCTGCTCTCGAAAGTGAACGCCCGGCTCGAGATCTGCGCGCCGGTCCAGCGGCGTCTCGCCTGGGGATACGTCCACAACGCCTCGCTGCCGATGTGGTACGGCAGCGAGCGGCTCGAGGACGCGTGGATGGATACGACGCATGCAGCCTGGCGGACGAGGCCCGCATAGCATGCAAATGGTGTCCCTACATAAACTCCCTACGCAGCCGCGGGCTGAGTTGCCGATCATACCAGCGAGGAGATCCGATTGACCCCGATCCTGATGGCATTCATCGGCATCGCGGCCGGCTTTGCGCTCGACGCGGCGGTCGCGCGCCTCGCCCGCGAACCATACGAACGCGACGACGACCCGCCGGCGGGCGACGCCGAGGGTCAAGCATCCGCCCGGCACGGGCTCGAACTGGCGTCGGAGGCCGGCGCGCTCGCCATGCCGTCCGGGCTCACGAGCGGAGCCCGCTATCGCACGGCGGCCGTCGTCGCGCTGTCCGCCGCGCTGTTTGCGGCGGTCGGCGCCCGTTACGACGGGAACGCGCTGCATGTCGCCATCGTCGCGGCCTACTGCGGCGTACTAATCATCTGCAGCGCCACCGACCTTCTCGCGTACCGGGTGCCGAACGTCGTGACCTATCCGGCGATCCTTTCGTCGTTCCTGATCGGCATGGTCATGCCCGATGCGAACCGGCTGGATGTCGCCATCGGGGGGCTGCTGTTTGGCGGGCTGCTCTTCGTGCCGTGCGTGATCACGGGAGGCGCGATGGGGATGGGGGACGTGAAACTCGCGTTCTTCGTCGGCTTCGCACTGGGGCTTACGAACGTCGTGCCGGCAATGCTGATCATGGCGCTGGCCGGGGGACTCGCAGCCGTCGGGCTGCTGGTGAGCAAGCGCCGGAACAGGCGCGACCCGATCCCGTACGCGCCGTTCATCTGCCTCGGCGCGGCGTGGTCGCTACTCGCGTACGGCGTGGCGTTCCAGACGCTTTAGCCCGGGCGACTCGCCCATCTCGCTGTTGCTATCCTGCACCCAACCAGCACCAGCGATGACGCGCGGCCCCGCGGGCCGCTGTGAGGAGCCTCGGCCGTGGCACTCGACCTCTTCGACCGGCGCGCGAAGGAAGACCGCGAGCGCTTTGGCAACCGATTGCCGCCGGGGCAAAAGCTGACCGACGGGTGGCCGGTGCTGCACTACGGGCACATCCCGGAGATCGACCTCGCGACATGGAAGCTTTCGATGGTCGGACTTGTGGAGGACGAAGCGCACTTCACCTGGGACGAGTTCATCGCGCTGCCACAGTCGACGCTCCGCTCGGACATCCACTGCGTGACGCACTGGAGCAAGTTCGACAACGAATGGACCGGTGTAAAGGTCGCCGACCTGATGTCGCGGGTGCGGCTCAAGCCGGAGGCGAAGCACGTCATGGTGCACAGCTACGGCGGTTACACCACGAACATCCCGCTCGCGGAGTTGCTCGACGATGACGTCATCCTCGCGCACTCACACAACGGCAAGCCGCTCGAGAAGCAACATGGCTGGCCGCTGCGGCTCGTGGTCCCGAAGCTCTACTTCTGGAAGAGCGCGAAGTGGGTGCGCGGCTTTGTCTTCATGGGGGACGAGAAGCCGGGGTTCTGGGAGCAATACGGCTACCACATCCACGGCGACCCCTGGCGCGAGGAGCGCTACTCGTAGCCGAGCCGCACGGTCGCCTGGTCAGCCGAGCTTCACCGCCGCACCTGCCGCCGTCACCGGCATCGACCCGCCGACAGTGTCGTAATCGATATCGGCGCCGATGACAACATCGGCCCGGAGCAGCTGCGCCCGCTCGACCAGCTCCCGGGTCAAAAAATCTCTCGTTATGTCGCAGCACCGCCGACAGCGACGCAAATTGCTGCGTAGAGGCTGGACATCGGGCGCCGAAGTGTAGTAAGAGATAGGCGGGTAAGCATTTCGCCGCCACGGATGCGGCGTCGCCGCCCGGAGGAGGATGCATGATGCAAGGACCCGGAAGCATGGGCGGGATGGACATGAACGTCCTGTCACAACGGCTCCGCCGGCTCGCCACCCTCGACACGTCCGTCTTCGACGAAGTCCGTGGTGACCCGGCGGCTACCGCGCCTGCGGTCGTCGTCGCGGTCGTCTCGACGCTCTTGTTCGGGCTCGGCGGGTGGCTCTGGTGGGCGTTCAATGGGCCCGACTACCCGGGCTACGAAACCCAGGGCGACATCTTCCTGAAGTCGTTCATCGTCGGCAGCATCATCTCGATCGTCCTGTGGCTCGTCTGGCTCGGTATCACCTACGTCGTGCTTACGCAGCTCTTCCGGGCGCGCGGCGACATCCAAGAGCTCATTCGCGTCACGGGGTTCGCTGCGGCGCCGCTCGCCCTCGGCGTGATCATGTTCATCCCGCAACTTGAGTTCGCGATTGCGCTGACGGCGGTTGCCCTCTTCTTCGGCGCCACCGTCATCGCCGTCCAGGCTGCGACGGACGCGCCGGCCGGCCGCACGCTCGTCGCCGTCGGCGCGGGCTTCGCCGTGTGGGCCATTGTGCTCTCCCTGTTCGTCAGCGATGAAAACATTTACGCCCCGGGCCTGTTCATCTTCGAGACGGGGGCGGAGATCTTGCGCAAGCTGGGTTAAACGCCGCCTCTGCTGCGTCTTGACAACGGGGGCGCCGCGCGCGTCCCCGTTTGACGTCCCGCACACCGGCCGTCGCTATACTCGCCGCATGGACCTGCTGGCACGCGTCCGCGACGAAGTAGCGCTCGAAGCGAACATCCGGAAGTCCTACCTCTACCGCTTCCTGATGTCATTCCAGCTCTGGTGGCCGATCTGGGTCATCTACCTCCAGAAGCAGCGCGGCCTCTCGCTCACGCAGATCACCCTCCTCGATACGCCGTTCTTCCTCCTCGTCGTCCTCGCCGAAGTCCCGACGGGCGCCATCGCCGATCGCTTCGGCCGCCGCGTCTCGCTGATGCTTGGCAGCTCGCTGTTCGCGATTGCCGTGTTCATCTTCGGTATCGCCGACAACTACGCCGTCATCTTGCTGTCCTACACCGCCTGGGGCCTCGCCCAGACGTTCCAGTCGGGGGCTGACGCGGCCATCCTCTACGACAGTCTGAAGCGCATCGGCCGCGAGGACGATTTCCAGCGCATCAACGGCCGGCTCTGGGCGCTGACGTCTGCCGCGGTGCTCATCGCCATCCTCATCGGCGCCCCCATCGCGCAGGCGACGTCGTATTCGCTCCCGATCATCCTCAGCGCGTTCATCGCCATCGCCGCGCTGCCAGTCGCGTTCAGCATGCACGAGCCGCTGCACGCATCTGAGGGCGCGCACGAGCACTACCTCGAGACGTTGGTCCGTGGCGTACGCGACGCCTGGGAGACGCCGACGCTGCGCTACATCATCCTCTTCTCAGCCGTGATGATGACCGCCACGTTTACGCCGCTCGTCTTCCAACAGCCCTTCCTCGCGAAGCACGGCGTCGGCACGGCGAGCCTCGGCGTCTGGCAGGCGCCCGTGCGCGCCGCCGGCATCGTCGCGGCGCTCATCGCCGGCCGATACGTCGCAAAGCTCGGCCAGCGTGCGGCGTTCTTCTCGCTGCCGCTCGTACTCGGCGCCTGCAACCTCGCACTCTTCGGCATCGACCATGCATGGATCGCCGCCGGCTTCATCGGCATCGGCTTCGCCGCCGGCATCCAGAACCCGGTCCTCGCCACATATGTCAACAAACGCATCCCGAGCGAGCGGCGGGCGACGATGCTTTCCGCGCAGAGCGTCGTCGGCAACTTCATGTTCGCCGGCACGCAACCGCTCGCCGGCGTGATCGCCGATACCCTCGGGTTGCGCGCTGTGTTCCTCGCCTTTGGCGTCTCGACCTTGGTCGCCGGCGTCACGGTCCTGACACTCTGGCAACGCGCCGAGTACGAAGAGGAGCGCCAGCGACGCACGCTTACCGACCACCTCCTCGGACGCGATGCCGAGCGGGAACGCAGCGGCGAGGCGATGCCGGTCTGACCCCGCCGATGGGACAGCACACGGTCACAGTGCTCTGCGGTGGCGTCGGCGGCTCGCGCTTTCTGCGCGCGCTCGTGTCGGTCGTCGCACCTGAGCGCATCACGGCGATCGTCAACACCGGCGATGACGACGAGTTCCATGGACTGTACGTCTCCCCAGATCCCGACATCGTCACCTATGCGCTCGCGGGCGAGGTCGACGACGGGCGCGGCTGGGGCCTCCGCGCCGACACGTTCCGCTGGCTCGATGCGCTACGAAGATTCGGCCGGGAGACGTGGTTCCGGATCGGTGACCGCGACCTGGCGACACATCTGCACCGCACCCGGCTCCTGTCCGAGGGCTGGACGCTCTCGCAGGTGACGGCCGATATCACCCGCGCTTTCCGCGTGCGCGTCCATTTGCTGCCGATGTCCGACGATCCGGTGCGCACCATCGTGACCACGGACGACGGCGACCTGTCGTTCCAGCGCTACCTCGTCCAAGAACACGCTTCGCCGCCGGTGCGTGCGGTGCGCTTCGACGGCGCGGACACCGCCCGCCCCGCACCGGGGGTCCTCGACGCCATCGCCGAAGCGGACGCCGTCCTCATCGCACCGAGCAACCCCATCGCAAGCATCCGGCCGATCCTCGCTGTGCCGGGCATACGCGACGCGCTCGCGCGCGCGCGACGCCCGCGCGTCGCCGTGAGCCCGATCATCGGCGGCCGCTCCCTGCAGCCGCCCGCCGGCGAGATGATGGCAGGCCTCGGGCTCGCGGTCGATGTTACCGGCGTCGCTGCGGCCTATGAAGGCCTGATCGACGCGCTGGTCATCGATGAGGTCGATGCGCCGCTCGCGGAAGGCGTCCGTGCCCGGGGGATCAGGCCGACTGTCGCACAGACGCTGATGTCGGCCGCCGCCGCGTCACGTCGGCTCGCCGAAGCGGTCCTCCGGGCAGCCGCACTCACGTAAGCACGGCTGTTGCGGCCCACGGAGCACGCGCAGCGTCGGTGTGGACGGACGCGGCTATGATGCCGCCGTGACGATACGTCTGCGCCAGTCGCTCGCCGGCTTCGACCTGCCATCGCGTGCGGCCGCCCTCTCCGTCGCCTCGAACGCTCTGCTCATGGCGCTCAAGCTGAGCTTCGGGCTGATCTTCGGCTCCGTGGCGCTGCTCGGCGACGGCATTGACAGCGCCGAGGACGTCCTCGCCTCCGGCCTCGCCTTCTTCACCGTGCGCCTCGCCCTGCAGCCGGCCGACGAGGCGCATCCCTACGGTCACGGCAAAGCCGAGAGCCTCGCCGCGCTCTCGCAGGCCGGCCTCATCGGCGGCGGCGCCGTCTTCATCGCCGTCGCCGCCGTCCTCCGGATGTTCCACGACGACACCGAGATCCACGTCGCGCCGTCGCTCGTCGCGGCCGCAATCACCGCCGCCGTGAACCTCGGCGTCGCGGCCTATGCCTTCCGCGCAGGACGCATCAGCGGGTCCGTCGCGATCCAGTCCGATGCTCGGCACCTGCTCACGAACGTCGTACAGGCGGCTGCCGTGGGTCTCGCGCTCGTGCTGGTCGCCCTCACCGGCAATCACATCTTCGACCCGCTCGTCGCGCTCCTGCTCGCCGCGTACCTCGCTTGGACGTCCATCAGCATCCTCCGCGTCGCCCTGCGCGAGCTGATCGACACGTCGCTGCCGCCGGAGACGGTCGCCGCCATCGAGGCGTGCCTGCAACACGAGGAGCACCGCATGCGCGGCTACCACGCGCTGCGCACGCGCAAATCCGGCCGCGAGGTGCACATCGACGTCCACGTCCTCGTCGACCCGGAGCTCTCCGTGAGCGAGGCGCACCGGCTCGTCGAGCACGTCGATGCCGACCTGCGCTCGACCATCGACGGCGCCGTCGTCAACGTCCACATCGACCCCGATGAGCCGGGCATCATGGAGCGCATGCCGGAGCGGCGGCCGGCCGGTGCCGATTCCGGCATCCACCTCCACCGCCACTAGCGGTTGGCGCGGGCGACGACATCGACGGCGAGCAGGCCGATCAGCCGCACATCGTCGGGGATGGGCGCGCTCCGGGCATCCCCAGGGATCGCGATCGGGCGGTCGGTCTCGAGCGATGCCGCATCGACCCAGACGAAGCCATGGTCGCGCTGCGGTGCGTCGACCGGCACCCCTGCGAGCGGCCGCACCGCATAACAGAGGTCGATGTGCTGGTGCGCGGGCTCATCGGGCGTCGCCGGCACGTCCGCAACGATGATGCGCAGCGGATTCGTTAGCTGCGTCACGTTGCGGAACGCGAGCGGCGGTTCGTGGGCCACCACCTCGCCGCTGATGCCGGTCTCCTCGCGCACCTCGCGCAGCGTCGCCTGCACGGGGTCCTCGTCGGGCTCGATGTGGCCGCCCGGCGGCAGCCAGATGCCAATCTTCGGATGCCAGTGCAGCAGGGTCCGCCGCCCCTCGACGACGAAGCCGGTGACCGTGAAGTGGCGGCGCACGCTACCCGGGCGTCCAGCCGGCGCGCTTCACCAGGAAGTACTCCAGCGAGTCCGCGAGCGCGAGCCACGACGCCTCGATGATGTCCGTGCTCGCGCCGACCGTCGTCCAGAAGTGCTCGCCGTCGGTCGACTCGATCAGCACGCGGACGGCCGCGCTCGTGCCCGCGGCGCTATCGATGATGCGCACCTTGTAGTCGATGAGCTTCACGGCGTAAATGCCCGCGTGCGACTCGACCAGCGCCTTTCGCACGGCCGCGTCGAGCGCGTTGACGGGGCCGTTGCCCTCGGCCGCCGTCTGGAGCAGCTTGCCGTCGACGCGCACCTTCACCATCGCCTCAGCCTGCATCTCGCGGTCATGTTCGGCGCTGGCGGAGGCCCGGCGCTCGACGATCCAGAAGTCGACGAGCTCGAACGGCGGCGTGTAGCCGGGCCGCGACCGGCGAACGAGCATCTCGAACGACGCTTCTGCGCCCTCATAGGCGTAGCCCTTCGCCTCCTGCTCGTTCACCAGCTCCTGCAGCTTGCGCGCTTCGTCGCGCGTCAGGTCGAACTCGAAGCCGCGCTCTTTCAGCTTGTGCTGGATGCCGCTGCTGCCGCCGAGCTCGGACACGAGCAGGCGGCGCGTGTTGCCGACCACCTCAGGCGCGATGTGCTGGTACGCCGCTTCCGTCTTCAGCACGGCCGCGACGTGGAGGCCACCCTTGTGCGCGAACGCGCTCGTGCCGACATACGGCTGATACGGGTTCGGCACCATGTTCACGATCTCGCTCACGTAATGGCTAACGTCCGTGAGGAGCGCGAGCTGCTCGTCGCTGACCACGTCGAGGCCGAGCTTGAGCTTGAGGTTGGCGATGATGCTCGTCATGTTGGCGTTGCCGCAGCGTTCGCCGTAGCCGTTGATGCACCCCTGCACCTGCCGCACGCCCGCCTGCACGGCGGCAAGCGAGTTCGCGACTGCGAGGTCGGCGTCGTTATGCGTGTGGATGCCGAGCGGCACGTCCAGCTCGGACTGGACGCGGCGGATCGCCTCGACCAGCCGCTCCATGGTCATGCCGCCATTCGTGTCACACAGCACCAGGCAGGACGCGCCCGCCGCGGCCGCCGCCCGCAGACACGCGAGCGCGTACCCAGGGTTCGCGTAGAAGCCGTCGAAGAAGTGCTCAGCATCGAAGAACGCCGTGCGGCGTTGCTCGACCAGCAGCCGGATCGAGTCCGCGATCATCGCGAGGTTCTCCTCGAGCGATGTCTCCAGCACCTCGTGCACGTGCAGTTCGTGTGTCTTGCCGACGAGCGTGACGACCGGCGTCCGCGCATCGAGCAGCGCCCGCAGGTTCGCGTCGCTCGCGGCATCGCTGCCCGCCTTGCGGGTCGAGCCGAACGCGGCCAGCCGGGCGTTGCGCAGGTTCAGGGACTGCGCGCGGACGAAGAACTCCGCGTCCTTCGGGTTCGAACCAGGCCAGCCGCCTTCGATGTAGTGGACGCCCATCTCGTCGAGGCGCCGGGCGATCTTGAGCTTGTCCTCGACGGAGAGCGACAACCCCTCCATCTGGGCGCCGTCGCGCAGGGTGGTGTCGTAGAGTTCAACGCGCGTCATGGAATGCTCCTGAGGTCCGCCGGTGTATCGGCGGGGCGGGTCGCCTGCCTATCGGGGAAGCGGAGGGAAGGCGATAGCGCCCCGGGGTGATGGACCCCGGGTTTGGCGCACCTCGAGAGCGTTGCGTCGCGGCATGACGCGCGAACTGTAGCACATCCCGGCGAGCGGAATTCCGGGTGTCCGACGCTTGATTCTGAGTGTCCGACGCTTGAGCGATACTACAGGTGATTGGAGGGTTCCGGTTTTGGCCGAGCGCGAACGAGCAGACGCGCAGCCCAGCGAGCAGTCGTCCAGCGCCGACAACGGCGATCGCCGCGACGGCGCCTCCGAATCGGTCGTCCGGCTGCCCCGCGGGGTCCACAAGCCGCGGCCGATGGAGCGCCCACCCACCCCGCGCCCCGAACCGCGGGAGACCGCCCGCGCGGAGCGGCCGGACGCCGCGAGTCGCGTCCGATTGCCACGACGCACAGAGTTCAGCCCGGAGTCGCAGGCTGAGATCCACACGGGGAGCAAGCCCGGCACCCGATACGCGCGCATGACGCGTTCGCGCGAGCGCCGATTCGAGCGCACCAATGTCGGCGGTGTGCTGCGGGCAACGGCGGCCGCTGACCAACCGCGGACGCCGGCGGGCCGACTCCTGCGCGGCTTCAAGCGGCTCGTCGTCGGCGCCCCGTTGGCGTCCTCCCGCCTCGCGGAGGAGCGGCTCTCGAAGACGAAGGCGCTCGCCATCTTCGCTTCCGACGCCCTGTCGTCGACGGCGTACGCAACGGAAGAAATTCTGCTCGTCCTCATCCTCGCCGGCACCGGCGCGCTGACGTACTCGATCCCCATCAGCATCGCCATCGCCGCCCTACTTGTCGTCGTCGCGACGTCGTACCGCCAGACGATCCGCGCCTACCCGAACGGGGGAGGCGCTTACAAGGTGGCGATGGACAACCTCAGCGAGTCCGCTGGCCTGGTCGCCGGCGCGTCACTGGTTGTCGACTACACGCTGACGGTGGCGGTGAGCACGGCTGCCGGCGTCGCCGCCGTCACGTCCGCGGTGCCCGAGCTTCACGACGAGCGCGTGATTCTGGCCGTGATCTTCGTCACCCTCCTCACGGTCGGTAACCTGCGCGGCTTGCGAGAGTCCGGCACGATGTTCGCCATCCCGACGTACTTCTTCTTGGCAACGTTCGCGATCATGATTATCACCGGGCTCGTGCGCCTCGCATTCGGCGGTATCGACAGCGTGCCGCACGAGGACAGCCTGCCGGCCGGCACGCAAGCCGTCGGGCTGTTCCTCATCTTGCGCGCGTTCTCGTCCGGCGCCACCGCCCTCACCGGCATCGAGGCCATCTCCAACGGCGTGCCGGCATTCAAAGAGCCAGCGCCGAAGAACGCCGCCACGACCCTTTCGTGGATGGCGGCAATTCTGACAACGATCTTCGTCAGCATCACCGTGCTCGCGCACCAGATCGACGTCCAGCCATCAGCGACGAAGACCGTCGTCGCACAGATCGCCGATGCCGTATTCAATGGCGGCCCGATGTTCTACATCGTCCAGGTCGCGACCGCGTTGATCCTGGTTCTCGCTGCGAACACCAGCTTCGCAGGCCTGCCCGCCCTCGCGTCGGTGATGGCGCGCGACCGCTACCTGCCCCGCATGTTCGCCTTCCGCGGCGACCGCCTCGGCTACTCGAACGGCATCATGGTGCTCGCGGCGGCGTCGGCGTTCCTGCTCGTCGTCTATGGCGCCGAGACCCACAAGCTGATCCCGCTGTATGCCGTCGGCGTCTTCGTCGGGTTCACGCTCTCGCAGGCAGGCATGGTCGTCCACTGGCGGCACGACCGCGAACCCGGCTGGCGCCGCGCCATGGCGATCAACGCCATCGGCGCCACGGCGACGGCTGTCGTCGCCATCATCATTGCGGCGACGAAATTCACGCACGGCGCCTGGCTGACGATTCTCGCCATCGCGGCCCTTGCCCTCCTGTTTCGCGCCATGGGCGCGCATTACCGTCGCGTGCAACGTGAGCTTGCGCTCGATGACAACGCGCCGTTGCTTGACGTAGCATCGGGCCGCTTCAACCAGCCCGTCATTCTCGCCGTCGACGAGCTCAACCGGGCGACGGCGCGCGCCGTCGCCTACGCACGCTCGATCTCGCGGAACGTCACAGCGCTGCACGTGACGGATGACGTCAGCGATAGCGGAGCGCTGCGCAAGGAGTGGGAGCGTCGCGTGCTCGACGTCCCCCTCGTGATCGTCGAGTCTGAGTATCGATCGCTCGTTGGGCCCGTCGTCTCCTACGTCGATGCACTCGACCGCGCGGATCCGCAAGAGACGGTTACGGTCGTATTGCCCGAGTACCGCGCCCGCTGGCCATGGCAACGGATCCTGCACAACCAGTCATCGCAACGTTTGAAGACGGCGCTACTCGAACGGCGCAACACCGTCGTCGTCGATGTGCCGTACCACCTCAAGTGACCAGCGGATCGTGAGAACGCCCCCATCCGCACGTCCGGCGTCGACACCTGCGCCACCGCCGTCTAGCATGCCGCCATGAGGCCGCACCGTCGCGCCCTCCGTCGTGCCCATCGCTCCGGACGACGGGGCGGCGTCGGCAGCGTTACCCATGAGTGAGCTCCAGCGGGCGCCCCGCCCGGACGAGCCGACGAGCGTCCGCGTGCCACGGCGCGGCGCCGCCGCGGCTGTCGAAGGCGCCGAGATCGTCCGCGGCGGCAAGCCCGGCAGCCGCTTCGCCCGGCGCGTCCGCGAGCGCGAGCGCCACTTCCAACCCGGTGAGGACGAGGCGACGATCCGCGTCACCGAACGCGCCACGGCGCCCCGCACGCCCGCACAGCGCCTCTGGCGGCGCGTCAAGCGCATCACGATCGGCTCGCCCATCGCGTCTGAGCAGGCAGAGGAGCAACGGCTCTCAAAACTCAAGGCGCTCGCCGTTTTCTCGTCCGACGCGCTCTCCTCGAGCGCGTACGCAACCGACGAGATCCTGCTTGTGCTCGTCGCGGCCGGCTACGGCGCCCTCAGACATTCGCTCGAGATCGCCATCGCCATCGGCGTCCTGCTCGCGATCGTCACGTTCTCCTACCGCCAGACGATCAAGGCGTATCCGAGCGGCGGCGGCGCCTACATCGTCGCCCGCGAAAACCTCGGCGATGCCGCCGGACTCACCGCCGCCGCCGCGCTCTCCGTCGACTACGTCCTGACCGTCTCCGTCTCCATCGCCGCCGGCGTCTTCGCTATCACCTCGGCATTCCCGGAGCTGCGCCACCTCAATATCGAGCTCTCCGTCGGCGTCGTCGCGCTCATCACCCTGCTCAATCTTCGCGGCATCCGCGAGTCGGGCACCATCTTCGCCGTGCCCACGTACCTGTTCATCCTCGCCTTCGCCGGTTTGCTCATCGGTGGCTTCGTCAAGCTGATCATCGACCCAAGCGCCAAGGCAGACCCAAACCCGGAGGGGCTGCACGAGGCCGGCGCGCACGCGCTCACCTGGTTCATCGTCCTCCGCGCGTTCGCGTCGGGCTGCGCGGCGCTCACCGGCGTCGAGGCCATCTCGAACGGCATCCCCGCATTCAAGAAGCCGGAGAGCCGAAACGGCGCGACCACACTCATGTGGATGGCGGTCATCCTCGGCACGTTCTTCATCGGAATGACAATCCTCGCCCACCAGTTTGGCGTCCGGCACTCCGACGCCGTCTCCGCGCCGGCGCAAATCGCCGAGGTCGTCTTCGGCCGGTCGCCGATCTTCTACGCCATCCAGGGCGCGACAGCGCTCATCCTCCTCCTGGCCGCAAACACGAGCTACGCAGACTTCCCGCGCCTCGGTTCGATCCTCGCCCGCGACCGCTTCCTGCCGCACCAGTTCACCTTCCGCGGCGACCGCCTCGCGTTCTCGAACGGGATTCTCGTGCTCGGCATCGCGGCGTCGCTGCTACTCGCCGCATTTGAGGCCGATGTCGACAAGCTGATCCCGCTCTACGCCTTCGGCGTCTTCGTCTCCTTCACGCTGAGTCAGACCGGCATGGTCGTCCACTGGTGGCGCCTGCGCGAACCCGGCTGGAAGCGCAGCATCGTCGTCAACCTGGTCGGCGCCATCGCCACCGCGGTCGTCGCACTCATCGTTGGCGCGACCAAGTTCAGCGAGGGCGCCTGGCTGAGCATGCTCGCCATGGCCGTGCTCGCGCTGCTCTTCTACACCATCCACCGGCACTACGAAGGCGTCGAGCGCCGCCTGGCGGTGCGTCTCACCCTGCCGGCGCCCGAAGCGCGCGCCCGCGAACGTCAACCGGTCATTGTCCCGATCGACGAGCTCAACGCCGCCACCCTGCGCACTGTCGCCTACGCGCGCACGATCTCGCCGAACGTCACCGCCCTCCACGTCACCGACGATATCGAGCGCGCCCACGCGCTGCGCGAGGCATGGGAACGGACGGTGCTCGATGTCCCGCTCGTCATCATCGACTCGCCATACCGGTCGTTCGTCGCCCCCGTCCTGTCGTACATCGACCGCCTCGACAAGCGCGAGCCTGGGGAATTCGTGACGGTGGTGCTGCCCGAGTTCCGGACGGCCTGGCCATGGCAGCGCTTCCTCCACAACCAG
>Ga0073934_10004525_pt1 | contig 22977 bp, 17 predicted proteins | sample LarsenN4metaG_FD_76834 | JGI IMG/M metagenome (GOLD analysis project Ga0073934, IMG submission 76834) | Hot spring sediment bacterial and archeal communities from British Columbia, Canada, to study Microbial Dark Matter (Phase II) - Larsen... ...
AGGTGCGCCTTGATCCAGTGCGTCGCCCGGATGAAATCGACCGCGTAGTTGTTGTGCTCCTCGATGCCCGTCGCCACCGTCAGCACGTTCGGGTCGAAGATGATGTCTTCCGGCGGAAACCCGGCCTGCTCGACGAGCAGCCGGTAGCTGCGCGCGCACACCTCGATCTTCCGCTCGAAACTGTCGGCCTGGCCGCGCTCGTCGAACGCCATCACCACGACCGCCGCCCCGTAGCGCCGCACCCGCCGTGCCTGATCCAAGAACTTCTCCTCCCCCTCCTTGAGCGAAATCGAGTTCACGATCCCCTTGCCCTGGATGCAGCGCAGCCCGGCTTCGAGCACCTCCCACTTGGAGGAATCGATCATCACCGGCACCCGCGCGATGTCGGGCTCGCCGGCCGCCAGATTGAGAAAGCGGGTCATCGCCGCCGCCCCGTCGAGCATCCCCTCGTCCATGTTGACGTCGATCACCTGCGCCCCGTTCTCGACCTGCTGCCGCGCCACGGAAAGCGCCCCTTCGAAGTCGCCCGAAAGGATCAGCTTCGCGAACTTCGGGGACCCGGTGACGTTGGTCCGCTCGCCGACGTTCACAAAATTGGTCTGCGGCGTGAGGTTGAACGCCTCCAGTCCGCTGAGCCGCAACGCAGGCTCCACCACGGGGAGCCTGCGAGGCGCAAGGCCGCGCACGGCTTCCGCGATCGCGCGGATATGCGCGGGCGTCGTGCCGCAGCATCCGCCCACGATGTTCAGCCACCCGGAAGCGGCCCACTCGGCGATCTGCGGCGCGAGCGATTCCGGGGTTTCCGGAAACCCGGTCGGGGAGAGCGGATCGGGCAGGCCGGCGTTCGGATATGCGCTCACGAACACGGGCGCGATCTGCGCGATCTCCTCGATGTACGGACGCATCTCCTTCGGGCCCAGCGCGCAGTTGAGCCCCACCGAGAGCGGCCGCGCGTGCGCGATCGAGTTCCAGAACGCCCCGACCGTCTGGCCGGTCAGAGTCCGGCCGCTCAGATCGGTGATCGTCCCGGAGATCAGGACCGGAACCCGTCGGCCGGTCGTTTCGAACACCTCCTCGATCGCGAATACCGCCGCCTTGGCGTTGAGCGTGTCGAAAATGGTCTCCACGAGCAGCAGATCGACGCCGCCCTCCAAGAGCGCCCGCACCTGCTCCGCGTACGCGGCCCGCACCTGGTCGAACGTGACCTCGCGGGCTTCGGGGCGGTTCACGTCGCGCGACAGCGTCAGCGTCTTCGACATCGGCCCGATCGCGCCGGCAACGAAACGCGGGTTCCCGTCCCGCGCGGCCACCGCATCGGCGGCCTCCCGCGCCAGCCGGGCCGCGGCGAGGTTGAGTTCGGTCACGATCGCTTCCAGCCCGTAGTCGGCCTGGCTGATCGACTGGGAGTTGAAGGTGTTGGTTTCGATGATGTCGGCCCCGGCTTCGAGATAGGCGGTGTGGATCCCGCGGATCACCTCGGGCCGGGTCAGGCAGAGGAGATCGTTGTTTCCTTTGAGGTCGGAGGGATGCCCCGCGAACCGCTCGCCGCGATACGCGGCCTCGTCCAGCCGGTGCTGCTGGACCATGGTCCCCATGGCCCCGTCGAGCAGGACAATGCGCTGTCGGAGAATAGATTCGAGCGGGTGCATGGGATTACGGAGTGCCCTTACTAGAAAGCTGGGAGCGCGTCGGATCAAGGATAAATTGTCATATCATGATGGGTTGATACATTGCTGTGGCCGCCGCTTCCGACCCAACGCCCCGGAGGCGACCCGCAGCGAACGCCGTCATCCTGCGATCTGCCTGACGGCTGGCGCATTCCGGGGACGCCGGGTGAGCCCATCTTCCAAAGCGGCGCTCCAAAGGAATGCCCCCACGCCGATCCTCTCCCGCCATCCCACTCGGCGGCGTTCTTTGGACTGCGGAGCGAGCCCCCGGCGTAGCTCCGCTTTGGATGGAGCAGATGGCCGGATAGGAGACAAAGGCGACTGCGACCCGACATTCAGACCGGTTGCGGATCGGTGCGGGAGACGCGGGCTGCGTCCGATTTCCCGCGTTGCCCTGGATCGGGTCGGACAGTACAGGTAGCCGCGTGCTGTGCCGACGCATCATCCCCTGTTTGGACGTGACCAATGGACGGGTCGTGAAAGGAACCAAGTTCCTGCAGCTTCGCGATGCCGGCGACCCCGTGGAGTGCGCGATCGAGTACAACCGTCAGGGGGCCGACGAGCTGGTCTTTCTGGACATCACGGCTTCCTCGGACAACCGCCGCACGATGATCGAGGTGGTGGAGCGGACGGCATCGCACTGCTTCATGCCCCTGACCGTGGGCGGCGGGATCCGGTCGGTGGACGATGTGCGCGCGATGCTGCTCGCAGGAGCCGACAAGGTGAGCATGAACACCTCCGCGATCCAGGATCCCGATCTGATCTCGCGTGCCGCCGCCGCATTCGGTTCGCAGTGTGTGGTGGTGGCAATCGATGCGAAGCGCAACCCTGAGGGCGGATGGACGGTCTACACGCATGGCGGACGCAAGCCGACACCGCTCGACGCGGTCGGGTGGGCTGCCGAGGCCGAGCGCTTGGGGGCAGGGGAGATCCTTCTGACGAGCATGGATGCCGACGGCACCAAGGCGGGGTATGATCTGGCGCTGAACCGTGCCGTCGCCGAGGCTGTTGGGATTCCGGTCATCGCCAGCGGCGGCGCGGGCGGCATCGAGCACATGGCGGACGTGTTGGGAGAGGACGGCAAAGCGGATGCGGTGCTCGCGGCGAGCATCTTCCACTTCGGAGAGTTCACGGTGGGCGAGGTGAAGCGGCAACTGGCCGCACGCGGGATCCCGGTGCGTCCCGCGGGCGCGTAACCCGGCCCGTCACCGGTAGGGCGCGACCGCCGGGCGCGCCGTCGCGCGGGAGGTGCGCGAATCCACCCCGCCAAGCAACGCCCTTCCCGTATTCCCCGACTGCCGGCTTTCCCGCTCGGCCCTCCGTGCCGGCCGTGCTCGGCGAGCCCGGCCTACCGAGATCCGCCGAGGCTTTGCGCCGATCGCCCCGAAACGCTGGACGAACGCCCAATCGCCAATTTGCGCCCCCGGGGCGCCGCGCGTTCAGCTGCCCGGCGCGACCGGCCGGGCATCCGGGCTTGCCTTCGGCGCCCGCTCTCCTCCGGCCCGCTCCTTCACGACCCAGCCGACATCGGTGAAGGCCTCCATGTAAAGATCGTTGGCCGTATCGCCGAAGATGCGCAGCGAAGATTGGATCCAGCTATGCGCCTCGGCGGTGTTCCCCGCCCGGAACTCCCACGCCGCTTTGGCGAAGTAGTATGCCGGGGTGTCACTCGGGAACGGGATCTGATCCATCCACTCGGTGGCCTTCTCCGTGTTTCCCTCCATGAGGTACGCCATGAAGATCTTGAACTGGAGCAGCTCCTTGCGGGCTCCCTTCTCGTTCTTGATCATCTCCAGGAAATGGTTCCGGGCGTCGGCGTATTTCTGCTGGAGGAACAGCACCTCGCCGAGGTTGAACCGGGGAGCGAAATACTCCGGAGCGACTTCCAGTGCTTTGCGGAAATAGCCTGCGGCCTGTTCGAAGTTCCGCTGGCTGGTCGCGACCGCACCGCGAAGATTGAGAGCGACGGCCGTATCGGCCTGGATCTTGTCGAGTTGATCGATCCGGCGGAGCACCTTGTCGTAATTTTCCAGCCGGAATTCCTCGGCGGCCATCCGTAGCACCCGGAGGTACTCGGGCGGAAGTTCCTGGTTGGATTCCTGGGCGTGGAGGAGGCCGAGCCAGGGAAGCACCGCGAGAAGGAGCAGAGCGAACCGTTTGCGCATGACTGCCCGTCATCATGGCAGGGCGCGCGGCTTCCCGCAATCTCTTCAAACCGCGGGTCCCGCCCGGCATCGCGAAAGGCGGTGAGGTCCGGGGCAACTCCGTCCCCGCGTTTCCTCCTTCCGCGAACCGCGCGCCCCGTCCAGACTCCCCCGCGTGCCCGATCCCCAAAAGCTGTATCTCCTCGATGCGATGGCGCTGTTGTACCGCGCCCACTTCGCCCTGATCCGCAATCCGATCCGCAACTCGAAGGGGGTGAACACTTCGGCGCTGTTCGGATTCGCTTCGCTCCTGGTCGACCTGATCTCGAAGCGCGCCCCGACGCATCTCGCCGTCGCCTTCGACACCGCGGCCCCCACCGCCCGGCACACCGAGTTCCCCGCCTACAAAGCGCAGCGCGAAGAGATGCCCGAGGACATCGGGATCGCGATCCCGCTTGCCCACCGCTTCCTCGAAGCCATGCGGATCCCGATCCTCGCGCTCGACGGGTACGAGGCCGACGACCTCATCGGCACCCTCGCCCGGCGCGCCGAACGCGACGGGATCGACACCTGGATGGTCACGCCCGACAAAGACTTCGGCCAGCTCGTCTCGGACCGCATCCGGATCCTCAAGCCTGGGCGACAAGGCGGGGAGTGGGAAGAGCTTGGTCCGGCCGAAGTCGCCGCCCGCTGGGGCATCGAACGCCCCGAGCAGGTGATCGATCTGTTGGCTCTCATGGGGGACGCGTCCGACAACATCCCGGGCGTCCCGGGCATTGGGGAGAAAACCGCCGCGAAGCTGATCACTCAATTCGGTTCGGTCGAGGGGCTGCTCGCCGGCCTCGACGCGCTTCCCGAAAAACAGCGCGACAAAATCGCGCCGCTGGCCGATCAGGTGCGCCTTGCCCGGCGGCTTGCCACCATCCTCACCGACGCGCCGATCGACCCGCAACCCGCGGACCTGCAGCTCCAAAAGTTCGATGAGGCGGCGCTCGGGGCGCTGTTCGTCGAGATGGAGTTCAACGCGCTCGGCAAGAAACTCCTGGGCGACGGGTTCCAGGCCGGACGCGGCTTCGAGGGACCCACATCCGCCGGGGCGGCCGGTGCCGACGACGACCTTTTCGCCGCAGCGGGCGCGCACCTCAGAACGCTCGCCGATGTCCCACACCAATACCGCGCGGTCACCGATGCCGGGGGCCGGGCGGAACTGATCGCCGCACTCCGGGATGCGGGCGGTTTCTGCTTCGATCTGGAAACCGACTCGCTCGACGCCCGCACCGCGGGGATCGTCGGACTCGCGTTCTCGATCCGCGCGGGCACCGGGGCCTTCGTTCCGCTGCCCGCCGACCGCGAAGCGGCGCGCGCGGTGCTCGAGGAGTTCCGGCCGATCTTCGAAGACCCATCGCTGGAGAAGACCGGGCACAACCTCAAGTTCGACATGGGCATCCTGCGTTGGCAGGGCATCAAGGTCCGAGGCCCGCTCTTCGACACCATGCTGGCGCATGCGCTGATCGATCCCGACTCCCGCCACGGTATGGATTTTCTCAGCGAGCGGTTCCTCGGTTACACCCCGGTCCCGATCTCGCGATTGATCGGGGAGAAGGGGGATCCGGCGAAGATGCGCGAGGTGCCGCTCGCCGATCTGGTCGATTACGCGGCGGAGGATGCGGATGTGACGCTGCAACTCCGCGCCCGGCTCGAGCCGATGCTCGCGGAACGCGGCGTCGAGCGGGTGTTCCGCGACGTGGAAGCCCCGCTGCTACCCGCCCTTGTGGAGATGGAATATCTCGGCATCGCGGTCGACACCGCAGCGCTGGGCGAGATCTCGAAACAGCTCGGCGCGGAGATCGCGCGGCTCGAGGCGACGATCCTCCAGCTCGCGGGCACGTCGTTCAACGTCAACTCCCCCAAACAGCTCGGCCAGATCCTGTTCGACATCCTGAAACTCGAGGAGAAACCGAAGCGCACCAAGACCGGCCAGTACGTCACGAACGAGCAGGTGCTCGAATCGCTCGCGCACAAGCACCCGATCGTGCAGGCGATCCTGGACCAGCGCGAAGCCAGCAAACTCAAGGGAACCTACGTGGATGCCCTTCCGGAAGCCGTTTTCGCCGGGACCGGCCGCGTCCACACCACCTTCTCCCAGCTCGTCACCGCCACCGGTCGCCTGGCGTCGCAGGATCCGAACCTGCAGAACATCCCGATCCGCACCGAACAGGGGCGGATGATCCGGAGGGCGTTCGTGCCCGGCGGGCCCCAGTTCCTGCTCCTCTCCGCGGACTATTCCCAGATCGAGCTCCGGATCATGGCGCACCTGAGCGCGGACCCGGCGTTGAAAGCGGCGTTCGTGAACGGAGAGGACATCCATACCGCCACTGCCGCGAAGGTGTACGGGGTCGCGGCGCCGGACGTGACCCGCGAGATGCGCGGCACCGCGAAGATGGTCAACTTCGGGATCATCTACGGCATCTCCGCTTTCGGGCTCTCGCAGCGGCTCGGGATACCGCGCGGGGAGGCGGCCGCGATCATCGACGCCTATTTCGCACAGTATCCCGGCGTGAAAGAATACATGGACCGGACTGTCGCCGAGGCGCGCGACCGGGGCTATGTCGAGACCCTGACCGGACGCCGCCGGCATCTGCCCGACCTGCGCTCCTCGAATGGGACAATCCGGGCCGGGGCGGAACGCAACGCCATCAACACCCCGATCCAGGGGACCGCGGCCGACATGATCAAGATCGCCATGAGCCGCATCTTCCGCGCGCTGGAGGAACGCGCGGCGAAGAGCCGGATGCTGCTGCAGGTCCACGACGAGCTCGTGTTCGAACTCGATCGCGATGAGGAGCCCGAGCTCGTCCCGCTGGTCGTGCGCCTCATGCGCGACGCGCTCCCCCTGGACGTCCCGGTCGAAGTCGAAACGGGCACCGGCACCAACTGGCTCGAGGCGCACTGAGCACCGATCCCGCGGCATCCCTTCCGCCCCCGCTTCCCCGTCTGGCTACCCCCCGGCACCGTCGGCGGGTCGCCCCCGCGCCTCACCCGGCGCGGTCAGTGCCGAGAGCACGCGCTCGAACGCGGGCTTGGGACGCCCGGCGCGATCAAACAGCAGCGGGTGGTTGGTGCGCCCGCGCACCGGCCAGTTGTTGAGCCACGAATCGGCGTCGGTCAGGCCCCAAAAGGTGATGCGGCGGACTTTGTCGCGGTGGCGGACGAGCAGGGCGAAAATTTCTCCATAAGCGCGGGCCTGCGCTTCCAGGACTTCCGGCGGGCATCCGGCCGCGAACGGGTCGAGGTCGGACCGGTCGGCAATCGATGCGGCGAGATCGGCACCGGTGTAGCGGCCCGGGAGCACGTTCATGTCGAGCTCGGTGAACATCACCGGGTAACCGGCCTTGTGGAAATCGAGGATGGTCTCCTCGATCTGGGCGATCGACGGCCAAAGACGCGTGGCGCGGAGATCTTCCGCGGGAGGCCGCTCCCACTGCAGCGTGTAGTGGGCTTGGAGACCGACCGCGTCGACCCGGACCCCGGCCGCCTCGAGCTCGCGGAGCAGGCGGAGCGCCGCTTCCCGTTTCGAGGGGATCTCAAGGTTGTAATCGTTGTAGAAGAGTTTCGCCGCCGGGTCGGCCGCGCGGGCGAACCGGTACGCGGCGGCGATGTAATCCGGCCCGATCGCCCGGAGCCACGGCGTGTCGCGCAGGTACCCGCCCGCCTCATCGCTGAGGGCTTCGTTCACGACATCCCATCCCGCGATCCTCCCCCGATACCGCCCGACGACCGCCGTGATGTGCGCCTCCATCCGGGCCAGGGCCTGCTCGCGCGTCAGCGGTGCCCCCGCCGTCCCGTGCGCCATCCAGTCGGGCATCTGCGAATGCCAGACGAGCGTGTGCCCCACCACCGTCAGCCCGTGCGCCTCCGCGAATCCGACCAACCGATCCCCGCGCTCGAACTGGAACTTCCCTTCCTCGGGCTGCGTGGCGTCCGGTTTGAGGGCGTTTTCCGCGCTCAGGCTCCCGAAATGGCGGAGCAGCAGCTCCCGGCGCAAAGGATCCTCGAACGCCCGTGGCTCGACCGCAGCACCGATCTCGAACCGCCCGGCCGCGGCCGCGCGCAGCGTCGGTTCGACCCCCTCAACCCAACCCCCCATCCCCACAAACAACCCGAGCGCCAGGAGCGCCAGGAGCCTTTGCTTTTGGGGAGGGGACATGCGCTTCGGAATGGTAGCGCGCCCGCGGCTCCTCTGGCCATCCCATTCCACGCGCGGGGCGGGGGGCGGATTCAGATGCGCTCCACCTCCCGGCGTTCAACGAAGATCGGGAGACCTTCGCGGCTGAACTGCTCCATGAACGGCTCGGGGTCCACCGCCTCGGGCATCATCACGCCGCGTTCGGAGAGCTTGCCGGTCGCCAGCAACTTCGCCGCGAGCGCGGGCGGGATGCCGGTCTGCACCAGCGTCAGGGAATAACCGTAGCGCTCGTAGGCGTCGCGGTGGCTGTCCATCGAGTAGATGAAATACTCCACCCGCTTGCGGTCCTTGGTCCCGCGCACCTCCGTGCCCACGCACGAATAGCCGTCCACCGTCGCGCCCAGCTGCGCCGGTTTCGGCAGATTCGCGGCGGCGACCCGCACCGGGGCCACCTCGCAGCCGTCCACGCGCACCTTCTTCCAGGTATCGAGGTTCAGCACCTGGAGCGATTTGCAGATGTTCACCACTTTGTCGGAAAGGCTGTACTTGAAGACGGAATACCGGACCCCTTTCTCCACGAACGGCGGGTAGATGCCGAGGCTCACTCCTTCTTCGTGCGCGACGGCGTAGGTTTTTTGGAGTCCGATCGGATCGGGAAACCGGACCCATTCCACCTCGGTTTCCAGCGGGCGCCCGCTCCGGACCTGTCCGTCCCGCACGTAGTACGGCACCGCCCCCACCTCCTCGAAAAACGTCTCGGGAGAGAAAAGCACGGCGAACCGGTACCCGCGCACTTCGGCGTTGTCGGCGTCGAGCACGCGGATGCTGGTGGCCGTATCGAGCCGGTCCATCGCCCAGCGGGCGAAAATATTCACCGCTCCCGGGTCCATCCCCATGCAGAGCAGGCCGAGCAGGCCGCGGTCCGCGTAGCGCTGGTGGTACTTCTCGATCTCGGTATCGAACGAGTTCTTACCGGGGCGCTTCACTCCGGGCGGCGAATAGATATCGGCCGCCATATCGATGTAGTGCGAGCCCGCCGTGCAGCAGGCTTCCAGCACCGAATCGTTCGCATGGCAGTGGCAGGCGTTGCAGGTCACCGCGACCTTGAACTCGCGCATCAGTTCGACGAGCGCCGGCGTGTCGAGCGCGTTGACCTGGCGCACCACGAACCGGCTGCGCTTGGTCTCCGACACCAGCCGCTCCGCAAACGTGGTGTCCACATCCGCCAGCACGATCCGGTCGAAACAATCGTATTCATGCAGCTTCCGGCCGATGACCGAGCCGACTCCACCGATTCCAATCACCATGGCGGTCGCCATACATTGCTCCTCTCCATCGTCGGACCCGCCGCTCTCCGGTGGCTCCGCTCCGGGTTAAAGGTTCAACCCACCCTAGCCCCGAAGCCGATGGCGGGCAATTTTTCCCGCGCAACCAACTGTCCATGAATTGGTTATCATTTGAGCGCGCGGACGGGGACTCGGATATCTTCGAGGCCATCCGAGATCGGGTCCATCCCGACGCATCGCAACCGACGCCTTCCCGCCACCACGGAAACCCCCCACGGTTCCACACTCGGCGGGTTGCGCTGGCGCAAGAGCGTCCCTAGAGTTCTGAAATGAAGCGTCGCCGCGTCAAGATCCGCAACAAGCTCGGGCTGCATGCCCGACCGGCTGCGGAGTTTGTGCGGGCGGCGCGCGCCTACGAGAGCCGGATCCTCATCCTGCGGGGCGGTCAGGAATTCTCCGCGACGAGCATCCTCGACGTCCTGACCGCGTGCGTGAACTGCGGGGCGGTTCTGACCCTTGCCGCCGACGGCCCGGATGCGGACGAGGCTTTGGAAGGGCTGGTGGGGCTGCTCCAGACGATTTCCGATCGGGAAGAGGAGTGAGCTTGTTTCGCCGGAGGATTGCCTCTGGGGCAGGGCTCCCGTAGAGGATTTCGCGTGCACTCCGCAACCTCCCACGCTCCCGGACGGGTCGAACTCCTCGGAAACCACACCGATTACAACGAGGGATTCGTCCTCTCCGCCGCCATCAACCACGGCGTCACCGCCACGGGCTCGGCCCGCGAGGATGGCGTCATCCGGCTCGCTTCCGAAGGGGATCTGCCGCCGGTCGAGGTGCCGCCGGGTCCTCTGGAACCGCTTGCCGGACGCGGTGCGTGGGCGAACTATCCGCTCGGGGTGGTCCGCGTGCTCCGCGACAGCGGACTTCCCATCGGTGGGTTCGAGGCGCGGTTCGCGAGCGATCTGCCGATCGGGGCCGGACTCTCGAGTTCGGCCGCGCTCGAGGTCTCCACGGCGATGCTTCTCGCAAAGCTCTTCCCGTTCGAGCGCTCCCGGATCGACCTCGCCAAGCTCTGCCGCCAGGCCGAGAACACCTTCGTCGGGGTGAACTGCGGCCTGCTCGACCAGGTCTCCTCACTGTTCGGCAAGGCGGGGCACGCGGTGTTTCTCGATTGCCGGACCGAGGCCGTGGAATCGGTCCCGTTTCCCGACGGGCTCGCTTTCCTGATCACCCATTCCGGCGTGAAACACGCGTTGGTCGGCGGCGAATACAACGAGCGCCGCGCCCAATGTTTTGAAGCCGCTCGCATCCTCGGGGTGCCGATGCTGCGCGATGCCTCCGCCGACGCCCTCGAATCGGCCAAGGACCGGATGCCCGACGCGACCTTCCGCCGCGCGCTCCACATCGTCGGCGAGAATCTCCGTGTCCTCGAAGGGGTCGAACTGCTGCGGCACGGCGATGCCGAGGGGTTCGGGTTGCTGATGTCCGCATCCCACGAGAGCTCGCGCATCAATTTCGAGAACAGCACCCCGGCCCTCGACGCGCTGGTCCACATCGCCTGCGCTTTGCCCGGCGTGCTCGGCTCCCGGCTCACCGGGGGCGGATTCGGCGGCGCGACGGTAAGCCTCGTCCGTCGCGCCGACGCCCCGGCCATCGCCGAAGCATTGCTCACCGCGTACCGGGAGCAGACCGGGAACGAGGGGCGCTGCTGGATCTGCGAGCCGGCGGACGGCGCGCGCTGACCGCCGCCCGCGATGCGGGCTGGCAATCTCCGCTTCCCTCTGCACTATTCCCTTTGTGCGCATCGCCGAGGATACCCTGCAACGCCTCCTCGATTCCTATCGCGAGAACGGCGGGATCAACAACATCGACGGCTCGAACCTCCCCTCCAAACGGGCGGTGGCCTCGATCTGCGAGGATCTGTTGCAGATCCTGTTTCCGGGGTTCCACGATCAGGAACCGATCCACTCGACCGAACTCGCGCGGGCGACGAGTTTCCGGCTCGACTCGATCGCCGAACGCCTCGGGTTCGAGATCTGCAAGAGCCTGCGGATCGGCGAACCCGATTGCCCGCAGTCCCGCGCGGAAAGCATCGTCACCGATTTCCTCGCCGCGCTGCCCGAAGTCCGGCGCCTGCTCGAGACCGATGTCGAAGCCGCATACGCGGGCGACCCGGCCGCCTCGTCCACAGGCGAAGTGATCCTCTCCTATCCCTTCCTCGAAGCCATCGCGATCCAGCGCAGCGCCCACCTCCTGTATGCCCGCGAGGTGCCGATCGTCCCGCGCATCATGACCGAATGGGCGCACGGCCGCACCGGCATCGACATCCATCCCGGCGCGCGCATCGGCTCCCATTTCTTCATCGACCACGGCACCGGGGTCGTGATCGGTGAGACCGCGGAGCTGGGCAATCACGTGAAGCTGTATCAGGGCGTCTCCCTGATCGCCCGTTCGCTCGCGGCCGGGCAGGCGCTGCGCGGCAAGAAACGCCACCCCACCATCGGCGATCAGGTCACCATCTACGCCGGCACCACCATCATGGGGGGCGACACCACCATCGGCGCCGGCACCACCATCGGCGCCAACGTTTTTGTGACCCACTCGATCCCCGAACGCTCCCTCGTCTTCCACGAGGAAGCACGGCTCACGATCGTCCCGAAAAAGCAGCGCACCGATGGCGGACCAATCGGCGTGTAACTCCCAGCTCTGCCTGCCGTTCGCAAGGCCCGGCATCACCTCCGACCGCCGCGAGCCGGGCCCGGACATCTCGGCCTCTCTTCCGCCCGATCCGCATCCGGAACGGCCCGTCGGTCCCGCACCCGACCCGCTCCCCGATCTGATCCGCGAAGCCGCTCTCCGGTTGAGCGCCCTCGGGCTCCGCGACCGGATCGAGTTCCGCGCTGCCTGGAACTCCCGGATGCGATCCACCGCCGGACGCGCGTTCCATGCACCGCTCCCGCGGATCGAACTGAACCCTAGGCTGCGGGCCATCGCGCCGGACGAAGTCGCACGCACCTTCTGGCACGAGCTGGCCCATCTGGTCGCCCACGCGCGTGCCGGACGCCACCGGATCGAACCGCACGGCCCCGAATGGCGCCGCGCCTGCGCCGATCTCGGCATCCCGGGCGAACGCGCCACCCACCGGCTCCCGCTGCCCCGCGCCACGTTCGAGCGACCGCACCAATACCGCTGCCCGAGTTGCGGCGAACTCCTGCGGCGCGTCCGTCCGATCCGGCGCCCCGTGGCCTGCCTGGCCTGTTGCCGGAAGCATAACGGCGGTAAGTACGACGAGCGGTTCCGATTCCAGCGCGTCCCGCGCTGATCCGCTCCCCCTTCAACCGCCTGCTTCCCAGCGGAGCTCGTGCGCCAGATCCTCGGGACCGCGCACCGGTCTCGGTTCCCACCATGCCGGGAACAAGCGCCGCAAGGCCGGCTTCGAAAAGCGCTCGTCGATCAACAGCGCACAGCCGCGATCCTCCGGACCCCGGATCAACCGCCCCACCGCCTGGATCACCCGGATCATTCCCGGAATCTGATAGGCCCGCTCGAAACCGAACTTCTCCCGGAGCAGTTCCCGCTCGATCCCGATCTGCGGGAGTCCCGGCCCAACGACGACCACGCCCGCGAGGGCTCCCGCCGCAAGATCGATCGCCTCTCCAAACACTCCGCCGAGAATCGCGAACACCACCCGCACCCGCCCGGTGCCCGTCTCGCCCAGATCCGCCAGGAACCGGTCGCGCGCGTCCGGATCCATCCGGGCCTCCTGCGCGAGCGTCTCCACTTCGGGATGTCGCTCCGCGAACCGATCCGCCAAGGCCCGCAGATAGGCATGCGAGGGGAGATACACCAGGTGGTTGCCGGGTCGGTCCCGGACGAAACACCCGACCAGATCCGCCACGGCGTCGAGCGATGCAGCGCGCGCGCGTAGCGCGGTCCCGATCCGATCCGCCACCAGCAAGCGCAGATGCTCGGGCGGGAACGGCGAGTCGAGACGGAGCTCGCGGGCGGGGCTTCCGAACTCCGCAGCGAAATGCGGGAACGGCGAAAGCGTCCCCGAGAAGAAGACCGCCGCTCGGACCTTCCGTAGCACCCCATCGAGATGCGGCCCGGGGTCGGTACAATGGGCTCGCACGCCCGCGGGACCGACCAGCAGAGCCGCCGTTTCCCCGAGTCGCTCGACGGTCCGTTGAAACCGGAGCATTTCAAACCAGGCTTCCAAAAGCGCCTCGCGAAAGGGTGCCGGACGATTCTTCTCAAGCCACTGCGCCCCCGCTTTGAGGAAGCGCTCGACGGCCTTGCCCAAGGCTTCCGGGCAACCTTCTCCCCGGCCGCTCCAGCGGGAGGCAGGACCCGTCCCGCGTCCCTCCACCGCGCCACCCCGCACGTCCTTGTCGGGCGCCCGCCCCTCGCCGGAGGCTTCGATCTCGCGGACCGTGGCTCGCACAGCGCGGAGCAGTCCGCCACAGGCCCGCGCGACCGCGGACCCTTCGCCGCTCCCCGAGGAGAGCGCTGCCTCCGCCTCCGGGTCGGCCGCACCTCGCCCGGACTCCTCCGGCGCGGTAGCACCGGGAAGGCCAAGCAGATCGCTATGCAGTTCGCGGGGCGCACCACCACGGGCGCCCTTCGAACCCCCCAACGCCTTCCGAAGCTGGGAGAGCATCGCCGGGTCAAGTTCCGCGGAGAACATCTCCCGGGCGCGATCCGGGAGATTATGGGCTTCATCCACCAGCACGACCGTCCCGGCCGCCATAGCCGGATCCTCGAGAAACCGCTGCAAGCCCACATCCGGATCGAAGAAGTAGTTGTAATCGCACACGATTACGTCTGTGAACAGCGCTGCGTCCAGCGACAGTTCGAACGGGCAGGCTCCGCTCTCCACACCCCGTTCCTTGACTCCCCATCCACCCGATCCCGACTCCACCCACCCCCGCAGCGCCGGGCCTCTCCGATCATAGTAGCATCCTGCCCACGAACATTCCGAAACCTCACATGGGTTTGTAGTCTTACAGAAGCATGTCGCGTCCTTCGCGGTGATCTCCACCCATCGCAGCCGGGCACCGCCCTGTTGCAGTTGGTTCAAGGCCTGGATGGCAACCGTGCGCCCGATCGTTTTGGCGGTCAGGAACAGGATCCGGTCCCCGTGCCCCTCCCCGATCGCCTTCAGGGCTCCGAACAACACCGCGATGGTTTTCCCCGAACCGGTTGGGGCTTCCGCAAGCAGGCGGGCCCCATCCCGGACCGTTCGGTACACACCGCCCGCCAGCCGCCGTTGGCCGGTGCGGAAATCGGCATGCGGGAAACCGAGCGCCCGCAACGAGGCGTTCCGCTCCGCCCACCACCGGACCCGCGCATCCTCCCACCACGCATACGCCTCCAGGGTCTCCCCCGCAAACCGGCGCACTGCGGTGGCATCCGTCTCCTCGCGGAATTGCCGGAGGCTTTCCGTTTCGACTTCGAAATAGGTCAGCACGATGCGGATGCGGTCGGGGATGCCCACCAGCATCCCGGCATACAGCCGGGCCTGGGCGAGGTGCAATGGGTCGGGCTCAAGCGGGAGGTGGCGAACCGTCTTGATCTCCTCGATCTCCCACTCCGCCTCCGAACGGCGCAATCCGTCGAGACGTCCGCCCACCTCCAGCACATATCCCTCGCGCTCGAGCCGAACCGACACCGGCACCTCCGACTCATACCCCTCACCGCGCTCCTTCTGGAGTCGACGATGGATGCGCGCGCCTTCCAACGCCCGGTCCAATCCCGCGAATCCTCGCTCCCTGCCAAACCCGCCCGTGCGACAAACCCAGTCGATCACAGCCCGGACCGGCACGGAGCGCATCGGTCGGGCCGGCACCTTCACTCGAACTGTTTCCGGAAGGCGGCCAGTTCCTCGCGAAGCGCCTGGAGCTCGGCCCGCAGGCTGGCGACCTCTGCTTCGAGGGTTTCGATGCGGGTCGGCACCGGGACGATGGGAGTAACGGATTCCATCGGGGTCGATGCAACCGCAGCCAGATCGGGCTCCGCGCCTGCCACCGAGAGGAGATGGAGATAGCGGCGCTCCTTTTGTCCTGGTCGGGGCGGGAGCAACCGGACCAGCGGAAACGTTCCGGCGGCCATCCCGCTCAAGGCCTTCTCGACCTCGTCCAATCCGGCGAAGGCGTGGAACCGCTCGGTCCGCTGACGCAGTTCGCCCGGGGTCTGGGGACCGCGCAGCAGCAGGGTGCAGAGGAGACCGGTTTCCGCGGGGGTGAGCTCGAAGTGATCCGGGAGCTGGTGGCGGTACTTCGCCACACGCGAACCGGCGAGATGGATCATGGTGGCCAGCCCCTTGGCGCGCAGCCGTTCGATCCCCTGCTCGATCGTCTTCTCCTCCCAGACCACCACCGGGTCGCGATTGGTCGATTGGTTCGCGGCGTTGGTAAGCGCGTTGAGCGACAAAGGATAGTTCTCCGGGGTCAGCCGCTCCTTCTCGATCAGGCAGCCGAGGATCCGGGTTTCAATGGGGTCGAGGTCGAAAGGCATGCATCGGGAGTGTCGGTAACCGGACGCACCGGGGTCAATCACGGGCTCGCGGGTTGGCCGGATCCGGCGTCCGGGCTAATGCGTCGTCACGCCGAGCTCCGCGATGGCCGGGGCGGTGTCGCCGAGCGCGTGGAGCGCGACGAAACGCACGTAGCGGGCTGGGCGCGGGCAATCGAACCGGACCCATTGCTCGATCGGGTTTGCCGCGATGTTCGCGAACTCACCGGTCACCGGAGCCCGTTCCCAGGCGTGCCCGTCCGCGCTGAGCCACAGCTCGTACCGGTCGATCACCCCCGCCGGCGCGGCGTCGAGGGCGGGCAGGTAGCTGAACCCCGTGAGCTCCAGCCGGTCGCCAAGATCGATAACGAGCGCGTGCGGCTTTCCGTCGGACGCCAGCGCCCCATCCGCGATCCAGGGGGTCCCGGGAGACTGGTCAATCGCGTGGCGTGGTTCCCAAGGCAGGCCGGGAGCGCTGCCCGTCGCCGAGACCACCCGCCATCCCGATTTGCACACGCCGAACACCGCCGTGCGCGCTTCGCTTCCCGCCGCCGCACCCGGCACCGACACACGGGCCCGGACGATCCCGCCGGCCGCGAAAGGAAACGGACCCGCGTAACGGCGAGCCCCCTCGTCCGGCTCGGTGCCGTCGGTCGTGTAATGGATCCGGGCCGCCGCACTCGTCGCCTGGAGCGTCACCTCGCCGTGCCAACCACGCGTGATTGTCGGGGGCTCCAAGACCACCGGCTCGGCGAAGAGCGCGAATTCGCGCACAGCCGGGCAGGCTGCCGCGGCGAGGATCCGAAGCCGGACCTTTGCCGCTGTGACGGCCGCGCCGCGCAGGAGCCTGCGGTTCCCTATGCTGGTGCCGCTGGCGTATTCGACCCAGGCTCCGTCGGTCCAGATATCCACCGCAAACGCCTCGATGCGCTGTCCGAGCGGCAGATATTCGCGCAGGCTGACCACGTTGAATCGCGGCTCCGAGGGAAGGTGGCGCACCAGCTCCGCGCAGGTGACACCATCGTCGGTGCACCAGTAGGTCTCCGGGTCGCCATCCACCGCGCGGACCCCGGCGAACGGCCCGTCCGCGGGACCCCGCGTGTGGCTGGCCTCGGCCGACGCCCCCTGTGCGAAATCGGTCGCGAATGTTTCGTCGAGAAATCGTCGAAACCCGCGCAACGCGGACAGGTCATTCGCGTGAAGGCGGCCAGACCGGTCGGGCGGGAGGTTCAGGTTGAGGCAGGCCCCCCGTCCCACCGAGGCGTGGTAGATGCCAACCAGTTGGGCGGGGGACTTCACGCGGACATCCTCGGAGGGGTGATGGAACCACCCGGGCCGGATCGACACGTCGCATTCCGCCGGGAGCCAGGCGTTCCCAGACCGCACGCCGGAGTTCAGACCCTCGTTGCTGCCGCCGGGGAACCGGTCGGGACGGTCCAGGTCGAGCGTGGCCCAGCACGGATCGCCCGCGAGCCCCTCCTCGTTGCCGACCCAGCGACAGTCCGGCCCCGCATCGCTGAAAATCATCGCTTCCGGGGCGCGTTCCCGGATCAGCGCGATGGTGGCAGGCCAATCGTAATAGGTGCTCCGATCGATCGTACGCGTCTCGCGCGCGCCCCCGTAATACCCCGCGCCGCCGTTGGCGCCGTCCAACCAGACCATGAACACCGGGCCATAGGCGTCCAGCAGTTCGCAGAGCTGGTTCCGGTAATAGGTCACGTACTCTGGACGCCCGTACGCCGCATGGTTCCGATCCCAGGGCGAGAGATAGATGCCGAACCGGATCCCGTGCGTCCGGCACGCCTCCGCCATCTCCCGCACCACATCCCCCTTCCCGTCCTTCCAGGGCGAACGCTTTACGGAATGCTCCGTGAACGCCGAGGGCCACAGGCAGAATCCGTCGTGATGTTTCGTGGTCAGGATGAGCCCTTGCATGCCCGCCTCGGCTGCCGCGCGAACGATCTGGTCGGCATCGAAGGCCGAGGGATTGAACAGCGCCGGATCCTCATCCCCGAACCCCCATTCCAAACCCGTGAAGGTGTTCATCGTGAAGTGCACGAACCCGTAAAACTCCATCGCGTGCCACGCGCGCTGACGCGCGCTTGGGACCGGGCCGTGCGGGACGGGAGGGAGGGGAGAGGTCGTCAGAGCCATGCACCGGAAGTGTCGGTAACCGGATGCGCGCGGGTCAATCACGGGCTCGCGGGTTCGAGTTTTGGTCGCCGAGAACCGATCCGGGTGCTATCGAACCTGCTGCAATCCGCGGCAGGCCGCGGATCCAGACATGAGCGGAAACCACTTTCAGAACATCGAGCAACTTGAAGGCAGTCTGTGGGAGGCGGCGGGCCACATTGGGAAGCATCGCTTCCAAGATTGGCAGCGGGGCAACCCCGCGAGGCGGCGATGCATCCTACCGTGAGTCAGGCGTTCCGCTCATCCGAAGCCTCAACGTCTATGACGACTGCTTTGTGGAAGAGGGGCTGGCCTTCATCAGCGACGAACAGGCGGATGCTCTATCGCACGTCACCGTCCAATCCCGTGACATCCTGCTGAACATCACGGGGGCTTCTGTCGCGCGCTGCTGCACGGCCCCTGAGCGACATGTCCCGGCACGAGTGAACCAGCATGTGATGATCGTCCGTGCTGATCCCGAGCTTGCCGATCCCTTCTTCGTCCACGCTTCCATTAACAGCGACGAACGGAAGCGCCAGCTTCTCGGCTACGCGCAGAAAGGCTCGACGCGCGAAGCCTTGACCAAGGAGATGGTGTCCGCGTTCGAGATTGTTCTGCCCACGGAAGAGTTGATGGGCCAGTTTGGCGAATTCGCCGCCACCGCATTTCGGCAACGGGAAACTCTCGCCCAGCAAACCCAAAAACTCCGCACCGCTCGCGACCTACTGCTGCCGCGGCTGATGAGCGGGGAGATTGCGGTTTGACGCGGGAACCCCTACGCTACGCCATGCTTTTCGATCGTCAGAAGCGCCTGCTGGCCCTCTTGGATGCGTTTGGGGGCGAGGTGGGGGGTCTGGATTTCCAGAAGCTCCTCTTTCTATATTGCCGGGAAGTCGAGCAGACGCCCACGTACGAGTTCGTGCCCTACAAGTTTGGCGGGTTTTCTTTCACCTCGTATGCGGACAAGCGTCGCCTGATCGAGCGGAGCCTGCTGGCCGACGAGGAGCGCGCTTGGAAGCTGACCCCCGCGGGCCGCGCGGCGGCCAAGGTTCCGGCTCTGGTGCGGATGGGCATGGATCGATTTGCGCGCGGGCGGGCAGGGATACGCGGCGATGCACTCGTGGCCGAGGCGTACCGCCGGCATCCCTACTACGCCATCCGCAGCGAGATCGCGGACCGCCTGCTGGCGGGCGACGCTGGAACGCTGGCCGCGATCGAAGCGGCGCGACCCCCCGCGGGGGAGCCGGGCCTCTGTACGATCGGCTACGAGGGAAGCAGCCTTGAGGGGTATCTGAACCGGTTGTTGGGGGCGGGGGTGTCCCTGCTGTGCGATGTGCGGCGAAATCCGCTGAGCCGCAAGTACGGCTTCTCCAAGGGCACCCTCTCGAAAGGCTGTGAAGGCGTGGGCATCCGGTATGAGCATCTGCCGGAGTTGGGCATCGCCTCCGAGGAGCGGCGCGAGTTGCACACCCAGGCGGATTACGACGCCCTCTTTGCAACGTACGAACGGGAGAACTTGCCGCGGCAAACCGCCGCCCTGGGGATCATCCGCGGCTGGGTCCAGGCAGGAGAGCGGGTGGCGCTGACGTGCTTTGAGCGACGACCCGAGCAGTGTCACCGACATTGCGTGGCGGAGGCAATGGCGCGGACGTTTGGGCGGAGATTCGCGCCGCAACACCTGTGAACCGGGGAATCCATGGACCGCGAGCGGATTCTCATCACCGTCAAAACCTACCCGACACTCTCGCGGAAATACGGAGAGACGGTATGCACCGCCGGCGTCCGTGAGGATGGATCTTGGTTGCGGCTCTATCCGGTGCCGTTCCGGCGTCTCGACGAGACGGAGCAGTATCGGAAGTTCGACTGGATCGAGTGTGACCTCGTGAGAAGCCGAAGCGATCCGCGCCCGGAAACCCGGCATCCGGCGGACACGAAGCAGCTCCAGCCCGTAGCACACATGGATGCAGCGGACAACTGGCGCGAGCGGCGGCGTCTCCTACTGGAAACGGCCAAAGTGCATACGCGGCTGCAATCCTTGATCGACGGAGCCAAGGCCAACGCGCTGTCCCTGGCGGTATTCAAGCCGACCCGCATCACCGGTTTCGTGTGTGAACAGGAGGATCGAGAGTGGGACGCAGTCAAGCTGGCGGAGATGCGGGACCGGGCGAACCAGAGAGAGATGTTTTCAGAGGAAGCGTGGCGGGAGACATTCCAGGTCATCCCCAAACTGCCCTACAGTTTTTCTTATCGGTTTGAAGACGCGGATGGGCGCGCGAGTGAGATGCAGATCCTGGATTGGGAGGCAGGCGCGTTGTTTTGGAACTGTCTGCGGAGCCACGGTGGCGATGAAAAGGTGGCGCTGGACAAGGTGCGAGTGAAATACATGGATCGGTTCTCACAGACCGACCTGCACTTCTTCCTCGGCACGACGCAGGAGTTTCACTTCCGGGCGCCGAATCCGTGGGTCATCATCGGCGTCTTCCCGATCCCGTATGAGTGGCAGGGCAAGCTCTTCTGATTGCATGGCCTACGCCGACCTCAACAGCGAAGACCGCCTCGTCCAACAGAGGTTTACCCACCATCTGCCCGCCCAGTACGATCCCAGCCGCATTGACTTTGCCAAACTCCGCGATGAGTTCGACAAAAGAGTGCAGCACAAAGCCACTGCGATCGCCGACATTCGGGCACTGGTTGAGGCCAAGCTTGCCCGCATGATGCCTGGCTTGCACCTCGCCGTGGCTGTCCTACGATGCCGCAGGTGAGTGCTACGATCACCGTTCGTCTGCCCGATGATCTCGCCCGGTGGCTGGAGGCGGAGGCGAGAAAGACCGGCCTTCCCAAGGGCCGCATCGTGCGCCAGCACCTTGAGGCTTCCCGAACCCCCAAGGAACGCCAGCCGTTTCTCGATCTGGCCGGCAGCGTCGAAGGAACACGAGGCCTGAGCCCGAAACGTGGATTCGAACAATGATCGGTATCGCGGACACCGGGTTTCTGGTGGCCTTCGACTTGGAGAGCCACCACGCGGAGCAGGCTCTTCCCGCCCCGCGCTGCGCGCTTGACGGCGGGCGACCCGCCTACTACGAAGCGGACAGTTCTTTGTTTTGCTGAATGGCCGGGCGGTTCGCCGGCCAGCGGGGGACCCAAATTTTCTGCGCGAGCAGATCGGGGCGTACGGTGCCGCGGCACCGGGAGCACTTGGTGGCTCCAGCCCGACAGCTAACCTCGTAAGCCCAACACCGAGAGCAAGGACCGTCTCTTCCCCCGGGTCGAGGCGTCCTGGATTCTCCGAAGGACGCCCTCGTCTCCCCGCCGCAGCGGGGCGACTGCAACCCGACATCTGATGACCCAGTCCACCGACCAGCCCGCGGCTCACCCCCGTCTCCTGGCCCTTTCCCTCCTCGCCCTCGGCGTCGTATTCGGCGACATCGGCACGAGCCCGCTCTACGCGATGCGCGAATGTTTTCACGGCTCGCACGCGATCGCCGCGACGCAGGCCAACGTGCTCGGCATTCTCTCGCTGATCTTCTGGTCGCTCTGGGTGGTCATCTCGCTGAAATACCTCGTGTTCATCCTGCGGGCGGACAACCGCGGCGAAGGCGGGATCCTCGCGCTGTCGGTACTGGTCGCGCAGGTGAAACCAAAGGCCTGGCTCGGGTTGCTCGGGCTGTTCGGCGCGGCCCTCCTCTATTCGGACGGGATGATCACCCCAGCCATCACGGTGCTGGGAGCGGTCGAGGGACTCGAGGTCGCGCTGCCCGCCTTGAAACCGTTCGTCCAACCGGCGGCGGTCTGCATCCTGATCGGCGTCTTCCTCGTGCAACGCCACGGCACCGCGAAAGTGGGTGCGTGGTTCGGGCCCGTGACACTGGTCTGGTTCGTCGCCATTGCCGCGCTCGGCCTGGCGGAGATCGTCCGGGCCCCCGGGGTCCTCGCCTCCCTGAACCCGGTCTGGGGCGCACGGTTCCTCCTCGCGAACGGGTGGCACGGCTTCCTGGTGCTCGGCGCCGTGTTTCTCGTCGTGACCGGGGGCGAGGCGCTCTACGCCGACATCGGCCACTTCGGGGTCCGCCCGATCCGCTGGGTCTGGTTCGCAGTGGTGCTGCCCGCGTTGATGCTGAACTATCTCGGGCAGGGCGCCCTCATTCTACGCGACCCCGGCGCGGTGGCGAACCCGTTCTTCGGGCTCGCCCCCGATTGGGCGCGCTATCCGCTGGTGGCGCTCGCCACCGCGGCCGCCGTCATCGCCTCCCAGGCCCTCATCACCGGGGCGTTCTCCCTGACGATGCAGGCGGTCCAGCTCGGGTATAGCCCGCGCCTCGCGATCCGCCACACCTCGGCCAGCACCATCGGACAGATCTTCGTGCCCATGGTCAACCGGGCGTTGATGGTCGCCTGCATCGCGCTTGTGCTCGGGTTCGGTTCCTCGAGCCGGCTGGCCGCGGCGTACGGCGTCTCGATCACCAGCACCATGCTGATCACCACCGTGCTCTTCTATGTGATCGCGCGCTGGAAGTGGGGTTGGAACCCGTGGGTGGCGGGGCTTCTGACCGGCCTGTTTCTCGCGGTGGATCTCGCGTTCCTGGCCGCCAACTTCACCAAGATCCTCCATGGCGGTTGGTTCCCCCTGCTCGTCGCCGGAGCGGTGTTCGCCCTGATGTGGAGCTGGAGGTCCGGCCGCGCCTCGCTTGCAGAAACGATGCGGGAACGATCGGTGCCGCTCGACCTGCTTATCGAGGATGTGCGCCAGACCCGCCCCGCGCGCGTCCCCGGCACGGCGATCTTCATGTCCGGACATCCCACCGGCGTCCCGTCCGCGCTCCTGCACAATCTCAAGCACAACAAGGTGCTCCACGAACGGGTCGTGCTGCTCAACGTCCGCACCGAAGAAGTGCCGCATGTGCCCCCCGCCGAACGGGCCACCATCGAGCCGCTGGAATCCGGGTTCTGCCGGATTTCCCTGCGGTTCGGGTTCATGGATGAACCCGATGTGCCTCACGCACTCGCCGGGA
>Ga0073934_10004529_pt1 | contig 22960 bp, 23 predicted proteins | sample LarsenN4metaG_FD_76834 | JGI IMG/M metagenome (GOLD analysis project Ga0073934, IMG submission 76834) | Hot spring sediment bacterial and archeal communities from British Columbia, Canada, to study Microbial Dark Matter (Phase II) - Larsen... ...
AAAAGCGCAGAAATAATTTTTTTTGGATTTTATTTTACATATTGAAGTTAAAATATACATTGTGTATTAAATAGAATAATTGATATAACGTTTTTAAAATAAAATTCCTATATTATACAAAATAATATATTTTTATTAAATATTTATATGAAAAATCATTTTTTATTAAATTAATCTTTATGCAGGAACCAAATTTTTTTTCAACTATCGGAATGGCTTTTCTTACTCTTTTCCCACTGGTAAATCCAGTCGGAGCGATTCCTGTTTTTACTTCGCTGACTTCTACCGGAACAGATGAATATAGAAAAAGCATGGCACGTAAAACATCAATAAACGTTTTTATAGTGCTTGTTGTTTTTTTCTTTATAGGAGAATTACTTCTGAGTTTCTTCGGAATTTCACTTCCTGTTCTGAAAATAGCTGGAGGTTTAATTGTTGCTCACACAGCATGGGAAATGGTAACTTCAAAAAGCAAACTTTCATCCGAAGAAAAACAAGAAGCAGAAACAAAAGAAGATATTTCCTTTTCTCCAATGGCTCTGCCCCTGCTTAGCGGCCCCGGCTCAATGAGTGCAGTTATAGGTCTTTCAGATGGTTATTTTACATTTCTCGATGACGGAGGCATTATAATAGGTATTTTTTTAATCGCAGTTTCTTGTTTTATAGCTTTAAGTCTTTCACTTCCTATATACAAGTGGCTCGGGCAAACCGGTGTTGGTATTCTCAATAAAATTATGGGTTTCTTTATTCTTGCAATTGCAGTTCAGATGATTATGAGTGGGTTAATGCACTTCATTGATAAATTTAGTCCGTAAAATATTTATATTTTGTAGGAATTAATCTTACATAAATTTCAGTTTTAATCTTACATAAAAATTAAACTACTGTTTGTATTTTTGTTAAGATTAAATATACTGATTAAATAATAGATGGAAAAAAATTACCCTATTTTGGAAAAAATCAATGAAGGGAAAAAACTGTTGGATGTAGCAGATAAATGCAGGTGTGATCTTGATTTATGGGAAGTAAAGGAATTCAAATTTGCTCTGAATGTCCTGAGCTATACTATGAATAAGCTTAATAATATGCGGGCTGAAATCAGGCAAAAAAAAGAAGACAGATTGATGAAATATTTTGGTTCGGACGGACTTGTTTATAAGATGAAGTTAATTTGTAAGATAAGAAAAGAAAAAAATGAATCTGATAAAAACCGTGAAAAAGATTCATTATGTATGCGTTTTAATCAATGCCTGAAGGAGTTATATTCAAATATGGATTTTTTATGCCCTGCAGAGCGTATAGAACTCAGAGAAGAGCAATTGAAAAATTTACTCGAACTTTCCAAAGAAATCATTGACTCTGTTGAAAAATACCCGCTATACGACTATCTTGAAAATGAATCACTTTTAAAAAATCTAAAAACATTCATTGATTCTATTTCAGCTCTTAACAATGAAATAAATAAAAAAACAGAAACTTACAACAAAAAACTTACAAAGCTCAGAGATATTTACGAATGCAAAGATGGCGTGAAAATAATGCTGAAACGTATGAAAAGAAAAATTGCAAAAAGTGCCTGAAATTATCATTGAAGACCATTAAAAATTTATGTAACTTGCATTAGTTCTTTATAATATATGACTCTTCGGAGTCATTTAGTTTATAAAAAGGTTTAAAGCTAACTTTATAAACTTTCAACTTTATAAACTTTCAACTTTATAAACTTTTAACTTTATAAACTGAATCCCCTTCGGGGTGTAGCGTAGCTGGTTAGCGCGCCTGCTTTGGGAGCAGGAGGCCGCAGGTTCGAATCCTGCCATCCCGACAACACTTCAAATGTATAAAATAGCAAGGAAAATATTTTTCTTATTCAATCCCGAAAAAGTTCATGATTTTGTTATTTATTCAACTGCAAAATTAAAATTTATTTATCCGCTTGCTAAGTTAATTTATAATCCGAAAATAAAAAAAGAAGTTAAGATTAATAATCTGAATTTCCGTAATCCGCTCGGACTTGCTGCCGGACTCGATAAGGATGCTGAAGCGATAAGATTCTGGGATATACTTGGATTTTCTCATATCGAAGTAGGAACTGTAACGCCGCTACCTCAACCGGGAAATGAGAAACCACGTTTATTCAGACTTGTAAAAAACAAAGCCCTTCTGAACAGAATGGGTTTTAACAACAATGGTGCTTTGGAAATGAAAAAAAATATTTCAAAAGTTAAGAAATCACTGAGCGGGGATTTTGTATTAGGAATAAATATCGGTAAAAATAAAATAACTCCGCTTGAGAATGCGAAAGATGATTATTTAAAATGCATTGAAATACTTTATGACGAAGCAGATTATTTTACTGTAAATATTTCTTCACCTAATACAGAAGGACTAAGAGAACTTCAGACAGAGCAATATCTTGAAGAACTGCTTAGTTCTATTTCAGGGAAAAATCTTTCAGAATCTTTAAAAAGAAATCAGCCACAAAAAAATATTTTCCTGAAGATTGCACCTGATTTGAGTGAAAAAGAAATTGAATTAATTTATTTTGCCGCACTGAAGAATAATTTTACCGGAATTATTGCAACAAACACAACGATTGATAAAAGCGGAGTTGACTGTGATAAAAATGAAAAAGGTGGAATAAGCGGACTTCCTTTGAAAAAAAGGTCTGATTATGTTCTGGGTTTTTTGAATAAACTGAATAAGGATAACGATAATAAACTTTTTCTAATTGCTTCAGGCGGAGTATTTAACAAAACAGATTATAATGAAAAACTGAATTTAGGCGCCTCACTTGTTCAGGTTTATACCGGCTTCATATACGAAGGTCCCGGAATAGTAAAATCAATACTAAAATAATTATTCTTTTTTAAATATATATCCGCCTTTCTCCGCACCCCATACTTGTTCATCCTTGTCATCAAATCCTCTGTCCCAGCTAATAAACATATCCGGTTTAATTGTAACTTTTGATGAGGCGTATTTTGCACCGGCTAAATCACTCTGACATTCCTTCCCACGAGTTTCGCCCTCAAAAGTATCGCTCCCTGTTTTTTGTATATAAACTGTGCATCCTTCACGCTTTGTAAGTTTATCGGGGGAGAGGTCAGAAATAAGATTTTCATCTTTCCAGGCACCGGTATATTTTAAAGGATTTTCAAATGTATAAACTTCACTTATAATCGTATTTTCATCTAATACAGAAATTTTATAAATCCTTTGCCTGTATGGTTTATCCTGCTTCCATCCTACTGCCTGTTCAACATACATCCATACTCCGTCAGTTCTTTCTTTCCATATAGTTTTCATATGTAATACTATGTGATAGTAATTTGTATCTGCTTTTGATTGTTCAAGGGTATTAAAATTTCCATCAAGGTAACTGACAAGAAGAGATAAATCGTTTACATCATCTTTAACCTGAGCAAATGTAAATGTTGACGTAAATAATACGATAAAAAAGAAAATATATTTTTTCATTTTTTCAGATTTTTATTCTTATTTAATGATTCTTTCTTAATCTTATTTTTAAAGCGTATCATTTTTTCAAGTAACTTTTTGTCAGATGTTGCAAGAATACTTACAGCAAGCAAGCCTGCATTTTTTGCATTATTAATTGCAACAGTTGCAACCGGTACTCCGTAAGGCATTTGAACAATAGACAACAGCGAGTCAAGCCCTTTAAGTGCCTTGCTTTCAACAGGTACACCGATTACAGGTAACGGGGAATATGCGGCACTCATTCCGGGCAGGTGTGCAGAGCCGCCTGCTCCTGCAATTATTACTTTTATACCTCGCTTATAAGCCGACTTTGAATAGCTCGCCATCAGTTCCGGCGTCCTATGTGCCGATGTTATCATTACTTCAAATGGCACATCAAATTCATTCAGAATATCACCTGCCTGCTTCATTACAGGTAAATCTGAATCTGAACCCATTATTATTCCCACCAAAGGTTTTTTATTTTTTTTCATGTTTAATGTTTTAATTTCTTCCTATTACCATTATTGTCATATCATCACGCTGCTCAATACCTTCAGAAAAATTGTTCACAGATGAAATTATACTGTTTAATATATCTTCAGGGGTTTTATCTGATATTGTATAAAGCAATTCTTCCAATCTGTGAAATCCATATTCTTCTTTTTTGCTGTTCATTGCTTCAGTTACACCATCTGTATATAATATCAGTTTATCATTCCTGCAAAAACTAAATTTTACCTCACTTTCATCTTTTTCAGTAGATATATAATCAAGTGCACCAAGTGTTACGCCATGCCTTCTGATTTTCATAATTTCGTTTGTATTACCGTCAATTTTAAAAGGTGGTAAGTGACCTGCATTAAAAAGCGAACAGGTATTTTCTTTTGTGTCTATAACTGCAAATACTGCTGTTACAAACATTTTCCTGTTCTGTGTTTTTCTTACCATCTTATTTAATCTGCTGAATATCTCTTTTGGATTTGATGAATCTTCTATAAGTAAATGCATACAACTTCTCAATCCGGAAAGCATTAATGCACTTGCTACTCCGTGCCCTGAGACATCACATATAAAAAACCCGGTTTCATTTTCAGAAATTTCAAAATAATCATAATAATCTCCACCTACTTCCATTGCAGGTGTAGAATTTGAAGCAACTTCAATTGAACCGAATTTTCTGAATGCTTCCGGTAACATTGCAATCTGTATCTCTCTTGCATAATCAAGCTCCTTTCTCATTCTGCGTGCATCATTTTCTTTTTTATTGAAATAATCGTATTGCTTTATAAAAGTCTTACGCCTTTTATTTTCCCGTGTCAGTGAAACGGTAACCATAAGACTAATCAATAAAGTATGAATAATAAAATCTTCAAACACGAAATATTTCATTAAGACTATCTGTGAAAACAAAGGTATTCCGTAAGCAACTGAATATAACTGTATATATTCAGTTTTAGAAACATAAACCACAGTAAATATCACAAGCACAAATAAAAAACTGATATTTAAAAAAGAAGATTCATCGGATTTTTTTATAGTTATCTGAGTTTCACCTATTGTGTCTTTTCTTATTATATTTTCATTTTTTAAAACTTCTCCGGTTCTGATATCTTCTTGTACGGGATATACAATAATATTATCATAGATTGTATCTCCTGTAAATAAAAAAACCGCAGATATGAATAAGATATAAAAATTCTTTCTGATTTTATTAACTGCAAAAATCTGTTTATAGTAATAAAGCAAAAAGAATGAAGCAAGAAATGAAAAAAGGTAAAAGAAAAATTTTACACTGAAAAAATTTTCTATTCCTATAACTATAGTTGCAATTCCAAATACAACAACCAAGGCAATAAACATCCACTTTAATGATTTGTTTGTCAGCTCATCGCAATATAAAGTATATGCCTCATCCTTTGGTAAAGATATATAATTGTCGTATTTTAAACTTAAATCCAAACTGTAAAATTATAATATAGAATAAGTTTAGTTTTTGGGCTTATATTGTTCAGGGAGTTTTCCGCCTTCGCCAAAGAAAAATTCCCTTGCCTGGTCTAAAAAAAGCTGGTCAGTTTTAGGGTTAGAGAGATCTAATCTGTATTCATTAACAATCATAAGAAAATAATCTTTAAACATGTTAAAAGCTTCCTGAGATACATTATCAAAAATCTTCTGTCCAAGTTCTCCCTGAAAAGGCAAACGCTTAAGACCCGGTAACTCTTTTTTTAACTTTACGCAAAAAACCATTCTTTGTTCCGACATATATATTATTTTTAATTTTTTAATTCATCAATATTCAAAATACGGTCTTCGTATTTATTATTTATTATACCTGCTTCTTTAACAGCTTCAATTATCAAATCCCTGTCAATAATATTAGTCTCTTCAGGAGTTATAGGCTCAGATAAATTTCCGAAGTATTTATTGATTTGTGTAGCAGTATAATTATTGGTTGCTATTACGTATATTTTCTCATCATCTATTTCTTTTCCATCTGCCTTAACTGATTTCAGAAAATCATTTTTCCCTTCTTTCATCTCATTTCCGCTGTATTCTACATAAAGACCGGAAACTATCAGGTAATCATAATATCCGTTTTTCTCATAATCTTCCAGTGCCTTTTTCAGATGGTTCGCAATCATTTCCTTTAAAAACGAACCTTTTACTCTTATCAGATTAATTGTATTTCCGAATGGATTGATTTCCCAGATGTCTCCAACAGTGATATTACCTGCCAATAAGTTTTTTCTTACACCACCGGAATTTAGAAATGCAATATCAGAATTTGTTTTTTTCCTGAAAGCATCTGCCTGCCATTGCCCGAGATTCTTATCTTTGTCCCAGTCTATTTCAAGTTTACCGATTACTTTCTGAAGCTCCGGCTTGATTGCTTCTTCCATTTTTTCTACAAATGCCTGTAAATCCTTGTCTGTAACGGATTCATCTAAAACAGTTTCAATAAGTTCGCGTTTATAGGAAATTACTGTATCTTTATCAATATCAACCTGAATATCAAGTAAACCGAGATATCTTCCGCCCCAACCGGATTCAACAATAAGCGTACCATTTACAATTTTTGGTTTGGATAAAGCTTTGTGATCGTGTCCGCTTACTATAACATCAATATCTTTATGAAATTTCGATGCAATAATACTGTCATATTCTATTCCGTTATGAGATAATAAAACTATTAAATCGCACTCAAAACTTTTCAAAGCTGAGATTCCTTCTGTCAAAACAGAATCAGTGTTAAGAATTCTCAAGCCCTGAATATTTTTAGGTAAAGTTAAAGTTGGAAGTTCTTCAGGACTTAATCCAAGAAAACCAATTTTAATATCATTAACAACCTTAAATCCGGTTAAGGAAGCGTATGGCTTATTAATATTTTCTCTTAAAACATTACCGCCCAGAGTATTAAACTGTGCAATATTAATAGCAGAATCAAGCATCCAATATCCATAATCAAAATCGTGATTACCGAGAACCATATAATCCGGTTTTATTACGTTAAGAAACTGAATCTGTGAAAATCCGTTTGTAATAGAAGAAATAGGAGTTCCCTGATATTCATCACCTCCATGTAATTTAATAGTATTGCTGTTCATATTTTGTTTAATATAGCCGAATAAACCTGCCGCACCGCCGACGTAATACCTTGTTGTTTCTCCGTCTTTTTTCTTTTGAACTTCATAAGGCATATTTCTTGAATGAAAATCATTCCAGTGGAGAATTCTTAAATCTCTGACTTCCTGTGCAAGAGAATTTCCGGCAAATAAAAAGAAAACAAAAAGAAATATTTTTCTCATAATTGATGTTGATTTATATTATTTTTTAATCTAAAACAATTAAATCAAAATAAAAATCCAATATATTATCAAACTTAAATCTATTGAATTTATAAAACAAAAATTATATTATATTAATATAAAACAATAATTAAACAATTAATAATATGAAACAAGTACTAAAAACTGCCTGGATCGGAAAAATGAAATTTGATGCAGTTGTAAGCGGTCATCATTTAATAATGGATGCAGTTCCTGAAGTAGGAGGAGAAAATGCAGGTCCGAGACCAAAAGAACTAATGCTCGCATCACTATCAGGTTGTACGGGAATGGATGTAATATCAATTCTGAATAAAATGAGGCAGGAAGTTGAATCATTTAATATAACAGTAGAAGCAGAACTGACCGAAGAACATCCGAAGCACTATTATAAAATTCATCTGATATATGAATTCAGGGGAAATGACCTCGATATGGAAAAACTCAAAAAGGCAGTTGACTTATCTCAGGAAAAATATTGCGGTGTTTCAGCAGTATATAAAAAAGCAATGGAATTAACTTATGAAATTAAAATAATATAATTTTAAACTAAAATTCTATTCGCAATGAAAAAATTTATTTCGTTTTCAGCAATTTTAATTTTATTAATTGCAGGTAATTCCTATTCGCAGATACCATTTAAATTTGCGGCTTCAATAGGACCGAATTTTCCGAACGGAACTTTTGCAGAGGTATATAAATCAGGCATATCAGCCGAAGTAGTTGCTTTTTATAGTTTACCTGTACCAGGACTCGATTTATCTTTATCAGCCGGTTACAGTACATTTACATATAAAAATGATTATTTCTTAAACGAGGTGAAATCCAAATTATATGTAGTTGTAGATAATTTCGAGCCGGATTGGGGGGCTACAGAAATTCCGATACTTGCAGGTGTAAGATATAGAATTCCCTCGCCGAGCGCAACTCCCTATGCAACAGGAGAATTAGGAGTTCGGCTGATGAGTTTTGCAGACAGATTCAGCGGAGCGCAGATAATAGCAAACAGCAGCAATCCGACATCCATATCTGATTTATCAAAAGTATCAGAATCTAAAATGGATATTGGATTTGGCGGTTCATTAGGCGTTGGTGTAGAAATTCCTATTCTTCCAAAGGTTGATTTTGATTTATCTGTAAAGTATAATTATTCGACAGTAACATTTTCGAAGTCATATAACTTTTTCAGAAACAATAACTCTCAATATACTTCAGAAGAATTAAAAGGTGTCGGATATTTCACATTCAGAGGCGGTGTCAGGTTTGTTCTGTAAAAAAATATTAAATGGAAAATAAAAACCACTGGTATGACGGTAAGTTTTATGATATATTTGTAGCACCAAATCAGGATGCGGCATTTAAGAATGTGTTAAAACTAATCGGCAATGAATCTGTTGTCCTTGACGCAGGATGCGGTACGGGCAGGTTTACAAGGCACATCATCGAAAACTGCAAACGGATTGATGCAATTGATTTATCTGAAAGAAATATAAAGATTGCGAAGAAAAATTTTCCGGAAGAAAAATATCCAAATGTAAAATTTCATCATAAGGGAATTGAAACATTTCTGGCAGATACAGATACAAGATACGATTTTGCATTAATGTCTTATGTTATACATGAAGTCGGCGAGAAGCACAGGATAAATATACTAAAACAATTAGCCGAAAGATGCGAATATATAATACTTGTAGATTATCTTATACCACGACCGAAAGGAATGATGAATTTTCTAAACGGAATAGTAGAATTTGTTGCGGGAAAAGAGCATTACACAAATTTCAAATCATACGAAAGAAACAACGGCTTGCACGGATTAATCGAATCCGCTGGATTAACCCTTGAATCTGAAATTTTAAATAACCCTCCGACATCGCATATAGTGAAGGTGAGGAAATAGGTATGACTATTTTTCCATTTTTTATAAATTCTTAAACTTTTGAATTTGAAACGAAAAAACTTTTTGGTAATTTATTGTAAGAAATTATTTCATTTTATACGAAAAACGGAGGGAATTTTTTATACTTCAGAGAAAAATAGTGAATTTCGAGATATACTTTATAATCCCCTTAAAAATTAACAATCAACCCTAAGTTTAGTTTGTTGTTGATGTTGCCCTGGATTTCATCGTTGCCGGAGCCGATGGATTTTGCATTGTCTATATAGGTTTCGGCGTATTTTGCCTGAAGTTCTACGTAGTCCAATGGTCTCCATTTTGCAACGAGATACCATCTTCTGCCCTGCCCGTATAATGCGTAGTTTGCAAAAACACCCCTGATGTCGTTTTCGTATTCGTATATTCTGCTGTCGTATTCGTCTGTTTTGAAAAAAATGAGTCGTAAGTCTATTGTGAGATTTCTTAATACGCTTGCTCTTATATCCGACCAGAATGATAATCCTTTGTTGTTGCCGCCGAAGTTATCATATTTTATAAACGTGTAATCAACCCTGCTTCTTACTCTTATATTATCTGATATGTCATAATCAAATCCAAGCCGGTATGTCATCTGGTTTCTGGTGTCAACTTTTTTTACGTCTCTGTTGAATTCGTCTTTTATTGTCCGCGTTTCTTCTTTGCTTCGGGTTCTGAATTTGAAATAAATATTGAAGTTGTTGTTTACTTTATATTCTGCATAGGTTAAAAAATCATTCCCCTCCAAAGGAACGGGTTCAAAGAATGATATATACGGGAATTTGAACTGGTCATAATATGCGTTTATTGTCAATCCTTTTACCGGTCTGAGAGATATTCCTGTATAAAAACCTTTTTCGTTTTGAGTATTTCCGTTTTTTTCTCCGAATGCAAATGAATGAATTGGTGCAAATTTTTCGGGATAATTTCTGTAGAGGAAAACCAAATCCGCAATTTTGTAAAACGTAAATCTTACCGCCCCTAAACCAGCTATATATCCTGATTGCGAGCGTGCAAATTCTCCATAGATATTCATATTCCTGTAAACAAAGTCGTAATCGAGACTCAACATATTTGCAGCAGTACCCGAAAAATTGTAAAGTTGTTTACCCGAATCTGCGGCAATATTTTTTGAAAATGTTGATGTCCAGAATGATGTGCCTAACTTTACTCCTCTGTAGTTATATTCAAGCCGACCGCCAATAATTTTTTCTGAAACGGAATTTTCTTTGTTCCGTTCTGTTGCTGTTCTGTGGTATCCGTCAAAGTATAAACTTGATATTTCGTTTAATGTAGTATCTATAGATGCATCGTAATAGTTGTTTGAGAAAAATACCAGTCCGTCAAATCTTCCAAAGTTTACATTCATTGCTACGCCCCTGAAAAACTGTACTTCGTTCACAGAGTTATAACTTCTCAAAGTTCTACCTGATTTTTTTGCCGGGTCAACTGCAATTGAGCCCTTTGAAAATCCAAGGGCACTCCACATTCCCAAGCCCTGTCCGAATTCAAGCTGATAATCTCCGACTACAAGACTTTTTATAAATTTATAGTTTTTTAATTCTACATAGGCGGAATAAAAATCCGTAAGACTTTTTTCTCCCGGATCTTTTTCTATCATCGCATTTCCAACTAGAGTGAATTCTTTGTGTTTATAATTTATGTTAATCCGGTTATATACCTTTGCTTTAGAGCCCTCGTAATCTCCGTCAAGATATCCCTGCCTTGTCTGCAAATCCTGTAGAAATCTGGATTGAATCTGAACGTCAAGATTTTTGAAAAGGTTCTTGTTTCTGTAACTGCTTTCCTGTATTAATTTACCAGATTCAGTTTTTACATAATCGGATTTAGAACCTTTGACATAGAGATATAACTTTATGTTGTCATAAATATCATCTGTAATTCCATCTATATCAAGTAATTCTTTTTTTGATTTGAATCCGCCTGATTTTGTTCTGTAGTCAATAATATTTCTCGCCAGTACAGAGCTAATGAAAGGAATTTCTTCGAGTTCTTCTTTCATCACTGTATTCAGGTCGTATGGATTTGCTTCAAGGTATTCGAGAAAATCCACAAGCTTTGAATCGTCAATCTCTTCGAGGTTGTTTTCGAGAAGTTTTTCATTTTGCTTCTGGTAGTTTAAAATTGTTGTGTCGCTTTGTTGTTTTGTTGTGTCAATTGTTTGCGACAAGGCGTTGAAGCACCAGAAGAGAAGCAGAATTATTAAACTTGCGAATTTTCCCGAAAAATTCATTGCTATTGTAATTTTATCTTTTCTACTGCGTAAACAGTTTTTGTTGATACGCTTTGAATAAATACTACAAGACTTGTGTTCAGATAATTAATTCCGTTTTTAAGCGAATAATCTTTTGAGATATTAACAGATTGTCCCGCACTTAGCTGAAGGTCATCTCCTGCAGGTGCTGTAAGCATATCCCTTAATACACTGTTGTGAAGATTGACTCCGTTTGGTGCGTTATAATGCAAATCATCTTCTACTACTGCAATAAAATATCTTAAATCACTTACTGTTACTCCGGAAAGCTGTCCAAGTTGCAGGTTTATTGTTCCGGTATTATTTGCAGAGTTATACGTATTTGACAAATTAATCGCAAAGGTTCTTGTTAGATTCAGATGCTGATTAATCTGATTTGTCCATGCACTTGATGAAAAAGGTACTGCCATCATAGTTCCGTCTGAAAATCCAAGCGGATTTACTATCCCAGCTCCATAATAAGTTTGTCTTGTATTATTTACAGGTACGTTGAATAAATAAAACGGGTCATTCGGAAACATTGTTGTATGAACCTTAATAATAATAACGTTTGTATCGTTTATTGTTACTCCCTGATAGTGATGAATCTGATCAACATAAGCATCTGCGGCAGGGCATCCGACACAGCTTGTATTTGTGAATACCTCTATTAACATCTTGCTTTTTGCTTTCAGGTTACCTGTTCCGTGAACTATATTGCTGTCATTGCTTTCGCAGGAGTAAAGCAAAACAACAGATGAAAGCAATATTGAAATGACGATTAATTTTAAAAGCTTCATAATTAATTAATTTTATTTAAAACTTTGATTGAATTGTAATTCTGAATCCGTCAAAAGGATTTACATATCTGCAAATTCCGCTTGTGCATCTGATTCCGCCTCTTTCACTTCCATAAGATACTGTAACAACATTTGCTGTATTTATGTTGTACGATACTTCTCCCTGAAACCAGCTCTTTTTTCCTGTTGCTTCTTCTTCGTCTGTTGTGAATTCGCTGTTAAGAGTAACAGAAAGGTCCGGAGATTTTATAAAGCTGAGAGATACAAACTGATTGTAGAAATTCTGTTTGTCTTCAAACCTCAGAGAGTTGTATTGCCACTGTTGTTCACTTATCAATTTTATCGTATAATCTTTTATAAATTCGTATTTCAGTTCTACCGGTATCGTTGTAGTCAGAAGTTTTTCCGTTGTTTTCGGATACGTGAATGTTACTGAATTTTGCCTTGAAGCGGCTACTTTTGCATAGAACTTTTTAGAGAAATAATTTTCCACTTCGAGATATAGTTCAAGCCAGGGATTGAATTCGCTTTGAAATGCAGGTAAAAAGCTTGAACTTCTGTCTTCTCTTGTGTAAATAATTTTTCCGCCTGTTCCTGTATTGATATATTTATAGTGTTTTGAGGCGACGCTTGAATTTAATAAAATGCTCATCTGGTCATTTGGCACTATCATTATTTCAAGCTGTGCGCCGACTTCATCATTGAAGTCAGTTACATGTGGATTTCTCGAAACGAGAGTCCAGCTATGCTCTTTGATTGCAGTTGGAGGATTCTGGAAAGGTAACATCCTTGTTGCTCTCTGCGAACTTTGATTATCAGGGGTTACAACATCGAATCGGTAATTTTTATATTCAAAGGTAATTCCCAATCCCGGTCTGGAATAGGATAACGAAGAGTAAAAAGCATCTCCTTTGGCAGTCATTGCCATCGGGTAAATAGTGTTCGGGTCAACCAATGTAGTCTTATGAACATAGGAACCATAAAGTTGTACGCCGCCAAGATTGAAGTTCATATACACTTCCGGAATATCTGCGCGTATTCCGGTTGTATCACCTGCGGAAGGAATTTTTCCTATTGCGTGAACATAGTTAGTTCCTATAGTTAAAAATTTTAATGGCGATACTTCTGCATTAATGTTACGGATTTTATATTCTTCGATTCTCTGTGGACTTAAATTATCGCTGTATTCAATGTTTCCACCTATAATCTGTGCTCTTGTTTTCACCGGCTTTTGTTTTCCGAATGTTTTCTGAAATGATACTCTCAATCCATCAATACCTGTATCATATCCGAGTGGTCTTTGTTCAAATGTATTTAATGACATACCTCTTGAAATAACTTCCCAGAAATCTCCGACTCTTGCTTTAACTATATCACTCCCTGTATATTCAACGAATCTTTTTCTTATTCCTTTGAAATTTCTTCCGTATTCTATCGGGTCGCTGATTTCATATCTCATACCAAATACAATATCATTAATGTTTAGTCGCGCATCGCCGAGGTCTTCAAGATATTCTTTTGACCTGTTTTCGCCGTCACGGAATTCATATCCCGAGCCGTATCGGAAAGTATTGCTTAATGATGCTTTTACGTTGAGTTTGATTTGTGAATTGGAATCGGGTATCAGAAAAAATAAAATTACAAAAGCAATTAGTATGGATTCCCACTTTCGTGGGAATGACAGAGAGGAGAAAGGCTTTAAAAAAAGTGGGAATGACAGAGAGGTGAAAGACTTGATAAAAATTTTCATATAGGGTAGTGTTTTTGTTTACAAATCAGTTTTTCAAATCAGTTTTTCAGAGCTTCTTGTATATGCAGTTCAATTTCCCTTTCATCTCCGGTTTTAAAACCGAGATGACTGAGCATAACTGTTTTATCTTTTTTAATAATTACATAGTAAGGAACTTCGTCTTCCTTGCCTCCAAAGGATTCAAAAACTTTTTTGTCGCTATCCATCAAAACGATGAAAGAAAATCCCTGCGAGGTAACGAAAGATTTTACTTTTGCAACTGATTTTTGATTATCAATATTCAAGGCAACGTAAGAGAATCCTTTATCTTTATATTTCTGATAAATTTCTTCCATTTTTTTCAGTTCTTCTTTGCATGGTGTGCACCATGTAGCCCAAAAGGAAAGCATTACAGGACCTTTTTCGAGCAGTGATGATAGAGTAACGTCGTTGTTCTCTAAATCGGGGAGGGTAAAATCAGTGTATGTCTGTGAATTAACATTCAGGGCGAATGCGAACAGAAAGACAAAGAGGTAGATTCCGGCCTTCGCCGGAATGAGAGAGGATTTGCGAAGTGATTTTTTCATTGTGGGGCAATTTATAATTTTAAAATAAAAAATTTCATTTTAATAAAGTTATAACAATAGCAGTGCCAACAAGATTAGCAAGTGCAAGCGGAAGCATAACTTTCCATCCGAGATTCATAAGTTGGTCATAACGGAACCTTGGAATAGTCCAACGAACCCATATAAAGAAAAATACAAGAGCGAAAACTTTAATTGTAAATGTCAGAACCTGCAATATACTTACCCAGAAAGCTGGCAAACCGAAATTCTGCAGATATGGGAATTGCCATCCGCCGAAATATAAAGTAGTAATCACAGCTGATGAAACAATTACGTTTGCATATTCTGCGAGGAAAAACATTGCAAATTTCATTGAAGAATATTCTGTATGATATCCGCCGACCAGTTCCTGTTCAGCTTCGGGCAGGTCAAACGGAGTGCGGTTTGTCTCGGCAAATGCGGCTACGAGAAATGTGAGAAAACCGATTGGTTGTAATACTATATTCCATTTCCAGCCAAATTGATTCTGAACTATTGTATCAAGTTCAAAAGAGCCATTTATTAAAATTATACCGAGTACTGAAAGTCCCATTGAAAGTTCATAACTCAGCATTTGAGCTGAAGACCTTAAGCCACCGAGTAATGAGTATTTATTATTTGAAGACCAGCCGCTGAGCGTAATTCCATAAACTCCAAGTGAAACGAGTGCCAGTATATAAAGTATGCCGATATTGACATCTGCTATCTGAAGTTTTATTTCTTTTCCGAAAAGTATAATCTTATCTCCGAAAGGAATTACAGCAAATGTTGCGAGTGCAACAGTAAGCGATATAGCAGGAGCAAGTCCATGGATGAATCTGTTTGCTTTTTCCGGTACTATATCTTCTTTCATTAAAAGTTTGATTGCATCTACAAGTGGCTGAAGCAAACCGAACGGACCCACTCTGTTTGGTCCGTATCTGTTTTGAATAAAAGCAGATACGCGTCTTTCAAGCAAGACTGTATAAGCAACGGCAGTGAGAAGAATTATCTCAACTAAAAGAATCTTTCCGATTGTAATTAGAATAGTCTCTGTAAACAAAATGAATAGTTATAATTTTATAAAATATTTTAAGCAAGTTTATTTTTCAAATAGTTAATTGCATCAACAGGAGTCGGGTCAACATTATTAAGTACAGCGAGGTGATAACTAATCCAGTCTCCGAGATATATCAGGTAAAATATGCGTTCTAAAAGAGTTTTACCTTCGCCTTTTATAGTAAGAATTGCGGACGCAAGTTTCACATAAATATCTTCCGTTATGCTCATTCGGGTCTGAATCCTTGCAATATCTTCAACATCTTTTAAAAATACAACAACAATATTCTTCAGAATTTCTTTGTTTAATTCCCATCCTACAAGTTCGTTATGGTTCATTTCAGGATAGAAGTTTCCAAAAGCAAGCATTTTAGCATTTTCGGAAATCTGTCCGCGCCATCTGAGATTCACAACATCTAAAACATCAACTGAGGAATAAATAACCGGTAACTTACCTTTAAGTTCTTTTGCGATCTGCAGTGCAGGGCTTACCTTTTCATCGAGAGAAGAAAATGTTGCGGAATTTTCTTTAACCATTGCTATAACGCTATGAATTTCTGCAGATTTATCTTTAATAAAGCCGAGTTTGGTTAAAAGAATCAGTAATGTAAAAAAAGAATAACCAATTGCACATCGCGGTTGCAGACCTCCGGGAATAATAACAAAATTGTGATTGTTTTTCCGGGCAGTCTCTTCAACTTTTCCGCCACTTGTTATGCAGAGTATTTTACAGTTCTTATAAATTGCCTCAGCATAAGCAGAATTTGTTTCCTCTGTATTGCCGGAGTAACTCGAGATAATTACAAGTGTATTTTCGTCGGCAAAAGAAGGAAGTCTGTAATTTCTGTTAATAAAAATTGGTATTGATGTCTCGTAAAGTGTATAACTTCTTACAAGGTCTCCTCCGATAGCTGAGCCACCCATTCCGTTTATAATAATTTTATTTACATTCTGAATATCAAAATTTTTAAATTCAAATGAATTTGCAATTTTAACGGCCTCCTGAATTTGCAGATGGAAGTCTTTCAAAATCTGATACATATTGCTTTTGTCAATTGAAGGTACCATGATTATAAATAAGGTTTAATTTCAGATTCATAAAATGAATTTACCAATTCAGAAACTTCTTTTACAGTTGATAAGTTAAGAATTTTTTCAACCAGTTCCTTAGCGTCGGAATATTTAATATTTCTTATAAAATCAATTATTTCTGCATAAGAGGAAGGGTTTACACTTAATTCATCAATACCCAGACCAACAAGCAGGATGGAATTAATGGGTTGCGAAGCCATTTCGCCGCAAATACTGATTTTAATATTATTCCGGTGAGCTGCATCAACTGCAAGTTTAATTAATCTCAAAACCGCCGGGTGAAATTCGCTGTACATATCTGCAACCATTTCATTTCCTCTGTCAACTGCAAGTGTATATTGAATTAGGTCATTTGTACCAAGACTGAAGAATGCAGATTCTTTTGCGAGTTCATCTGCAAGAATACACGCAGCCGGAGTTTCAATCATAATCCCGGGTTTAATTTTCGGGTCATATTCAATTCCTTCTTTATCAAGTTCGAGTTTTGTTTCATTGAATATTTCATTGGCTTTTCTCACTTCTTCAAGCGAAGAAATCATAGGTAACATAATCTTCACATTTTTATTCTTTGAGGAAATAAGCATAGCCCTCAGTTGTTCTTTGAAGATATCTTTTCTGTCGAGAGAAATTCTTATACCACGCCAGCCGAGAAATGGATTATCCTCTTTTTCAGAGCTCGGCAGAATTTTATCACCGCCTATGTCAAAAGTTCTGATTGTAACACTTCTGGGGTATGCAAGTTTTGAAATAGTATTGTATTTTTCTATTTGTTCCTCTTCTGAAGGGAAGCTTCCTTTCTCGATAAACATGTGCTCTGTTCTGTAAAGACCAACACCTGAATTTTCATACTCTTCTATGAACTTAAGTTCTTCATCAAAATCTATATTAAGATTAACCTCAATAAATTTTCCGTCAATTGTTATCGCAGGCAGATTTTTAATTCCGAGCAGTTTTTCTTCCTGTTCTCTTACGAGTCTGATTTTATTTTCATATTTTTCAATAGTTTCTTCGGATGGATTGGAAATTACTAAACCTTCAAAACCGTCAATAATTATATCTTCACCATCTTTGATGCTTGAAGAAATTATTTTCATCCCGACTACGGCAGGAATTCTCAGAGCTCTTGAAATTATTGCCGCATGCGAAGTAAATCCGCCTGTATCGGTACAGTAGCCCATGACTTTTCTGCGACTGAATAATATTGTATCTCCGGGAGTAAGTTCGTGTGCAATAACTATCATATTCTCTGCAATTTTCGATACAAGCTTTTCACGTTTCATATTTCTGACGACTCTGTTTTTCACGTCGTTTATATCTGCAAACCTCTCCTTCATATAGTCATCATCTGCGGCAAGGAGTATTTGTCCGAGTTTATCAATTTCATCATTGAAAACAAAGCTCGCCGCTCTTTTTTCGTAGCGGATACGGCTGATTACTTTCTCGAAAAATATCGAATCGTTTAATATTTCGAGCTGAGCTTCAAATATTTTGGAATTCTTTTCCCCGATTTTTTCAACTGCTATATTATATATTTTCAGTAATTCTTTACGTGAATACTCAACAGCTTTTTTAAACTCTTCAATCTCATCTTTTATATCCTTATCGTCGAGTTTTTCAAAATTTATTTTTATTTGTTTCCGTGTGTATAAATACGCCTTACCGAACGAAATTCCGTTGGATGCGGGTATTCCTTTATATATCTTTTCTTCAGCCAATAATATAAAAATTTACTAAATGATATAAATAATTTACGAACTTATAAAGTCAAATTGACATAAATAATTGATGCTTTCTTTTACCCTATGGGAGGGTTACAACTTGAAATGTATAGTTATTTTTTCCTTTTTTGAGGTTGAAAATCATCGTCATCATCATCGTTATAAAAATAAATTTCCTCCGCATTCTTATTAATTTCGATATCATCCGGGTTTAAGTTATCATCGGTATATTCATCTTCTGTTTCCTCTTCATCTTCCCAATCATATTTTTTGATTTCTTTAGGGTCAGTGTTTCTGAAAATAATCGCGCATATAATTCCTATTAAAAATCCGCCGAGATGAGATTCAAAGGAAATTTCGGGGTCAATTGGCAATACGCCCCAGATTAATCCACCGTAAAGAAAAGTAATCAGTAATGAAATTGCTATTGCTTTAGCATCTTTTCTTAATAAGCCGACAAAAAAAAGATAAGATAGAAATCCGTAAATTAATCCGCTTGCCCCGATGTGATAGGCAGGTCTTGCAAAAAGCCATACTGAAAATCCGGTGGCAAGATATGTTATAATAAAAACAGGAATAGAAGATTTTCTGTAAGAGAAAAACAAAGTAAAAGAAAGTACAATCAGAGTAAGTGAATTTGAAATAAGATGCGAAAAATCAGAATGAATAAGAGGACTTAAAAGAATACCTTTCAGACCAGATATTTGTCGCGGATAAACTCCAAGGTGAGAAAGTTCAATACCAGTATATACTTCATAAATCTTTATCAGCCAGAGTAATCCTGTGAATGCAATTGCTGGAATAAGACTCGAATAAAAAACAGCTTTATTATCTATGTCATCTAAGGAATTCATAGAATAAAATAAAAAAAATAAAATAATTAAATAAGAATAAAAACCCCTCGTGTAATCAATGCCAGAACAGTAGCAAGTACAACACTTAAGCTGGTAATAATAACAGCTTTTTTCATATCAAGCTCTTTAGCAAGGGCGGCAAACGTTGCAAGACATGGAATATAGAAAGTAACAAAAATAGTAAACACCATAATCTGTCCGAGTGACATAACTTCGATTACGTTTTCAGTACCAAGTGCAGTAAAGAGTAAAACAAGAGCAAGCTCTTTTCTCATAATTCCAAAAATGAGAGTAATGCCTACAGCGGCAGGCAATCCGAGCATTCCGGCAGTAAAAGGAGCAAGAAAATTATTAACCGGTTCGGATAAATTAAAATAATTCAGAACCTCAAGTATAATACTTCCAACTATAAGGAATGGAATAGCGATTAATACAAACTCTCTCATCCGGAACCATGTTTTAAGAGCAAGTGGTTTTAAGCCGGGTAAGTGATATTTAGGAATTTCGAGAACAAGACCGGGACTTACTTCGGGTATAGATTTAGAAAGAATTTTTCCGAGAATAGCAATAACAGCGATATTAATTAAATATATAATGAAGGCGGCTTTCATAGAAATAAAAAATCCTACAAGCCCGAAAATGACAGTCATTCTTGCAGAGCATGGGATTAAGGTAGTCAGAGTAGAAGTAACTAATCTGTCTCTTGGAGATTTTAAGATTCTTGTGGCAAGGATAGCGGGAACAGTACAGCCGTAACCGAAAAGAAAAGGAACAATAGATAAGCCATGCAATCCGATTTTATGCATAATATTGTCTGTCAGATATGCAACTCTTGCAAGGTATCCGGTATCTTCAAGGAAAGATAAAAGAATAAAAAACGGCAGCAGATAAGGGATTACTATTCCCAGCCCTGCACCAAACCCTGTAAAAAATCCATTAAAAATAGAAAAAAGAACAGAATCAGTACCAAATATACCCGCAAAATAATCAGACATTGCAGAAAAACTATCGAGAAATATCGGTTCAAATACTGAACCGATGAAAAATATTATTCTAAAAGCCAGATATAAAATCACAGCGAGCGAAATATATCCTAAAACAGGATGCATTAAAACATCGTCAATTTTTGAGCGGAAGTCCCTTTTAGGAGGTTTTCCCACAGCAGCAATTTCTTCAAACAAATCGAAAGCAGAACTATGCCTTGCGGACGAAATAACAACATTAGATTTTTCATCCAAAGTCTCTTCGAGCTTTTTGATGATATTGTCAATTTGATGTTTCAGATTATCATCGAGGTCTTTAATATATTTTTTAATTATTTCGTCTTTTTCTAAAAGTTTTATGGCAACGAATCTGTTATTCCATCTTAGTTTCACGTTTCCATTTTTAATAATATCTGATATCTGCCCGATTGCCTTTTCGATAATTCCACCATATTTAATTTTATGCAATGAGTTTTGTTCAACTTTTTGAACAGTATCTCCTGTTATGGAATATTTAAAAGGTTGAGAACCTACTTCAAAAGCTTTATCAAAAAGCGAAAAAACGCCAACTCCTTTATTACCAATTGTTCTTATTACAGGAACACCAAGCAATTCAGATAAACCATCATCGTTAATATTGATACCTTTTTTTTCTGCTTCGTCAATCATGTTCAATGCAACTACCATTGGCTTCTTAAGTTCAAGCAACTGAATAGTTAGTTCGAGACTTCTGGAAAGGACAGAAGCATCAATAACGTTTATAATAATTGTTGAATCCTGAGAATCCATCAGAGCTTTAACCGCAACCAATTCAGCATCATCGGTGGTCTGGAGTGAATATGTCCCTGGCAGGTCAATCAGGTCTATTTTACTGTTATGAATTTCAATTTCGCTTTTAGTATATTTTACTGTAACTCCGGGAAAATTGGTAGCAACAGATTTATAACCCGCAACAAAATTAAATATAGTACTTTTACCGCTATTTGGCTGACCTACGAGAATAAATTTCATTGAACTTTTTCAGCAGTAATTTTTCCGGCAAGTCCGTGACCGAGAGCAATCTCGGAATCAAGGTGTGAAATAACAACAGGACCTTTCAGAGAAGATGTCCTTGTAATTTGAACAATATTCCCTGTAAAAATACCCATATTCATAAGGTGTGCAAGGGCGCGTTTTCCTGCCTCGATTTTTGTAATCTTCACTTTTTCACCTTTTTCGAATTTTGTAAGTTTATCTTTCATTTAAAAATTTATCTATGCAATTTTAAACATATTTTTTATGAAATTAAATTCAAATCAACACGGCATTTTTGATAATAGTTTTGGGTTATACTTTTTCTGCAAGTCTATGGAAAAAAAGAAATAAATCAATTATGATTCAGGTTTCTCTTCCAGCCGGAAAATTTTGTACGTTTTACGGGGGAGGATTTGAAGAGTTCGTTAAACTCTTCTTCGTTGATTTTTGAGAGTTCATCAAAAGTTTTGTTGAAAATCAATTGAATGGGGTAGAAGGATTTTTCTTCCGTGAATAAGCTGTGATTATTATAAGGGCATACTTCTTGGCAGATATCACATCCGAAAATCCAGTTATCTAAATTTATGTATTCGGGTATTTCCCCGCGGTTTTCAATTGTATGATATGATATACAAAGATTTGCATCAACTTTGTAATCTTCATATATCGCACCGGTCGGGCAAGCCGCAACGCATATATTACAATTGCCGCACATATCATCAATTCTTACGGAAGTTTGAAGCTCTCTGTTAATAAAAATCTCACACAGAAAAAAATAACTTCCTGCCTCAGGGATTATAACGTTTGAATTTTTTCCCTGCCATCCAATACCTGCTCTTACAGCTATTGCTTTTTCAAGCACGGGACCATCATCAACATAAAATTTTGTTTTTATTCCATCTTCAAGTTTTTCAATTTCTTTACAGAGAAATTTCAACTTTTTCTTTAAAAATTTATGGTAATCAATTTCGCCCCAGGCATATCTTGATATTTTTGCAATATTTTTTTCACTGCTGTGTTCAAACGGAGTATCATAAATAAACGCAAGTGAAATAACAGATTTTGCACCTTCCATTATTATTCCGGGATTTACTCTCTTTTCCTGATTTTTTTCCATCCAGAACATATCCGCATTGCGTTTTTCTTTAAGCCAGTTTTCATAATTTTTCCCTTCGGCTTCAAGTTTTTCTATATTAAAAAAGCCGGCTTTATAAAAACCGGCTTCTATACATAATTTCTTTATTTGATTTTGTAAATCCAAATTCAGCTTATTTGCTTAGTTCGAATACTCTGTCTAATCTTGCTATTTTTATAAGCTCTTCAATATTTTTATTTACATTCTTTAAAATAAGTTTTCTGTTCTTATCTCTTTCAATTCTTTCTGACATTAATAAACAAGATAAACCTGCGCTGTCGCATTTGGTAACGAATCCCAGATCAATAATAAACTGGTTATCAATACCTTTTTGCAGAAATATTAATTCTGTTTTCAATTCTGCAGTCATATCTGCTGTAAGATTTTTTTCTTTCAGTGCAAATATTGTGTAGTCTTTTTGTTTATCTATTTCGTATTTCATTATTTCTTATCTCCTTGACCGGGTTTCCTGTGATGAGGATTTGGTTTTCTGAAAGTTCTGTCTTTTTCCTGTTCTTT
>Ga0073934_10004530_pt1 | contig 22959 bp, 18 predicted proteins | sample LarsenN4metaG_FD_76834 | JGI IMG/M metagenome (GOLD analysis project Ga0073934, IMG submission 76834) | Hot spring sediment bacterial and archeal communities from British Columbia, Canada, to study Microbial Dark Matter (Phase II) - Larsen... ...
AGACCGCGACCTTCCGGTCGTGGGTCGCATGCCAGGTGCCGTCGTCATGCCGCCGCGCGATGTTCCCGAGCAGGCCGGCGAGGATGGAACGGTGGATCGCGCGGTAGCCCGGCGTGCCCATCGTGAGGTCGCGCACCGACTCCGGGGTGGCGGCGGCCTTGCGGCGCGCGGCCCGGCCCGAATCGCGCGGATCGGCCCCGGGCCCGTCGAACACCGACGTGTCGTCAAACCCCTCCCCGCCCTCGAGGGTGTCGGCCAGCTGTGCGTGCACGTCGCGCCACTCGCGCATGCGCATGAACGAAAGGAAGTGCGCCGTGCAGAACTTCCGCAGCTTGCCGAGCGTCATGACCTCGAACTCGTCATGGTAGGCCTCCCAGATGGCGAGCAGGGTGAGGAAATCCGAGTCGGGATGCGCGAAGCGCCGGTGCGCGGCGTCGGCCTGGGCCTGCCGCTCGAGCGGGCGCTCCCGCGGATCCTGGATGCTCAGCGCCGAGGCGATCACCAGCACCTCGCGCAGGCACTTTTCCTGGCGCGCCTGCAGGACCATCCGCCCGACCGTCGGGTCGACGGGCAGGTGCGCCAGTTCGCGCCCGAGGTCGGTGAGCGCACCGGCCTCGTCGAGCGCACCGAGTTCGTGCAACAGCGCATAACCCGCCCGGATGCCCTTGGCCGGCGGGGCGTTGAGGAACGGGAAGTCCTCGATGTCGCCCAAGCCGAAGGCCTTCATGCGCAGGATGACATCGGCGAGGTTGCTGCGCTGGATCTCGGGCTGCGCGAAGCGCGGGCGGTCGTCGTAGTCCTGCTCCGAATAGAGGCGGATGCACACGCCGTCGCTCACGCGGCCGCAGCGGCCCTTGCGCTGGTCGGCGCTGCTCTGCGCGACCGGCTCGACCGGCAGGCGGCGCGTGCGGCTCTGCGGCACATAGCGGCTGATGCGCGCCAGCCCGGTGTCCACCACGAAGCGGATGCCGGGGATCGTCAGCGAGGTCTCGGCGATGTTCGTCGCCACGACGATTTTCCGCCTCGGCGTCGGCGCAAAGACCCGCTGCTGCTCGGCGTTGGTCAGGCGGCCGAACAGGGGCACGACTTCGATGTCGCGGCGTTTCCGGCCCTCGAGCTGGTCGCGCACCTCGCGGATGTCCCGCTCGGTCGGCAGGAACACCAGGATGTCGCCGCCGGTGCTCTCCTGCAGGATGCGCTCCACGGCCTCCACCGCGCCGTCGATGTAGGTGAGTTCCTCCCGGTCGCCTTCCGCCTTCATCTCCTCCAGCGGCGACCAGATGACCTCGACCGGATAGACGCGTCCGGACACCTCCACGATGGGCGCGCCGTCGAACGCCTTCGAGAACGCCTCGGTGTCGATCGTGGCCGAGGTGATGACGATGCGCAGGTCGGGCCGGCGCCCGCGCAGCCGCCGCAGGTGGCCGAGGATGAAGTCGATGTTGAGCGAGCGCTCGTGCGCCTCGTCGACGATGATGGTGTCGTATTCGCGCAGGTCCGGGTCGCCCTGCAGCTCCGCCAGCAGCATGCCGTCGGTCATGAACTTGATGACGGTCGCCTCGCTGGTCTGGTCGGCGAAACGGATCTTGCAGCCGACCTCGCGGCCGAACGTCACGTTCATCTCCTCCGCCACGCGCCGCGACACCGAGGCCGCCGCCACGCGGCGCGGCTGGGTGCAAGCGATGCGGCCGCGCGTGCCGGAGCCGGCGGCCAGGCACATCTTGGGGATCTGCGTCGTCTTGCCCGAGCCGGTCTCGCCCGCGAGCACGAGCACCGGGTGCTTTTGCAGCAGCCCGATGATCTCGTCCGCGCGCGCGCTGATCGGCAGCTCCGGCGGGAACTCGATGCGGAAGGCGGGACTGGGACGGCGGGCGGCCATGCTCGCGCGACTCTCAATCCGCCCCGGCCGCCCGGCGCGAGCCTATTGCGCCGGTTGCAGGCGCACCGGCCGTCCCGGACGTTCGCCCGTCAGTCCGCCGCCGCGGATCACGGGCACGCCGTTGACGATCACGTCGCGGAACCCGGTCGCATACTGGTGCGGCGCGGTGTAGGTGGACGGGTCGGCCACCGTCGCCGGGTCGAAGACCACGAGGTCCGCCACGGCGCCCGGGGCCAGCCGTCCGCGCCCGGCCAGCTTGAAGGTGTCGGCGGGCAGCGCGGTCATCTTGCGCACGGCCTCCTCAAGGGAGAGCACGCCCTGCTCGCGCACGTAACGGGCCAGCACGCGGGCGTTGTTGCCGTAGCCGCGCGGGTGCGGCACGGCCTCGCCGAACTTCCGCGGACCGGCATCGGACGCGATCATCGTGAGCGGCTGGACGAGGAATTTCTTCAGGTCCTCCTCGTTCATGCCGTGAAAGACCGCGCTGGCGCCGCCGCGGAGCTGCAGATCGAGGATCACCTCGTTCTGGTCGTCGAGCGTGTCGCGGCCGCGCAGGATGCGGGCCGCCTCCACCACGGTCTTGCCATTGAGGCCCGGCTCGGCCCGGCAGTTGGCGATGACGGCGAAACTGAGGTCCTGCTGCCGGTTCTGCCGCAGCGTCTCCTTCATCTCCTCGACGATGCTCCTGCGGTAGGCCGCGTCGGCCATGCGTTCGCGGAACTTCGTCTCGCCGCCCTCGAAGGCCCGCTCCGGGATGCGCGAGCGCAGGCTCGTGCTGGAGGCCGTGTAGACATACTGGTCGTGCGTGATGGCGAGCCCCGCGGCGCGCGCCTGGTTGAGATAATCGATGATCTCGTCGGCGCGGCCCCAGGCCGCCGGCGTGGCCAGCTTGATGTGCGACACCTGCGCGGGGATGCGGGCCTCGCGGGCGATGGTGGTCAGCTCGTCGAGCGCCTCGCGGATGCGGCGGTTTTCGTAGCGCATGTGGCTGGCGTAGATGCCGCCGTGGGCCGACACGGTCTTGGCCAGCTCGACCAGCTCGTCCGTCTTGGCGAAAACGCCGGGCAGGTAGATGAGCCCGGTGCTCAGGCCGACGGCCCCGGCCTGCATGCCGCGCTCCACCAACGCGCGCATGCGGTCCAGCTCCTCGGGCGTCGGCGGGCGCAGGAAGCTTCCGCCCATGACCTCCAGCCGCACCGTGCCATGTCCGATCAGGGTGGCCACGTTCAGCGCCACGCCGGTCTTCTCGATCTCCGTGAAAAATGCCCCGATATCGCGCGCGGAGGTGCCGCAATTGCCGGTCACGATCGTGGTCACGCCCATGCGGATGAAGTTCTCGGCCACCGGCAGCTCGGCGATGTCCTCCGAGTGCGTGTGCACGTCGATGAAGCCCGGCGCCACCACCAGCCCGCCGGCGTCGATCTCGTTGCGGCCCGGGCCGGCCACCACGCCGACCGCGGCGATGCGGCCGTCCTTCACCGCCACGTCGCCGCTGAACGCGGGCCGCCCCGTGCCGTCGACGAGGCGCCCGTGGCGGATCACCAGATCGTATTCCTGTGCGGCCAGTCGGCCGAGGCCCAGCGCGGCCAACAAAAGGACGGGATAACGCATGGGGGCGAACTTGCGGACAACCGGTCCGTGGGCAATGCGGGATTGAGGCCGCGGCACGCCCGGTTTGACGTGCCCGCCCCGCCTGTCACCCTGCCTTGCCGTGCCTGCCACCCCGCCCGTCAATCCGCCACCCCTGCCCGGCCCGGTGACCCGCCGCGTGCTCGCCCTGTCCCGGATCAACGGCTGGGGTGTGGCCGGCTTCGCGCTGCTCAGCGCCCTCGCATCCCTGATCCGCACCGACCTCCTCCTCGTGGGCTGGTGCATGCTCGCCGCCGCCTCCGGGTTCATGGAACTGCACGGCCGCGGCCGGCTCGCCCTCGGCAAACCGGCGGGCGTCGGCTGGATGATCGCCGCGCAGTTCTGGCTGCTGGCCGCGATCACCTGCTATGTCTGGTTGCGCTGGACCGAATTCGAGGCGACCCCCTTCTGGGACTCGCTCCCGGCCCTCGCGCAGAACGAAGTCAACCGCCAGCTCGCCGCCGCCGGCATCGGCGAGGACGAGCGCCCGGCCTTCCTCGCCTACCTCAACGCCGCCATCTGCCTCTCGCTCCTGCTCACGTCGCTGGTCTACCAGGGCGGCCTCGCCCTCTACTACGCCTTCAAGCTGCGCGCCGTGCGGAACGAAATTGCCTCGCCCCCCTCCTGAGCCAAGCCTGCCGTCATGACCGCCCCGGCGTTTTTCCCGCAGGACATCATCATCAGGAAGCGCGACGGCGGCGCGCTGAGCCGCGATGAGATCGATTTCTTCGCCCGCGGCGTGGTGGACGGGGCGTTCGCCGATTACCAGGCCACGGCCCTGCTCATGGCCATTTTCTGGCGCGGCATGACGCCGCAGGAGACCGCGTGGTTGACCGACGCGATGATGCGCTCCGGCGATGTCATCGACCTGCGCGACCTCCCCGGCGCCAAGGTCGACAAGCACTCGACCGGCGGGGTGGGCGACAAGGTCTCGCTCATCCTCGCCCCGCTCGCCGTCGCCTGCGGCCTCAAGGTGCCGATGATGTCCGGCCGCGGCCTCGGCCACACCGGCGGCACCCTCGACAAGCTCGAGGCCATCCCCGGCTTCCGGGTGCAGCTCGGCGTGCCGGAGTTCCGCGCCATCCTGCAACGGGTCGGCTGCGCCATGATCGGCCAGACCCCGCAGGTCGTGCCCGCCGACCGGAAGCTCTATGCACTGCGCGACGTCACCGGCACGGTCGAGTGCATCCCGCTCATCTGCGCCAGCATCATGAGCAAGAAACTCGCCGAGGGCATCGACTCGCTCGTGCTCGACGTGAAGTTCGGCCGGGGCGCGTTTATGAAGAAAAAGGAGGATGCGCTCACCCTCGCCCGCGCGATGGTCGAGGTCGGCCGCGCCGCCGGCAAACCCGTGCGCGCCCTGCTCACCGCCATGCACCAGCCGCTCGGCCGCGCCGCGGGGCACACGACCGAGGTCATCGAGTCCATCGAATGCCTCAAGGGAGGCGGACCGGCGGACCTCATGGAGGTCACCTACGCGCTCACCGGCCAGATGCTCATCCTCGGCGGCAAGGCCAAGGACGCAGCCGACGCCCGCCGGCAGATGGAGGCCGCCATCGCAAATGGTTCCGCGCTGAAAGTCTTCCGCGAAATGTGCGCTGCCCAGGGCGGCGATGCGCGCGTGGTGGACGACTATTCGCTCCTGCCGACCGCAAGGAAGAAGCTCGAGATCCGCGCCGGCGCGGACGCCAGGGGTTTCGTCTCCGAGGTCGACGCCCTCAGGTGCGGCCACGCCATCATGGCCCTCGGCGGCGGCCGCGCCGCCGTGACCGACCGGATCGACCACGCCGTCGGCCTCGCCGACCTGATCAAGATCGGCGAACCGGTGGCCCCGGGCGCTCGCCTCTGCACCCTGCACGCCAACGACGACGCCAGGGCCGCCCGGGCGGAGGCGCTGATCCGCGAGGCGGTCAAATTCACCCCGACGGCCCCCCGACAGGAGCCGTTGATCCAGGACTTGGTGCAATAACACAAGACGCCAGTATTGCCGCAGTAGCCGGCATGGCCTGCCATGCGTAGCCACAACGGTTGAATTGCATGCATAATGCCCTACTTCGCCAAGGCTTCGTAGGGCATGCTTCGTCCTCGTTACTCTGGGCGAAGCATGGTGCTCAGGGGGGGACTCGAACCCCCATGCGGTTAGGCACAGGCTTCTGAGACCTGCGTGTCTACCAATTCCACCACCTGAGCAAAAAACGGAAGGGCGAAGCAAACGCCCGGCCAAGGGTGGAGCAAGGATTTTGTGCAGGAGACCGGAACTCCGACCGTTAGCCACGAAGAGGCACCAAGAAGCGCAAAAGGGAAGGTCTCGCGGATACCATTTTGCAGAACCTTTTTGATTTCACACCAAGGACGCAAAGATCGCAAAGACTTGGGATTTCAACCTCTTCGCGGTCTTTGCTGACTTTGTGTAGAACTGTATCTGATTGATTCAGTGATGGGGCTCAGGTCTTTGTCCTGATGCGCCTTTGTCAGGCTGTCGCTTCGCCCGGTAGTGGCGATCCAGATCAGCCCGCGTGCTTCCGCTCGTGCTCGAGCAAGCGCTGCTTGCGCCAGAGGCCGCCGGCATAGCCGCAAAGGCTGCCGTCGGCGTTGATGACGCGATGGCAGGGGATGACGATCGCGATCATATTGGACCCGTTGGCGCGGCCGATGGCGCGCGCGGCCCCGGGCCGGCCGATGCGACGGGCCATCTCGGCATAGCTGCGGGTCTGACCGGGCGCGATGCGACCGAGTTCGCGCCAGACCTTGATCTGGAAGTCCGAGCCGACGGGCGCGAGCGGAAGGTCGAACTGCATCCGGGTGCCCGCGAAATACTCGCCGATCTGCCGCACCGTGGCGTCGAGGACGGCGTTGTTGCCGGGGACGATGGCGGACTTGAGCCGCCGGCGCAACATCTCCAACTCCCGCTCGAGTCCGCGGCGGTCCACGAATTCAAGCAGCCGCAGTCCCTGGTCGTCCGCCAGGGCAAGCAGCGAACCGAGGGGCGTCTCGATGCGACGGCCGAGCAGGACCGCGCCCTGCGCGGCGCCGCGCGGGGCCTGGCCGAAGATGCGCGCGAAGGCGCCGCGGAACCCGCTGGGCGAGCCATAGCCGCCTTCGAGCTGCACATCCACGACGGCCTTGCCGCGCTTGAGCCCGTGCAGGGCGAGGCCCATGCGCCGGGCGCGCTGGTAGGCATGGAAGGTCATCCCGTAGTAGGCCTTGAACTGCCGGCGGGCGGTCGACGGCTCGATGCCCATGGCGTCGAGATCCTTGTCCGTCACGCGGCCCTCGGCGGAATCCTCGACGGCACGACGCAGGCGCTCGACGAGCGGCGGCACGGGCCTGGTGGCGTCCATCGGGTGGCAGAGGCGGCAGGGCCGGTAGCCCCCGTGCAGGGCCTCGGCGACGGACGGGAAGAACTCGATGTTCTCGGGCTTGGCGAATTTGGCCCGGCAAGTCGGGCGGCAGAACACGCCGGTGGTCTTCACGCCGGTGTAGAAGACGCCCTCGTAGGCCGGGTCGCGCCGGCAGATGGCACGATACATCGTGCGGAAGGTGGGCAGGCGGCGGACGGCGGCGGTCACGGGGATCGGATGGTCGAGCTGGATCATGCGGCCAGATTGGCGGCCGGAAGTCGGAAATCAGCGGACGAAATTCGGGCAACCCTTTCCGTCAGGCGCTGCGGGCGGGCAGGAAATCCCGCGGCGACGGCAGTTCCTTGACCCGCCGGCCGCCCCGCCGGCGCGCGATGTAGGGATCCTCGGGGAGTTTTTCATCCTCATCGGGCTCCTCGCCGTCGGTCTCAAGGCCCTCGATCTCGATCGTCTCCTCGGGCTCGAAATACTGCGACACGCGGCGCGGAGAGGGTTCGAGGACAAGGGCGGGGTTTTCGATGCCGCCCTTTTTCAGCAAAATGAGGTGGCAGGGATAACACTCCTCCTGAAAGTGCCGGCGGAAGTCGCTGAGCCATTTGTTGGGCACACCCTCGCGCTTAGTGAGGAGGACGACGTCGGAGAAATGCGCACAGGCATCGAACCACGGGCGAAGGTCAGGCTGCGTGCTGGCCAGCTGGCAGTCCACGACGAGCAGGACGCGCGCGAGCTGCAGGCCCTTGGCGGCGAGCCAGCGCTTGAGCGCCTCGATCTGGTCCACCATGTCGCCCTGGCTGTCGGCGAGGAGGTAGACGGTGTCGCAGGCGGGCAGGCGGAAATCTGGAAAATCCGGACCACCCCACGCCCAGCGCTGCACCACGACGCGGGGCACCGCGGCCAGCGCGGCATCCTGGGGCGACGGCGGCTCGCTTTCCGCCACGAGCACGGCGCTGCGCTCGCCGGGATCGCGGCCGTTCTGCAGCAGGTCGAGGATCACGCCGCGCCGGCCCGAGCCGGGCGTGCCGAGCACGAAATAGACTAGCGGGGTCGCGGTCATGCGGCATCCGGAGAATCTCCGGCGCGCGCAGCCGGACAAGTCAGAACTTGAAGGCGCGGTTCTGCGCGTGGTGGCGCATGAGATGGTCCACGAGCACGAGGGCGGCCATGGCCTCGACCATGACGACCGCGCGGGGCAGGACGCAGGGGTCGTGCCGGCCGCGGGCCTGCAGCTCGGTGGCGGCGCCCCGGGTGGTGACGGTTTTTTGCGGGCGCAGGATCGTGGCGGTGGGCTTGAAGGCCACGCGGAAGAAGAGCTCCTCGCCGTTGCTGATGCCGCCCTGCACACCGCCGGAATTGTTCGTGGCGGTGGCGATGCGTCCGGCGCGCCGGACAAAGGCGTCGTTGTGCTGCGAACCCCGGAGCAACGTGCCGGCGAAGCCGCTGCCGATCTCGAAGCCCTTGGTCGCGGGCAGCGAGAGCATGGCCTTGGCAAGGTCGGCGTCGAGCCGGTCGAAGACGGGCTCGCCGAGGCCGGCGGGCACGCCGCGCACCCGGCATTCGATGACACCGCCGAGCGAGTCGCCGGCGGTGCGGGCCTGCTTGATGCGGGCGATCATCCTCGCGGCGGTGGCGGGATGCGGGCAGCGCACGGCGCTGGCCTCGACCTGCCGGAGCGAGGGGAACGCGCGCAGCGGCGGCATGGCGAGGTCGTGCATGCGCGCCACGTAGGCGCGGATTTCCGTGCCGTGGGCGAGCGCGAGGATCTTGCGGGCGATGGCGCCGGCCGCGACGCGGCCGACGGTCTCACGGGCCGACGAGCGGCCGCCACCACGGTGGTCGCGGATGCCGTATTTGGCCTGATGGGTGTAGTCCGCGTGCGAGGGCCGGTAGGCCGTGCGCATCTCGGCGTAGGCCTCGGGACGGGCGTCGGTGTTGCGCACGAGCATGGCCAGCGGGTGGCCCGTGGTGCGGCCCTCGAACAGGCCGGAGAGGATCTCGACCACGTCGGCCTCCCGGCGCGGCGTGGTGATGTCGCTCTGACCGGGGCGGCGGCGGTCCAGGTCGGCCTGGATCTCGGCCGCCGTGAGGGGCAGGCGCGGCGGGCAGCCGTCGATCACGACGCCGACGGCCGGGCCGTGGCTCTCGCCGAAGGTCGCGATGCGGAAGAGCTGGCCGAAGACGTTGGACACGGGCGGGAGCGAAACGGCGGCGGCGCTTGCAAGCAAGCCCGTTGCCGGGCATACCCGCGGCATGAAGTTCTTCATCTTGAGCGGCAGCCATCGCAAGGAGGCCCAGTCCCTGAAGGTGGCCGGTTATCTGAAACGCGTGCTTGAGGCCGAGCACCGGGGCGCGGAGGTGTTCCTCTACAGCCTGAGCGGAAACCCCCTGCCCCTCTGGGACGAGGAGCACGGCGGCGCCCCCGACGCACTGTGGGACCCGGTCTCGGCGCAATTGCAGGCGGCGGACGCGCTGATCGTCGTCAGCCCGGAATGGAGCGGCATGGCGACACCGGGGGTGAAGAATTTCCTGCTGAACTGCACGGCAGGGGAAGTCGGGCACAAGCCCGGGCTCATCGTGACGGTGTCGGCCTCGCGCGGCGGCAGCTACCCCGTGGCCGAGTTGCGCATGAGCGGCACCAAGAACAACCGGCTGTGCTGGATTCCCGAGCACGTCATCGTGCACCACGCGGAGGCCAACCTGAACGCCCCGGACGGCGCCGCCGACCTGACGAAGGAAGACGCGGCCACGCGCGCCCGGCTGCGCTACGCCCTCAAGGTGCTCGCGGAATACGGCAAGGCCCTCGCCCTGGTGCGCACCAGCGGGGTCGTGGACCACAAGACCTTCCGCAGCGGGATGTGAGCCTCTCGGTTGGCTTGCCGAGCCATAGCTCCAAAGAGCGAAGGCTGGCGCCCCCGCCCGGACTTGAACCGGGATGCGCGGTTTAGGAAACCGCTGCTCTATCCAGTTGAGCTACGGGGACTAACCGGACGCACAACAAGCCCGCCGGGAAGGCGGCGCAAAGCAAAAAAATGTCCGTTGACAGGCCGTGGGCCGGGAGCAACATCTCGCCCCCTTTTCCCTTTCATGAGCACCACCGAGACCAAGCCGCAGAGCCTCAAGCCCGAGGAGTTCCCGATGACCCAGCCCCAGCTGATGAGCCGTTACATCACGGACACGGGCAAGATCCTGCCGCGCAAATACACCCACCTGTCGGCCAAGCAGCAGCGCACCGTCACCGCCAAGATCAAGCGGGCCCGCAACATGCTGGTGATGCAATAAGGCGACCCCGACGACGATTTGATTGAGCCGGAGCCCGCGCTCCGGCTTTTTTGTGCCCGCCACCATGGCCCGCATTTACCAGCCCACCGCCCGCAACCTCGCGCACCTGGCCCGGGTGCTGCGCCGCGGCGGGTTGGTCGCCATTCCGACGGAAACAGTCTACGGGCTGGCGGCCAACGCGCTCGACGCCCGGGCCTGCCGCAGGATCTTCCGCGTGAAGGGACGGCCAGCCCGCGATCCGCTCATTGTGCACGTCGGCCACATCAACCAAGTGGACGCGCTGGCCGGGTTCAACGAGACCGCGTGGCACCTCGCGCGGACCTTCTGGCCGGGACCCTTGACCCTGATCCTGCCGAAGAAGCCCGTCGTGCCCGCCGTGGTGACGGCGGGGCTGGACACCGTGGCGCTGCGGATTCCCGCGCACCAGGAAGCACTGTGGCTGCTGCACCAGGCCCGGGTGCCACTCGCGGCGCCCAGCGCCAATCCGTTCGGCTACATCAGCCCGACCACGGCGCGGCACGTGCAGGAAACCCTCGGCCGGAAGATCCGGCACATCCTCGACGGCGGGCCGTGCAAACACGGCATCGAGTCCACCGTGGTGGACGCGCGCGACCCAAAGCGCTGCGTCATTCTGCGCGCCGGGGCGGTGACCGCGGCGCAGCTGCGCGCGGCGTTGCGCGGGCGCAAGGTCAAGGTGGTGTCCGCGCGGAAGCGCGCCGGCGGGCGGGCGGGACTGCGCGCGCCGGGGCTGCTGTCACGGCATTACAGCCCGCGCACGAGACTCCACCTGGTGCGGAGCCTCGGCGCATCAGCCGACCTGCCGGCGGAGACCGGCCGCATCTTCTTCCGGAAACCCGCGGGGGCGAAACTGCGGGAGAACGAGTGGTCCTTGAGCACACGCGGCTCGCTGGCGGAGGCGGCGCGCCGGCTCTACGCGGTCTTGCGCGAGGCCGACGCGCGCGGGTTGCGACGCATCGAGGCCGAGCTGGCGCCCGCAACCGAGGGTTCGCTGGCGGAGGCGATCAACGACCGTCTGCGCCGCGCGGCCGCCCGGCGTATCCGCTGATCGTCATCGCACCACCGCGGCGAGTTCGCGCAGCAGGCGCTCGTTCTGTTCCGGCGTGCCCACGGTCACGCGCAGCCACTCGGGCAAGCCGTAGCCCTTCACCGGCCGGGTGATCACGCCGCGTTTCTGCAGCGCGTCGAAGACCGCCGCGCCGTCGCCGACCTTGACCAGCAGGAAATTCCCCTGCCCCGGCACGAATTCGCGGCCCTGTTTGCGGAAACCCTCGCCGAGCTGCGCCAGGCCGGCCCGGTTCGCTGCGCGGCACTTCGCGACGAAATCCGCGTCGTCGAGCGCCGCCAGCGCCGCGGCCACGCCCACGCCGTTCACGTTGAACGGCTGCCGGGCGCGTTGCACAATCGCGATCAGGTCGCGATGCGCGTAGCCGTAGCCGACACGCAACGACGCCAAACCGTAGATCTTGGAAAACGTCCGCAGGCAGATGACTTTCCGCCCTTCGGCAATGAGCGGCCGCAGGTCCGGAGCCTGATCGAGGAATTCCGCATAGGCCTCGTCGAAAACCAAGATCGCATGCGGGGGCAGCGCCTTCGCCAGCTCACTGATCTCCGTTTCGGTATTGGTCGCGCCGACCGGGTTGGCCGGGCTCGCCAGGAAAACCAGCCGTGTTTTCGGGGTCACCGCCGCGGCCAGCGCGCGCAGGTCCTGCCGCAAACCCGGCGCCAGCGGCACCTCGATGGGCTTCGCACCGAACATCAGCGTCACCAGCTTGTAGACGATGAAAGCCGACTGGTGCATCACCGTCTCCACACCCGGCGAGAGAAAGGCATGGCCGAGCAGCTCGATGATCTCATTGGAGCCCTCGCCGACGATGAACTGGTCCATGCCCAGTCCGGTCCTCTGCGCCAGCTTCTGCCGCATCGCGTAGTAGCCGCCGTCCGGATACAGGTGGGCCTCGCGCAGCGCCCGCTCGGCCGCCGCGACGGCCTTGGGGGAAGGCCCCCACGGGTTCTCGTTCGAGGCCAGCTTGATGATCGTCGCCGGATCGAGGCCCAGTTCGCGCGCCACCGTCTCGATCGGCTTGCCCGGTTCGTAGACCGGCTGCGTGAGGATGCCGGGGTTGGCCAGATCGGCGAAATTCATGCCGTGAACTTCCACCGCCTTCCCGGTCCGGTTCAAACCAAATCACCGTGCCGCCGGCAGGCGGCTTGGCACACGCACGCAGGCCATCCCCGCAGCCTCGGCGGCCCGGAACCCCGGTTCCGCATCCTCGAAGACCAGGCAGCGCTCCGCCGGCACGCCCATCAGGTCCGCCGCCCGCAGGAAGATGTCGGGCGCGGGCTTGCCGTGGCGGACATCCTCCGGCGTGACCACGATGGTGAACAGCTCCCGCAGTCCCACCGCCTGCAGGGTGTTGCCGACCACGTGATGGGGGCTGCCCGTGCCGACCGACACCGGATGCGTCCGCGCCACCCGCCGGGCGAAGTCCGCCACCGGGGTGATCAACTGCAGCGCGGCGCTGTTTTCCAGGAAAAGCCGTTCCTTTTCATGGAAAATCCAGTCGGCATCCGCCCGGAGCCCGTAATGCTCGCACAGCAGCTCCGCCACCCGCCTGGTCGGCACGCCGCCGAAGGAGTAGAACAAATCCTCGTCGAGCGCGTGGGGCAGGCCCGCGGCCCGCATCGCCCGGTCCCAGGCGCGGAAATGCGCCGGCATCGAGTCCACCAACGTGCCGTCGCAGTCGAAGATGTAGCCGGCGAAGTCGCCGGACGGGATTTCCAGTCGCATGAAGCGCGCGAGCCAACCGGGCGCGCCGTGCACCGCAACCCCAAAGCCCGTGTCAGGCGCCGACCGACCGCGTCATGCACGCGGCGCTGGCCGGGCAGAGCGAGCGGAACTCCTCCGTCGCGGCGACGGCGGGCGGCACGGCCGTGCGTTCGATGCGCGTGAAGCCGCGTGCGGCGAAAAACTTCTCCGCCGTGGTCGTGAGCAGGAAGAAACGCCGCACGCCTGCTGCCCGGGCACGCGCAGCCAGTTCGCGGACAAGCCGGTCTCCGAGACCCCGGCTACGCTGGCCCGGTGCCACCACGAGCGAGCGCAGCAACGCGTCGGCGCCGTGACGCTCGTAACCGATGGCCCCGACGACTGTGCCGGCCTCCCGCGCGACGAGAAAGTCCGTGAGATGCGCCGCGAAATCCTCGTGCGGCAGGCCGGCCGCGCGCAACAGGGCCGCGATGTCCCGGGCGTCGTCGGGACGCGCGGGTTCGATGATGGCTTCTCCGGCCGGGGTTTGCACGACACCCTTCTTGCAGGCGGCCACAAAGCGCGCAAACCCGCTCTGGCTGTAACGGCGAACCCGACGGGCGATTGTGCGGCAGCCCGCTACCGGCGCGAACCGCGCATGAGGCGGCTCTTCGGCTTCTCGGGCGCTACCTGCGGCATGCCGCCACCGTCGAAGATGCCCGAATAGGTGTAATTGAAGCCCTCCACCTTCTTCCACTCGATGGCCATGCCGATGAACCGCTCGATGCTGCGCGCGTCGCGCCAGGTCTCCTCGGTCACGAGCGTGAAGGCGTCGCCGGTCTTCTGCGCGCGCCCGGTGCGGCCGATACGGTGGACGTAGTCCTCGGGATTCTCCGGGACGTCGTAATTGATGACGTGCGAGACGTCGGCGATGTCGAGGCCGCGCGCGGCCAGGTCGGTGGCGACCAGCACCTCGTATTTGCCCGACTTGAACCCCTTCAGGGCGTCGACGCGCTCCTGCTGGCTGCGGTCGGCGTGCATGACGGCGCAGGTGTGGCCGGCGTGCCTGAGCCGGCCGGCCACATAATCGGCCCCGCTCTTCGTGCGGGAGAAGATGATGACGCTGTGGTATTGGGTCTGCTCGAGCAGGTGGACGAGCAGGTCGAATTTCTGCGCCTGCACCACCGGGTAGAAGGCGTGGGTGATGGTCTCGGCGGTGGAGCGCTCGCGGCTGACGGCGATCTTGAACGGATCGCGCAGGGCCCAGGCGGCCAGCTGCTCGATCTCCGGCGGCAGCGTGGCGGTGAAAAAGAGCGTCTGCCGGTTCTTCGGCACCTTGGCCACGATGCGCTTCACGTCGGGCAGGAACCCCATGTCGAGCATCCGGTCCACCTCGTCGAGCACGAGCACCTGCACGTGGTCGAGGCGGATCTCGCCCTGCTCCATGAAGTCGAGCAGCCGGCCCGGGGTGGCGACGAGGATGTCCATCCCGCGCGCGAGGTCCTCGCGCTGCTTGCCGTAGCCCACGCCGCCGTAGATGACGGTCGTGCGCAGGTCGGTGTATTTGGAATACGCCTTGAAGGACTCCTCGACCTGCAGGGCCAGTTCGCGCGTGGGCTCGAGCACGAGGCAGCGGATGGCGCCGTGCGAGCCGAGCTTCTGCAGGATGGGCAGGGAAAAGGCGGCGGTCTTGCCGGTGCCCGTCTGGGCCGAGCCGATGACATCCCGGCCCTTCAGCACCTCGGGGATGGCCTGCGCCTGGATGGGCGTGGGCTGCTCATAACCCTTCTGCTGGACGGCATAGGCGAGACGGTCGTTGAGGCCGAGCGCGGTGAAGGCCGTGTCCATCCTGGGCACCTCGGGCAGGGGCTTGGCCGGCTCATGCGCGCGCGGGCTGGGCGCGGCGGAAGGGGCCGGGCGCCGCTCGTGACCGTGGGCCGCGCCCTCGTGTTTCCGCGGGGCGTGGCCCGTCTTGGCGCCCGGTCCGGAACCACGGGTTTCGCGGTGGCGCTCGCCGCCGCGCCGGTGTTCGCCGCCCTTGGCGGGGTGCTTCGGTTCAGGCCGGCGGCCGTGCGGGTGGCCCGCCTTGGCGGCCGGTTTGTCGGCGGATTTCGAAAACGACTGGCGGAGCTTGGAGAGGATCTTGCGGAGCATGTCGGTGGAGCAGCGCGGCATTCCAGCGGGCCGCGCCGATTATGCAACCCCGCAGAAAGCCGTCTGATCAGAGGTTGGACTTGATTTTGTCCAGGATGGAGAGCGAGAGCTGCTCGTCGCCGAAGACCCCGACCCGGATCTTCACGTTGGTGATCTTCTTGCCGGTGTTCTGGAGGGTGATCTCGACCTTCTTGTCCTGCGCGGTGCGCGAGACGAGGACGGCCTTGAGGGCGTCCTTGTTGTCGCTCATCTTGGCGAATTCGAGCTGTTCGATCGCCTCGCGGGTGGCGGCGACCACCTTCTCATAATCGGCGTTGAGGGTGGTGTCGAGGTCGCCGCGCACGTAGGCCACGGCGCCGGCGCCGGCGCCGGCGGCCACCACGACACAGCCGGTCGTGCCGATGAGGGCGGCGGCGCATGCGGCCAGCAGGAGGGGGCGGAGGAAGTTGGATCGTTTCGGATTCATGGTGATGAATGACTGCACCATGGGACCGGCGACGGCAAGCCTTGCTCCATCAACCGCTCATGAAAATGGCGCGGCGGAATTGCGTCCTTGCAGCAGGGTGTGGAGGGCGGCCCGCATCTGGTCGAGTCCGTAGGGCTTGGGCAGGATGCCCTTGAACCCGTGGGCCCGGTGGTTGGCCATCACCGGATCGCGCGAATAACCGCTGGAGACGATCACTTTGACGCCGGGATCGAGGTCGAGGAGCCGTTCCATGGCCTCGCGGCCGCCCATGCCGCCCGGCACGGTCAGGTCCATGATCACGGCATCGAAGGGCCGGCCGGCCGCACGCGCCTGCAGGAACTTCTCGACGGCCTGCGCACCGTCCTGCGCCAGCTCCACCTCGGCCCCGAGGCGGTTGATGAACAGCGTGGCCATCGTGCGGATGCCTTCCTCGTCATCCATGAACAGGATGCGGGCGCCGGCGATCTCCCCGTCGGACCGCCGGGCCGGAGCCGGAGCCGGCCGCGCTTCCGCCGCCGGCAACCAGATATGGAACTTGGTGCCCACGCCCAACTGCGACTCCACCTCGATGTGGCCCTGGTGCTTTTTGACGATGGAATAAACCGTCGCCAGGCCCAGACCGCTGCCCGTCTGCTTCGTGGTGAAATACGGGTCGAAGATCTTCGCGAGGTGCTCGGCGGGTATGCCCACACCGGTATCCTCCACCGACAGCCGCACGTAACGACCCGGGGCCAGCGGCACCGGGCTGCGGTCCTTCAGCGTGCGGTTCTCCGCCCGGACGGTGACCACGAGCCCCTGCGGCATGGCCTGCACGGCGTTGATGACAAGGTTCTGCACCACCTGCCCGAGCTGGCCCTTGTCGGCGTTGACCGGCCACAGGTCGGACGCGATCGCGTATTCGGCCCGGGCCTTGGCGCCGTGCAGCGCAAACTCCACCGACTCGCGCAGCAGCTCCGGCAGCTCGATCGCCGCCCGCACCGGGTCGCCGCCCTTGGCGAAGGTCAGCAGCTGCTGCGTGAGGTCGCGGGCGCGCAGCGTCGCGCGCTTGGCGTCGCGCAGCAACGCGGACACCGAGGCCTGCGCCTCCGTGTCCTGCTCGGCCAGGGTGATGTTGCCCAGCACGACGGTGAGGATGTTGTTGAAATCGTGGGCGATGCCGCCCGCGAGGATGCCCACGGCCTCCAGCTTGGAGGCGCGCGTGAGTTCGGCCTCCAGCCGCCGGCGCGGCGTGATGTCGGACACGAAGCCCTCGTAATAGCGAACCCGGCCGTCCGCATCGGTGACGGCGCGGACGTTTTCGGAGATCCAGATGCGTTCGCCGTCCTTGCGGCGCACCTCCGACTCGAAACCGGTCACGAACCGCCCGCCCTTGAGCAGGGCACGGAACTCCTCGCGCCGGCCCGGCTTCACGTAGAGCGGCGCGCCGCCGGTGTTCGCGTCGTGCACGATCAGCTCCTCCGGCGAAGCGAAACCGAGCATCCGGGCCAGGGCGGGGTTGACGGCGAGGAATTTCCCGTCGGGCGAGGCCCGGTAGATGCCGTCGATGGCGTTTTCAAAGACCTCGCGGTAGCGCGCCTCGCTCTCGCGCAAGGCCGCCTCGGTCCGCTTGCGCTCGGTGATGTCGACCAGCACGGTCTGCGTCCGGCGGAACGACGGCTGGCCGTCCTCGGAGGTCTGCATGCGCCAGTAGAAGGCCAGCGTGCGCAGCTCCCCGTCGAGCCGCCGCACCTCGATCTCGCCCTCGCTCATCGTGACGCCGTTCCAGATGCGGATCGCGTTCTCGCAGCGCACCCGGACGGTGTTCGGGGTGTAGATGTCCTTCAACCGCGCCACGAGCTCCTGCTTGCTGCTCCCGCCCAGCAGCCGGATGGTCGGCTCGTTGAGGTCGACCAACGGGGCCCGGCGGAGCACCTCTTCCTGCGCCGCGGGGTCGGCCGCGAGATGGGCCGCCAGGTCGGTCACACCCCGGGAGCGCAGTTCCGCGAACCACGGGCGCAGGCCCGAGTAATCGAACTCCACGATGGCCAACGGGGACTGCTCGAAAAGCAGCCGGTAGCGTTCCTCGCTCTGGCGCAGCTCCCGCTCCGTGTTGATCTTGTCCGTCAAATCGATGGGCAGGACGAGCACGGCCGGCCGGCCCTGCTGCGTAATGTTCCGGGTGAACACCTCGACGTGGCGCACCGTGCCGTCCTTGCGCACATGCCGCCATTGGCCCGCGTAGGGCGGCACCGGTGCGGTGGGCGGCGCCGAGACCATCTCCCGCAACCGCGCCTGCTCGTCGGGTGGGCGGATGTCGAAGATCGTGCGGGCGAGAAACTCCTCCCGCGTGTAGCCGTAGCGCTCGACCGCGGCCTGGTTGACCTCGAGGAAGCGCAGGGTCTCGCGGTCGTAGATATACATCGGGTTCGGGTTCTCGTCGAACAGCCGGCGGTGCTGCTCCTCGCTCTCGCGCAGGGCCGCCTCCGCGCGCTTCACTTCGGTGATGTCGCTGAAGATCATCGTCACGCGGCTGTAGTCGGGCTGCCCATCGCGCTCGGCCACCGACCAGTTCATGATGGTGTGCAGGGGCCGGCCCTGCGCCGTGCGGAAGGTCTTCTCCAGCGTCAGCGCCCTCCGCCCCTCCCACACCGCCACCACCTGCTCACGGAACATGGCGAGCGACTGTTCCGTGTGCATGGCGTTGGCCGCCACCATCTGCTCGTGCTCTTCCGCGCTGGCGGCGCCGCTGTGGGCCAGCGCCGCGGGATTGACCTCGGTCACGCGGGTCAGCTCGAGCAAGGCGGGCAGCTCGTTCGGATTCCGCTCCAGGTGGGCGCGGATGTCCTTCACTCCGGCCGTGCGCAATTGCTCCAGGCGCGCGACGAGCGGGCGGTAATCCTCCGTCACGATGGGGGTGGTCGCCTGCTGGAACAGCTGACGGTATTTCTCCTCCAGCTCGCGGCGCGCCGCCTCCGCCTCGCGGACCTCGGTCAGGAGCGTGAAGGCCGCGTTGACCCGGCGATAGTCGGGACCGGAGGCGGTCATCGGCGCCGACCAATGCAGCAGCGTCTCGATGCGCCGGCCGGCCGGGCTCACGTAGGTGCGTTCGGTGTGGAATTGCGTCTGCCGCTGCCAGATGACGTGAAGCTCCTCGCCAAAACTGGCCCAGGCCTCGGGGCCGCGTTCCAAACGCATGCGGTTGGCATCCTCCAGCGTGTCACACCCCATGACCGCGAACGCCGCCTGGTTGCACTGGGTGACCCGCACGAGCGCGCCGAGGCAGCGGGGCAGTTCGGGCTCGCGACGGAGTTGCTCGGCCAAGTCGGTCATGCCCTGGGCGCGCCGTTTTTCCAGTTCCTCGGCCACGGCGCCATAATCGAGCGTGACCATGGGAATCGGCGCCTTGTCGAACAGCTCATGCTCGCGCTGGCGGGCGATCTCGAGGTCGGCCGTGCGTCGGGCGACCAAGCTGCGCAATCGCCAGTTCAGCAGCAGCAGGCTCCCGACCACCACCGCCGCGGCCCCCGCCGCCCACCAGAGCCACCGCAACCAAGGATGATGCGGGCCCGTCTCGTCGAAGCAGAAGCCCTCCAGTCTTTTCGTGTCCGGCGCATGCCCGAGCCGCACATACATGTTGCCGATCACCTCCCAGCGGCCGGGGTTCATGTGGCCCAATTTCACCAACCCCGCGTTGATGTGCTTCGCCGTTGCCGTCGCCTCGAAGCGCAGGCGGTCGGCCGTCACGTGGGCGGGCAGCGTCAGGTTGGCCTGCATCCAGTTGATGATCTCCTCCGGGTGCTCCACGGCGTATTCCCAGCCGCGCAGCAGGGCGCGCCGCATGGCCACCACCCGGCCGGTGTGCTGCCGCGCCTCCGTGTCGGAGGTGAACAGGCAGTCGCCGTAGAAATCGATGCCGTAGTCCGTCGGCCGCAGGTAGCGCAGCCCGATGCCCTTTTGCGCGAAATCATAGGGCGCGTCGGTGGCGAAGACCGACATCGCATCGGCCTTGCCGGCCATCACCTCATCCTCGTCCCACTTGCTGGGCACGAGCGTGTATTGGGTCGGGTTCAGGCCTTCCGCCAGCAACATGGCCTGGATGTCGATCCGGCTCGTGTCCCGGCCGAGCGCAAGGCGCTTGTTCAGCAGGTCGGCGGGCGTCGTGATGCCGGAGTCGGGTTGCACCGCCAGCAGGAACGGCGAATACTGGAAGATCGCCGCCACCGCGACCAACGGCGCGCCGTTCAGCCGCGCCAGCAGGATCGCCGACGGATACACGCCGTAATCGGCGCGGCCCGCCATGACCTCCTCGATGGGCTTGATGTCCTGTCGGCCCTCGCGCAACGCCACCTGCAGCCCCTCCTCGCGGAAAAACCCCTTCGCCTCGGCGGCATAGAACCCCGCGAACTGGAACTGGTGCGTGAAGGGCAGCTGCACCGTCACCTTTTCCGCCGCCTGGACCGCCGCGGCCGAAAAGGCCGCCGCGAGAAAAATGCCGAGCAGTTGTGTGGTCGCCGTGGGGGTCATCGCATGGGGCCGGTGAGCATTTTTCCGCGACCCCCTTTCATGTCCAGTCGCAAAGCCCGGTTGCGCCGGCTCCGCGTTTGCCATCTGCCGGACAAATGCCCACCGTGGAGCCGATGTCCCTCGAAATCCGCCCCGCCCAGCCTGCCGATTGCCGCCTCATCCTCGGACTCATCCGGGAGCTCGCCGAATACGAGAAGCTCGCGCACGAGGTCGAGGCCACCGAGGAGCGCCTGCGTGCGACGCTCTTTGCCGACCCGCCGGCCGCGCATTGCGTCATCGCGTTCATGGACGGCCAGCCGGCCGGCTTCGCGATCTACTTCTTCAACTACTCCACGTTCCTCGCCAAGCCCGGCCTCTATCTCGAGGATTTGTTCGTGAAACCTGCCCATCGTGGCGCGGGCCTCGGCAAGGCCCTCCTGCTGCATCTCGCCCGACTGGCGAACGCCCGCGGCTGCGGGCGCATGGAGTGGTCGGTCCTCGACTGGAACGAGCCCGCCATCGGCTTCTACAGGAAGCTGGGCGCGGTGCCCATGAACGAGTGGACCGTCTTCCGGCTCTCCGGCCCGGCCCTCGCGCAATACGCGTGAGGGGACTTTCGATTCTCAATTTTCGTTTCGGCGCCGGCTGGTGATAATCTGGCGCAGACCGGGGCAGTCATGTTCGTCTCGCACCGGCACACCGGTTTCTGTCTCGTAGTCGCAATCGAAAATCGCGAATCCGAAATCGAAAATGAAACTGCCGCTCTACTGGATCGATGCCTTCACCGACCGCGTGTTCGCCGGCAATCCCGCCGCCGTCGTGCCGCTGGACACCTGGTTGCCGGCGGAGACCATGCAGCGCATCGCCTTCGAGAACGGCCTGGCCGAGACCGCCTTCTTCGTGCCCGCGGGGCCCGGCCGCTATCACCTGCGCTGGTTCACGCCCGCCGTCGAGGTGAAGCTCTGCGGTCATGCCACGCTCGCTTCCGCGTGGACGCTGTTCCACCAGCTCGGCCTGGCGGGAGACCGCGTTGTTTTCGACACCTTGAGCGGCCCGCTCCGCGTCGCGCGTCGCGTGGACGCTCAGCTCGAACTCGATTTTCCCGCCACCCCGCCGCAGGTCGAAAACTCCGCCGCGCTCCGCAGCCAAGTCGCGGCTGCCTTGGGCGCCGAGATCAGCTGGCTCGGCCGTTCCCCCTTCGACGTCTTTGCCGTCATTTCCAGCGCTGCCACGCTGGCCACCCTGCGGCCCGACCTGCCTGCCATTGCCGCCTTGGGCGGCCGCGGCCTCATCGTCACCGCCGCGGGAGGACCGCCGGGCGCGGACTTCGTTTCACGTTTCTTCGCCCCGCAAGCCGGTGTGCCCGAGGATCCCGTCACAGGCTCGGCCCATTGCGCCTTGGTCCCGTATTGGGCGGACCGGCTCGGCCGCAGCCGCCTCGTGGCGCGCCAGCTCTCCGACCGCGGTGGCGAACTGCTCTGCGAGCTTGCCGGCGACCGGGTGAAGATGGCCGGCCGCGCCGTGCTCTACCTCAAGGGCGAGATCTCCCTCTAGAGCTGGAAGACGGAGGATTTTTTCCAGCGGGTGGATTGTCGCTTGCGCCGGGGCCGGACCTCCATCCCCTCGGCCCAGCATGAAACCCCGCCTTGTTCTACTCGCCCTCGCTCTCGCGTCCGGCTTGCTCGCCCAGCCTTCCGCCACCATGCGGCCCGGCCTGCTCTCCTCGCTGGAAGCCGGCTGGTCCTGGTCTTCCAAGGAAGACCTCGCCCGCGGACCGGCCCGCGTCGGTGAGGTCGCGGTCCAGCGCTACAGCCTCAGTGTCTCCGGCCGCTCGTCCCTGAACGCCGAAACCGGTCTGCTCTACGGCCTGGCTTACGCCACCAACCGCCTCGATGCCTCCGCCGGCATCCTGCCCGATGAGCTGTCGGAATTTTCCTTCAACCTCGGGCTCACGCGCCAATTCTCCCCGGCTTGGAGCGGCGCCGCCTACCTGCGCCCGGGGTTTTATGGCGACTTCGACGACCTCGACGGCGATTCCTTCAACGCGCCCCTGCTCGCCACCCTCGCCTACTCGCCCGCGCGCGAACTCACCTGGCTCTTCGGACTCAACGTCAACGCCTTCTCCGACAATCCCGTGCTGCCTATCCTCGGCGTGCGCTGGCAGTTCGCGCCCGACTGGACCTTCAATGTCGGCTTTCCCCGCAGCGGCTTCACCTGGAAATACTCGGACCAGCTGAGCCTCCAGGCCGGCGTCGCCTTCCAAGGCGGTTCCTTCCGCGTCGGCCGCGATCCCCGGGCCACTCCGCTCTCGCTCCCTCCGCCTCCCCGCCTGTCCGACACCCACCTCGATTACCGCGAGGTGCGTGTCGGTTTGTCCGCCGACTACGCACTCACCGAAACTTTGAAGATCTCCCTCGAGGCCGGCGCGGTCACCGATCGCAAATTCGACTGGTTCGATCGCAATTACCGCCTCGATGGAGATGCCGGAACCTACCTTGGATTCAGCATCCGCGGTTCGTTCTGAGTCCCCTCCCTCGCGATTCCCGAATCTGACCCGCGCCACCCGGCGCGGGTTTTTCTTTTGTCTAGGCCGGGAACCACGGCGGCGGCTGTGCCGGGCGTCCCAGTATCGGGAAAATTGTCATGGTCACAGAGCTGGATTTTTGAAACTGTGCTGGCTTCAATTTCCGCAGCCTGCCGCTGCCCGACCAGGGCGGTTTCGGCTATCCTCCCGTGCTTTCCCGCCCCACGCCATGATCCAGACCCTCGCCCCCGCCAAGTCCGCCCCCACCCTCTACGCCGAACTCGCCGACTCCATCCAGGGCCTCATCGAGCAAGGCACGCTTCGCCCCGGTCACCGGGTGCCTTCCGTCCGCCGCATGTCCCTGCAGCGCGGCGTCAGCATCGCCACCGTGCTGCAGGCCTACACCGTCCTCGAAAACCGCGGCTA
>Ga0073934_10004533_pt1 | contig 22920 bp, 19 predicted proteins | sample LarsenN4metaG_FD_76834 | JGI IMG/M metagenome (GOLD analysis project Ga0073934, IMG submission 76834) | Hot spring sediment bacterial and archeal communities from British Columbia, Canada, to study Microbial Dark Matter (Phase II) - Larsen... ...
GCGCGGAATATCCTCGCGCAGCGTTTCCGAGGCGATTTTCATGCTGCTCGCCACATCCGCCATTCCCGCCGCCACCGCCGAAGTTGGATTGGAGCGCGAGATTATTGCGCGTTTCGCAAGTAATGCTCGCATTATATGGTACATCCTCGATACTAATTGCGACCCAGAAGTAGCACATTCAATCGGGAGCCCGAAAACATGGTTTCTGGTTGACGGGACAATTAATCTGCACAAAGATATAAAACATACGAGGTATCCATTCTGCTGGTATGGAGATTTGTCATGGCGCGTCCACTGAGATGGACTAGATTTGGACAGGTTCTGTATGGTACCGGTAGCGATGAGGCAGATGCTACTGGCGCTGGCCCGGCGGGCATCAACCTCGTTGGTGCAATCGTGACGGTTCAATTTGGTTATGCAGGTAATGACACTCTCAGCGGTATCGAAACGCCAACGAACAAACTGTACGGAGGCTCTGGAAACGATATCCTAGATATAAATTTCGGCTCTGGTAGCGTGTATGGCGGGGACGGCAACGATAGCATTGCCGGTTTTTTTGCCAACGACTGTCTTTGGGGTGGCACGGGTCGCGACACCATTAACGGCGATTACGGAGATGATTGTATTTGGGGAGAGTCCTTTGTCGACGTGCTTAGAGGGGATGATGGAAATGATAAGATTGAAGGTGGTGAAGATAGAGACTTCATCTGGGGTGGTTTCGGAAGCGATATCCTCCACGGCGGACCAGATGCAGATGTATTGGATGGCGACGCCCAGAACGATCAGTTGTTTGGAGGGGAGGGCGGAGATGAATTGTATGGAGATGCTGGGGATGACGTTTTGCTCGCATCGCGCTTACCCTCGCCGCCGATCGCGCCTTGGTTCGCAACGCAAGAGTTCGCAGCAGACACCCTGTATGGAGGGCAAGGCTCGGATATCATTTACGGCGGCGGTGGTGGAATGACCGCCTATGGAGATGGTGAAAATGATGCGTTCTTTTCTTTTCGGGCCGATACGCTTTATGGCGGAGAAGGGAACGACCAGTTTACAATCGGCAGAAGTGGCGTACAATATCAGGATAATCCCGGTGTGTTGCGGGCATTGGGGCATTTGGGTGTTGACCGGTTTACGTTCAATGACTCGGGAGTTGTCGATTGTCAACTATATGGCGGGGCTGGCAATGATCAGTTTCAGATCAACCGAGTCGGAAATTCTTTGAGCGTCGGGACGTTTCAGGGCGGGCAAGGCGCTGATCGGTTCAACATCAATACCCCCGTGGTTCATGAGTTCCGTTATCAGTTCGCAACTGATTCGCCGCGGTCAGCTAGAGATGAATTTTATGTGCAATCGGGTCTTGGAAACTTTGTTGGCATAAAGATTCAGCTTTGGGATACAGCTTTCAATTCTACCAATTTCGAAAGGCGAGCCACGTGGGATCCTCTCAGAAATGACCTCGTCTTTAAGGATGCTCTGAACCAACAACTAGTGATTAACGTTCCTGTTAACCTGCGCATCTACACTGAGTTGTTTGTCTAGCATTCAGGGTTCTTTTCTGTCCTCTCGCCACCCCATGCCGGCTTCCGAAGCCCCCCCTTCAAGCCGCCTGTTTCAAGACCTGCTGGTTCGCCTCGGCGATGATGCGCGGAATATCCTCGCGCAGCGTTTCCGAGGCGATTTTCATGCTGCTCGCGACATCCGCCATTCCGGCGGCGACCGCCGAGCTGTCGTCGACCATGCGGGCCACTTCGCCCATCCGTGACGCCAGCGTCCGCACGGCATCGTTGATGGCTTCGAGGCTCGACGAGAACCCCGACGTCGCCGCCTGCTGCTGTTCGACCGCCGCCGCGATCGTCATCGACACGCCGTCGAGCGCGACGATGTCGGAGGCGACCTGCTGGAGCTTCTCCACGGCCGTTCGCGTCGTCTGCTGGATGAGTTCGATGCGGCCGCCGATCTCGCCCGTTGCGCGCTCCGTCTGCTGCGCGAGTTCTTTCACTTCTTGCGCGACTACCGCGAACCCCTTGCCGGCATCTCCGGCGCGGGCAGCCTCGATCGTCGCGTTGAGCGCCAGCAGGTTCGTTTGCGCGGCGACCGAGTTGATGACGCTGATGATCGAGCCGATGTCCTCGGCGGCCTTGGCGAGCGCGCCCATCGTCGCGCGGGACTCTTCGGCGCGCGTGACGGTGGCCCGGGTGATGTCGGCGCACTTCTGCACCTGGCTGGCGATCTCGCCGATGGCGGACGCGAGTTGCTGGGCGAGCATTGCGGCGTCGTCGTTGGTGCGCTTCGTCTGGTTCGCCGTCTCAGCGACCTGGCGCGAAGCGTCCCGCATCGAGCCGAGTGCCGAGCGGATCTGGTCCGCGCGCTCGGCGACGCTGCCCGCACCGGCGACCACCGTGCCGACGCCCTCGTCCGACGCGGCGCCGATCTGTTCCGCCATCGCGGCGAGCGCCGCGCGGCGATCTTCCTCGGCCTTCGCCTGCCGTCGCTTCTCGTCCTCCACCTGTCGCGCCTGCTGCGCGGCGAGATCGAGGAACGCGCTGACCGCATTGGCGAGCTGGCCGATCTCGCTACGTTCCGGCAGCCCGGCCGGCGCCTTGACGGAGTAGTCGCCCCGCCGCACGGCCGCGACGACGGCCGACGCCTCCTTGATCGGCGCTGCGATGCCGCGTGCGATGAACCACACGCTGACGAGCGCGATCGTGATGACCGTGGCGATGAAGGTGCCGACCATGATGACGTCGGCTTGACCCGCGGCGACGTCGGCGGCGCTGCGCCCCGCGATTTTCTTGGCGAGCGTGTCCTCGGCCGTCCGCAGCGCATCGATCCGCGCCGTCGTCGCCGCCCACCAATCAGCGGACTTCGCCTCCACGGGCGCGCGCTCGGCAGCTGCCGTGTGGATCTTCCGCCGGAGGTCCTCGACCGGCGCGAGGACAGGCTCCATGTGCCGCTTGATCAGGTCGGCGACGATCGGCCCGCCGAACAGCTTGGCCTCGGCCAGATAATCGCTCTGCCGCCCGATCAGTTCGAGGATGGTGCGATAGCGATCGGCGTCGTACTTGGCGCCGACGATCAATGCGTTGCCGTTGGCGCGCTCCTGCCCGGCCGCCTCCTTGGCGATCGCGATGGCGCGGTACGAGTTGAGTTCGGACGCCAGCGACCCGCCGTCACTCTCGATCGTGACTTGCCCGACGATGCGGATCAGCGCCTCGATGACTCCCGAATAGTAAGCGAGCGCCTCCGGCACTTTGAGCGCCTGCTGGTCGACGGCCGCGCGCCGCCCTGCCAATTCGGCGAGCTTGCTCTCCGCCGCGGCGAGCACGGGCTGTAGCGTCTGGCTGGACGAGACCCGCACGAGGGCTAGCGCCGCCGTGAATTCGGAGAGGGCGCGGTCCGTCTGCGGCCTCTGCGCGCCGATCCGCTCGCGATGCTCGGCGGCGCCCTTCGACGCGAGGAATCCGGAAGAGGTGCCCCGCTCCTTCTGCAACTCGTGGACCAGTCCAGCGAGGGGCTGAGCCAACCGAATCGCCGGTGACCGGTCGCGCTGCAACCGATAGGCTGCGAAGTGGTCGCTGAAACTGAGCGCACCCAAGGACAGAACAGCGAGGAGGGGGACGGCTGCGAGCAATGCGAGCCGTTCGGAGATGGTCAACTTCTGCATGGTGCCGCCTCTTTCATGTAGCGCGCAGGTTGCGCCTCTACGGTTAACCAACGATGTCGACAGCCAACGGAAAAACCGTAGTCGGAAAGTAGTGTTCAGGTGGTTCCCGGCAGGCTTTGATTGGGCGACTAGCCGTTTGCGGGGAGACGTATCGGCATGACGCCGCGTCTCGGCCTCGTCACCGCCATCCTCGCCGTCGGCCAGATCCTGGGCTGGGGCACGACGTTCTACCTGCCGGGTATCATCGGCCGTGACATTGCGCGCGATCTTTCGCTGTCGTCTGAAGCGGCCTACGGCGGCATCACCGTGATGGTCGTCACGAGCGCCGTCCTGTCGCCCATCGTCGGCCGCTGGCTCGACCGCTACGGCACCCGCTGGTTCATGGCCGGCGGCTCGCTCCTGATGGCCGGCGGTCTCGCAGCGCTCTCGCAAGTCACGTCGCTCGCCGGCTACCTCGCCGCGTGGGGACTGATCGGCGTGGCTTCCGTCTTCTGCCTGTCTCTTCCTGCGACGACGACGTTGGCCCAAGTTGCGGGTCCGGCCGCCCGCCGCTCGATGGTCGTCCTGATGCTCTTCACGGGGCTGTCCTCGTCCGTCGTCTGGCCGATCACCGCCTTTCTCGAGCCGATGCTCGGCTGGCGGACGATCTGCGTCGTCTACGCCGCGGCGCATCTCCTGATCACGTTTCCGCTGCATGCCTTCGGCTTGCCGGATCGGTCATTCGTCGTGAGCGCGGGCGACGCCAAGGCGGCACCCGCTGCCGCGGCCGTCCCCGCGGAACGCCGCACGCTCGCCTTCGCCGCCGTCGCCGCCGCCTTCTCGCTGTCCGGCTTCGTTTCCTGGGGGCTCTCGCTCCACATCATCGAACTGCTCCATGCCGGCGGCCTCCGGGAGCCCGTGGCCGTCGCCCTCGGGTCGGCGATGGGGCTGTTGCAGGTATCGGCGCGCGTGTTCGAATTCCTGCTCGGTAATCGCGTGTCGCCTGTCGCCTCGGTACTCGTGTCGACCGCACTGCTTCCCCTGAGCTTCGCCGTCTTCCTGCTCGGCATGGGCTCGCCGCCCGCCGCCATCGCCTTCCTCACGCTCTACGCGGTAGCAACCGGCCTCATCGCCGTCGGCCGCGCCACCCTGCCGCTGTGGCTGTTCGGTGCCGCCACCTACGGCAGCGCCAGCGGCCGGCTGATGCTCGCCCAGAACATCGCCTTCGGCCTCGCGCCGGTCGTCTTCGCCGCCGCCCTCGATACCGGCCTCAGAACCGCGCTCGCGCTGGCCCTCGTCTCCGGCCTCGCTTCGCTGGCCGCGATGATCGTGGTGGCGCGGATCGCCCGCCAAACCCCCGTCTGACCGCCCCCAGGGGCGAGGCGAAACGTGGTCTTCCGGTCGCGCGCCGGTCGGGGTAGGGTCCACCCGTCCGAAGCCCGGAGTTCCTGATGATCCGCGCCACTGCCATCGTTCGCCAGCTCGCCGTCAAGCCGGAGAGGGTCGTCGACACGATCACACTCGACCACGAGGGCCGCCACCGCCGGCGCATGGCGCTGAAGGCCGACGGCGGCTTCGAATTCCTGCTCGACCTCGACAAGGCCACGGCCGCCAAGGGCGGCGATGCCTTCCGGCTCGAGGACGGCCGGCTGATCCAGGTCGCCGCCGCCGCGCAGCCGCTGCTCGAGATCCGTGCTGAGACGCCGACCCGGCTCGCCAAGATCGCCCGGCACATCGGCAACCGCCACACGCCGGCCGAGATCACCGCCGACGCGATCTACATCGAAGACGACCACGTGCTTGCCGAATTGGTCCGCGGCCTCGGCGGCGCCGCCACCCGCGTCGCTCGCCCATTCGAGCCCGAGCGCGGCGCCTACGAGGGCCACGGCCACGCGCACGGCCATGATCACGGCCACGACCATGGCAAGCACGGTCACGACCACCTGCACATCGGCGGCGCGCACCATCACGAGCCCGAGCACGATCACGACCATGGTCACGCATGCGGCTGCGGGCATGATCACCACCACGATCATGACCACGCCCACGATAACGCGCACGGCCACCATCACGACCATCATCACGGTCATGCGCACGATCACGCCCACGGCCATCGCCATGGCAAGGGTTGACCGTGGACGGAGTGCCGCCCGCCGACGTTGACGGCGACGCTCTAGCCGGCCCGATGCTCCAGCTCCTCGTCTGGATGTCGCCGGCGTTTCCGACCGGCGCCTTCGCCTACAGCCAGGGCCTCGAATGGATGGCCGAGCGGCGCGTCGTCACCGACAGGGCGACGCTGGCCGACTGGCTCCTCGATCTCGCCCGCCATGGTGCGCTCCGCAACGATCTCGTCCTCCTCGCCGCCGCCTGGCGGGCGACGGCCGCCCGCGATGCCGAGGCCTTCCGTCAGGTGGCCGAACTCGCCCTCGCCCTGCAGCCGAGTGCCGAGCGCCGCCTCGAAGCGGTGACGCAGGGCAACGCCTTCGCGAAGGCGATCGCCGACGCCTGGCCGACCGCGAGCGTCGGCTGGCTCGCAGACGCCTGGACCGGCGACCTCGCGCTTCCCGTCGCGGTCGGTGCGTCGACGGCCGGCCATGGCGTGCCGCTTGCGTCCGCGCTCTCGGCGTTCGCCGTCTCGACGGTGACGAACCTCGTCTCGGCCGCGATCCGCCTCTCCGTGGTCGGACAGACGGATGGTCAGCGCGTCATCGCCGGATTGCTTTCCCCGTTGCGCGACGCGGCGACCGCCGCCGCAGCCTCGACGCTCGACGATCTCGGCGCCGCCACCTTCGCGGCCGACCTCGCCTCCATCCGTCACGAAACCCAGTATACGAGGCTTTTCCGCTCATGAAGACGAACGGTCCCCTTCGCGTGGGCATCGGCGGCCCGGTCGGGTCCGGCAAGACGTCGCTCATGGAGGCGCTCTGCAAGCGTTTCCGTGATCGCTACGACATCTGCGCCATCACCAACGACATCTACACCAAGGAAGACGCCGAGATTCTGATGCGCGCGCAGGCGCTGCCGCTCGAGCGGATCATGGGCGTCGAGACGGGCGGCTGTCCGCACACGGCCATTCGCGAGGACTGCTCGATCAATCTCGCCGCCGTCGGCACCATGGTGCGCAAGTTCCCAGGCGTCGAACTGATCCTCATCGAGTCGGGCGGCGACAATCTCGCGGCCACCTTCTCGCCCGAACTCGCAGATCTCACGATCTACGTTATCGACGTCGCGCAGGGCGAGAAGATCCCCCGCAAAGGTGGCCCCGGCATCGTCCGCTCCGATCTGCTCGTGATCAACAAGACGGATCTCGCGCCCCACGTCGGCGCCGACCTCGCGGTGATGGATTCCGACACCAAGCGGATGCGCGGCGGGCGGCCTTACGTGTTCGCCAACGTGCGCGCCGGCACCGGCATCGCCGAGATCGCGTTGTTCATCGAGACGAGCGGCGGCCTCAAGGCGGCCTGACGCCTGTGGCCTCGGCAACGCGCGAAACTTGACCCTGGTCAAAGCTGTTCGCATGTGCAGCATGCGAACAACGGGCACGCAAGCCAGCCGGGAAAGCGCCGATGTCGATCCGCAATCTGGAATTTCTGCTGGCGCCGAAAAGCGTGGCGTTGATCGGCGCGAGCGATGCGCCGCACTCGATCGGCGCGATCACGGCGAAGAACCTCGTCGCTGCCGGATTCGCGGGCCCGCTGTGGTTCGTCAATCCGCGTCGGCCGGTCGTCGAGGGGCGCGCCTGCTTCGGGTCGGTGGCAGAACTGCCGGGTCCACCGGACCTCGCGGTCATCGCCACCCCGCCGCCGACGATTCCCGCCCTGATCGACGAACTCGGCCGCAAGGGCTGCCGCGCTGCGGTGGTCATCACCGCCGGTGTCCGCGGCGATCTCGCCCAGCAGATGCTCGAGGCGTCCGGTCGCTATCTGCTCCGCGTCCAGGGGCCGAACTGCATCGGGCTGATGGTGCCCGGCCTTAAGCTCGACGCCAGCTTTTCCCATCGTGCCGCCGAACCCGGCCGCATCGCTTTCCTCTCGCAGTCGGGCGCCCTCGTGACCGGCATCGTCGACTGGGCGGCGAGCCGCGGCATCGGCTTTTCGCACGTCGTCTCGCTCGGCGACATGGCCGACGTCGACTTCGGCGACTTCCTCGACTACTTGGCGGGCGATGCGACGAGCCGCGCCATCCTTCTCTACATGGAGAGCCTGAAGCACGCGCGGAAGTTCATGTCCGCCGCCCGGCGCGCCGCGCGCGTGAAGCCGGTCATCGTCATCAAATCGGGTCGCCAGGCGGCGGGCGCCAAGGCCGCCTTCTCGCACACCGGCGCACTCGCCGGCGCCGACGTGGCCTACGACGCGGCCTTCCGGCGAGCGGGTCTCCTGCGTGTCCAGGAACTCGCCGACCTGTTCGACGCCGCCGAGATTCTCTCCAAGGTGTCCCCGCTCGATGGCGAACGGCTGACCATCATCACCAACGGCGGCGGCGCCGGCGTGCTCGCGGCCGATGCTCTCGCCGACTGCGGCGGTCAACTCGCACCGCTGTCGCCCGCGACCAAGGAGCGGCTCGACAAGGCCCTGCCGGCGACGTGGTCCGCCGCCAACCCGATCGACATCATCGGCGACGCCGGTCCCGAGCGCTACGCAGCCGCCCTCGACGCCGCGCTCGACGATCCCGAGACCGACGCCGTCCTCGTCATCAATTGTCCGACGGCGCTGCACGACAGCCTGTCCGCCGCCCGCGCGGTCACCGAGACGCTGGCAGTGCGCCAGAAGCGCACCGCGCGCCAGAAACCCGTGCTCACCAATTGGCTGGGCCTCGATGCCGCCGGACCGTCGCGCCGCCACTTCGCCGAGAACCGCCTTGCGAGCTTCGACACGCCGGCGGACTCGATCCAGGGCTTCATGCAGCTCGTGCGCTATACGCGCGCCCAGAACGAGCTGATGCAGACGCCGCCCGCTTTGCCGGAGGGCCTGTTCGGCAATGGCGTCGATGTCGCCCGCATCATCGCCGACTGCCTCGCCGCCGGGCGCACGCACCTGACCGGGTCGAGGCGAAACACCTGCTCGCCGCCTTCGACATCCCGACCGTGCCGACCACCGTCGCCGCGACGCCCGAGGAAGCGCGCGAGCTGTCGCGGCCGATCATCGCCGAGCACGGTGCCGCCGTGATCAAGATCCTGTCCGTCGACATTCCCCACAAATCCGACATCGGCGGCGTCCGCCTCGATCTCGAAAGCCCCGAGCAGGTGGAGCAGGCCGCCCGCCTCATGCTCGACCGCGCCCGCGCCGCACGACCCGACGCCAAAATCGATGGCTTCACCGTGCAGGCGATGATCCGCCGCCCGCGTGCGCACGAACTGATCGCCGGCGTCTCGGAAGATGCGACGTTCGGTCCCCTGATTATGTTCGGCGCCGGCGGTACCGCCGTGGAAGTGATGAAGGACACCGGCCACGCCCTGCCTCCGCTCAACCTGCGCCTCGCGCACGATCTCATCCGCCAGACGCGGGTGTCGAAGTTGCTGCGCGGCTACCGCGATCGCCCGGCCGCCGATCTCGACGCCATCGCGCTGACGCTCGTCCGCCTCAGCTATCTTGTCGCCTTGCATCCGGCCATCCGCGAGATCGACATCAATCCGTTGATCGCCGACGAGAAAGGGGCGCTGGTGCTCGACGCGCGCGTCCGCATCGAAGATCCCGCTATTCGTCCGCGCGTTCCGCTCGCCATTCGGCCCTATCCGAACGAATGGGAGAAGACGATCGAGATCGCCGGGCATGGGCCGATCTTCGTCCGCCCGATCCGCCCTGAGGACGAAGCGCTCTACGCGCGCTTCTTCGCCAAGGTCGAGCAGGAGGACATGCGGCTGCGGTTCTTCACGCCGAAGACGAGCCTCACGCACGCCTTCCTCGCCCGCCTCACGCAGATCGATTACGCGCGTGAGATCGCCTTCGTCGCACTTGATAAGGACGGTGAATTGCTCGGCGTCTCGCGCTTCATCGCCGATCCAGATTACGTGCGCGGTGAATATGCCGTCCTAGTGCGCTCCGATCTCAAAGGCCGCGGCATCGGCGGCCGTTTGATGGAAGAACTCATTGCGTATGCCCGCGCCAACGGCCTGAAAACGATCTTCGGCTCCGTGCTCGCCCACAACACGACGATGCTGCGGCTCTGCGAAGACCTCGGTTTCGAGATTCGGCCGGCGACCGACGATGCCGGCATCCGCGAAGTGACGCTCGACTTGATGTCGTCCGGTGCCTGCCGCTAAGTGGCGAGCCGATCGCCGACGAGGACCGCCGTGACGACCCCGACACCGACCACTCCCGACTATGCCGACGTCGTCGCGCGGAGCTTCGCGCGCCAGGGGATCATGACCTTGATCGGCGCCCGGCTCGGCCGCGTCGAACCCGGCCACGTCACCATCTCGGTGCCTTTCTCGCCGGCCGTCGGACAGCAGCAAGGGCTCTTCCACGGCGGCGTCATCGGGGCGATCGGCGACAGCGCCGGCGGCTACGCGGCCCTCACGCTGATGCCGGCCGGAAGCGAGGTCGTCACCGTCGAATACAAGATCAACTTCGTGCGCCCGGCCGCGGGCCGCCTGCTCGTCGCCGAAGGGCGCGTGCTGCGCGCCGGCAAGAGCGTGACGGTCGGCCGGATCGACGTCGAGGTGGAGGATGAGGCGGGGGCTAGGACGCTCATCGCCGCGATCCAGGCGACGTTCATGCGCGTCGCGGGATCACCGGGGGCCTGAATCACAACGCTCCTGCCAAACCCCGATTGGACAGCCGATACGCAACGTGGCTGACCGCGTGAGTTTGCGCAGGAGCGCAGACGCTTACTCTCTTTTCTCGACGCCTACAGTGATAGTCGCCGAGTGACTTCCTTATACAAATTTTCCGGATCCATGTCTTCGGCATGCTGCCCGGCTCGATCGCGCCGGTGGATAAGTGACCCGCGGAGCGTGTGCGGAAGGGCTTGGCCTCGTCGAGCGTCCGTGCCAGACTTCTCTCATGATGCGATTGGTGCGCTCCGTCGTGGCCGCTGTCGCGGCTGCTGTGTGTGTCGTCTGCGGGCTCGTCCCCGCGCAGGCTGTGACGCTGGCCGGTGAGCCCGGCGTCGACCTCGAACTCGTGCTGGCGGTCGACATCTCCTGGTCGATGGACCCGGAGGAGCAGCAGCTCCAGCGCGAAGGCTACGTGGCGGCCTTCCGAGATCCCGAAGTTCAGAAGGCGATCATGTCCGGCGCCCATCGCCGGATCGCCGTGACGTACATGGAATGGGCCGGGCCGCATGCGCAGCGCGTGGTGGTGCCCTGGACCATCATCGGCAGTAAGCGCGAAGCCGACGCCTTCGCCGACCAGCTCGCCGCCGCGCCGATCTCACGCGACCGCATGACCTCGATCACCAGCGCCTTGAAGTTCGCGGGCGATCTCCTGGAGCAGCGTCCCAATACCGGCACGCGCCGCGTCATCGACGTCTCGGGCGACGGCCCGAACAATGCGGGCGGCCTGGTCACCACGATGCGCGACCGCCTGGTCGAGTCCGACATCGTCATCAACGGGCTGCCGATCATGATCCGCCCGACTCCGAGTTCGATGTTCGATATCGCGCACTTGCTCGAATACTACGAGGAGTGCGTGATCGGCGGCCCCGGCTCGTTCGCCATCCCGATCTACGAACGCAGCGAGTTCCTGACCGCGACGCGCCGCAAGATCCTGCTCGAAATCGCCGGCCTCGAGCCCAAGGTCACGCGCACCCAGCTCAAGCCTCCCAAGGGCAACAGCCAGATCGACTGCACCATCGGCGAGCGCATGTGGCAGCGCTACATGGACCGCTGACGCCTGAGGTCGCCGAACGGTCCTCGGGCACAATGGCGCCGCGGTTCGGTCCGCAAGCCCGCCTGAAAGTCGCGCAAAAAACCGAGCCGGTGATCCTGGTAAACGGGATCTTAACCGCGTTGTGGTTGGCTGGCGCACATGTCGTTGCGTCTCGTTGTGTCCTTACTCGTCGCGTCGGTGGGCTCGCTCCTGCTCTGGGGCTGCAGTTCCACGCCTTACTTCGTCGCCGAGAAGGAACCCTGGCGCGACGCGGAGGAGCAAGCCTGCCTCGCCGCCAACGTCGTCCGCGAGACGCGGTTCGTGCAGGCCCGCTCGGCCCTCGGTGGCCCGAGCGTCTGCGGCGCCCTTCGCCCCTTTGAAATGACCGGCACCGCCGACGGCCGCATCTCGCTGAAGCCGGCGGCCATGCTGCGCTGCCCGATGGTCCCGGCCGTCGAGCATTGGATGGCGACGACCATCGAACCTGCCGCCCGCATGTACCTCGGCTCGCCGATCGTCGAGGTGAAGGTCGCCGCGTCCTACGGCTGCCGACCCATGAACCACCAGATCGGCGGCCGCCTCTCCGAGCACGGCCACGCCAACGCCCTCGACGTCTCGGGCTTCCAGACCGCCGACGGCCGCTTTATCTCCGTCAAGGACGGCTGGTACGGCGATCGCGAGGAGCGCGCTTTCCTGCGCGCCGTCCATACCGGCGCCTGCCACACCTTCACGACGGTGCTCGGCCCTGAATACGACCGCCTGCACCGCGATCACTTCCACGTCGACCTGGCGAAACGCGGCCCGGGTGGCGAGGGCCGCGTCTGCAAATAGCCGAAGCCGGCCACAACGCCAGCGACGCCTCGGACCTCGTCACTTCGGCGCCGTCTCTCCGAACGCCGGGACCTTGCGGGCGAATTCGTCGAGCCACGCCACGAGCTTCGGATGGCCTTGGCGCCATGTGCCGGCATGCCGGAAGTCGAGGTAGCCGAGGGCGCAGGCGATGGTGACGTGCCCGTAGTCGGGATGATCGCCCCATGCGGGCGGATTGGCTTCGAGATGGTCGATTGCAGCGTCGATCTTCAGCTGCTGGCGGTCGATCCACGCCTGTACCCACTTGTCTTCCGGACGATAGCGCCGCTCGTAGACGAGCAGCAGCGCCGCATCGAGGATGCCGTCGCCGAGCGCGCCGAGCGTCAGCGTGTTGAAGCGCTCCGCGCCACCGGCCGGAAACAGCTTCGGCTTCGGCGCAAGGCTGTCGAGGTACTCGCAGATCACGTGACTGTCGAAGAGCTGTGATCCGTCATCGACGACGAGCACGGGAATCTTCGCCAGCGGGTTCTCTCGTCTCAGATCGTCGTTGCGCAGGATGCTGGTGTCCGCGACCTCGACCTTGATGCGATCCATCAGCCCTTTCATGTGGGCGATAATCTTGACCTTCCGGCCGTAAGGCGAAGCCGGCGACGACAACAGGCGCATCATGATGGCAGTCCTCCCGCGTGCGTGGTTGCTGTCCGCACGTCTCATCAGGATGGAGCGGTTTCGCGCGAGCGGCAACGGGGGACATGGGGAGGGGAGAGGCACGCACGAGACGGTCGGGCCCTCGATAGTCCGACCGACTTCGGCCACCCCGCTGACCAGCGGCCTTCTCCCCCGATCTTCGATCTACATCACGACAGGTTTCCGCGCGTCCTGTGCGATCGAACAAACACCTGATGTCAGGATGCGAAGATTGAACACCGGTCGCTTCAGGTCTCGGCTGCCGCTTCGGCCGCCTGCTCGTAGGCTTCGGTCGCGGCGATCCACGCTTCCTCTGCCGCAGCAAGACGCTTTGCGACCACGCCGCGCTCCTGCATGAGCTTCTGCGCCTTCGCTGCATCTGCATAGAGCGCCGGATCGGCAAGCGCGCCGTCGCACTTCGCGACGAGCTGTGTCAGCCGTTCGACCTCGCGCTCGGCTTCCGTCATCCGCTTCTTCAAGGGCGCGAGCTCGGCGCGCCGCTCCGCCGCTGCCCGTCGCTGGTCCGCCCGCCCGACGCGCTCGCTCTGGCCCGCGTCGCCATTGCGCTGGCGCTCCCGCCCGCGACCGCCGCGCTCCTCGATCAGCACGCGGCGATAGTCGTCGAGATCACCGTCGAACGTCTTCACCGAACCGCCGCGCACGACCCACAGCCGATCGACCGTCGCCTCGATCAGGTGGCGATCGTGGCTGATCACGATCACCGCGCCCTCGAATTCGTTGAGCGCCTGCACCAGCGCCTCGCGGCTGTCGACGTCGAGGTGGTTCGTCGGCTCGTCGAGAATAAGAAGGTGTGGGCCGACGAACGACGTCAGCATCAACAGGAGGCGCGCTTTCTCACCACCCGAGAGGTTCGCGCATTTGGTGTCGGCCTTGTCGACGCCGAAGCCGTAAGCGCCGAGCCGCGCCCGCTTCTGCGCCTCCGTTCCCTCGGGCAACAGGCGCGCCATGTAGTCGTAGGGCGTCATCGTCTCGACGAGGTCGTCGAGCTGGTGCTGGGCGAAAAAGCCGACCTCGATCTTCGGCGCCCGCCAAACGTTGCCCCGGGTCGCAGCGAGCCGCCCCGAAATAAGCTTCGCGAAGGTCGACTTGCCGTTGCCGTTCTGGCCGAGCAGCGCGATCCGGTCGTCCTGATCGATCCTGAGATTGAGGTTGCTCAGCACCGGCGGCAAATCGGGATCGTAGCCGACCGCCGCCTGTTCGAGACGGATGAGCGGGCTCGCGAGCTTCTTATCCGCCGTCGGCAGGATGAACGGCACGACGCGCTCGTCGACCTGCGCCGCGATCGGCTTCATGCGTGCGAGGGCTTTGATGCGGCTCTGCGCCTGCGCGGCCTTGGTCGCCTTCGCACGGAAGCGTTCGACGAACGCCTCGATGCGGCGGCGCTCGTCGTCCTGCTTCTTGATCAGCTTCAGTTCGAGCCGCTGTTTCTCGCGTCGCGCCTCTTCGAAATCGTCGTAGCCGCCGGTGTAGAGCGTCAGCCGGCCGCGATCGAGATGCAGGATCGCCGTCACCGCGCGATTGAGCAGATCGCGGTCATGGCTGACGATCATCGCCGTATGCGGATAGGTCTGCAGATAGCTTTCGAGCCAGAGCGTCCCTTCGAGATCGAGGTAGTTCGTCGGCTCGTCGAGCAGCAGGAGTTCCGGCTCGAGGAAGAGCACGGCGGCGAGCGCCACCCGCATGCGCCAGCCCCCGGAGAACTCGCGGCAGGCCCGCTGCTGTGCCGCTTCGTCGAAGCCGAGGCCGGCGAGAATGCGGGCCGCCCGCGACGGCGCGGCGTGCGCCTCGATGTCGGCGAGGCGGACCTGGATCTCCGCTATGCGTTCGGGATCGGTCGCGGTCTCGGCTTCCGCGAGCAGCGAGGCCCGCTCGGTATCGGCGGCGAGCACCCACTCGATCAGCGTCGCATCTCCGCCCGGCGCCTCCTGGGCGACGTGCCCGATCCGCGTATGCCGGGGCCACGCGATGCTGCCGCCGTCGGCGGCGAGGTCGCCGGTGATCAGCTTGAGGAGCGTCGTCTTGCCGGCGCCGTTGCGCCCGACCAGGCCGACCTTGTGGCCGGTCGGGATCGTCGCCGTCGCATTCTCGAAGATCGGACGGCCTTCGATCCGGTAGGACAGTTCGTTGATTTGAAGCATCGGGCAGCCATAGCGGGACGGCTGCGATTTGTCAGCGCCCACCCTTGGGCGGTGGCTGCGGCGTCAGCCGCCGACGACCGGCCGGAGCGACTCCGCGAGCAGCCGCAACTGCGCGCCGTTGTCCTCGACGACGCGCTGCGCCTGGAACCATTCGCGGACGAGCTTGCAGACGACGACCGGCTGTGCCGTCGCCAGGGCGCGCGGATCCGAGAACATCTGCAGGTCGCCCTGCGTCCAGCCGCGCCGGACGAGCGCCATCACGAGCTGGTCGTAATCGGTCTTCCGCGGCGGCAGGTGCTGCACGCGTTCGCGCCGCCCCGCTGCCACCGCTTCGAACACGGCGAGCAACTGCTGCTCGATGACGTCGCTCAGTTCCTTGTTCGCGAGCAGCGGCAGCACCGCGTTGCTCGCCTCGCCGTGCGAGATGTAGCCGTGGCAGGCGTCGACGCTATAGCGGTTGAGCTCGAGCAGGCTGCGAGTGAAGGCGTCGGCGACCTTCTGCAGCTTTTCGAGCGGCGCCCCGAGCGCGTCGTCGGCATAATTTCGGCGCAGCAGCACGAGCTGCTCGGCAAGGTAGCGATTGACCGCCGCCTCACTCTGCTTCTCGGCGCGAATGCGCTGAGCTTCCCGCTTGCGCTCGGCATGCCATTCCGGGAACTCGCCGCGCACGAACACCCAGACGGGGCTCGTATCGACGGCATCCTGAGCGGCGAGGCTGTCCGGCTGCGCCTTCGGCATCACCGGCAAAGCCGCCTTTGCGTCGGCCGGCGTCGTGGCGGCCGGTTCGGCCGGCGCCGTCAGCCGGGTGATGACGCGCCCGACCTGATCACGCCAGACATAGGCCGCGGCCGCCGCCGAGCCGACGATGACGAGCCCGGTCAGCATGATCCCGACGGCAGCCCGGCTCCGCTTGCGGCGGCGGCTGTGATCCTGGGGCGGATGTTGCTTGCGGGCCTGCCGGCGCGGTCGGGTCTCCCCGCCGTCGGGCTGAGCTGGCGCAGGCGCCGGCCGCGGGCGGCGGTCTGGCTCCGGGCGAGGCCCGCGCTCCACCTCGCCGCGCGACTGTGGAGCCTGAGGCCCCGGCCCTGGCGCGTATCCCGGCCCGGCACCCCCGGCTCCCATGCCGACCGGCGCGGGTGCCATGGCCGGTGACGGGGTGGGCGCAGGAGCTGACGCAGGCGCAGCCATCGGCCCAGAAGCACCACCAGCCCGCATGGCGGGCTCGGCAACACGGCCATGCCCCGGGGCCATTGCGGCCTCGGCTGCGGCCTGGGCAGCGGGTCTCGCCGACGCCACGGCGGCTGCCTGTGGCGCAGGCGCGACCGCTGGCGGAGGTGGTGGTGGTGGCGGCGGGCTGGCGGCTTCGGCCAGCGGAAACACGCGTTCGGCCGGTTGCCATTCCGGGAAACCGGCGCGCCACACGAGGTCGGACGGGCGCAGATGGCCGAGCTCGATGAGCTTGCCCATCTCCGAGCTGTTCACCGGCCCGAATTGTTGACCGTCACGACCGATGTACCACTCGAAGGTCTCCCCGAGCGCGGTCTTGAGGTTGGCGGTCAAGCGCAGATGCTGCGTCACGTCGCGCCTCCATGGCGCCACAACTCGATTCTTTGTCTCACGGGCCGAGTTGACCCGGACAGTTGGCCCTTTTGCGGCGTTCCGTCAATGTTCGGATGGGCGAGCGGCCGGCTCCGCGCAAGGCCCGACCCCCGCGCCGCCCCCCCGAGTCCCGTCCCAAAGGGCCCGTCAGTCGTCGGTTTTGAACTGCGGGTCGACCGGCACGCGGTAGGCATTGGCGAGCCGGTTGGTCATGTTGGCTAGTCCGACCACGGCGATGAGTTCGTTGAGCTGCGCCTCGGTCATTCCCTTCGCCCGCGCTGCCGCCGTGTGGCTCGCCATGCAGTAGTCGCAGTTGTTGGTGATCGAGACGGCGACGTAGATCAGCTCCTTCGTCAGCGGGTCGAGTGCCCCCGGCCCCATGATCGCCTTGAGGCTGGACCAGACGTGCTCCAGCATCCGCGGCTCGTTGGCCAAGTATTTCCAGAAGTTGTTGACGTCGTCGACCTTGCGGGTCGCCTTGATATCTTCGATGACGGCACGGACTTCGGGTCCTGCGGTCGCGAGATCGACGGGTTTCATCGGCCGGCTGCTCCTTGATGCCCTCAACGGTCACAGCTATAACCCGCGCGCATTCCCTGGAAAAAGAGCGAGCTGCCCACGATGGCCATCGAGCGTACCTTCTCTATCATCAAGCCGGACGCGACCGCGCGGAACCTGACCGGCGCCGTCAACGCCGTCATCGAAAAGGCCGGCCTGCGCATCGTCGCCCAGAAGCGCGTGCGCTGGACGCGCGCCCAGGCGGAGAAGTTCTACGAGGAGCACAAGGCGCGTCCGTTCTACGGCGAACTCTGCGATTTCATGACCTCGGGCCCCGTCGTCGTTCAGGTGCTCGAGGGCGACAACGCGGTCGCCAAGTATCGCGAGATCATGGGCGCGACGAACCCGGCCAACGCGGCCGAGGGCACGATCCGCAAGCTGTTCGCCAAGTCCGTCGGCGAGAACTCCGTGCACGGCTCCGACAGCCCGGCAAGCGCCGACCGTGAGATCGCCCTCAACTTCCGCCTCGAGGAAATCGTCGGCTGAACGAGCGCCGCCGGCGCTGAGGACTGTCGATGGGCAATGTCCGCATCTACGTCGCCACCAGCGCCGACGGGTTCATCGCCGACCGTGACGGGGGCGTCGATTGGCTCGCGCCGTTCGACCCCCGCACCTACGGATACGATCGCTTCTGGTCCGGCATCGGCGCCGTCGTCATGGGGCGGCGCACCTTCCAGCACGTGCAAACCTTCGCGGACGACTGGCCTTATGCCGGTCGCCGCAGCTTCGTGCTCGCCTCCCAGCCGGTCGGTCCCGTCCCCGCGAAGGACGTGACCATTGTCCGCGACGGCATCGCAGAAGCTCTGCAATCGGCCCGCGACGCCACCGACAAGGACGTCTGGATCGTCGGCGGCGCGGTCACCATGCGCAGTGCCCTCGAGCAGCGCCTGGTCGACGTCGTCGAGATCTTCTTCGTGCCCGTCCTCCTCGGCTCGGGGATCCCGCTGCTCGGCGCCATGAAGTCACGCGTCGACCTCGCCTACAAGTCGATCGAGACCTTCCCCGACGGCGTCGTTCGCCTCGTCTACGAACCGAAGAACAAGAAGCGGCGCTGATCGCGACCCCGGCCTGACAGGGGCGGCTCGAATGGGCTAGCTTAGCCGCGCACCGAGCGGGAGCCGCCATGGAAGAGAACCTGAGAATCGGACACTCCGTCTGTCCGCACGACTGCCCGTCGACCTGCGCGCTCGAAATCGAGCTGCCCGGCAACGACCGCATCGGGCGCGTCCGCGGCGCCAAGGACAACACGTATACGGACGGCGTGATCTGCTCGAAGGTGTCGCGCTATGCCGAGCGCCAGCACCACCCCGACCGCCTGCTCTATCCGCTGAAGCGGACGGGGCCGAAGGGCTCCGGCCAGTTCACCCGCGTCTCCTGGGACGAAGCGCTCGACCTGACGGCGGAGGCGATGCTCGCCGCCGAGCGTCGTCATGGGCCCGAGGCCGTCTGGCCCTACTACTTCGCCGGCACCATGGGTCTCGTGATGCGCGACGGCATCAACCGCCTCCGCCATGCGAAGCGCTATTCGAACATGTACGCGTCGATCTGCACGACGCTCGCCTGGACCGGCTTCGTCGCCGGCACGGGCAAGCTCGCCGGCCCCGACCCGCGCGAAATGGCGAAGTCCGACCTCGTCGTCATCTGGGGCACCAATCCGGTCAACACCCAGGTCAACGTGATGACCCATGCGGTCAAGGCCCGCAAGGAACGCGGCGCCAAGATCGTCGCCGTCGACATCTACCAGAACGGCACCATGCAGCAGGCCGACCTCGCGCTGTGCGTTCGTCCGGGAACGGACGGTGCGCTCGCCTGCGCCGTCATGCACGTCCTCTTCCGCGACGGTTACGCGAACCGGCCCTATCTCGAGCGCTACACCGACTGCCCGAAGGAACTCGAAGCGCACCTCGCGACGAAGACGCCCGAGTGGGCGAGTGCGATCACCGGCCTGACCGTCGAGGAGATCGAGACGTTCGCGCGCATGATCGGCACCACGCCGCGTACGTATCTTCGCCTCGGCTACGGCTTCTCGCGCCAGCGCAACGGCGCCCACAACATGCACGCGGCCATGTGCATCGCCTCCGTGACCGGCGCTTGGCTGCACGAGGGCGGCGGCGCTTTCCACAACAACGGCGCCATCTACAAGTGGAACAAGTCGCTGATCGAGGGCCTCGACGTTGCCGATCCGAGCGTGCGCGTCCTCGATATGTCGCGCATCGGCCCCGTGCTCACCGGTGACCGCCGCGACCTCGGCGACGGTCCGCCCGTCGAAGCGCTCTTCATCCAGAACATGAACCCGGTGCAGGTCGCGCCCGAACAGCGTCTCGTCAAGCGGGGCTTCCGACGCGACGATCTCTTCGTCTGCGTGCACGAGCAATTCATGACCGCGACGGCCCGCATGGCCGATGTTGTGTTGCCGGCGACCATGTTCACCGAGCACGACGACGTCTACCAGGGGGGAGGTCACCAGCACATTCTGCTCGGCCCGAAACTCGTCGAAGCGCCCGGCGAGTGCTGGTCGAACCACGACGTCATCTGCGCACTGGCAAAGCGCGTCGGTGCCCGCCATCCGGGCTTCGAGATGACGTCCCGCGAAATCATCGACTGGACGCTCCGCCAATCCGGCTGGGGCACCCTCGCTGAACTCGAGGAAAAGCGCTGGATCGACTGCCAGCCGGATTTCGCGACGTCACACTACGTCGACGGCTTCGCCTATCCGGACGGCAAGTTCCGCTTCGCACCCGACTGGGCGGACGTGCCCGTCGGCCGACGTCACGACTGGGGGATCGCCCACAAGGTCCCGAAGTTGCCGGACCACTGGGCCGTGCTCGAAGAGGCCGACACACGCCATCCTTTCCGGCTCGCCACTTCGCCGTCCCGCAACTACCTCAATTCCTCGTTCAACGAGATGCCGTCGTCGCGGGCCCGCGAAGGTCGCCCGCGCGCCAAGATCCATCCCGACGACATGGCCGCCCTTGGCCTCGTCGATGGCCAGAAGATCGAGATGGGCAACGAACGCGGCGAGATCCGCCTCTGGGCGGAAGCGTTCCCGGGCGTCCAGCCGGGTGTCGTCATCGTCGAGAGCATCCCGCCGAACGACGATTTCGAGAACGGCGAAGGCCTCAATACGCTGACGGGCGCCGACCAGCCGGCCCCCTACGGCGGCGCGGCTTTCCACGACAACCACGTCTGGATTCGCCCGATCGTGTGACGCTCGCGCCCCGGCTGGCGTCAGTGCAACACGAGCACCGGCACCTTGCTGTGGGTGAGGACGCGCATGGTTTCGCTGCCGACCATGCGTAGCGCCACGCCGTGCCGTCCGTAGGTCGCCATCACGATGAGATCGGCGCTGCGCTGCGCCACCGTGTCGAGAATGCCCTCCCACGGGTGCTCGCTCTCGACGTGGACCGTCTCACATGAAACACCGATCTCTTTCGCCGTCCCCTGCACCCAGGCGAAATGGTCGTCGATCCGGCGCTGGATCTCGTGCCGGACGTTCTCCGGCAGCTTGGTGATGTCGAGACCGAGCACCACCAGATGCGCGGGCTTGCCGGAAACCCGAAGCACGATTGCCTCTGCGCCGAGCGATTTTGCCAGCGCGAGACCTTTGCGCACGGCCTGCTGAGACGTCTCGCTGCCGTCCGTTGCGATGAGCAGCCGCTTGAACACGTCGAGCCTCCCGTCGTTGGACTTGCAGGCTCGCACGCCGGAGCGACGGCACGTTGATGCCTGTCAAACCACGGCGTGCGCCGGGTGCCAGACTAATTCGATTGCCTCGCATCGTCGAACGAACGGAGCGAACCGATGAAAGATCAGCCTACGGCCTGCGCGCCGGCCGATCCTCTGGCCGCATGGCAATTCTGGCAGGTGCCTGTATTCGGCGCCTGGATGGCCGTCAGTCAGGCGGTCCTCAAGCGGTCGAGCGAACTGATGACCGAACTCACGGCCTTCACCGTGCAGCGCTTCCACGAGGACGTTGCCCTGCAGCAGCAACTGGCCGGCTGTCGGGACGCCGGAGAGATGCAACAGGTCTGGTCGGCCTTCGCCCAGCGAGCGGTCGACCAGTACGGCCGCGAGCTGGCACGCCTCGGCGAGGTTGCCGGACGCACCGGTCAGGACCTTTCGAGTGCCATGCAAGTTGGCATCGCCAAACAGTGGTAAACGAACAACATTCCTGATTTTTGTGCCGTTCGGCCGCCGGCAGGGCCCCGCCGGCCGGGATCCGCAGGTTTCCCGGCCGTTGTTCCGTCTTGACGCCGAGTCGTGCAATCGCTGAGAGATGTTTCCTCGCCAGCCGGGGCCCCTCGTCCTCAGGCCACTTGGCGACGGGGAACGCCAGGTGATCCAGACCCGGCCGATCATCTATACGCTTGGACTCCTGTCCTGCACGATCGCCGCGGCCATGCTCGTTCCGGCCGCCGTCGATCTCGCGGACGGGCACCCGCATGCTCAAGTGTTTTTCTGGTCGGCCGTCTTCACCATATTCTTCGGTGGTCTGATGGTTCTCGGCGGCTACGACGAGAAGCCAGCCAAGGTCGGCATCCGTGAAGGCTTCCTGCTGACCACCCTCGCCTGGATCATCGTCTGCGGCTTTGCCTCGGTCCCCTTTATCGGGCTCGGTCTTCCGTTGGCGGACGCCTATTTTGAAGCGATGTCGGGACTCACCACGACCGGGGCGACGGTGCTCGTCGGTCTCGACAAACTGCCCCGCGGCATTTTGATCTGGCGCGCGATTCTCAATGGCATCGGCGGCCTCGGCATCATTGTCATGGCTATCCTGATCCTCCCCTTCCTGAGGATCGGCGGCATGCAGCTCTTCCACACCGAAAGCTCGGACAAGTCGGAGAAAATTCTTCCGCGTGCATCAGAATTGATGGTGGCGATCGCCAGCGTCTACCTGCTGCTGGTCATCGCCTGCACGCTCGTCTTCGCACTGCTTGGCATGACCCTGTTCGACGCGATTTGCCACGGTCTTGCGACGATCGCGACGGGCGGCTTCTCGACCCATGACGAGAGCTTCGGTTTTTTCCGCTCTCCGTCGATCGAGTGGGCGGCGACCATATTCATGATCGCCGGCGCCCTGCCGATGGTGATCTTCATCCAGATGCTCGCCGGTCGCCCGCTCGCGCTCTGGGAAGACCGTCAGATCCGCGCCTTCTTCGGCTTCCTGATCGCCACCACGTTGATGCTGGCCGCGTGGCTCTCCGCCACCACCGACCGGCCGTTCCTCGACGCGGTTCGCGCCTGCGCCTTCAACATCGTCTCGATCGTGACGACCACCGGCTTTGCATCGGAGGACTATCAGCTCTGGGGCGCATTCGCCGTCGGCATCTTCTTCATCCTGACGTTCGTCGGTGGCTGCTCCGGCTCGACATCCGGCGGCATCAAGATCTACCGCTTCCAGATCGCGGCGCTGCTAACCCGCAGCCACCTCCAGCACCTGATCAGCCCGAGCCGCATCGTCACGATGACCTACAACGGGCGGCGCCTGCCTGAGGACATCGCGTTCTCGGTCGTCGCCTTCATCGTTATGTACCTCGCGGCAGTGGGCCTCTTCACGCTGCTCCTCTCGGCCATCGGGCTCGACATCGTCACGGCCTCCTCGTCGGCTGCATCGGCCCTCGGCAACGTCGGTCCGGGCCTCGGGGATATCGTCGGCCCA
>Ga0073934_10004535_pt1 | contig 22910 bp, 21 predicted proteins | sample LarsenN4metaG_FD_76834 | JGI IMG/M metagenome (GOLD analysis project Ga0073934, IMG submission 76834) | Hot spring sediment bacterial and archeal communities from British Columbia, Canada, to study Microbial Dark Matter (Phase II) - Larsen... ...
AAGAACCAAGGTCTGTACCTGGCGGCCTCTTGAAATCCGCCGCGTGGCGGATCAGCGCCTTACGCCCGCCGGCTACCGAAGATCGGCTTCGTTCAGCGGCGAGTAGCGAAGGCTAGGCTAAGCTCGATTCGGTGCCTCGCGCGAGCAATCCGCTCCACCATGAACGCAACCGTCGTCGAACAGGAACCCGCGCCTCGGCTGTCTCGAGCCGAGTTGCGGATTCGTTGGCAGCGGATGCTCTACGACCCGATGCTTGCCGACGTTCCCGGCAAGGTCGAGCTCACGGAGAAAGGCACGATCGAGTTGAGCCCGGCGAGCACCCGTCACGGCATTCTCCAAGCCTTCGTTGCGGCCGAGCTGCGAAGGCTATTGCCGCACGGCACCACCATCACCGAGTGTGCGATCGAGACGGACATCGGCGTCCGCGTACCCGACGTGCTTTGGGCATCGCCCGCGTTCATGGACCGACACGGTACGGCGAGCCCGCTGCCTGGTGCGCCGGAGCTCTGCATCGAGGTGCTGTCGCCGTCGAACACCGAGCCCGAGATGCAACAGAAGATGCCCGCGTATCTCGCGGCCGGCGCCGTCGAAGTCTGGCTGGTGAAGGAGGACGGTACGCTCGAGATGCGGAACGCGCGGGGCCGAATCGACGCGAGCGCGCTCGGAATCGAGCTCGGAGCACTACCGCGCTGATCGCTTGCGGCGTTCGGCGGCCCCGCAAGTCTCGAACGCGCGCCTCGCAGCTCGCCGGGCGCCCAATTGCTGCGTTTGTCGCACGTCGACGCAGGACCTGTACGGCGATCCCGAAAACCTGCAGCGCTCGCCGGATTGCGGTGCTCAGCGGTAGTAGACGCGAGCGCCGCGCAGATTGCCGACGATCGCGTCGGCATGCGCGCGCCGCGCGGCCGCGGCAACTTCCTTCGTGACGATGGCCTTGCCGATCGGCGCAAGCGCGAGCCCGCCGAGCTTCAGGTGCTGGATGCCGAACGGAATGCCGATGATCGTGAAGAAGCAGGCCAGCGCGCACATCACGTGACCGAGCGCGAGCCACACGCCCGCCAGCAGAAACCAGACGACGTTGCCCGCCACGCCGAGTGGCCCGGTCCCGATGTCGGGCTCGCCGTACAGCTCGTCGCGGCCGATGACTTCGCGGCCGAACGGCAAGAACGTGAGCTGCCCGATCACGAAGCAGGCTCTCGCCCACGGTATGCCGACGACGGTGAGAATCGCGAGCAGCCCGAACAGCCACCACGCGAGCCCCATCAGGAACCCGCCGAACACGAACCACAGGAAGTTGCCGATTGCGCGCATCGCCTCGACCTAGTCAGCCCGTGACGCCGCCATATTACGCCGCCCCGAGCGAGGCAGCATTGTCGCTGCCCACGGTCCCGGCCGCCGATGGTAGCGACAGCCCGTCCGATGACTCTAGGTGCGAGTCGGCCGCGCAGGCGGGGGGCGCCAGTCGTTGGGCATCCGCGCGAAATCGACGAGCGGCTCGACGTCCTCGTGCTCGATCGCCTGCTCGATCTGCTCGTAGAAGTCGCGGCCGGCTTCCTCGGAGAACGTGATGTTGACTGCGTCGCCGTCGCCGCGCGGCCGCTCGACGTACTCGGGGAAGCTCGCTTCCGCAGCGTCTCCGCCGGCGTAGCCCTTCGCGAACATCTGCTTGAGCTTGCCGAAGCCGTCGTGACGCGTGACGATGGGGCCGCGCACGTGCCCCCCGAGCTCGATGAGTCGCCGGCGGAAACGCTCGAGGTCGTGGCAATCGTAGGCCACGTGCTGACAAGAATGGTCGCCGTGCCGCTCGACGAATTTCGTGACCTGCGACTTCTGCTCGCGGTCGATGCCTTCGACGAGCGCGATGCCGAACTCGCCGTAGTCGATGCACCAGAGCTTCATGCTGCTTCCGGGATCGTCGGGCCGCACGTCGTCGATGCGCTCGACGAGCTTGCCGCCCTCCACCTCTATATGGAACCAGGCCCACCGCTCGATCGTGCCCTTCGCACAGGCATACGTGATGTGATCGACCTTTCTCAGGAACGACATGACGCGCCTCCTCGAATGGGAATGGATTCGCGAAGTCTCGATGCGCTGCTCATGGACTGCTCATGGCGCTGCTCCGTCGAGCCGTGCGGCGAGGTCGACGACGCGCTGCGCTCGCGTCAGGTGCGGCCGGTCGAGCATGCGCCCGTCGACGACGGCGACGCCGGTATCGGCCGCGCCGAACGCCGCAATGACGCGCCGCGCGTAGCCGAGCTCGTCGGCCGTCGGCCGAAACACGGCGTTCAAGATCTCGACTTGCTCCGGGTGAACGGCCAGCTTGCCCGCGAACCCGTCGCGCCGCGCGGCTCGCGCTTGCCGCTCGAGGCCCGCGTGGTCGCGTAGATTCGTATGCACCGTGTCGATCGCCGGCACGCCGGCGCCCGCGGCGGCGAGCAGGCACCCCGACCTCGCGAGCTCGAACGCCGGCAACCATTCGCCGCGTTCGTCGACGTTCGTCTCGGCGCCGAGCGCCACGCTCAAGTCCTCGGCGCCCCAGGTCAGTGCGGCGAGCCGCCGCGTGCCGTCGAGATAGCCGCCCAGCGTGAGCACGGCGGCCGGCGTCTCGGTCGCGATCGGTATGACGCGCGTCGCGCCTTCGGGCGTGCCGCAGCGCCGCTCGAGCGCCTCCATCCTGAGGCCCAGCTCGGCCACGTCGGCCGCCGAGCGCGGCTTCGGCAGCACGATGCCGTCGGGCCTGCCCGGCACGACGGCCGCGAGATCGTCGAGGCATTCGGGCGCATCGAGCGCGTTGATTCGCACCCATAGCGTGCGATCGCGCCGGCGGCTGCCGCGCAAGAATTCTTGGACGAGCGCACGCGCGTGCGCCTTGCGCGCGGGCGCAACCGAGTCCTCGAGGTCGAGCACGAGCGCGTCGGCGCGCACGTCGGCGGCGCGCGCAAGCTTCTTCTCGCTGTCGCCGGGCACGAACAGCATGGAGCGCAGGAGCCAAGGGAGCGTGGCCGCATCCATCGCGGGCCTCACATGCGCAGCACGCCGAACGGCGCCTCGGGCTCGAGCGGCGCGTTCAGCGCCGTCAGCAAGCTCAGGCCCAGCACCTTGCGCGTATCGACGGGATCGATCACGCCGTCGTCCCAGAGCCGCGCGCTCGCGTAGTATGAGTGCGACTGCCGCTCGTACTGCGCTTTGATGTCTTCGCGCGCAGCGCCGTCGTCCCCGGCGGCGGTTCCACGCGCGCCGACGCGTGCGAGCACGGTCGCGGCCTGCTCGCCGCCCATCACGGCGATACGCGAGTTCGGCCACGTCCACAGGAACCGCGGCCCGAACGCGCGGCCGCACATGCCGTAGTTGCCGGCGCCGAACGAGCCGCCGACGATCAGCGTGATCTTCGGCACGCGCGCGCCGGCGACGACGGTGACGAGCTTCGCCCCGTCCTTCGCGATGCCGCGCCGCTCGGCGTCCTTGCCCACCATGAACCCCGCGATGTTCTGCACGAACACGAGCGGAATCCCGCGGCGGTTGCAGATCTCGATGAAGTGCGTGCCTTTCAGCGCAGCCTCCGAAACGAGGATGCCGTTGTTCGCGACGATGCCGACGAGGCGGCCGAAGAGCTTCGCGAACGCGCAGACGAGCGTCGTGCCGTAGCGCGGCTTGAACTCGTCGAGCTCCGAAGCGTCGACGATGCGGGCGAGCACCTCGCGCACGTTGTAGCCGTAGCGGAGATCCGTCGGCACGATGCCGTAGAGCTCGTCCGCCGGATACTCGGGCGGCGCGCCGGCGCCGTCGAGCGCGAGCCCGGCCGGCGCCGAAAGGTTCGAATGCGCGACGACGGCGCGCGCGAGCTCGAGTGCGTGCGCGTCGTCGTCGGCGAGCTGATCGGCGACACCGGAAATCCGCGTGTGAACGTCGGCGCCGCCGAGCGTCTCGTCGTCGACGTCCTCGCCGATCGCGGCTTTGACGAGCGGCGGGCCGGCGAGATAGATCGTGCCGCGGCCCTTGACGATGATCGTCTCGTCGCACATCGCCGGCACGTAGGCGCCGCCGGCCGTGCACGAGCCCATGACGACGGCGATCTGCGGGATGCCGCGGGACGAGAGCTGCGCCTGGTTGTAGAAGATGCGGCCGAAGTGCTCGCGGTCGGGGAACACCTGGTCCTGCAGAGGCAGGAACGCGCCGCCCGAATCGACGAGATAGACGCACGGCAGGCGGTTCTCGAGCGCGATCTCCTGCGCGCGCAAGTGCTTCTTCACCGTCAGTGGATAGTACGTTCCGCCCTTCACCGTCGCATCGTTCGCGACGACCATCGAAGGCGTGCCGGCGATCGCCCCGACGCCGCACACGAGCCCCGCGGCCGGCACCGCGTCGCCGTAGACCTCGTGCGCGGCCATGAGGCCGATCTCGAGCCACGGCGACCCCCGGTCGAGCAGCGCCGCGACGCGGTCGCGCACGAGCAGCTTGCCGCGCTCGACGTGGCGTGCGCGCGCCCGCTCGCTGCCGCCGCGCGCGATGTCTTCGCGCACGCGCTTCAGGTCCGCAGCCAACGCGCGATTCGCGGCCGCGTTGCGCTTGAACTCCTCGGAGTCGACGGCGACCTTGCTGCGAAACGTCGACATCTGCGCTACTCCGCCGTGGCGGCGAAAAGCTCGCGGCCGATCAGCATGCGGCGAATTTCGTTCGTGCCGGCGCCGATCTCGTAGAGCTTGGCGTCGCGCCACAGCCGGCCGGCGGGATACTCGTTCGTGTAGCCGTTGCCGCCGAGCGCTTGAACGGCCTGGCCCGCGACCCACGTCGCGGCCTCGGATGCGCGCATGATCGCCGCCGCCGCGTCGTATCGCGTGCGGTCGCCGCGATCGTATGACGCGGCCACGGCGTAAACGTAGGCTCGCGCCGAGCTCATCGCGCCGTACATGTCGGCGAGCTTGCCCTGCATCAGCTCGAAGCTGCCGATCGGCCGGCCGAACTGCTTGCGCTCGTGCACGTACGGGATCGTGACGTCGAAGCACGCGCGCATGATCCCGAGCGCGCCGCCCGCGAGCACGACGCGCTCCGTGTCGAGCCCCGACATCAGGATCTCCTTGCCGTTCCCGGGTAGCACGTGCGTGGCCGGAATGCGGCAGTCGCGAAACACGAGCCCCGACGTGTCGGAGCCGCGCATGCCGAGCTTGTCGAGCTTGGGCTCGGCTGCAAAGCCCGGCATCGCTTTCTCGACGATGAACGCCTTGATCGCCGGGCCGTTTCCGTTTCCGTTGGCGGCCGCGCCACTGCCGAGCCTCGCGTAAACCACGAGCACATCGGCTTCGGGACCGTTCGTGATCCACATTTTCGTGCCGTTCAGCACGTACCCGTCGCCGTCGGGCTCGGCCGTCGTGCGCATCGCGAGCACGTCGGACCCTGCGTTCGCCTCGCTCATCGCGAGCGCGCCGACGTGCTCGCCGGTCAGGAGGGAAGGCAAAAAACGCCGCTTCTGCTCGGCCGTGCCCCAGAGCCGTAGCTGGTTCACGCAAAGGTTCGAGTGGGCCGCATACGACAGGCCGACGGCCGCCGACGCGCGGCTCACCTCCTCCATCGCGACGACGTGAGCCAAATAGCTCAAGCCCGCGCCGCCGTGCTCGGGCTCCACCGTGATGCCGAAAAGCCCGAGCTCGCCGAGCTCGGGCCACAAGTCGCGCGGGAAGCGGTTGCTCGCATCGATCTCGGCCGCGCGCGGCGCGATGCGCTCGGCCGCGAACCGCGCGACGTGCTCGCGCAGCTCGCTGACTTCATCCGGCAATCCGAAGTCGAAGTCGCGCATGGCCGTCAGCCCTGCTCGAGATCGCGGATCGCGGCGGCGAGGAAGCGCGTCGCCTCGCCGCCCGTGACGGCGCGGTGATCGAACGTCAGCGACAGCGGCAGCACGGGATGCACGGCCGGCGCGCCGCCGGCGGCGACGACGGCATTGCGAATCTTGCCCGCGCCCAAGATCGCGACGGTCGGCGGCTGAACGATCGGGTTCGCGTACCGCCCGCCGAACGTGCCGAAGTTCGACAGCGTGAACGTGTAGCCGCGCATCTCCTCGGGCGGAATCGTGCGCCGCTCGACGTCGCGCCGCAGCCGCTCGAGGCCCGCGCTCAAGTCCTCGGGCGTGCGCCGGCCGACGTCGCGCAGCACGGGCACGAACAATCCGTCGGGCGTATCGACGGCTATACCCAGGTCGATCTTGTCGAGCAAACGCCGGCCGAGCGCGTGGCTGTCGAACCAGGCGTTCAACGCAGGCTCCGCTCGGCACGCGGCGGCGATCGCGCGTATCAGGCGGAGCATCAACTCGCGCTTCGCGGGCCACCACGCCGCGACGTCGGCGTCGTCGAGGATCGTGACGGGGGCCACCTCCGCGTGCGCCTGCGCCATGCTGCGCGCCATCGTGCGGCGCACGCCGCGCAGGCGCTCGAGCGGCCCTAGCTCGCGGAAGATGCGCGCGACCCGCTTGACGTCCGCGGCCGTGATCGTGTCGTTCGGGCCCGTCGGCGTGACGACGGTGAGGTCGACGTCGAGCTTGCGCGCGAGCGCGCGCACGGCCGGCGTCGCCTTGACGCCTGCGGTCGAAGCGCGGCGCACGATCGTCGTCTTCTCGCGCGTGACCTTCGCGCTTTTTTCGACGCGGCCGACGACCGTGCCGGCATCGGCCGAGGCTTCGGCCGTGGCCTCGCCCTCGAAGCCGAACTCGACGAGCGGATCGCCGACTTTCAGCACGTCGCCCGGGTCGCCGAACGTGCGTACGATCTTCCCCGCTCGTGGGCTCGGGATGTCGACGAGCGCCTTCGCCGTTTCGACTTCGAGAAGCGGCTGATCGACGGCCACCGTGGCGCCCGGCGTCACGTGCCAGGCGCTGATCTCCGCCTCCTGCAACCCTTCGCCCAAGTCGGGCAATCGGAAGACGTTCATGCCGCCTCCAGCAGCTCGCGAACGGCCGCTTCGATCCGGTGCGGCTGCGGCATGTACCGTTGCTCGAGCTTCGCGAGCGGCACGACGGTGTCGTAACCCGTCACGCGCTTCACGGGCGCTTGGAGCGTCAGCAATCCTTCGTCCGCGAGCCGCGCCGCGATCTCGGCGCCGATGCCGACGTTGCGCGCGGCCTCGTGAACGATCACGCAGCGGCCCGTCTTCTCGACGGACTCGAGGATCGTCTGCATGTCGAGCGGCGCGAGCGTCGCCACGTCGATGACGTCCGCGCCGATGCCTTCCTCGGCCAGCGAATCGGCGACGGCGAGCGTCTCGTGCACGGCCGCGCCCCACGTCACGAGCGTGACGTCGGCACCGTCGCGCAGCACGAAGCAGGCGTCGAGCGGCAGCGCTTCGCCGTCGTCGCGCACGTTCTCCTTGCCGAGGCGGTAGAGCCGCGTCGGCTCGAGGAACACGACGGGATCCGGGTCGCGAATGGCGGCGAGCAAGAGGCCGTACGCGCGCGCCGGCGACGACGGCACGACCACGCGCAGGCCCGGAATGTGCGCGAGCAGCGTTTCCGTGCTCTCGGAATGATGCTCGGGGGCGTGAATGCCCGCGCCGCACGGCGTCCGCAAGACGAGTGGGCACGTGAGGCGGCCGCGCGTGCGGTTGCGGAGCCGCGACGCGTGATTGATGAGCTGATCGAGTGCGGGGTACAGAAAGCCCATGAACTGGATCTCGGCGACGGGCCGCATGCCCTGCGCCGCGAGCCCCACGCTCATGCCGGCGATGAGCCCTTCGGCGAGCGGCGTGTCGACCACGCGGTGCTTGCCGAACCGCTCGAGGAGCCCCGCCGTCGCGCGGAACACCCCGCCGTTGACGCCGACGTCCTCGCCGAGCACGAGCACGCGCGGATCGGCGGCGAGCTCGTGCGCGAGCGCCAGATTCACGGCCTCGACGAGCGTGATCTCGCTCATGGCTCCTCTCCTTCGACGGCGTCGCGCTGCGCCTCGAGAGCGGCCGGCAAGGTCTCGAACAGGTGCTCGAACATCGCACCGGGCTCGGGCGGCGGCGCGTTCAGATACTTCTCGACGGCCTCGTCGACGAGCCGCGCCTGCTCGGCGAGCAACGCTTGCTCGTCCGCGTCGCTCCATGCACCCTCGCGCTCGAGGTACGCCCGCAACCGCGGGACGGGATCGAGCGCGCGTGCGCGCTCGACCTCGAGCTCCGAGCGATAGCGGCGCGCGTCGTCGGCCGTCGTGTGGTCGCTCAGGCGATACGTCAGCGCTTCGATCAGGCGCGGGCCGCCGCCACGCCGGCAAGCATCCAAGGCTTGCTCTGCGACGTGGTACGCGGCGATGGCGTCGTTGCCGTCGACCTGCTCCCCTTCGATGCCGGCGGCTATCGCCTTTTGCGCGAGCGTCGGCGCGCACGATTGCGCCTCGCGCGGCACGGAGATCGCCCATTGGTTATTGACGACGACGAACAGCAGCGGCAGCTGCCACACGCCGGCCGCGTTCAGCGCCTCGTAAAAGTCGCCCTTCGACGTTCCTCCGTCGCCGATCACGCAGACGGCGACGCGCGGCTCTTCGCGCAGCTTGAATGCATACGCGACGCCGACGGCATGCGGCGCGTGCGTCGCGATCGGCACCGAGATCGGAAAGTCGTCTTTCGGGGCGGCGGGTCCGGCATACGCCATGCCGCGCTCGTCACCGCCCCAATACGCGAGGATCTCGTGCATCTCGACGCCGCGCACGAGCATCGCGCCCGTCTCGCGGTACGTGCCGAGCAGCACGTCGTCGCGGTCCATCGCGGCGCCGAGCGCGACCTCCGCGGCCTCCTGGCCATAGCTCGACGGATAGGTGCCGAGCCTGCCCGTGCGCTGCAGCGTCACGGCGCGTTGATCGAAGTGCCGCGTGAGCAGCATGGCTCGATACAGCGGCACGAGCGCGCGGGCGTCGCGCGCGAATTCCGGCAGCTCCGCCACGGGGCGCCCGTCGGAGTCGAGAAACCGCGTGCAGTGCACCTCGAACCGCGCCACGCACTCGCGCGGCGGGCCGGCCTTCAGTGCGCGCCGGCTCCGCGGCGCGAGCTCAACCGATCTCGGCATGGCGATCTTGCTCCTCTAGTTCACGGCGCTGTCTATCGAGGCCGTTCCAGAACACCCAGACGCCGTCGAGCATTTCGATCGCGTGCTTCACGAACGCCTCCTCGTCGACGACACGATGCGCATAGAACTCTTCGAGCTCTTCCCAGGTATGGCGCGCGTGATTGGCTTCGAGACGCGCGTGCCAGGTGAAGAACGCGACGTTCAGCGCGCTCATGCCGCTACGCTCGGCGTAACGCTGCCAGCCCTGCACGAGCTCGTCCCAAAAACCCGCGGCCGCCCAGTTCTCGACGGCCCACGACGCCGCCGCGGCGATGGCGTAATCCTCGTGAGCGTAGAGCCGGGCGAGCTCGTCGCAGAAGAGCAGAGTCGAGGGCGTGCCGAGCCGACGCTTGCCGAGGTCTGCGAACGAGAGCCCGAACTGACGCGCCATGCGTACCAAGAGCTCGAAGTGCGCGGCGCGAAAATGGAACGTGCCGCCCTCGATGCTGCCCTCGATGCCGCCGAGCTCCGCGTCACCGTCGCCGCGCGCGCTGCGAAAGCCGACGCCGATCTCGTTCGCGAGGATCTCTTTCGAGGCCCGCATCTCCTCGATCGTCTCGGCATTCAGCACCTTCTGAAGCTGTGCCACGAGGAATTGGTTCGAGAACACCGAGAACTGGACCAGAAACGCGCGCGCCTGGCCGGCGCTGAAGTCGCCCTTTTTGAACCAGGCCGTATACGGGTTCGCGACGATGACGGGATGGGTCAAGACGTCGGCCGTGAGCCGCGCTTTGAACCGCTGAAAACGTTCCTCCACGGCGAAGCCTCGCTGCGTCGGTGCCGTATTCGAGTCTAGACCGACGCCGCTGGTTCTTTTGGCTAAAATGGCTTGCCCGGAGCGCCAATTTCAGCGTTTTCCGCTACAGCGACACGATCATGTGGAGGATTCGCCCATGCCCCACGACCCGCGCGCGTCGGCCATGCCGCTCGATGCCATCGACCTCAAGATCCTGCGCGAGCTTCAGACGAACGCGCGCTCGAGCATCGCGGCGCTCGCCAAGAACGTGGCGCTGACGCCGACGCCGTGCGCGCGCCGCGTGCAGCAGCTCGAGAAGGCCGGCTACATCAAGGGCTACGTCACGTTGCTCGATCAGGCGCTGCTCGGCTTGCCCGTGAACGCGTTTGCCGAGGTGCGGCTCACGCGCGAAGGCAAGAAGGAAGTCGCGGAGTTCGAGGCGGCCGTCCATCGTTTCCCCGCCGTCATCGAGTGCTGGGCGATGTCGGGCAGCTACGACTATTTGCTCAGAGTCGTGACGCCCGACCTCGAGAGCTACAATCGGTTCCTGCGCAACGAGCTGCTGACTCTCGGCTGCATCGACCATGTGGAGACCGGGTTTGCGCTGGCGCGCGTCGTCGAACGCACGACGCTGCCCCTCACGCAGCTCGCGAACAGGCCCGCGTAGCGCGACGGAGGGGAGCCCGCGGGCGGCGCGGCGGCCGCATGGTTCGTCCGGCCGCATCGATTCGGGAGCACGCCGTCATGCAAGCGCTCGATCCGCTCGATCTTTTCGACGTCGCGTCGCTGCTCAGCGAGGAGGAGCAGCTCGTCCAGGGCACCGTCGCGCGCTTCGTCGCCGACAACGTGCGGCCGATCATCGCCCAATGCTTCGCGGAGCAGCGCTTTCCCCGCGAGCTCGTGCCCGAGCTCGCGCAGCTCGGCCTGCTCGGCTGCACGCTCGAAGGCTACGGCGCCCTCGGGCCCGTGAGCTACGGCTTGGTGGCGCAGGAGCTCGAGCGCGGCGACAGCAGCTTGCAGACGTTCGTCTCGGTGCAAGGCGTGCTATCGATGGGCGCGATCCACCGCTTCGGCTCGGACGAGCAGAAAAACCGCTGGCTCCCTCCGATGTCGCGCGGCGAGGCGATCGGCTGTTTCGCGCTGACCGAGCCGCAAGGCGGGTCGAATCCCGTGGCGATGCGCACGAACGCAAAGCGCTCTGGCGACGATTGGGTGCTCTCCGGCTCGAAGGTGTGGATCACGAACGGCTCGATCGCCGACGTCGCCGTCGTCTTCGCGCAAACCGACGACGGCGTGCGCGCCTTTCTCGTCGAGCGCGGCATGCCGGGGTTCGCGGCGCACGAGATCGAGAACAAGTTCTCGTTACGTGCGTCGGTCACCTCATCGTTGTTCTTCGACGGCGTGCGTCTGCCGGCAGCGAACGTATTGCCCGGCGTCACGAGCATCGGCGCCGCGCTGACGTGCCTCACGCAAGGGCGTCACGGCATCGCATGGGGCGCCATCGGCGCGGCGCAGGCGTGCTTTCGCGAGGCGCTCGACTACACGGCGACGCGCACGGCCTTCGGCCGAGCACTTGCGCACACGCAGTTGATCCAGACGCGCCTCGCCACGATGGCGCGGCACATCACGACGGCACAGCTCATCGCGCTCAGGCTCGGCCGTCTCAACGAGCAGGGCCGCATGCAGCCGGCGCAGGCGTCGCTCGCGAAATGGCACAACGTTCGAACGGCGCTCGACGTCGCGCGCGACTGCCGCGACATGCTCGGCGCCGCGGGCATCACTACGGAGCACGCCGCGATTCGCCATCTGCTGAATCTCGAAAGCCTCTGCACGTACGAGGGAACCGAAGCCGTGCACGCGCTCGTCGTCGGCAGGGCGCTGACGGGCGTCGGGGCGTTCTGACAGCCGCGACTCGCTCGACTCGTCTCGGAACGGCACAGACGGTTCGCGCCTTGGTACGAGCACCTCGCCAACGGCTGCCGGTGATATTCTCTCGCCGATGAGCGACTGCTGTGACTGCGACACGCTGGAAGCTCGGGCTCTTGCCGCCAAAGAGCGCCGGGTACTCGTCACGGTGCTCGCGATAAACATCGGCACGTTCTTGATGATGGTCGGCGCGTCGATGCTGAGCGGTTCCTCGTCGTTGCTCTCGGGGACCCTGGACAACTTCGGCGATGCGCTCACTTATGCGCTCAGCTTGGCAGTCGTCGGCTCGAGTGCAGCGGCAAAGGCGAGGGTCGCCCTTGCGAAGGGCGTGCTGATCGGCGGTGCTGCGGCCGCCGTCGCCCTGCGGATCGCCTGGGGTCTCGCGAGTCCCGAAGTGCCGATCGTGGAGACTATGGGAGGAGCGGCGATCCTAAATCTGGCTGCCAACGCCGCATGCCTATGGTTGCTGACGCCGTACCGACACGGCGACGTGAACATGTCGTCCGCGTGGGAGTGCTCACGCAACGACATCTACGAGGGCTGCGCGGTGATCCTTGCCACGGCGACGGTATGGCTGACCGATTCGCATTGGCCGGATTTGGTAGTCGCTGCCATTCTGCTCGCCCTGTTTGCCAGATCGGCCAGCCGAGTCATTCGAAACGCTTGGCGCCAGATGTCAGGCAGTAGACTCGCCTCTGCCTGACCGGAGCATCCGGCGCGTGCATGCTTCGCCGAGCACGCCGAAGGTCGGCGATCCGTGCGCGATTCGCGCAGCGATCGGCGCTCGACGCGCGCCTTCCGAGGGCCGATCGCTCGGCGATTCGCGGCCGTCAGCCGACAGCCGGCCGCAGGGCCGGCGGCTCGTCGCGCTCGTCGAGCTCGTTCGCGATGAAGCCGCCGGACTGATGCCGCCAGAGCTTCTCGTAGTGGCCGCCCAGCGCGAGCAGCTCCGAGTGCGTGCCCTCCTCGACGATCCTGCCTGCCTCGAGCACGACGAGCCGGTCCATGCGCGCGATCGTCGAGAGCCGATGCGCGATCGCGATGACGGTCTTGCCCTGCATCAGGTCGAGAAGCTGCTCCTGGATCTCGAGCTCGACCTCGCTGTCGAGCGCCGACGTGGCTTCGTCGAGCACTAGGATCGGCGCGTCCTTCAAGATCACGCGCGCGAGCGCAATGCGCTGCCGCTGCCCGCCCGAGAGCTTCACGCCGCGCTCGCCGACGTGAGCCGCGTAGCCGCTTCGGCCGTGCCAATCGCACAGGCCGAGGACGAACTCGTGCGCCTGGGCTTTACGCGCCGCGGCCACGACCTCGGCGTCCGTCGCGCTCGGCTTGCCGTAGCGGATGTTGGCCGCGATGGAGCGGTGCAGCAGCGACGTGTCCTGCGTGACCATGCCGACGGCCGCGCGCAGGCTCTCCTGCGTCACGTGCGCGATATCCTGACCGTCGATCGTGATACGCCCCGCCTCGGTATCGTGCAGCCGCAGCAGCAGGTTCACGAGCGTCGACTTGCCGGCGCCGGAGCGGCCGACCAGGCCCACGCGCTCGCCGGCGCGAATCGTGAGGTTCAAGTTGCGCACGACGGGCGCGGAGTCGCCGCGCCCGTAAGCGAAGCTCAAGTTCTCGAACCGGATCTCGCCGCGCGTCACGACCAGCGGCTTCGCACCGGCGCGGTCGACGCCCGAGTGCGGCACGGCGATCGACTGCATGCCCTCCTGCACGGTGCCGATGTTCTCGAAGATCGACGTGACCTCCCAGCTCACCCAGCCGGCGGCCGTCACTGTCTGCCACGCGAGCGGCAATGCCGTCGCCACGGCGCCGGCGTCGATCGTGCCTTGCCCCCAGAGCGCGATGCCGATGGCGGCCGTTGAGACGAGCAACAGCGCGTTCAGCACGGTCAGCGAGAAGTGAAAGCGCGTGATCATGGCCAGGTGCCGACGCATCGCGCCGTAGTGGCCGTCCATCGCTTCGCGGACGTACGCATCCTCGTCGCGTAGGCGGCCGAAGAGCTTCACGGTGAGGATGTTCGTGTAGCTATCGACGACGCGCCCCATGACGAGCGAGCGCCCCTCGGAGCTCACGCGCGACAGCTCGCGGAGCCGCGGCACGAAATACTTGAGGATCACGACGTAGCCGGCGAACCATGTCGCGATCGGCACTCCGAGCCGCCAGTCCGTCGCCGTCATCAAGCCGAAAGCCGTGACGCCGTAGACGCCGATGTACCAAACGGCGCGAATGCTCGACATCGCGCTCTCGCGCAAGGAGCTCGCCGTCTGCATCACGCGATTCGCGATGCGTCCCGCGAAATCGTTCTGGAAGAACGGCCAGCTCTGGCGAACGACGTGCCAGTGGCTCTGCCAGCGGATCAGGCTCGTCGCGCCGGGAACGAGCGCGTTGTGGCGGATCGAGACGTCCGTGAGGATGGCGAGCGGCCGCACCACGAGCACGAGCGCGGCCATGCCGAGCAGCATCGGCAGAGCGTCCGCGAGCGCGGCGGCGCGGTCCGGCGCCTCCATGAGCGCGACGAGCCGCCCGATGAAAAGCGGGATCACGGTGTCGAGCAGCGCCACGGCCAGGCTCGCAGCGAACATCGCCGCATACCAGCCCTTCGTCTGCCGCATGAAGTGCCAGTAGAACGCGACGAGTCCTTCGGGCGGCGGGCCCAGGTTGGGGCTGGCGGTGGCAGGAATCTCGAAGTCGACGATCTTCACGGAAGGTTTCCCGCGCAGCGCAAGCCGCTACCTCAGCGTTCAGGGAGCACCGGCGAAGCGCCGGCGGCGGCACGATAGCAGATTCGCTTTGCAGGCGCGCCGTCGCGTCCGCAAAACGCGTCAAGCTGTCGCCGAACGGCGACCGCCGCGTCGCGCCGCCACCGGTTGCCGGTGCACGAGTCGGATGGCAGAGTCCCGTCGGATGCGGAGGCGTAGGAGCTCGGGGTCATGGAACAGCGCGCTCTCGGTACGGTGGCGAGACTGCTTGCGGCCGCGATCGTCGTCGCCGCTCCGCTCGCGGCAAGCGCGGAAACCGTCCTGATCACGGGCGCCAACTCTGGGCTGGGGCTCGAGTTCGCGAAGCAGTACGCGGCCAAGGGCTGGACGGTGATCGCCACGCACCGCCGGCGCGAGCTACCGGCAACCCTGGCCGAAGTCGTCGCGCAGTATCCGAAAGTGCGCGTCGAGACGCTCGACGTCACCAGCCTCGAGCAGGCACGAGCGCTCGCCGCGAAGCTCGAGAACGTGCCGATCGACGTCTTGATCAACAACGCCGGCGTCTACAACGACCGCAGCGGCTGCGACGCAGCCGACGACGCTTGCCCGGGCAGTTATCAGACGCAAACCTTCGGCCAGCTCGACTTCGATCTCCTCGACACGATCATGGCCGTGAACATCAAGGGGCCGCTGCTCGTGTCGCAGGCGTTGTATCCGAACGTGAAAGCGAGCTCACTGAAGAAGATCGTCGCGATCAGCTCGAGCAACGGCACGATCACGGGCGAGCTGCCGAATCCGTGGCCCGGCGCGATGTTCTATCGCATGAGCAAGGCGGCGCTGAACCGCGAGATGCAGATTCTGGCTTCGTCCGTGAGACCGGACGGCGTGACGGTCGTCATCCTGAACCCCGGCCCGACGCTGACCGAGCACCAGGAGTACCTGCGCGGCAACCCGATCATGCTCGAGACGTCGTTCACCGTGGGCCACATGATCGACACGATCGCCACGACGACGCTCGAGGAGACAGGGCAGTTCCGGCGCTACGACGGAGCGCCGGAGAAATGGTGACCCGGACCGGCCGCGACGCCCGAGGGCCACATGACGATCGCGCCGGGCGCTCCGCGGCGCCAAGCCGCGTCCGCACGCACGGCCCGCGGCGCACCGGCTCCGTGCGCCCACGGCACGGATGCGTCGGCGCTCCGGCGCAGTACGGCCGCGGCGCCGATGCGTCGGCGTTCCGGCCCAGTACGCCCGCGGCGCCGATGCGTCGGCGCTCCGGCCCGGTACGCCCGCGGCGCCGATGCGTCGGCGCTCCGACCCGGTACGCCCGCGGCGCCGATGCGTCGGCGCTTGAACGAGCGCGACCGCGTCCTTATTTTTTCCGCCCGCCCCGTCCGGCAGGGCGCGCCGCGCCGGCCAGGCGGGGCATGCGGATAGCCGCGAGGGAGCGGCCGCACAAAACTTCGCCAATTTTCTGCACGGCAAGGAGGAGCTACGTGACATGAGGATTGCGCAAGTCGCACCGTTGATCGAAAGCGTTCCGCCCCGGTGGTACGGGGGGACGGAGCGCGTCGTCTCGTATCTGACCGAAGAGCTCGTTCGCCTCGGCCACGACGTCACCCTCTTCGCGAGCGGAGACTCGCAAACGAGGGCCAAGCTCGTCGCCAGCGTACCGAACGCGTTGCGGCTCGATCCAAAGGTGAAGGATTACGTGCCGTACGCGGTGCTGCAGCTCGAGCACCTTCGGCAGCGCGCCGACGAGTTCGACGTGATCCATTTCCACAGCGACTTCATGCACCTGCCGCTCGCGCGCGCGCTGATGAGCGGGCGCATGGTGACGACGCTGCACGGGCGCCTCGACCAGCCCGACTACGGGCCGCTGTTCGCGGAGTTCTCCGATGCGCCGTTGGTGTCGATCTCCGATCACCAGCGCCTGCCGCTCAGGGGCGCGAACTGGTGCGCGACCGTTTATCACGGCTTGCCGTCGAGCGTCTGCGGCTACCGCGCGAAACCCGAAGGCGATTACCTCGCCTTCCTGGGACGCATTTCGCCGGAAAAGCGGCCCGACGCGCTATCGAGATCGCGCGTCGCGCCGGGATGAAGATCAAGATCGCCGCGAAGGTGGACGTCCTCGACCAAAAATACTACAGCGATCGCATCGAGCCGCTTCTCTCGCAGCCGCACGTCGAGTTCATCGGTGAGATCGACGAAGCCGGCAAAGCCGATTTCCTCGGCAACGCGAGAGCGCTGCTGTTTCCGATCGACTGGCCGGAGCCGTTCGGGCTCGTGCTCATCGAAGCGATGTCCTGCGGCACGCCGTGCATCGCGTGGCGCGCGGGATCGGTGCCGGAAATCGTCGACCATGGCGTGACCGGCTTCGTCGTCGACTCGATCGACGCCGCCGTGGATGCCGTGCGGCGCATCGCGATGCTCGATAGGGCCCAAGTGCGCGCGCGCTTCGAGCAGCGGTTTTCGGCGGAGCGCATGGCGCGGGATTACCTCAGGGTTTATCGCACGCTCGCAGCCGATAAGCGCGACCGCTTCGTTGCCTGATGAGCTCGACGCGCAGCGGCTCCACGCCCGAAGGTAGCGGGATCGAGCGCAGCCCGGAGTTCTATATCCCCGCGCATACGTCTCTCGCGCAGCTTCGGCCGCGCACGCTGAAGCACGGGGACACGTTTGCGTTGTTCAATCCCTCGGGAGACTTGTCGGCTTGGCCGGAAAGCCCCGAGGGGCTCTACCACGAGGACACGCGCTTTCTGTCCCATCTGCGGCTGAGCATCGAGGGACATGCACCGCTGCTGCTGAGCTCCACGGTGCGGAGCAACAACGCGGTGCTCGACGTCGATCTGACCAATCCGGACCTGCACCGCGGCGATTCTCTGACGCTCGCGAAAGACACGATTCATGTCTCGCGCACGAAGTTTCTGTGGAATGCCGCCTGTTACGAGGTGCTCGGCGTACGGAACTTCGGGGAACGGCGTGAGCACGTCCGCCTTGCGATCGACTACGACGCGGATTTCGCGGACCTCTTCGAAGTCCGGGGCTTCACGAGGAAGGCCCGGGGACGCGTGGATGCAAACGTGCGCGCGCCGGATCGAGTGCGGTTTCGATATGCGGCGCGCGATGGCATCGCGCGCAGCACCGAGATCACGTTCGAGCGCAGGCCGACGGTGCTCGAAACGCGCCGAGCGATCTTCGACTTGGATCTCAAGCCGAAGCAGCGGTGCGCGATCATCGTCATCGTCCACTGTCGCGTGCAGCAACGGCCGCTGGAGCGGCGCGTCATCGCCGCAGCGCGCCTCGCGCGGCGCGCCTTGCGCGACTCGAGCCGCCGTGCCGCTGCGGTCATCACTTCGAACGCGCTGGCGAACGAAGTGCTTTGCCGATCCATGGCCGATATCAGCATGCTCGTCACGGACACCGAGCATGGACCCTATCCCTATGCCGGAGTGCCGTGGTTTTCGACGGCGTTCGGCCGCGACGGCTTGATCACCGCGCTCGAGCTGCTCTGGGTCGACCCCGAGCTCGCCCGCGGCGTGCTTCGCTACCTGGCCGCGCACCAGGCGACGGCGGAGGACCCCGCCAAGGATGCCGAGCCGGGCAAGATCCTGCACGAGACGCGCAAGTGCGAGCTCGCGCGCCTCGGGGAGGTGCCGTTCGAGCGCTACTACGGCTCGATCGACTCCACGCCGCTGTTCGTGGCGGTGGCCGGTTTGTATTGGCAGTACACGCACGATCGCGAGACGATCGATGCGATCTGGCCGAACATCGTGGCTGCGCTCGCATGGATCGATCGTTACGGCGACTCCGACGGCGACGGGTTCGTCGAATATCGGCGCCGCAACGACGGCGGGCTCGTCAATCAAGGCTGGAAGGACTCGAGCGACTCGGTCTTCCACGCGGACGGCTCGCTCGCGCCGGCACCGATCGCATTGTGCGAAGTGCAAGGCTATGTCTACCTGGCGAAAACGCTCGCGGCGAAAATGGCCGCCGGCCGCGGCGAAGCCGCTCTGGCGAGCCGTCTCTTCGACGAAGCCCGCGAGCTGCGCGATCGCTTCGAGCAAACGTTCTGGGACGACGAGCTCGGAACGTACGTGCTCGCGCTCGACGGCGCGAAGCGCCCCTGCCGCGTGCGGAGCTCGAACGCGGGGCAGGTGCTGTTCAGCGGTATCGCGTCGCCGGAGCGTGCGGCGTTGGTCGCTGAGCAGCTCGCGGGTCGGGAGTTCTTCACGGGCTGGGGGCTCCGCACGCTTGCCTCCCGCGAGCCCCGCTACAACCCCGCTTCCTATCACAACGGCTCGGTCTGGCCGCACGACAACGCGCTGATCGCCTTGGGACTGGCGCGCTACGGCCACGCCGCGCAAGTCGCCGATTTGACGACGGCGTTGTTCGATGCGGCGGCCCAGATGGATCTGCGCAGATTGCCGGAGCTGTTCTGCGGCATGCGCAAGCGGCGCGACAAGGGGCCGATCCTCTATCCCGTCGCATGCGCTCCTCAGGCATGGGCTGCCGCGGCGCCGATGGCGCTTCTCCAAGCGTGCCTCGGGCTCGAGGTCGATGCCGCGTCGAAAGTCGTGCGGCTCAACCATCCGCACCTGCCGCAAATGCTCGATTCGGTCGAGATCCGTAACTTGCGAGTGGCGGGCGCGCCGCTCGACCTGCTGCTGCGCCGACATGGAAGCGACGTCGCCGTCAACGTTCTGAAGCGCGAAGGGGTCGCCGAAGTCGTAGTGAATCTGTGACGCCGTCCGTGGCCGCGGCTACTCGACGAGAAAAACCGTCCGGTCGGGCGAGGTGAGCGCGCGGCACGATTGGCGGTAGACTGCCGCGATGAAAAAACTCGAGGCGAAACAGCGCGAAGCGCTGCTCGGCACGCTGCGAGCCCGCTTCGAGAAGAACATGCGCCGCCACAAAGGCCTCGAGTGGGCCAAGGTGCTGGCGAAGCTCGAAGCGAGCGCGGGGAAGCTCGAGTCGCTCGCCGGGATGGAAGAAACCGGCGGAGAGCCGGACGTCGTCGGTTACGACAAGAAGACCGGCGAGTACGTCTTCTGTGATTGCGCCGCCGAAAGCCCGAAGGGCCGCAGAAGCGTCTGTTACGACGACGAAGCGCTCGAAGCGCGGAAAGAGCACAAGCCGAAAGCGAGCGCCGTCGGCATGGCCAGGGAGCTCTGCATCGAGCTCTTGACCGAGGAGGAGTATCGCGAGCTGCAGAAGCTCGGCCCGTTCGACACGAAGACCTCGAGTTGGCTCGCGACGCCTGCCGAAGTGAGGAAGCTCGGCGGCGCGATTTTCGGCGACTACCGCTTCGGCAGAGTCTTCGTCTATCACAACGGCGCAGAATCCTATTATGCCGCACGAGGTTTTCGCGGCTCGCTGCGGGTCTAGGAACCGAGCCCGGTTGGCGATCGGCCGCGCGCTGCGCACGCGCGGCGTTTTTCGCAAGCTCCGACGAAATACCCGCGCCTGGGGCGGGGCGCGCACCGGGTGCCTCCGGCATCGAGCCTGCGCGAGCGCCGGCTCATACACCGACGGCGCCCGAGGCCGTGGCCGCGATCGAGGCGAAGTACCAATCGCGGTGCCGCAGCAACACGAGCACGGGCACCTCTTTCAGGCGCAGGATCTTGGCGATCGACAGGCGGTGGCGGCCGTCGTCGAACAGAAGGCTTCCGTCGCGGGCGACGTGCACGATGATCTCCCCGAGCTCGGGCGGGCGGAGGCGGAAGCGCGGCCGTTTACGCCGCGCGTCGAGCTCGCGCTGCGTCAAGTAGCCGTGTTTCGCGACGGATTCGCAGATGGCGTCGTACTCGTGGAGCGCCGCGAGCACCTCGCGCTCGGTGCGGCAGCCGCGCCAGTACTTGCCGGGCGGCCGGCCGACCGCGTCGCGGTACAGCGCCGTTTCTTGCCAAGGGCGGCCGTCGAGGAAGCGCTGGCAGAAGCCGCGGTAGTGAGTCGAACGCTCGAAGTCGACGGTGACGAGGTCCCAGTCGCCGCCGACGACCTCTCCCGGCGTATGCCTGCGGCGCAGCGTCGGGCCCGGTACCTCGCGGGTCAGCTGATCGGGCGAGACGAGCCGGAGGCGAAACGGATCGTAGCGCCGGGCTTCCGCGAGACTCGCCGTTCGATATACGTTCAGCTTGCAGCGGAGCCGATAAGCCTCGTCGACGCATGCCGCCAGCATGAGCTTCCTCGCCCGCTCAGCGCCACAGCTTGTAGACGGGGCGGCCGTCCGTGCAGCGGTGGACGAGCTCGGCGTACTCGAGCACCGAGCTCGACAAAATGAAGTCGACGAACTCCCGCTCGTCGTAGTTCGCGTACGCGCCCGCCATTTGCCGCTCCGCGCTCCGATGCGGCTCGAAGATCATGACGTCGACGTTCAGGCCCTTCAGCCAAGCGGCGAGCTTGTCGTGCTTCGCTTTTTCTTTCAGGAAGTGATGAAAAATGTTGAACGCGAGCACGACTTCCCAATGCCTGCCGCGCAGCCGCTCGTCGTCCGCGACCGCGAAGAGATCGCCGGTGACGATCTCGAAGCTCTTGCCTTCGGCTGCGCGGATCTTGTCGGCCGCTCGAGCGATCAGCGGCTCGTACTCGACTCCGTAGCACTCGTAGCCGAGCTCTTCGAACCGGTGACAGAAGTAGCCCAAGTTCGCGCCGATATCGAGCAAGGCGCCGCCGCGCCGCGGGACTGCATCGCGTGCCGCCGTGAAACGATCTTCGCAGTCGTGCACGGCCGGGATGTCCTGCAGATCGGGGTGCACGGGATTCTGATAGAGGTGCCGCGCCCGCTGCGCCGCGCCGCCTTCCTCCGACAGCGACCACATGAAGTTGCGAAACTCCATCCATTGACGATGCCGCACGCGAACCTTGGCGGGGACCGTCGCGAGGTGCAGCGCCTTCGCAGCGGCCAAGGCTTCCGCGCCGTCGTTCAACAGATATCGCCCGTTTCGGTCGATGTTCACGCCGATCTCGAGCGGATGACCTCGATCCGCGTGCGGCGAGGAGCCTTCCGTCGCCGATGCAGCCTCGCGGGCCGAGTCGATCAGCCGGTCGATGCGCCGGCAACGCTCGTCGAGCGCCGCCTGGGTCGCGGGGCCGCCTTCTGCAACGGTGCCCGCGAGAATTCGCGCGTGCTGCGCCGCGTAGTAATCCGTCTCGTGCCAATCGGCGTTGAAGGTCACGCGCTCGCGGACCGCTTTGGCGAGCGGCAGATCGTCGAACCGTTGCGTCGCGCGATCCCAGGGGCCGCCGTATACCTTGCCGGCCTCCGTGCGCGGGTCGAACGCCGGGCGCTCGCCGGCGCCCGAATCGTTGCTCGTCACGAGGGCGATCCGAGCCGCGTCGAGCCGGTAGACGCGCTCGGAATCGATGCGCCTCGCAGCGCCATAGGCGCCGAGCTTCGTCGCCGCAACCCGGCGCAGCACCGTGAGCTGCTTGTACGCGTTCGTCAAAGCCCGGCCCTCGTCCGGCAGACGCCGAACCGTGCTGCGCGCCGCGCGCTTGATTTCCCTGAGCATCATTGTCCTGTTACCCCCGATGTCCCCTGTCCCATCGCAGGCGTCCCCGGCGGCCGCGGCTTGCGGCCGTCCTTGCCGCATCGCCGAATCGCAACTTTTGGGTGGCGTCTCAGCCGTTGAGCGCTCGCAAGCCGCCGCACCTCGCGCCCTCGGCCTTCGATACGCCCGCGAACGTCGTTGTACTCAGCGCGCCTTCGAGTCGGACGACGTCGCCTCCCTTTTCCCCGGACCCGCGAGGCTTCGCGCCAGGCAGGCCGATGACGTTGCTCGATGCAAGAACTCTGCCACCGGGGTCTGCGGCATTCGATGCGAGGCTCGGCAGTGCGGCGGCAGCGAGGCCCTGCCGGCGCGGCTAGTCCCTCGGAGGCGCGAGAACCGTCGCCGCCGAGCCCGTGTGCACGCCGCGCGGCTCGCCGGCCGCCGCGCCCGCGAGGCGCAGCGCGTCATCGACGAGGGCAAGCGTGCGGCCGAGGGCGCCGCGATTGTCGGCCACGAGCGTGTGGGCAGCGCGGCCCGCCGCGCGGCGCAAATCCGGTTGCTCGAAATACAGCGAGACGGCCTCCGTGAGCCCGGCCACGTCGTGAACTTGACGCGCGGCGCCGCGCTCGAGCGCCATGACGCTGATCTCCTCGAAGTGGAACATGTGGGGCCCGAACACGACCGGCACGTGCACGGCACACGCCTCGAGCAAGTTCTGGCCGCCGTGCGGGACCAAGCTGCCGCCTATGAACGCGACGTCGGCCGCGGCGTAGAGCCGCTGCAGCTCGCCCATCGTGTCGCCGACGAGCACCTCGGTGCCGGCGGGCAGCGCACCCGGCGTGCAACTGCGCAGCGCGACGGCGAAGCCGCGGCTTCGGCAAAGCCGCGCGACGGCCCTGAACCGCTCCGGATGACGCGGCACGAGCACGAGCAATAGGTCGGAGTAGCGCCGCCTGAGCTCCGCATAGGCGTCGAGGACTTTG
>Ga0073934_10004536_pt1 | contig 22906 bp, 19 predicted proteins | sample LarsenN4metaG_FD_76834 | JGI IMG/M metagenome (GOLD analysis project Ga0073934, IMG submission 76834) | Hot spring sediment bacterial and archeal communities from British Columbia, Canada, to study Microbial Dark Matter (Phase II) - Larsen... ...
CCGGGGCCGCGTCGTCCGTCGCATCGAAGGACCAGCCGGCGCCGCCGAGCTCGCAGATGATCGGTGCGCCGCGGCGGCGGGCGAACTCCTCCGTCTCGAGGACGAGGACCGCCGCCCCTTCGCCGAGGACGAAGCCGCTGCGCCTGGCATCGAACGGGCGCGAAGCCTGCTCCGGCTTATGGTTCCAGGTCTTGGTGAGGGCGCCGAGGCCGCCAAGGGAGGCGACGACCACGGGACTGATCATGGCCTCCGAGCCGCCCGCGAGCATGCAGTCGGCCTGGCCGAGGCGCATGAGGTTCAGGGCCTGGCCGATGGCGTCGCCGCCGGAGGCGCAGGCGCTGTTTACGCTGGAGTTGGGACCCCTGATTTCGAGGATGCGGCCGACGCGCACCGCCGCGCTGTACTGGCCGACCTTCGGCACGGTGAGGGGGTCCACCCGGCCCGGCCCCCGCTCCTCGATAATCCGTTCCTGCTCGCCGATCGTGAACAGGGCGCCGGAGCTGGCGATGATCGCCCCGATGGCGTCCCGGTTGCCGTCGTCGATCGTCAGGCCCGCGGCCGCGACGGCCTCCAGGGCGGCAACGACGGCCATGTGCGTGTGGCGGCCGGACCGTCGTGCTGTCCTGCGGTCCAGGAGCTCCTCGGCGACGAAGCCCTTGACTTCCGCGGCGACCTGTACCTCGAAGGCATCGGCGTCGAAATGGGTGATGCGGCCCGTCCCCGAGCGCCCATCGAGCAGGGCCTGCCACGAGGAAGGCGCATCCAGACCGAGGGGCGTGACCATACCCACGCCGGTGACGAAGACACGGGGGAACTCAGCCATGCAGCCTCCGCGTTGCTCTCGTGGCCGGGCGACGGCCCGCTTCATTTTAGGGCCTGCGCGCGCTGGCGCCAGCGAACCCGCCGGGGAGGGGCACGTTGACGTTAACGTAAACTAGCCGCTAGCATCGCTTCCATGGCGCGCGAAGCGGCGTCCATGGCGAGAGAAGCAGCGCTCCCAGGCGTGGCCGCGGGCGACGCGCCTGCCGCCTCCGGATCACTACCTTCCACTCGCTGCGCTACCCGGAGTTCCGTTACCTCTGGCAGGGACAGATCGGCGCCTCGGCTTCGCAGTGGATGGAGCAGCTGGCGCGGCCGCTCCTGATCCTGGAGCTGACGGACTCGGCCTTCCTCGTCGGCCTCATCGCGGCGACGCGCATGCTGCCGCAGCTGATCATCGGCATTTGGGCCGGCGTCCTCGCGGACCGCATGGACAAGAAGCGCATACTCGTGACCAGCCAGTTCGTCACGTTCGCCACGCACGTCACCACCGCAGCGCTCATCCTCACGAGCGTGATCGAACCGTGGATGGTGTTCGTGACCACGTTCACGGCGGGCGCCTCCCAGGCTTTCAACCAGCCCGCGCGCACCTCCCTGGTCCCCCGCCTGGTGCCGCGAGAGTACCTCACCAACGCCATGGCGCTGAACTCGGCCGCGTTCAGCGTCATGCGCACCGGCGGCCCTGCCATCGGCGGGCTCGTCCTCATCTTCTTCGACCTCGGCGACCTTTACCTGCTGCAATCGCTCGTCTACGTCTGGGTGATCTGGAGCACGTCCAAGATCTCGGTCGCGACGGGTGAAGCACGCCGGCACGATAGCTCCATGGTGAGCGACCTCATGGAGGGCTTCCGGGCCGTGCAGAAGGAACGCTCGATCTTCTATCTTCTGGCCCTCAGCTTGGCGCTATTCGTCTTCGGCATGCCGTTCCAGAGCGTGTTCATTCCGCTCATCGGCATCGAAGAACTGGACCTCAGCCGTTCGGCGGTGGGCTTGCTGATCTCGTTGGTCGGTTTCGGCGCCTTGCTCGGCTCTCTGGTGGTGGCCACGGTGGGGGGTAACGTCCGGCGGCGCGGACTCTACATGCTGGCCATGGTGGGCGCCTTCTGCGTCGCCCTCCTCGTCTTCGCCCGCGCCGATACGCTTCTCCTCGTCGCGCCGGCGCTTCTCCTCACGGGCGCCATGCAGACGTCCTTCATGGCGCTCAACAACACCTACGTCATCAACCGCACGCCGCCGGAGCTGCACGGCCGCGTCCTCAGCCTATTCAGCCTGGACCGAGGCCTCGTGCCCCTGGGCGCCACGCTCGGAGGCTTCCTGGCCGAATCCTTGGGGCCCCAGACGGGCCTCACGATCATGGCGAGCATCTGCCTGGGCTCGACGGTGTTCCTGGCGGTCGCCATCCCGTCCCTGCGCAAGATCTCATAGCCGACGGCCCGAATGGGGCGCCGCGCGCGCCGGTCCCGCCCGTCCGGGCTCTGACTTCCGGCCCGCGGTCTGCTACATTCGGGTCATGACCCGGATAACGGTCCTGCCGGCGGGAATCGAGATCGAGGCTTTGCCGGGCGAGACGATCATGGCCGCGGCCCAGCGTCTGGGCTACTACTGGCCGACGACGTGCGGCGGCCTGGGCATATGCACCACCTGCCTCTGCGAGGTGGAAGCGGGCGGAGACCTCCTGGCGGAGATGGGGCGCAGCGAGCGCAAGACGCTCGCGGCCGAACGAGGCGAGCCCGTGCTCCAACGCCCGGTGCGGCTTGCCTGCCAGGCGATGGTCCTGGCGCAGGGCGCCATTAGGGTGGAGAAGCGAGGCGTCAGGCCCGCGGGCGAAGCCTGATCCACACTTCCGAAATGAGGTGAGGCCTGCTACGATATAGGCAACTTCTATGAGAGGAACCCGAATTGGACCTTGGACAGCTAGAAGCCTTCGTACAGGTCGCGAATCAGCGGAGCTTTAGCCGGGCGGCCGAAGCCCTGTTCCTGACCCAGCCTTCGGTCACGGCCCGCATACAGTCGCTGGAACGCGACCTGGGCGAGCGCCTCTTCGAGCGCTCCGGCCGGGGCATTCGCCTCACCGAAGTCGGCGAATGCTTCCTCCCCCACGCCGAACGCGTCCTGCAGGCGTTGAACGCCGGCCGCGACGCCATCGAGTCGCTGAGGAACCTGCAGTCGGGGTCGCTCGTCCTCGCCTCCGCGACCACGGTGAGCACCTACATCCTCCCGGGGCTCCTGAAGACGTTCCGGGCCCGCTACCCGCGCATCGAGGTGTCGGTCCGGACGGGGCGTTCGGAGCAGGTGCTGCAGATGATGCTCCAGGACGAGGCCCAGGTCGGCCTCGTGCGGGCCGTCTACCACCAGGACATCGAGACCCGCGGCCTGATCGAGGACGAGCTCGTCCTGGTCGCCAACGCCGCCCACGAGCTCGCGGACGCGGGCTCCGTGACGGTGGAGCAGCTGGGCGACCACCCGTTCATCTTCTTCGACCGCAACTCCAGCTACTACTCGCTGGCGCAGGGCATCTTCCGGCAGCACGGCGTCGTCCCCCGGACGCAGATGGAGCTGGACTCCATGGAGGCGACCAAGAAGATGGTGGAGGAGGGGCTCGGCATTGCCATGCTGCCCAAGATCGCGCTGGAGCGGGAACTCGCCGCGGGCATCCTCAAGGTGATCGAGATCGCCGACATGCCCAACCCCACGCGCCAGATCGCGCTGATCAGCCGCAAGAGCCGGCCCCTGGGGCCGGTGGCCCAGGCCTTCGTCGAGATCGTCACCGAAATCTACGGCGAGCCGGAGCAGGAACGCCAGCCGGAAGCGGCCGGCGTGGGCTAAAGTCCCTCCTCACATCCCCCGGCGCCCGCCTGCCTGCCGGCAAGCGTAGAATCGCTTCGTCCGAAAGGAGGACGCCGTGGCCAACGACGACCTGGTCTACCTCTCGATCGCCGAAGCGGCCGCGCTCGTGGCGAGGCGGGAAGTTTCACCCCTGGAGCTCACCGACGCCTGTATCGCCCGCGCCGAGGCCCTCGACGGCCGCCTGCACGCCTTCATCACCCAGACCTTCGATTCGGCCAGGCGAGAGGCCAGGGCCGCCGCCGACGAGGTCGCCGCGGGCAAGCACCGCGGGCCGCTGCACGGCATCCCTTTCGCCATCAAAGACCTCTACGAGACCGCGGGCGTCCTGACCACAGGCGGCTCCAAGCTGCGGGAGGAGCTCATCCCGAAGGAGGACGCCCGGGCCGTCGCGCTGCTGAAGCAGGCGGGCGCGGTCATGCTCGGCAAGCTGAACCTCCACGAATGGGCGATGGGAGGCACCAACGTCAACTATTTCTTCCCCACGCCCGTCAATCCTTGGGACACCTCCAGGGTCACGGGCGGGTCGTCAGGCGGTTCGGCCCTGGCGCTGGCGGCCGGCTTTTGCTTCGGGTCGCTGGGGACGGACACGCGGGGCAGCATCCGCATCCCCGCCGCCCTGTGCGGGATCGGCGGGCTCAAACCAACGTACGGCCGCGTCAGCCTCCGCGGCGTCATCCCTCTCGTATGGTCGCTGGACCAGGCCGGGCCCATGGCCCGCAGCGCCGCGGACTGCGCCCTCATCCTCAACGCCATCGCCGGCTTCGACGGCCGAGACCCGACGAGCGCCGAGGCCCCCGTCGATGACTACGCGGCCGCGTTAGAACCGCCGCGCCTCGATGGCGTGCGCATCGGCGTGCCGCGCGGCTACTTCTTCGATCCCGACGTCGTCGATCCGGAGGTGGCGCTTGCCGTGGGCGAGACGCGCGACGTGTTCCGGGCCCTCGGCGCCGAGGTCGACGACATCGACTTCCCGGACCCGGCCGTCTACCTCGACAACCAGGCCTTCGGGGCGGAATACGGCGCCTACCACGAAGAGCGCCTGAGGGAGCGCCCCGAGGAGTTGAGCGAAGCCATCCGCGCCAGGGTGGAGGCGGCCTTGAAGGTCAGCGGCGCCGACTATGCCCGCGCCCGCTGGCGCCAGCAACAGTTCAGAATGGAGGCCAGGCAGGTCTTCCGGTCGGTAGACCTGGTCCTCACGCCCACGTCGCCGATCGTCGCCATGCCGATTGCGGAGGTCGGGCCAGCGGCGCCGGGGGCCGTCCTCGGCCGGAACACGAGCCCGTTCAACCACCTCCACGTCCCGGCCGTCTCCGTGCCTTGCGGGTACTCGTCCGGGGGCCTGCCCATCGGCCTGCAGATCGCCGGGCGGTGGTGGGAGGAAGGGTTGGTGCTGCGCGCCGCGAACGCTTATCAGCGGGTCACGGACTGGCACAAGCGCCGCCCGCCGCTGTAGCTGGCCGCCTGCGCCCGTCCATCCGCGTTCTCGGGAAGGGCTCAGCCCCCAGCCGCATCGTCCCGGAGGCGTTTCAGAAGGTCGACGTTGGGCTTGTCGGGGCCCTTGGCTTCGCCGAAGCCGGGGACCTCCAGGAGGAAGGGCACGTCCCGGAACGCGGGGTGCTTGAGGATCCGCTTGAAGCCGTCCAGGCCTATGTGCCCTTCGCCGATGTTCTCGTGGCGGTCGCGGCCCGAACCGAGGTCGACCTTCGAGTCGTTGGCGTGGACGGCGACGAGCTTGTCGAAGCCCACTTCCTTTTCGAACTCGGCCATCGCCAGGTCGAGCCCTTCCGCCGTCGCGACGTCGTAGCCGGCGGCGTAGCTATGCTGCGTGTCCAGACAGACCTTGACGCGGTCGTTGCCGACTTCGCGGATGATCCGGCCGAGGTCGTAGAAGCGCGACCCGATGGTGCCGCCGGCGCCGGCCGAGTTCTCGAGGATGAGCCAGGCCTCGGGGGGCGTCACGTCCAGGATCTCGGTGCAGGCGCGGCAGATCTGGTCGAACACGGCGTCGAGGCCCTGGCCCTTGTGGCTCCCGAGGTGGAAGATCACGCCCTTGATGCCCAACTGGGCGCAGGTGGTGAGCGATGACTTCAGCGAGCTGGTGGAGCGCTGCAGCATCGTCTGGTCGTTGGTGGCGAGGTTGATGAGGTAGACGCCGTGCACGAACACGGCATCGATAGGGCTCTTTGCGGCCCGCTGCTTGAAGGCCTCTACCTGGTCCGGTTCGACCTTGCTGCTCCGCCACTGCTGCGGCGGCGTCAGGAAAATCTGCGCCGCCTCGGCGCCGATCTCCTCGGCGCGGTCGAAGCATGTCGCCGGCCCGCCCGCCGTCGAAACGTGAGCCCCGATCTTCGTCATGGCTTGAAGATACGGGCTCCCGGGCGAGGTGGCAAACGGCCCTACTGCAAGCTGAACGGCGGGTAACGGTCCGTGGCCAGGACGAAGGCATACGCCACCACGCGATTCCCCCAGCGCAGGACGCCCTCCTCGAAGTCGAACAGGCCGCGCGGATAGCGGCCCGTGAACAGGATCGCGAACCAGGCGATGATCGCCACGACGAGGGCGGCGATCGCCAGGAAGAACAGGACAACGTAGTGGGGGATCGCCAGCAGCCACTTCACGAGCGGCAGCCAGCGGTTGAGGCCGGCGCGGGCGTCCGGGTAGGGGATTTCGAGGTGGACGGACTGCTCCTCGTCCGTCGAGGGGTAGCGGTCGTCCATGAGGGCCAGGTAGGCGCTGACGCGGTTGCTGAAGCGCATGAGCTGCAGGTTCCAGTCGAACCACCATCTCGGGTACTTCTGGCGAAACACGATCAGCAGCAGCGGGCCGAAGAAGAGGATGCCGCCCGCCCCGGCGCCCACAAAGAATCCCCGCTCGACGTCGTCGCCGCCGCTGCGAAAGTTGAAGCCGCCCGACACGGTGCCGATGACGATCAGGATGGGGATGGCGGCGAAGATCCGGAACGCCGTCGAAAGGCGGTCGAGGTCCCTGTCCGGGTAGTCCACGGAAAAAGTGACCGGATACGGCTCCTGGGCCATACTGCCATCCTCCCTCGAGAATCGTGACGTGCCGAAGCGCTCGCAGACGAGTCGCACCCTCGCGATGCCCGGCCGGCGCAAAGCATAACAAAAGCCGCCCGCGGGCGGCTTTCGTACGCCTCAGCGACGTTGCGGCGCTAGATCAGGCCGGCGAGCTGGTAGCTCTTGCCCTCGGTCTTGATCGACGGGGCGACGACGACTTCGGCCTGCTGGAACTCGCGCACGGTGCGGGCACCGCACATGCCCATGGCCGTCCTGAGCGCGCCGACCAGGTTCTCGGTGCCGTCGTTGCGGGAGGTGGGGCCGAAGAGGAGGCGCTCCAGGTTGGTGTTGACGCCGAGGTGGATGCGGGAGCCGCGCGGCAGCTCCGCGTGCCAGGTCGCCATGCCCCAGTGGTAGCCGAGGCCGGGCGCTTCCTCGGTCCCCGCGAACAGGGAGCCGAGCATGACGCCGTCGGCGCCGGCGGCGATCGCCTTGTTGAGGTCGCCCGACTTCTGGATGCCGCCGTCGGTGATGATCGGCACGTAGCGGCCCGTCTCGCGGTAGTAATCGTCCCGGGCGGCGGCGCATTCGAGCGTGGCGGTGACCTGGGGGACGCCGATGCCGAGGACTTCGCGGCTGGTACAGATGGCGCCGGGGCCGACGCCGACGAGGATGCCGGCAACGCCGGCCTCCATCAGCTCGCGCGTGGCCGCGTAGCCGACGGTGTTGCCGACGACGATGGGCACCGGCAGGTCCCGGGTCAGCTTCTCGAAGCGGAGCCCTTCGAGGCTTTTCGATATGTGGCGCGCCGTCGTCACGGTCGATTGGACGACGAAGATGTCGACGCCCGCTTCGACGGCGATGGGCGCGAATTTCTTGGTGTTGGCCGGCGTGCAGGAGACGGCGGTAACGATCTCCTCGGCCTTCATCTGGCGCACGCGCTCGCCAATGAGGTCGGGCTGGATGGGCTGGGTGTAGATATGCTGGAGGAGGGCGGTGACCTCATCGCCCGGCGAGTTGGCGATCTCCTCGAAAAGCGGCGCCGGGTCTTCGTAGCGGGTGTGGATGCCCTCCAGGTTCAATACCGCCAGGCCGCCGAGCCGGCCGAGCTTGCCGGCGAACGCCTGGTCGACGACGGCGTCCGTGGCGGAGGCGAGGATGGGTATGGAAAAAACGAAGGCGCCCAGGTTGAGCGACACGTCGGTGAGGTCAGGGTTGACGGTAAAGGTCCCCGGGACGATGGCCACCTCGTCGAAACCATAGGCGTGGCGCATCGTCTTGGTCGTGGCGGGGCCGTCTGCACTTACACTTCGAGTGATCTCCAATGCGTTCATTCGCGCCCACCCCCCTGGTTATTGGGAAAATATACCGCCCAGGAGAATCCTGGGTCAACGCTCCTGAGAGGTTTTTTGCTAAGTTGCTTTGGCGCTCGCCTGATTGTTGATGGGGACCCTGTACGTAGTCGCCACGCCGATCGGCAACCTGGACGACGTGAGCCTGAGGGCCCTCCGCGTCCTGGGCAGCGTCTCCCTCGTCGCCGCGGAGGATACCCGCACGGCCGCAATCCTCCTCCGGCGCCACGGCCTGAAGCCGCCCGTGGTCAGCTATACCGACCACAACAGGCGTTCCCGCATCCCGCAGATCCTGGAGCGCCTGAAGGAGGGCGACGTTGCCCTCGTCAGCGACGCCGGCACGCCGGCGATCAGCGACCCCGGCGTCGAGTTGGTCGCGGCAGCCCGCGCCGCCGGCTACGCCGTGGAGGCCGTGCCCGGCCCTTCGGCCGTGGTCGCCGCGCTCTCGGTGGCCGGCCTCCGCGCCGGCTCCTTCCGCTTCGTCGGCTTCCTCCCCAGGGCGCAGGGCGAGCTGAGAAGGCTCCTCCAGGACACGGCGGCCCGCGCCGAAGCGCTGGTGGCCTTCGAGTCGCCGGCCCGCCTCCGGAAGACGCTTTCCCTCATCGCCGAGGCGCGCCCGGACGCGAGGCTGGCGGTCTGCCGCGAGCTCACGAAGGTGCACGAGGAGACCTTCGTCGGCACGGCCGCGGAAGCGCTCGCCCACTTCTCCGCGCCGCGGGGCGAAGTCGTGATCGTCATCGAAGGCGGCGAGGCGAAAGCGCCGCCGCCAGACGAGGCGTTGGCGGAGGCGGAGGCGGCGGAAATGCGGCGTCTGGGCCTCACGCGACAGCAGGCGCAGGCGCTGCTCCAGCGCCGTTACAAGCTCGGCCGCCGCCGGTTCTACGAGCTCTGGAACCAGGCGGGCGCCGGCGGCGAGGGGTGACTCGAATTCGGACGGACGGGAGCGTTGCGGCGGCTACTTGGGGCCCTGGGTTGCCTGCGGCCTGCCGGTCGCCGCTTCCAGGTGGCACGTCTCGTTCAGGGAGGCGATGAGCGTCCGCGGGCCGCGGAACTCGATCGTGGTCAGGGAGCCCGGCGCCAGCGCGAAGCGGCGTCCGTCCTCGGGCCGCATGCCCAAGGCGTGGCAGACGAGGCCGCGCACCAGTGCCTCGCCGCAGACCAGGACTACGGTCGCGTCGGCTTCGCGCGCGTCCCTCTCCGCCTCGATCAGCGACCAGGCGCCGACGGGGCCGGCCTCCGCCAGCTCGTCGCGCGGCTGGGGGTTTGGGAGCCCCAGGCTGCGGGCCAGGGCCTTCGCCGTCGCCGCGGCAGGGCCCGCGGGGGCGGCGAACACCGCCTCCGGCGGGCGATGGCGCTCCGCCGGCAGGCAGAGGTGGACGGCGATGGACTCCGCCTCCGGCGCGGCCCCCGCGTCCCCGCCGGGGCGGTCATCGCAGACGAGCACGAACCTCACGTCCTGGTGACCCTCAAGAGCTCGATCTTGAGCCCCCGCATCTCCGCCACGGTGATACGGTGGCCGTCGACTACGACCATCTCCCCCACCTTCGGGATGTGGCCGAGCTCGCTGAGGACGTAGCCTGCCAGCGTATCGTAGTCGCCCTCGGGGATGTCGATGCCGAGCTGGTCCCGCGCCTCCTCGACGCTGAGGCTGCCGTCCACCTGGGTCGTGCGCTCGTCTATGGCGACGATCTCCGGCTCCTCCGGCCAGAGCTCGTCGCGCACCTGGCCCACCATTTCCTCCAGCAGCTGCTCGAGGGTGACGATGCCCGCCGTGCCGCCCCACTCGTCCACGGCGATCGCCATCTGGGTGCCGCTGGCCTGCATCTCGCGAAACAGCTGGCCGATGAGCTTGGTCTCCGGCACGAAGTAGGCGGGCCGCGCCAGGGGCTCGATGGGGCTGTCGCGCTGGATGGTGCCCTGCGCCAGCGCTGCCAGCACGTCCTTGATGCCGAGGATGCCGACCACCTTGTCCAGGCTCTCGTCGAAGACGGGGAACCGCGAATGGTGGGCCTGGACGTAGGTCCGGAAGAAGTCCTCCACGGTGGCGCCCTTTTCGATGCCCACGGCCTCCGTCCGCGGCACCATGACTTCGTGCACGCGCCTGTCGCCGAAGTGGAAGACGCGGTCCAGGAGCTCCGCTTCCGCCTCCGCCACTTCGCCGCGCTCGGCGCTGATGTCGATGAGCATGCGGAGCTCGGCCTCGGTGACGCTGGGGCCGGCCTCGAGGTCGACGCCGGTGAGCCGCCGGGAGAGGAGGCCGGGGAAGTAGCCGAGCGCCTGGACGATGGGCCCCAGGACGCGCGTCAGGGCGAGGGCGGGCCGGGCGACGAACATGGCGAAGCCTTCGCTGGCGTGCGCGGCCAGCACCTTCGGGGTCAGCTCTCCGAGGAGCGTGAGGACGAACGCCACCCAGAAGACGGAGACGGCGGCGCCGAGGGCGCCGCCGATGAGTTCGACGAAGACGAAGGCGCCGATGGTAGCCGTCACCGTGGAGAGGACGTTCTGGAGGGTGACGATGGCCGCGAAGAAGCGCTCCTGCCGGGCATGGAGCGCTTCCAGCGCCCCGGCGGCGCGGCTTCCCTGCTCGGCGAGGTGGCGGACGCGGATGCGGTTGGCGCCGACCACGGCGATCTCGACCGCGTTAACGAGGGCGAAGCCCAGCACGGAGAAGACGAGGACGACGAGGCCGAGGACGACCATCAGGCGCTAGCCGGCAGCAACACCGGCGCGACTCGCTGCCGGGGGGCTCGGCGGGCCATGCCGGCCAAATCATAGCAAAGCGCAACGGCCCGCGAAGGCGCGGCGCGCGGTGTCAGGAGGCTACGAATAGCGCTCCTCTTTGAATGGGTCGCCGCGGATGTGATAGCCGTACATCTCCCAGAAGCCGGGCTGCTCCTGCGGCAGGAACTGGAGCCCGCGAACCCACTTCGCGCTCTTCCAGAAGTAGAGGTGGGGCACCACCAATCGCAGGGGCCAGCCGTGCTCGCGGGTCAGCGGCTCGCCGCCGTGGCTGTGGGCGAAGAGGTTGCCTTCCCGGCTCAGGTCGTCGAGGGAGAGGTTCGTCGTGTAGCCGCCGAAGGAATGGACCATGACGTGCCGCGCCTCCGGCTTGAGGCGCACGAGCTTCAGCACTTCCGCCACGGGCACGCCCTGCCAGACGTTGTCGAACTTGCTCCAGGCCGTCACGCAGTGGATGTCGTTCGTCACCGTCACCTGCGGGAGGGCCATGAATTCCTCCCACGAAAGGCTGACGGGCTCCTCCACGAGGCCGCCGATCTCGAATTTCCAGTCCTTGAGCTCGATCTTCGGGATGGAGCCGTAATGGAGGACCGGCCAGCCATCGGTCGGGTTCTGCCCGGGAGGGAGACGGCCGCCCCACTTCTCGCGGGCGGCGTCCCGGCGCGTAAAAATGTTCATGTCTTCGTCCCTCGCACTCCACCTCAATATAGCCGACCCCTCCCAGCGCGTCACCCGAAGTGACCGGCTTCGGCTCCCGGCGCTAAGATCGTTCCGATGTCAGCGACCGAAGTCGAGGCAGTGGGCCGGCCGTCATGGGCCGCTGCCGTAAGCCGGCGCCTGTTCCGCGACCTGCCGTTTTTTTCGATCGCCGCGATCGTGTTCGCGTCTGACCAGGCGACCAAAGCCATCGTCCGCAACGAACTCGCCTTGGGCGAGTCGTGGCCTTCCGAGGACTGGCTGGTCAAGATCACGCACGTGACCAACACGGGCGCTGCCTTCGGCATCCTTCAGAGTCAGGGCCTCTTCCTAACCGTCACGGCGGTCATCGCCATCGGCGCCATCGTCTTCTACTATGCGTTTCCGCCCCTGGAGCACGGGCTGCTGCGCCTGGCGCTGGCGCTGCAGCTAGGCGGCGCCGCCGGCAACCTGCTGGACCGCCTGCGCTTCGGCGAGGTGACCGACTTCATCGACTTCCCGCGCTATCCGGAGTTCAACGTGGCCGATTCGTCCATCGTCATCGGCCTGGGCGTAGTCGTGGTCTTCTTCTTCGTCACCGAGCGCCGCCAGCGGGAGCCGGACACCCACGACGGCTGAACGCAGGGTCGAGGCCACGGCGGACATTCCCGGCGAGCGCCTGGACGTCGCCGTCGCCCGCTTCTGTGCCATCTCCCGCGCCCAGGCGCGCCGCCTGATCGATTCCGGCCTCGTGCGCCGCGACGGCCGCGTCGCCGCCAAGGCGGGCGAGCGTCTGGCGGGCGGCGAACGCCTTCGCGTGCTGATCCCGGCCCCGGAGCCCGCGGCGCCGCTGCCGGAGGCGCTGCCGCTGCGCATCGTCTACGAGGACGCGGACATGCTCGTGGTGGACAAACCGGCGGGCATGCCGGTGCACCCGGGCCCGGGCCACGGCGGCCGCACGCTGGTGAACGCGCTCCTGGCCCACTGCCCGGACCTGCCGGGCATCGGCGGCGTGCAGCGGCCCGGCATCGTCCACCGCCTGGACAAGGACACGTCCGGGCTCATCCTCGTCGCGAAGACGGAGAAGGCGCACCGGGGCCTGACCGGGCAGCTGGCCGAGCGGCGGATCGAGAAGACCTACCTGGCCCTGGTGGAGGGCAGGCTGGAGCCCAAGGAGGCGCTCATCGACGCGCCGATCGCGCGCGACCCCAACAACCGCAAGCGGATGATGGTCCGCTCCGCGGGGGGCCGCGAGGCGCGGACGGCGTACAGGGCGCGGGCCTATTACGGCGACGGCCCCGGCTTCACGTACCTCGAGGCCTCGCCTTTCACGGGCCGCACGCACCAGATCCGGGTCCACCTGGCGTCGCTGGGGCATCCGGTCGTGGGCGACGCCGTGTACGGCCGGCCGTCGAAGCTCGTTGGGCGGCAGTTCCTGCACGCCTGGCGCCTGGCCCTGGCGCACCCGGCCGACGGCCGCGAGCTCCGCTTCGAGGCGCCGTTGCCGGATGACCTGCGGGCGGCGCTGGGGAAGCTGACGGCCGTTCCATGAGGTCCCCGGGTCCGGCTGACGCCGTACGCCGGGGAAGTCCCCGGCACTGCGCACCCCGGGTGGGGGTGGGCAGGCAGGCGCATCTCCTCCATGGCGCCGTCGTACCGCTGCGAATACTCGCGCATTCTGACGGCGCTGCTAACATGCGTTCATGACCGACCGCCCTGTCCGTACGCGCATGGCCCCCAGCCCCACCGGCATGCCCCATGTCGGCATCCTGCGGACGGCGATCTTCGATTGGCTGCTCGCTCGCAGCACCGGCGGCGCCTTCATCCTCCGCATCGAGGACACGGACCGGAACCGCTACGTGCCGGGCTCGCTCGACTACATCCTCGAGTCGCTGCGCTGGCTCGGCCTCGACTGGGACGAAGGGCCGGAAGTCGGCGGGCCGCACGCGCCCTACTTCCAGTCGGAGCGGCTGGACCTCTACCACGCCGCCGCGGAGCGGCTGCTCGCGTCCGGTCACGCCTTCCGCTGCTACTGCTCGCCGGAGCGGCTGGACCAGATGCGCAACCGGCAGCGGCAGCTGAAGCAGCCGCCCGGCTACGACGGCCTCTGCAAGACGGAGGAAGGGCAGGCGCAGGCCCGGCGTGAGTCCGGCTCCGAGGCCTACGTCATCCGCTTCAACGCCCCGGACGAGGGCGAGACGGCGGTGCCGGACTTGCTGCGCGGCGAAGTGCGCTTCGAAAACGCCCGTATCGACGATGCCGTCCTGATCAAGTCCGATGGCTACCCCACGTACCATTTGGCGATGCCCGTGGACGACCATGAAATGGAGATCAGCCACGTCATCCGCGGCGAGGAGTGGCTGCCCTCCGCCCCGCTGCATAAGCTGCTGTTCGACGCCCTGGGCTACGAGCTGCCGGTCCTGATCCACACGCCCTCGATCCTGGGACCGGACCGCTCCAAGCTCTCGAAGCGCCACGGGGCGAAATCCGCCCTCGAATACCGCGACGAGGGCTACCTGCCGGAGGCCGTCTTCAACTACCTGGCCCTCCTCGGCTGGTCGCTGGACGACCGGACCGAAATCATCTCCCGCGACGACTTCGTGCGCCATTTCAGCCTCGACCGCCTCCTCAAGAGCCCGGCCGTGTTCAACAGCGAGAAGCTCGACTGGATGAACGGCGAGTACATGCGGGCGCTCCCGGACGAGGAGTTCGCGCGGCGGCTCATCCCCTGGCTCGAAAAGCCGGAGGCGGATGGCGGCCTGCCCGCCAGCGTCGCCCGACCGCTCGCTTTCGACTACACGTTGCGCATCGTCCCGCTGGTCAAGGAGCGCGTGAAGCTCCTGAGCAAGGCGCGGGAGATGATGGACTTCTTCTACCTGCCCGACGGCGTCGAGCTCGACGTCGAGGAATTGCTCGGCAAGCCATTTCGGGAAGACCGGGTGCGCGCGGCGCTGCTGCTTTCGGAGGCGCTGGTGGTCTCGGAGGGCATCGATGACTGGACGAGCGATACGCTGCTTGCCGCCTACCAGGCGCTTGCCGCGCGCCTCGGCGTGAAGTTCAGGGACCTCGCCATGCTGGTCCGGGTGGCGGTCACGGGCCGCGCCGTCTCGCCGCCGCTGACGGAATCGATGGAGATAGCGGGCAAGGAGCGCTGCGTCCTGCGGCTGCGCAACGCCGTCCAGCTCTTGCAGTAGCCCCCGGCCGTCGGATGACCCCGGGCTGTCGGCAGGTCAGCCGGCGGGGCGCCGCAGCCTGGAGAGGATGCGCGCCCCGCCGGCGGCAAGCCGTCCCGGCAGGTCCAGCCGCCAGAAGGCGCGCAGCCACGCGGCCCAGGCAGCCACGACGATTGCCACGATCAGGAATCCCCATACGTCCGGAAGCTGCAGCTCGTAGAAGCGGCGCAGGTCCTCCAGGGCGAGGATTGCCGCGAACGCCGCCAGGAGGACGGCGGCGAGGATCGCCGGACGCCAGTCGCCGCTGAGGGGGCTGGCGGCCGTCCACGCGGGCGTCGGCGGCTCCAGGAAGGGGATCAGGAGGAGGCCGCAGAGGACGCAGGCGATTGTCAGGGCCGTCCTCGCCGCTTCCAGGTCTTCGGCCGTGCTCCAGTAGAACTCGAAGATCAGCACGCCCACCGCGGCAATGCCGGCGGCCGCGGGCAGGATGAAGTGCGCCGCCGGCAGGATCAGGGTGCGGCCGGTGCGGGCGGGCCGGGCCCAGACGGCGAGGCCCAGCGACGGGATGCCGACGGTCATCAGCGCGATCAGGGCCGTGTGCCGCGGCGAGACGGGGAAGGGGTCGTTGAGCAGGGAGACGACGAGCAGGATCAGCGTCAGCGAGAGCGTGCGCGTGAGGAAGATCCGGAAGATGCCCTCCATGCCCTTCCGGATGCGCTGCCCTTCCCCGAACGCGGCCGGCAGCTTCGAGAACTCGTCGCGGAGCAGGACGAGGTCGGCGATGCTCCTGGTGATGCCGCTGCCGCTCCGGAGGGCCACGGCCACCTGCGCCGCTTTCATCGCCGGGACGTCGTTCACGCCGTCGCCGATCATGGCCACGTACCGGCCCCTGCGCTGCAGGGCGCGGACGATGCGCTCCTTCACGGCCGGCGATACCCTTCCGAAGATGCTGGCGCGGGCTGCCTCCTCCCGCAGCTGCTCGTCGTCCATGCGCTCCAACTCCCGGCCCGAGACGGCTTCGCCCTCGAAAGCGATCCCCGCCTGCGTGGCAAGCGCCGCAACCGTCTCCGGATGGTCGCCGGAGATGATCTTGAGCTCGATGCCCGCGGCCGCGAAGCCGGCGACCACCTCGGCGGCGTCCGGCCGCGTCTCGTCTCGGAGCACGACGAGGCCGAGCGGCTTCAGCCGGGCCGGCAGCGCGGGGTCCTCCGCCTCGTCGAACGCGAAGCCGGGATCGGCCGCCGAGGCGAAGAGGAGGACTCGCAGGCCCTTCTTCGCCCATTCCTCCGTCTGGCGCCGGATTGGGGGCATGGCCTCCCATCCCGAGACCAGCCTCTCCGGCGCGCCGAGGAAGAGCGCCGGCTCCTCGACCCCCTCCAGGCGGAGCGCGCTCCAGCCGCGGTCGGACTCGAAGGGGACTTCCTGCAAGGGCCGGCGGGTCGCCCCCGGCAGGCCCGCCCGGATGCCGTCCAGCGTCCGGTTCGAGTAGCCGGCGCTCGCCGCGAAGTCGCCCAAGAGCGCGCGCAGGCGCCCTTCGTCCATCTCCAGCGGCGCCAGCGCCTCCAGCACGAGCCGGTTGGTGGTGATGGTGCCCGTCTTGTCCAGGCAGAGCACGTCCACGTGGCTGATGGACTCCAGCGCGTTCATGTGCTGGACGAGCACGCCGGTGCCCACCATGCGCACCGCCGCCATGGCGTAACTTACCGTCACCATCACGGCCAGCCCCTGAGGCACCAGGGCGACGATCACCGCCGCTGCCCGCACGGCTTCCGAGAGCGACACTTCGCCCGGGGCCGCGCTCAGCGACCTTGCCGCTTCCGCGCCCAGGAAGACGACGACCAGCGACATCGCCCAGATGACGAGGCCGACCTCCCGCTGCAGGGGCGTGCGGACGACGTCCAGGGCGCGCGCCTGCGCCGTCAGTTGGTTGGCGAGCGTGGCCCCGCCGACGCTCGCCGCCTCCTGCACGCCGGTGCCCGCGACGCAATAGGAGCCGGACACCAGGGCATCGCCGGCCTTCTTCTGCACCGCCTCCGACTCGCCCGTCAGCAGCGACTCGTCCACGGCCAAGCCCCGCGACACGATCACCGGGCCGTCGACAAGGACCTGGTCCCCGGGCCGGAGCACGAGCAGGTCTCCTTCGACCACCTCGTCCGGCGGGACCTGCGTCTCGACCGAGCCGCGGATGACGGATGCCCGGGGCCGCGTCAGCAGGGCGATGCGCTCCAGCTGGCGCTTCGCCCGCGCCTCCTGAAACACGCCGACGACGATGTTGCCGAGCACGAGCCCGCCCGTGAGGACGGCATCGCCGAAGAGCCCCAGGCCCAGGAGGACGGCGCAGATCAGGAACAAGATCACGTTGACCGGGGTGACGGAGTTGTCGCGGACGATCCGGACGAACGACCGCCCGGCGCGGTGGTCGAAGACGTTCGCCCGGCCCGCGGCCCGTCGCTGGGCGACCTCGTCGGCGCTCAGCCCGGAGAGGCCGAACGGGGCTGCGGCGGCAGCCGTCATGGCGTGACGAGGGGCGCCCACGGCCGGGCCGGTGAGACAGGTGCTGGCGTGAACGGCTGGATCCCTGGTCCTCCTGGTCCGATACCGCCCGCGCGGGTGGGGCCGGGTCTTTCGTCCCGTGCTCGGCGGGCCGCGTCGAGCGGGCGTGCCCACAGATCGTTTCACGTCCGGGAAGGCGGCGCCACTGCTCCCGCGTGGCTTCGGGCGGGCGGCCGGCAGGGCGGCGGGGGGAGGGTGTCCGCCGGGAGAGGCCGGGCGGCGCGGGCTGGCGATCGCTTTTGAACGGCGAAAAACGCCTATGTTAGGATTGGGAAGCGCCTTGGGGAGTCGTCTAGTGGTAGGACAGCGGACTCTGGATCCGTATGCGGGGGTTCGAATCCTCCCTCCCCAGCCAAAGGTTCGAGGCGGTATCGTCTAGGGGACCAGGACGTAGCCCTCTCAAGGCTAAAACCGGGGTTCGAATCCCCGTACCGCTACCAGATTCCAGATTCGAAATCCGCCCAAAACGGCCCTTCCGCTGCAATTCCGCTGCAATTGGCGGTCAGGCGTGGAGGAGGCGGTCCATGACGCTGGCGGCCTCTTCCTGCGCGCCCTCGATGACGTGCGCGTAGACGCGCCGCGCGATCAAGAAGCGGCCAGTCAGAGTCGACTGGCCGCTGAGTTTCTGCACCGGAAATCCAGCGGTGACCAAGTGACCCTGGTTCCTACTGGCCGGCTAAACCAGCATAGCATTTCTCTGCCCTTTCAATGAGACTAGAACGCCGCGATGGTACTGTGTCGCAACCGACAGGACAAGGCAAATGAACGTCAGACGGCCGAACGGACGCCTGGACCGGCAGCTGTAGGACCAACAGCGCTGTCGCTCATACATTCCCTGGAACCGCCGGCAAACGCTGGGATGTCTGTAGACGGCCTGGCCTTTGCCGCCACGCGACGGCCGTGGTCCCACGAGCGCCCGTCGCGCCCATCGACGCGGATTACCCCCGGCGCCGGGCGAGGCTCCTCAGCGCCGCCCGCGCGGCGTGGTAGCCGCACATGCCGTGCGTCCCGGCGCCCGGCGGCGTCGAGGACGAGCAGATGAAGACGCGGGGGTCTGACGTCGCGTACGGCGAGGCGCCGGCCACGGGCCGGAAGAAGAGCTGCAGGCCGCCGGGCGACCCTCCCGCGATGTCCCCGCCGGCGTAGTTCTCGTTGTAGGCCTCCATCCCGGCCGGCGACATGACCTCACGGGCCAGCACGAGGTCGCGAAAGCCCGGCGCGAAGCGCTCGATCTGGGCCTCGACCCGGCCCGTCATGTCGAAGTCGCATCCGGACGGGACCTGGCAGTACGCCCACAGCGTGTGCATGCCCGCCGGCGCCCGCGTCGGGTCGAAGACGCTCTGCTGGGCGGCGATCACGAAGGGGCGGGCAGGCGCCCGCCCGGCTGCGACGTCCGCCGCCGCCGCCATCATCTCCTCCATGCTGCCGGCGAGGTGGACTGTGCCCGCCGGGCCGCAGTCCGCCGCCCGCCACGGCACCGGCCCCCTGAGCGCGTAGTCGACCTTGAAGGCCGCCGCCCCGTAGCGGAAGCGCCGCAGCCGCCGCCGGTAGCCGCCGCTCAGCCGCTCGCCGGCGATGTCGATCAGTTGCCGCGGCGTCACGTCGAGGAGGACGACGGCGTCATCGGGCAGGCCGGCCAGCGATGCCACGCGGCGGCCCGTCTCGATGCGCCCGCCGAGGGAGCGCAGGTGGGCGGCAAGCGCTTCGACCAGGGCCTGAGACCCGCCCTTCGCCATCGGCCAGCCGCCGGCGTGCGCGGCCGCGCACAAGACCAGGCCGAAGCCCGCGGTCAGCGGCGCCGAGAGCGGCAGGTTGGCGTGCGCGGCGACGCCGCAGAACAGCGCCCGCGTCCTTGGGTCGCCGAAGGCGGAGCGGGCGAGGCCGGCGGCGGACCGCAGCCCTTTCAGCCCGAACCGGGCGAGGAGCAGCGGGTTGCCGGGCCGATGCAGCAACGGGCCCAGGATTTCGCCGGCCAGGGCGTCCCATTGCGACGCCAGCGGCCCGATCAGCGACCGGTAAGCGGCGCCATCGGGGCCGAGGATGCGGGCGGTCTCGTCCAGCGAGCGCCGAATCGAGACGGCGCTGCCGTCGTCGAACGGGTGGGCGAGCGCGGTCTCGGGCTGCAACCACTCGAGGCCGTGTCGCCCCAAAGGCAGCGACCGCAGGAAAGGAGAGCCCGCCGCCAGCGGATGCACGGCCGCGCAGACGTCGTGGCGGAAGCCTGGGAGCGTCAGCTCCCGCGTGCGGCAGCCGCCGCCGATGGTCTCTTTGGCCTCGAAGACCGTGACGTCCACGCCCGCCTGGGCCATGACGATGGCTGCGGCGAGCCCGTTCGGGCCCGCCCCCACCACGAACGCCTTCCCGCTCACCCGGCGCCTCGCTTGTCCGTGCCCTACGCCGCCTCACCGTAATCGACGCCGGCCGGCCGGCAAGAGGGGCGCGGCGGAGCCTTCGATTTGACCGCGAAGGCGGCGCCCCGCACGATCGCCCTGCCGCTCTCGGCGCCGGCGCCGGGCGGCTGACGGAGGACTGCCCAGGGAGGACGGAGATTCATGACCGGAAGCATGGACGACCTGCTTGCAAGCGAGGGCCTCGATCTCACCAGGCCGGGCGAGATCACGCCCGAGGAGGTCAACCGGAACCTCGTCAGCGTCTGGAGCTGGCGCGGGCCGCTGTACGAGCTCTACGCGAACAGCCTCATGCTGGACTACGCGCCGGACTTCGCCAAGCTCCACCGCTGGGGCTCCGATTTCTTCGGCCGCCCCGTCGTCTCCAACGTCGTCCTGCTCAGCTCCCAGAACATCCTCAGCTACATGATGTTCGGCTGGGAGACGGGCATCCTCAACGAGTTCCATACGCTGCGGCGCAACGGCATGAAGAAGCAGCAGATCATGGAGCTCGTCATGTTTTCGCAGCTCTACGCCGGCATGCGGGGCCTGGGCCACGTCTACCGCGCTGTCGGCGACCTGCTGCCGGCCTGGCAGGACCCCGAGCAGCCGGCGCCTTTCCCGCAAGGCTGGGCGCCGGACCCCGACGCCTTCAAGTGCGGCCTCGACCTCACGACGCGGCGCCTGACCGACGCGGATCGCCGGAACCTCACGGACTGGTACGAGCGGACGATCGGCTACCTCCCGGACTCAGTCGCGTTCGGGATCGAGCACCATCCGGAGTTCGTCAAGGTCAACCGCGCCAAGTGGGAGGTCGCCCTGAAGACGGTGCCGAAGCAGCTCGCTCCTTACCTGATGCTCCGGCACCACACGATCACCGGCTCGCGCGAGGGCCTGCGCGAGGCCGCCCTCCTCGCCCGGGCGTGGGGCGTCACGCCTCAGCTCATCGTGCAGGGGATCATGGCCACTGCCATGTATTTCACGGGCTTCGAGGGCCTGTACGCGGCGCACGACGCCCTCCAGGGCATCCTCTAGCGGCGGCCGGCCCCCTGCCCCGCCTCCGCCGCCTGCCCCGCCCGTCGCCGCGCGCCGGGGAACGTCCGCCGCGCGCCAACGTTACGTCCCGGACGCACTCCGGACGGCACTCGTTGGGCGCCCACAGTGGCGCTTAGATTGGTTCCCCATGCCCGCCCCGGACGGGCTGATTGCCGGTCGTATTGCCGGGCGTCCGAGCCTAGCCTGAAAGCAGGCGCCGAAGCAGCGGATGGCTGCAGCAGGCAGGGAGGCAGGACGTGGCAAGGAAGCAGGAGAAGCCGGCGGGCCGCTGGTTGGCCGGCCGGCGCGCAAGCAGCAACGAAAGGGGAGCAGTCCTATCACGCTTCGGGCTGGCCGTGGCCCTGGGCGGCGCGCTCATGCTGGTCACCGCCGCCATCGACGCCGGTCGTGGCGGCGACGCCGCGGGCGCCCAACCCGACGACAAGGTCACTATCTGTCACCGCACGGACTCGGTGAAGAACCCGTACCTCAAGATCACGGTCGCCGTTTCGTCGGTGAACGGGAACTCCGAGGACGACAAAGGCCAGGGGGACCATGCCCTGGAGCACCGGGGACCGGTCGTCAGCAGCCAGGATGAGGCCCAGGACCTGAAAGACGCGAAGCGGGAGTGGGGAGACATCATCCCGCCGTCTGAGGGGGTCCCAGGCTACAACTGGACCGCCGAAGGCCGGGAGGTTTACGGAAACGACTGCGGCTACCCGGAGCCCACGGCAACGCCCACCGAGCCGCCGGCGACGCCGACCGAGCCCCCGGTAACGCCGACCGAGCCCCCGGCGACGCCGACCGAGCCCCCGGCGACGCCGACCGAGCCCCCGGCGACGCCGACCGAGCCCCCGGCGACGCCGACGCAGCCGCCGGCGACGCCGACGCAGCCGCCAGCGACGCCCACCGAGCCCACGGCGACAGCCGGTATCGCCGAGGTGGCGCCCGTCCAGGCGACGGCCCCGCCGACCGCCGTGGCAGGGGTCAGCGACCTGCCGAGCGCCGGCTCCGGCGGCGACGCCGACAGCGGCGGCGGCCCGGCGCGCTTGCTGGCCGGCGTGGGTCTGCTACTAGCGGGGATAGGCCTGGTGACGCTGTCGCGGAAGCTCGCCTGAGGCGGCTAACGTCCCAAACCAAGGAGGCGCCGGAGGAGGCCGGCGCCTCCTTCGCGTGCGTCTCGGGACGGTACGGGCGAAGCGGGCGCAAGGCGGTCCGCGTGTTCGCCGGGAGGATGGACCGCGATGACGTGGCGGAGGGGGAGGGATTCGAACCCCCGGCGGGGCAAGCCCGCAACGGTTTTCAAGACCGCCGCATTAAACCGCTCTGCCACCCCTCCGCTGGCAGTATAGCCAACCCGCCGCGGCGCCACCGCCGTCCCTCAGCCTTCGATCGCCACCACGCCGCTCGTGCCGTCCACGGTCACGGTGGCGCCGTCCGGCACCTGCACGGTGGCGGTGACGGCGCCGATAACGGCCGGGATGCCGAACTCCCGCGCCACGACCGCCGAGTGCGAAAGCAGCCCGCCGGTGTTGGCCACAAGCGCCCCGATCAGGGCGAAGAATGGCGTCCAGGCCGGCGTGGTGGCCCGGCACACGAGGACGTCGCCGGCCTCCAGGCTCGCGGCCTCCTGGATCGAATCGATGACGCGGGCGCGGCCGCGATAGGAGCCCGGCGATGCGGCCACGCCCCGCAGGACGCGCACTTCCGAAGCCCGCAGGGACGGCGGCAGCGGCCCGTCCCGGCGCGGCAGCGGCCTCCCCAGCACCGGCGGCGGTGAGACGGACCGCCAGAGGGCAAGCTGCGCCCGCCGCTCCTGGAGCAGCGCTTTCTCCGGCGCAGTCTCGCCCTCCAGGGCGAGGACGAGCTCCGCACGATAGAAGTAGAAAACGTCTTCGGCGGCATCGATCACGCCCCGGGCCGCGAGGTGGCGGCCGATCGCGAGCCAGCGCCGGCGCGACGCCGCGGAGAGGCGTTGATCGCAGAGGTAGTTGTGGTCCTCCAGGTTCGGCAGGTGCTCCTGGGCGATGCGCATCAGGCGTTCGACCTCGCGCGCCTCCTCGTCATCGCCGGCCGCGGCGTGCAGCGCGGCCTCCAGCCGCTCGCGGCGCTCGCGTTGCAGGCGGGCGGAGTCCAGCGGCCCGCGGCCGTCCGGCAGGCGCGCGAAGGCGTGGGCGGCCGCCAGCGGCAGCGACGGGTCTTCCGCCCACACGGGCTGGTCCTCCACGAAGCCCTCGCTGGTGCTGCCGTAGCGCTCCAGGACCAGACGCATGCGCTCCTGGAATTCGGCCGCCGCGGCCGTCTCGGGC